>ERZ808035.55-NODE-55-length-158595-cov-18.575985_pt1 | contig 158595 bp, 95 predicted proteins | sample MGYA00380189_ERZ808035 | MGnify/ENA primary metagenome ERZ808035 (study PRJEB31490, sample SAMN06133407) | mouse gut metagenome | isolation source: M5_1 | host: mice | place: China: Chengdu | collected 2015-05 ... | reverse complement strand
GGCGGCAAGCTCTCGTACTACTTCTTCCTTATGCTGTCTATTGCAAAGTTTTCAATGTCCTTGGTGCCTTCGGCGCGAGGCGCCGGAAAAGCGTTGCAAAGTTACGGGCTTTTTCCGAGACCGCCAAATTTTTCGGCGGTTTTTTTCGTTTTTTTTCGCCCGCCCGGCGAACCGGACGCCCTTCCGCGGCGTTATAGCCCCTTGGGGCCTCCCGCCGGGGACCTCCGTCCCGAAAGCGAGTGCAAAGTTACCCCTTTTCCCCGGAACCGCCAAATTTTTATGCGACTTTTTCAACCAAAAACGCGATTTTTTATGCTTTTAAACACATTTATTCGGCATAAAGCGGGCGATTTCCGCATATATACCATATTAATTATGCGCGCAGGCGCGCAAAGGAGAGGCGGGGACAACGAGGGAGGAGGCATCGAGGGGAGGCCGCTCGCTTACGCTCGCTCCACAGAACGGAGATACTTTCGGCTTACGGAAAGAAGGGGAAGGGAAAAGGGATAAGGCGGGGGCAAGAGAATAAGGCAAGAGAATAAGGCAAGAGAAGGAGGGGAGAGGGGGCGTTGGCGTTGTAGCGGTTTTTTCGTAATTTCGCGGGGAGAATATAGTATGGAAGAAAGAGAGAAGAGGAATGCCAGGGGGCGGCAGGTCGACATGACCCACGGGCCGCTCGCAGGCAAGATATTGGTGTTCTCTTTGCCGCTGATTGCCAGCGGCATCCTGCAACAGTCGTTCAACGCGGTCGATGTGGCCGTCGTCGGCCACTACTGCGCCAGCCAGGCTATCGCGGCGGTCGGGAGCAACGGCCCGATTATCAGCATACTCGTAAATCTGTTCCTGGGAATCGCGGTCGGAGCCAACGTCGTCATAGCCACATATTTAGGGCAGCGCCATTTCGACGCGGTCAAGCGCTCGGTGTCGACGGTGGCGGTGGTCGCCCTGCTGTCTGGGCTGTTCCTGACGGCGGCGGGGGTTACTCTCGCGCGCCCGATTCTCGAAGCGATGAGTGCGCCTCCCGACGTGATCGGCCTTGCCGAGCGCTACCTGCGGATATATTTCTGCGGGATGCCGTTCCTGATGGTCTACAATTTCGGCTCGGCGATCATGCGAAGCGTCGGGGACACCCAGCGGCCGTTTTACTCGCTGTTAGCCGCGACGCTCTGCAACTTCCTCCTCGACTGGCTATTCACAGGCGTGATGGGCTACGGGGTTGACGGCGTCGCGTGGGCCACGGTCATCTCCAACGGGGTAAACGCCGGAATCATCGTCTACTACCTCACCCGCGAGCCCGAGCCTATCACCCTGACAATCAAACGCTGGAGCGTCTCGATGCCGGACCTGAGGAAAATGCTCCAGATCGGCGTTCCGGCGGGGCTCCAGGGGATGGTGTTCTCCATCTCTAACATCTTTATCCAGTCGGCCATCAACAAGTTCGGCTCCGACGCGATCGCCGGGTCGGCGGCTGCCCTCACGTTCGAGGCGTACTGCTATTATATAATAACCGGCTTCTGCGCCGCGGCGATCGCGTTCACCGGGCAGAACTACGGAGCCGGGGAGGCGGAGCGTTGCCGGCGCGTGGGCCGCATCTGCCTACTCTACGCCTTAGTCCTTTGCGGGGCTGCCAACTGGCTGATTATCTGGCAGGGGGATTCCGTAATCCGCCTCTTCACCAACGACCCGGAGGTAGCCCGCTACGCTCTTGAGCGCTACCACACGGTGCTCGCCTTCCAGTTCCTGGCGAGCACCTACGAGGTACCCGGCTCCTACATGCGCGGCCTGGGGTATTCCGTGACTCCTATGGTGCTGACGATTTTCGGGACGTGCGTCCTGCGGCTGGGGTGGTGCTACATCTTCGCCGACATCGACAACACCTTCCACACGCTACTCACGATCTATCCCATAACCTGGGCGGCCACCGGCGCCGCCGTATTCACCGCGGCCCTGGTCGTCCAGCGCCGCGTGTTCAAAAGAATGAAACAACCGACACAGCCATGAAACACCTCATCCTGACCCTCGCCCTCTGCGCCGCCCTCAGCCCGTCGGCCCAGACGCTGCGCTTCGACCTGACCGGGGCGAAACATCCCAAAGAGGGGTATATCCCCATCGGCCAGAACACCGTCTATACCGACTCGGCCGGATACGGCTACGACTTCATCCCCGGCTGGGACGGCAAAAGCGACCGCCCCTACTTTTTCTCCGCCGCCGTACCAGACGGCAACTACCGCGTGACCGTCACCCTCGGGAGCAAGAAGAGCGCCGGGAGCACCACCGTCAGGGCCGAGGCGCGCCGCATGATGCTCGAGAACGCCGCGACCCGCAAGGGGGAGACGCGCCGCGAGACCTTCATCGTCAGCAAGCGCGACGACCGCATCGACGACAAGGATCGCGTCAAGCTGAAAGCCCGCGAAAAGGGGTGCATCAACTGGGACGACAAGCTGACCCTCGAGTTCAACGGAGCTGCCCCGCGGGTGAGCTACATTGAAATCGAGCCCGCACCGGAAGTGCCGACGGTTTTCCTCTGCGGCAACTCCACCGTTGTCGACAACCAGGCCGAGCCGTACACCGGGTGGGGGCAGATGCTTCCGCAGTTCTTCAACGACAGCGTCGCAGTCGCCAACTACGCCGAATCGGGGCTCACGGCGAGCGTGTTCCTTAGCCAGGGGAGGCTCAGGAAAGCCCTGACGCAGATGAAGCCGGGCGACTACGTCGTAGTTGAGTTCGGCCATAACGACCAGAAGCAGAAAGGCCCCGGCAGCGGCGCCTACTACAACTACGCCTACTCCCTCAAGCAGTTCATCGACCACGCCCGCCGCAAGGGCGCGACACCGATACTCGTCACCCCGACCCGGCGCCGGGACTTCGACAGCGAGGGGCACATCCGCGACACCCACGGCGACTATCCGGCGGCCATGCGCGAAATCGCTGCCCGCGAGGGGGTCTACCTGGTCGACTTCCAGGAGCAGACCAAGACCCTGATCGAGGCGATGGGGGTCGAGGACTCGAAGAAGCTCTTCGTCCACTGCCCCGCCGGGACATTCGAGGGGCAGGAAGCCGACATCGCCGACAACACCCATTTCTCCAATTTCGGGGCGCGGGAAATCGCCCGGATCTTCATCAACGCCATCGCCGGCAGCGGCCTTCCCCTCGCCCGCCAGATCAAGAAAGGATGCGGGAATTTCGACCCCGCAAGCCCCGACGACCCGGAGAAATATGTTTACCATATGTCGCCGTTCGTGCTGACGAACAAACCTGCCGGGAACTGACCCGCCGACATCCTAAACCTCTCCCAAAACGGCTACGTGGACTCCGCGTAGCCGTTTTGTCATCCGTTCCCGGCAATAGATGGAATAATAGATGATTGCGTTTTCGCTACAAATCCGATAGACAGATTGTCGGATATGCGGCTTTTGCTAACACTTTTTAACAATTGGGGGGGGGTAAAATGCCCCTTGGAAATCCTATCTTTGCATAAAATTACGCGAAACACAGTTTGGCAAATCCTCCAATCAGAAGCAATACAAGGTAAACGGCGCGACAGTTTTTAATTAAACGTGCGCATTAACGACCAATCAAAAAGAAACGGTAACGACAAGGGAGAACCTGGCGGCCAACGTCCGCACGCTCCAACACCTCCATCAACGAAAGCCAATGTCAACAATCAAGCGACACAATCTGCCCCCACTCCTGATAGCGCTTATAACCGCGTTCGCGGCGGCCATCCCGGCATCCGCCGCGCGACCGCAGATAGGGGTCAAGACAAACCTCCTGTACGACGCCGCGCTCAGCCCGAACCTCGGGGTCGAGGCCGCGGTCGCCCCGCACTGGTCTGTGGAGGTCAGCGGCAACTACAACAACTGGGACGTAAACGGCCACCTCTGGAAGCACTGGTTCGTGCAGCCCGAGGGGCGCTACTGGTTCTGCGAGAGCTTCGGAGGCCATTTCGTCGCCCTCCACGCGATTGCCGGGGAGTACAACTGGGGTAACCTGCGGTGGGACAAATGGCCCGGCAGCGACTTCTCCAAACTCCGCGACCGCCGCTACCAAGGATGGGGAGCTGGCCTCGGCATAGGCTACGGCTACTCGTGGATTCTGTCGAACCACTGGAACATCGAGGCCGAAATCGCCCTCGGCTGGATCCATACCCGCTACGACAGCTACCCATGCGCTTCCTGCGGCAGCAAGCTCGAGTCCGGCGCGCGCCATAATTATTTCGGCCCGACGAAAATGGCCGTCAACCTCATCTACGTATTCTGACCAACAGCCATGTTCAAGAAGACAATGATATACGCCCTCTTATCGGGGGCAGCCGCCACGGGGCTCAGCGCCTCGCCGCGGCAGATCAGCGCCCTGGGGCTTACGGAAATCGACGCCGCCCTGGGGGACACCCTCGGCATGGCGATGACGGTCGACCCGCGGGCCGTCAGCCTAAAAGCCGAGGAGGAGTTAGTGCTCCGCCCGACCGTAAGCAGCGGCGACAGCGCCGCCGCGATGGCCCCGGTGGTAATCGCCGGGCGCACCCGCCATATCCGCTACATCCGCAGGCAGCGCGCCCTCCCCGAAGGGGCGGTACTGCTGCGCGCCGACAAGGACGGCCCCTACCGCTACACCGCCTCCCTCCCCGCCGAGGGATGGATGGCCGAGTCGGACCTCGACATATCGGCCGACACCCGCGGATGCTGCGGCGCTCCGGAAGGAAGCTCCCTCGCGAAGGTCGCGACCTTCGGCTACTCATACGAGGAAATCCGCAAGGCCGTAGAACGCCCCAAACAGCGCCGCGACAGCGTATATGAACTGAAAGGGCGCGCCCGCCTCGACTTCAAGGTCAACATAACCGAAATCGACCCGACCCTGCGGCGCAACCCGCGGGAACTGGCGGAAATCGTGCGCACAATCGACGCCGTGCGCACCAACCCCGAAGCGCGGATTACCGAAATAATAATCACCGGCTACGCCTCCCCCGAGGGTAGCTACGAGAACAACGTGCGCCTCTCGAAAGGGCGCGCCGAGGCGCTGAAGCAGTTCGTGGCAGCGCAGGGGGACATCGACCCCTCGATTATCAAGGTCGACTACGTTCCCGAGAACTGGGGCGGGCTGCGCGACTCGATCGCTACCGGCGACTGGGCCGAGCGCGACGCGATTCTCGCCGTCATAGACTCCGACCAGGAGCCTGACGCCAAGGACGCGCGGCTCAAACGGGAGTTTCCGAAAGCCTACGCCCGCATCTGGAAGGATATCTACCCCACCCTGCGCCATTCCGACTACCGCGTGCGCTACTCCCTGATCCAGACTACCTACGAGGAGACCGAGGGGGAACCCGAAGAGCGCGTTGTCGAAATCATACGCCATCCGACAGTCACCTTCCATACCGACCCGGTAGCCGCCGGGGAGGAGGAGGCTGCATCCGCAAAGACGCAATAACCTATTGAAAATCAAAATTATTTATTCACCAATAAAACCAATCGAATGAAGTATCTGAAATTCATCGCCGGTGCCATGCTGCTGAGTATGAGCGCCTGCTCAGACAACGACGAGCCCGCCGGCGGTAACACCGGCGGCGGAACCGCGGACAACACAGCCGGGTTCTACTCCACAATCTCCATCTCCATGCCCCCCAGCAGCCGCGCCAGCCGCGCCGACAACAAGTTCGTAGGCGAGGAGGTAGGCCAGGATGTTGAAAACAAGGTCGGCTCCATCCTGGTAGTCGTAGCCAAAGAGGACGATACCGTAGACGGGGGTTACAAGTTCGTGACCTTCGCCCTGAACGACGCGCCCATCACCGGCACGACAAACAACACCCACACCATCGTCTTCCAGGACAAGGAGGCGCTCTTCAACGAGGCCGGCAACGAGGTATGCATCTTCGCATACTGCAACCCGACCGACGAAATCCGCACCAAAATCGCCGGAACAATCAACGCCGCTACCGGGAAATACGAAGGTGGCCTGTCAGCCGGTGACGCTTTCACCGAGGAAATCTGCACTGCCGGAGCCGACACCTGGCGCGACAACGCGTTCCTTATGACCAGCGTCGCAGTCCACAAAAAGAAGCTCGATGACGAGGAAACCCTGAAAACCTACAACACTCCTGCCAACGCTTTCCCGCTCGGCAAAGTCAAGGTAATCCGCACCGCCTCTCGCTTCGACTTCCGCGACGCGTCGGTCGACCTGGACGAGTACAAGAACCTCCCCGAGGGTGAGACAGCCCCCGCGCTGACCTACCCCGTCTACGACCCCAACCTGACACCTAAGAAAAAGGTCGCCGACATCACCCTCTCCAGCGTGGCTCTCTTCAACCTCGCCGACAAGTTCTACTACCTGCCCCACTCGCTGATGAACGGCACCGGCAACCCGGTAGTATCCGCCGGACCGGACGACAACACCACCCACTTCATGACCGCTCTCGAATATCCCAACCTCGTGGTTTCTCCCGCGACGCAGAGCTACGGTTTCGGTATCCCGCAGGTTTCCGGCGTTCCTACCATCAACCCGCTTGACCGCGCCGCCGCAGGCCTTGACTGGAAAGACCTTGCCGAGCTGATTGGCGGAACCGAGGACAAGGATAACGACTGGAACACCGGCGAAGGCGCGCAGGACAACCGCAAGGGTTACCACATCTGGCGCTACGCTACCGAGAACACCTTCGCGAAGGGCTACACCCCCGCCGTCACCGAGATGACCGGCCTGGTGTTCGAGGCTGAAATCAAGCCCGCGGCCGACTTCGGCAACGTCGTTGACGGCGCTTATTCCGACATGTACCTCTACGGAGGCATCCTCTACGCCAACACCAAGCAGATTTACGAGGCAGCCCAGCTCTCCCCCTCGACCAACCTCGCCAACGCGTTCAACGCCGGCTTCGACGTGACGCTTGACGAAAGCGGAGCCTTTGTCAGCGCTACCCCGAAAGAGGGCGTAGACCTGGCGAACCTCAAATTCACCGTCTACAAGCCCGATCCCGCCCGCGAGAACAAGTACTTCTGCTACTACTTCTACTTCAACCAGCACGACGCGGACAACGACCCGACCGTGGTAAGCGACATGGAGTACGCGACCGTCCGCAACAACGTCTACAAGATCGCCGTCAAGAAAATCACCGGCTTCGGAACCTTCACTCCTCCCGACCCCAAGGACTGGGACGTTTACTTCCAGGTGGACGTAGAGGTGCTGAACTGGGTAGTACGCGTCAACGACGGCATCGAGTTCTAAGGAGTGCGTGTCATAACGGCCCATCTGGGTCGTCGCTCGAAGGTTCGGCCTCGGTCACAATCCTTAGATTGCTCCCATCGGCCTCACCTTCAAGCTCCTACCATCTGAACCGTTCTGACAGCGCCCTCCCCATCCGGCGGAAATGCCTGGAAGAACGAAATTAACAAGAGCGGGTGCCGCGGCGCCCTGCCGGGGCACCCGCTCTATTCTCTTTTCAAACAAAACACTACCCCCGACACCAATGACAATCAACGGGACAAAACTTGGAAAAATACTCGCCCGAACCATAGCCGCGGCCGCCCTGACGGCGACCTCCGCGCTGGCGACCTCGTGCGGAACGGTTTTCGACGACCTGCCCCCGTGCCGCGGAGGAGTGGAACTGCGATTCGTGTTCGACTATAACCTTGAGGAAGCCAACTCCTTCCACAAGCAGGTCGACTGCCTCACCCTCTATCTCTACGACTCCGAAGGACGCTATGTCGCGACCCTCGGAGAGGACGCTCCGGCGCTCGCGTCGGAGGATTACCGCATGAACCTCGACCTCGAGCCGGGGCGCTACCGCGCCGTGGCCTACGGAGGGACGCGCTGCGACCAGGCATCCTTCGCGACCGTCGAGGAACCGGCCGCGGGCAGCCACTACACCGAGCTCGCGTCGGCCCTTAAGCCGGAGCATGTCGGCAAGCTGCTCCACAACCATTACCACGGGACGCTCGACTTCACCGTGCCCCAGCCCTCCCCAGCCGGGAGAGTGAAGGAGACGCTGAACCTCAAGCGCACGACAAACCATTTCCGCGTAACCCTCCAACACACCGACAACAGCCCCGTCGAAGGCTCGAAATTCGACTACTACATAATCGACGACAACGCCCTGCTCGACCACGAGAACAACCCCGTGGCCACAGGCAACCCAACAACCTACACCCACTGGACCCGCGGAGTACTCCCCGGTTCCAAGGCCGACGGGGAAGGAGCCGCCGCGTACGGCGAGCTGAGCACCTCCCGCGTCATGTCCGGCACTTCGCCCAAACTCAGAGTAGAAAACAACCAGACGGGAGAAACCGTGTTGGAAATCCCGCTGATCAGATACCTGGAGGCATCGCAGAGCGACGCCACCGACTACCCCGACCAGGAATATCTCGACCGCTGCAGCCAGTGGAACCTGATATTCTTCCTCAACGGCAACGACAAATGGGGGCGCACCGAAGTCATAATCAACGACTGGGTCGTGCGCTTCAACGACATCGAGATGAACTGAACCCGAAATGAACAAATCCCTGAAGAGAATCGTACGGACCGCCTCGGCGGCCGTCACCATCGCGGTGGCGGCCAGCGGCTGCGCGCACTCCTCCTTCAGGGACGAGCCGGCTCCCGCACCCCCGCTGAAAGAGCCGGGAATCACCAACCTCACAATCCACCTCACCCTGTCGTCGCCCCACGGGAACCCGTTCTTCCCCTCCGAGACCCCCGCGGAGTCGCGCGCCGGGGAGGAGCTGGCGGCCAACCAGGCCGAAAAGCTCCATAGCGTCCGCATAATCATCGCCGACGGCGAGGGTTACGTCGAGCACAACACTCTATGGGACCTCACCGCCGACCCCGCGGTGCTCGCCTCCGGCGACAGCTTCCCCGTCAAGAGCAACGAGGACAAGACCCTGATTTTCATCGGAAACGAGGAGAGCACCATCCTGACTGACATCTCCACCGGGGAGACCGTCAGCGCCGCCGCGTATTTCAGCCGGATGATACCCGCAGAGGGGGATATGCGCGTGAAAGTCGACCCGGAAGCCCTGAAGAAGAACCTAATCCTGAACCGCGCGCTGAACTTCCCGCTCGAAATCGCCGACCCCGCGACCCGCAAACCGTTGCCGATCTGCTCCATATACGAAAAATACCATATCGGCGACGCCGCGGCGCAGAGCGACCACTTCTACATGCACCGCGCGGCCACGAAGTTCACCTACCGCCTCGAGAACCGCTCGGTCGACGGCTCGGCGGTCGTCAACACCCTGTACCTCAACAACATCCCCGAGGCGGAATACTACTTCTTCAACGCCGTCTTCCCCGAGGGGAGCAAACAGACCTCCTACACCAGCCACACCCCCTACGCCGCCTCCGGCTCGACCGCGACAATCGCCGCCAACACCGACATACCCCACGGCATAACCGCCGAAATCGGCCCGGTCTACCTTCCCGAAGGCCCCAGCTTCACCCGCTCCGCGTATGTCTACCGCACCTGGCTGGCAATCAACGGGGAAACCGGCACCCCCTCCGACATCAACTTCACCACCCCGGCCGGAGGAACCACGCGCCCGATGCTCGACCTCCCAAGGAACACCCACGTCGTGATAAACGGCCATTTCACGCGCCTGTCGGCAGCCGATGTGGTATTCAATTATACCGTCTGCGAATGGCAGGAACTCTCGACCGACATCCCGCCATACAACTAACCCGCTCTCTCCATACAGCAATGTCATACAAACATATAAGACATACAGCCTCCCTGCTGCTGACGGCGCTCCTGCTGCTGGCGGCCTCGTCGTGCGCCGACGAGATCGCCGTCCCCGACGGGATGCTGCCCCAGCCCGAAGGGGAGGAAGCGACCGTCACCCTCCGTATGAACGCCGGGGATATGGCGTCCCTCTCCCGCGCGACAGGCCGCGACTACCTCGTGACCTCCATCTGGATCGGCCTTTTCAACGCCACCACCGGCGAGCTGAAAGACTACTATATCGCCGAAGGGTTCGACAAGAACACCCCCGCGGATGTATGGCAGAACGTCTCGCTGAAAACGACCTCCGGTGCGACCCGCGTCGCCGGAGTCGCGAACTTCGAGAACTATACCGCCGTCGAGGGGGACAAGACCCTCCCGATGCGCGACGCGCTGCTCGCCGTTACCGACTGGGACTCCTACCGCACGATCGCCGCGGCGGTCTCCGACCCGGATATCGCCTGGATCGACGAGCCGCTTAACTCCATGCTCATGTCGGGATTATACTCCGAGCAGTACAAGGACGGAGAAACCCACGACGGTACCGCCCCCGTGGAAACAATCCTCAACATACCCCCGACCGCCGGCAAAGCCCCGTTCCAGCCCACCGGGGCGATACACCTGCGCCGCCTGTTGAGCCACAGCACCTTCAACGTCACCTATAACGCGTCGAACATCAAGAGTTTCGACATAACGGAATGGAGGGTCTACAACGTGCCGACCACCTCCTGGCTCCACGGGCGCTCCGCGGCCGACGACAGCGTCAACGCCGGGGAGACCGTGACGGTAAAAGGGAAGGCCGTCAGCAACTCTACCGACCAGACCCGCGTCACGGCCAGCGGGAACACCCTCAGCTTCGACTTCTGGAACGCCGAGAACCTCCATACAGGCCTCACGCCCCCCGACGGCTACAGCGCCGCCCTCGGCAACCTGTACCACTACCGCGAGAAGCAGCACAAGAACCCCGACGGCACAAACTCCGGCAAGTTCATCAGCCTCGCCTCTTCAGCCGCCGAGAGTTCCTACCGCGACAACGCGACATACGTCACCTTCACCGCCGAAATGGAGATGGGCGTCGACGAAAACGGCAAGGCCCTCCCCTCCGGGACTACCAGAAATGTCCAGGCCACATATACCGTCCACCTCGGCTACTGCGTCGGGGAAAACGCCGTAGACCGCGCCCGCGACTTCAACTGCTTCCGAAACACCAAGTACAGCTACAACATAACGGTCAACAACATCGCCGACCTGCTGCTGGAAACCACCAAAGACGAGCTCGTTCCCTCCGTCGAGGGTATCATAACCGACGTTACCGACACATACGTCCAGCTCGACGCCCACTACAACAGCTTCAACATCTACCTTACCGCCGCCGAGCTGCAAAACTTCAAATTCTATATGGAGGTTTACGGCGAGAACGGCCAGCGCATACTTTACAATACCGGCAACTATCCCCGGTCTACCGACTCCGACTTCCGCTTCTTCTCCTGGATTGAGCTGCGCAAGACCTCAGGCCAGAACGTGCTCGCCGAATACAAGCCGCGCACAGGAACCTACTCAGACGGAAAGACCTACCTGCTGTCGGAAATCAACTCGTCGCTGTCCGCCGGGTGGTACACGCTCTTCGTCAACGAATACTGCTACGAGCGCTACGACGACTCCAACGGCGACATTTACGACGATGACAAGTACGCCTGGCACTGGTTCGCCAACGCCCCCGACCGCAAGGTATGGATCAACGTCGACGTCGGGCAGTCGGCCGACGGCGCCTCGATCCACAACAAATCGAAATACGCCCTTTCGCAACACTCGATACAGACCTATTACCGCAACGGTATGGAAAACGCGGCGCTCGGCCTGGAGCACGTCAACGAGAACCAGGGCCTCAACCTGCGCTCCACTTTCGAAGACACGAGCGTCGACATGCAGACTTCCGGGCGCTACTCCGTCGCGCATTACTATATGAACACGAAAAACTCGTACAGCACCTGGTACGACAACACATATAAATGGTCTGACTTCCTCGACCTCACCACACCCCAGAACGTCAACGCCATAAACGGCGTGCAGGGGCTGACGGCTCCCGCGAGAACCTATCCGATTCCCGCAACCGTCTCTCTCTCCGACCAGACGCAAAAAAATTATTATCCAACAGAATACGACCCCGACCAAAGCTCGTCGGCCAAATTCATAGAGGCGATCAACGCCTGCACCAACCGCAACCGAGACCTTGACGGCGACGGGCGCATCGACCATACGGAAGTGCGCTGGTTCGTCCCCTCCACGTCGCAGATGATGCGCGTAATCCTCGGGCGCCAGGCCCTCTCAACTCCCGTCATGGACTATGACGGCATTTCCAAGCTGGAATACACAATTAACGAGACAAACTCCCGCCTGCTGATTTTCACCGCCGACCGAATGATTCTCTGGGCTATGGAGGGCCTCTCGATTTCCTCTTACGACCAGCTCCTCGGATGGGGCGGCTCCCCTCCATGGCAGGTGCGCTGCGTGCGCTACCTCGGAGCGCATCTCGAAGCGTTCCGAAAGGATACCCGCGTGCAACCGGTCTACCGCCGCCGCACGGGCACGAACATCTTCGACCTCGACCGAATGGACTACAACGCCCTGCGCAGCGAGCCGTTCACAAGCTCCTCCAACACGATGCCTCCCCACTTCATCAACGACCAGCGCAACAACCGCTGCTACCACGCTTTCGAGGTATCAGACAAAGTAATATACCTATCTGACATAATCAAGGACACAAACAGCTTCTCCTGGGCGCAGTATCTCCTCGACGGCAACAACCCCTGCGCCTCGCTCGACACGGCCACCAAGAAGGGATGGCGCGTCCCCAACCAGAAGGAGGCCTCGATTTTCTCAATCGAGACCAACGAGTTCTACACCGGGTTAAGCGTACAGGCGCTCCTGACCTGCACATTTACCTATTACGATGTAAACGGCAACGGAGCGGGGAGCCCGACCGCCGCGGTTGTCCCAGGACAATATAAAGAACTGAAAGTAAACGTTGGCAACGGATGGATGACGCAGAACCCGATGATACACAACATAAGTGACTATTACAATTACGCCGTGCGGTGTGTGCGCGACGTCGTAGAGTAAGGATATGAGGGAGCTTGTTGTTTCGGCGATAGCAGCCGCTGCCCTGTGCGCGGCGTGCGCGGGAAGAGGCGGTACCCCCCGCGGCGACAGTCGGGAATCCGTTACCTACGCGCTCCCCGACACCGCGGCGCTCGAGCAGCGGTTCGCCGACCTCGCCTTCGAGCTGGAGCTGTCCGACGATGCCGCCCGGCAGCGCGGGGCGAGGGAATACCTGCGCCGGAGCGCCGACGAGCCGGGAGGCCTGGCGCTCGCCGCCGAAATAGCCGACCGATACCTCTTCGACCCCGAATCTCCCGTCTACTCCGAAGCGCTCTACATCCCCTTTCTCGAATACCTTATTTCGACCGGGCGCGACTCCACCGGCCTGCTGGGCGAGAAACTCGCGATCTGCCGCCGCAACGCCCCCGGTACGAAAGCTCCCGATTTCTCCTACGCGACCCCGGGCAGCGGAAGGGAACGGCTCCTCAAACCGGAAACGGCAGCCGACATAATCCTCTTCTTCCACGACCCCGACTGCCCCCGGTGCCGGGCGTTCGCCGAGGCGATGCGCGCATCGGAAGCGATAGACCGCCGCGTCGCAGAGGGCACACTACGCATAGCCGCCGTCGACCTCTCGCTCAACCCCTCGGTAGAGGCCGACACGCTCTATGAGATAAGGGCCACTCCGTCGGTCTACCTGCTCCGCGCCGACGGGACTGTGGTACTGAAGGAGCCCTCCCCCCAACGGCTGGCGGCCGAGCTTTCCGAAGGGGTGAATAATTGACAATTTAGGGTGCAAATCTCGCCGAAAAGTCGATTTTTGTCATCCCGAGGCCCCGGGAACAGGCATTTCTGCACAGGATTGCAAGCAATCTGTACGCATTTACGCATACGCGCGACATCTTCGTGCGTTTTTTTTAGTACCTTTGCGCTCAGAATCTCAAACCTAACTTAACAGACTACAATGGTAAATTTCTCACTTGAAGGCAAAGTGGCCCTCGTCACCGGAGCCGCCTATGGTATCGGACTGGCTATCGCCCAGGCGTTCGCCGAGGCAGGCGCGAAAATCGTTTTCAACTGCTCGCGCCAGGAAACCGTCGACCGCGGCCTCAAAGCATATAAGGAACTCGGAATCGACGCGAAAGGCTACCTCTGCGACGTGACCGACGAAGAGGCCGTCAAGGCAATGGTCGCCGACATCGAGGCTACCGTGGGCACAATCGACATCCTGGTGAACAACGCCGGCATCATCAAGCGCATCCCGATGGAGGAAATGGCCGTCGAGGACTTCCGCCGCGTGATCGACGTCGACCTCGTAGCCCCCTACATCTGCGCCAAGGCCGTCATCCCCGGAATGATCAAGAAGGGTCACGGCAAGATTATCAACATCTGCTCGATGATGAGCGAGCTGGGCCGCGAGACCGTCAGCGCCTACGCAGCCGCCAAGGGTGGCCTCAAGATGCTTACCCGCAACATCTGCTCCGAGTTCGGCGAGCATAACATCCAGTGCAACGGCATCGGCCCGGGCTACATCGCGACCGAGCAGACCGCGCCCCTCCGCGAAATCCAGCCCGACGGCTCGCGCCACCCCTTCGACCAGTTCATTATCTCGAAGACTCCCGCCGCCCGCTGGGGCACCCCCGAGGACCTTATGGGACCCGCCGTGTTCCTCGCCTCCGACGCCTCCGACTTCGTCAACGGCCACGTCCTCTACGTCGACGGCGGCATCCTGGCCTACATCGGCAAGCAACCAAAGTAAAGAGTGAAAGGTGAAAAGTGGAGGGTGAAGATAACGGTTAAGAGGGCTCCCCGGCCTTGTTGACCAGATGTCTTCGGAACGCGCATAGCTGCCTGTCAAGCTCGTCAATCAGGGATTGAGGCACATTGATTTCCTCCTCGCTCAGGAAGCCAAGGTCAACTGCCAGAATCAGCTGACAGCTAACTTCCATCATCGAGCCATAGGCAATCTCACAAAAATGAGCCTTCTCCTTGTAAGAGACACGCCCCGAACCTTCCGCCAAATTTGACGAAATCGAAATGACAGCTCGCCTGAGCTGATCGGCAAGCCCGTACTTCTCCTCATAGGGAAACCGCGATATAAGCTGATAGACGAGCTTGACAAGCTGTCGCGATTTCTGCCATACAGTTAATCTTTCAAATGACCGTTCCATACCGCGAAGATATGGAATAGAACCCGAACCTCAAACTAACATTCTCCTTAACCTTTCACCCTTCACTATTCACCTGTTGTAAAACATGGAACAAGTTTTCAGCTACATAATCGGGCTGGGGGCGGCGGTGATGATGCCTATCATCTTCACCATCCTCGGCCTCTGCATCGGAATCAAGTTCGGCGATGCGCTCAAGGCCGGCCTCAAGGTCGGTGTCGGCTTCATCGGACTCTCGATTGTCACCGCCCTGCTGACCTCCGCCCTGGGCCCCGCGCTCAACAAGGTGGTCGAAATCTATGACCTCCAGCTCAAGGTGTTCGACATGGGATGGCCCGCCGCGGCCTCCGTGGCATACAACACCGCCGTCGGAGCCTTCATCATCCCCGTCTGCCTGGGCGTGAACCTGCTGATGCTCCTCACCAAGACCACCCGCACGGTCAACATCGACCTCTGGAACTACTGGCACTTCGCCTTCATCGGCGCCGTGATTTACTTTGCCAGCGAGTCCCTCGCCTGGGGCTTCTTCGGAGCAATCATCTGCTACATCATAACCCTGGTAATCGCCGACATGACCGCCCGCAAGTTCCAGACTTACTACAAGGACATGGACGGCATCTCGATTCCCCAGCCCTTCTGCGCCGGCTTCGTGCCCTTCGCGATCGGCATCAACTGGCTGCTCGACAAGATTCCCGGCATGAGCCGCCTGGAAATCGACGCCGAGGGCCTGAAGAAGAAGTTCGGCCTCCTGGGCGAGCCCCTCTTCCTGGGTGTAGTGGTGGGCATCGGTATCGGCTGCCTCACCTGCGAGAGCGGCGCCGAGCTGATTGACAAAATCCCCTACATCCTCGGGCTGGGCATCAAGATGGGAGCGGTGATGGAACTCATCCCCCGCGTGACGGTGCTCTTCATCGAGGGTCTGAAGCCGATTTCCGACGCCACCCGCTCGCTGATCGCCCGCAAGTTCAAGAGCGCCGACGGCCTCAACATCGGCATGAGCCCCGCCCTGGTGATCGGCCATCCGACCACCCTGGTGGTATCGATCCTCCTCATCCCCGTGACCCTCGTGCTGGCGGTAGCCCTCCCTGGCAACCAGTTCCTGCCGCTGGCGTCGCTGGCCGGGATGTTCTACCTCTTCCCCCTGGTGCTCCCCTACACCAAAGGCAACGTTGTCAAGACCTTCATCGTAGGCCTCGTGTCGCTCACAATCGGCCTCTACCTGGTGACCTCCCTCGCCCCCGCCTTCTCGCTGGCGGCCAAGGACGTCTACCTCGCGACCGGCGACGCCGCCGTGGCTATCCCCGCGGGATTCGAAGGTGGCAGCCTCGACTTCGCCTCCTCCCCCCTGGCCTGGATTATCTACCAGTGTACCGAGAACCTCAAATGGGTAGGCGCCGGAATCCTCGTCATCCTCACCATGACGATGATGGTATGGAACCGCGTGCTGATTTCCCGCAACCAGAAGGCAATGATCGCCGACAATTCCGACAAACTCGAAAAAACAGAATAACCCAACAACAATCATGAAAAATATCCTGACCGGCCTTATGCTCGCAGCCACCCTCTTCTCGGCTTCCGCGCAGACGGAATACAAAATCCTCCGCGCCTGCCACCCCGACGACGTAAAACGTTACGACACCGAACAGCTCCGCTCCCACTTCATGATGCCCAAAGTCATGGAGGAGAACAAGATAAACCTCACCTACTCGATGTATGACCGCCTGATTTACGGCGGCGTGGTTCCCGTAGGGAAGGTTGTCACCCTCGAGACAATCGACCCGCTGAAGGCCGACTACTTCCTGGAGCGCCGCGAACTCGGCGTAATCAACGTCGGCGGCGACGGCATCGTCAGCGTCGACGGCAAGGACTACGAGCTCCACTTCAAGGACGCGCTCTACGTGGGCCGCGGCAACAAGAACGTAACCTTCCGCTCGAAGGACGACGCCAACCCCGCCAAGTTCTACATAAACTCCACCCCCGCCCACAAGGCTTACAAGACCCAGCTCATCACCATCGACGGCCGCAAGGGCTCCATCAAGGCCAACTGCATCAAGGCCGGCTCGATGGAAGAGTCGAACGACCGAGTAATCAACCAGCTCATCGTCAGCAACGTGCTCGAAGAGGGTCCATGCCAGCTCCAGATGGGTCTGACAGAACTTAAGCCCGGCTCGGTATGGAACACCATGCCCGCCCACACCCACGACCGCCGCGTCGAGGCCTACTTCTACTTCAACGTGCCCGAAGGGAACGCCATATGCCACCTCATGGGCGAGCCCCAGGAGAACCGCCTGATCTGGCTCCACAACGAGCAGGCCGTGATGTCGCCCGAATGGTCGATCCACGCCGCCGCCGGCACCTCCAACTACATGTTCATCTGGGGCATGGGAGGCGAGAACCTCAACTACGGCGACATGGACAAGGTGACCTACCTCGAAATGAAGTAAGGTTCCCCCTTCCCCTCTCCCATTAACCCCCAAGTCCGACCTGTCCGACCTGTCCGACTCGTCCGACCCGTCCGACTCCCCCTGCTCTCTCCCCCTACTCTACCGAAATTTCCTCCAAGGGATGCGGCCGCGCGGCCGCATCCCTATGAAGGATATAAAGATACCATTGATTCACACCATTTCTATCACAAAAAAGACCCTCAAATGAACGATTTCAAAGAGGTTTCTGAAAGCTACACCCTTCCCGAGGCTATCCGGGAGGCGCAACGCTGCCTCCACTGCAAGGTGCCCCAGTGCAAGAAAGGGTGCCCGATCAGCAATGACATACCCGACTGGATCGCCGAGCTGGCGAAAGGCAACTTCGGCAACGCGATGTCGATTATCAACGCCCGCAGCAACCTGCCCGCGGTATGCGGACGCGTCTGCGGCCACGAACGCCAGTGCGAAGGCAACTGCGTGCTCAACAAAAAGGGAGCGCACATCAATATCGGCAAGCTCGAACGCTTCGTAGCCGACTTCGACTCCTCCGCCGGGCTGACCCACGAGACTATTCCTGAAAAATCGCGCGGCCGCGTCGCCGTAATCGGTTCCGGCCCCGCCGGACTGACAATCGCCGGCGACCTCTCGCGCCTGGGCTTCGCGGTCGAGATTTTCGAGATGGAGCCGGAGCCGGGAGGAGTACTGATGTACGGTATCCCCGAATACCGCCTCCCGAAAGAGGTCGTGCGCCGCGAAATCAAGAAAATCGAGAACCTCGGCGTCGTGTTCCACCTCAACTCCACCGTCGGGGAGGACCTGACGGTCGACAACCTCTTCGCCGAAGGGTTCGACGCCATCTTCATGGGCACCGGCACGGGGGTCCCCCGCCGCCTCAACATCCCCGGCAACAACCACCCCGGCGTACGCCAGGCAATCCGCTTCCTGCGCCGCGTGTCGCTCTACGAGAGCGGCCTGATCGACCGCAAGGAGGTCGTAATCGGCACGGGCGACAAGGTGGCCGTCATCGGCTGCGGCAACACCGCGATCGACGCGGCCCGCTCCGCCCTCCGCATGGGAGCCTCGGAGGTCTACGTCGTCTACCACCGCACAATCGACGAGATGAGCGCCCTCCGCGCCGAATATGACGACGCCGTCGCCGAAGGGGTAAAGTTCCTCTGGAACTCCTCGATCACCAACATCGTCGGCGGCGAAGGATACAAGCTCAAGGAGGTCACGATCGACATAGACGGCACCCCGACCGTAATGCCGATGGACAACGTGATCATGGCCGTCGGCTCCGTGCCCGCCGCCCGCATCGTCTCGACGACGAAAGGCATCGACGTCGACGACAAGGGATATGTCCTCACCCGCGAGGTACCCTACGGCATGACGACCCGCCAGGGAGTGTTCGCCGGCGGCGACGTCACGAAGCGCCCCGCGACCGTGGTCCACGCCATGCAGGACGCAAAGCGCGTGGCCGAAGGTATCGCCCAGTATGTCGACGCCGTGAAACTGATGGAGTCCATCAACCTCACCGCGACCCCCGCGAAGCCCGAAAACGCCTGAACGCCGGTCTCCCCCAACAGAAACAATCAACGCAAACCAATCTTTATTACCTTAAAAAACTATGTCTAAAATCGTAACCCTCGGCGAAATCATGCTTCGCCTTTCCCCTGCCGGCTGCAAGCGCTTCGTGCAGGTCGACAACTTCGATGTAATCTGGGGCGGCGGCGAGGCCAATGTCGCCGTAAGCTGCGCCAACTACGGCCATGACGCGTACTTCGTCAGCAAGCTCCCCAAACACGAGATAGGCCAGGCTGCCGTCAACGCCCTCCGCCGCTACGGCGTAGACACCCGCTTCGTTGCCCGCGGCGGCAACCGCGTAGGTATCTACTACTGCGAGACCGGCGCTTCGATGCGCCCCTCCAAGGTGATTTACGACCGCGCCGGCTCCTCCATCGCCGAGGCCGATCCCCAGGACTTCGATTTCGACGCTATCATGGAAGGCGCCGACTGGTTCCACTGGAGCGGCATCACCCCCGCCATCTCCGACAAGGCCGCCGAGCTGACCCGTCTCGCCTGCGAGGCCGCCAAGCGCCACGGCGTGACCGTCAGCGTCGACCTCAACTTCCGCAAGAAACTCTGGACCAAGGAGAAAGCCCAGTCCATCATGCGCCCCCTGATGAAATACGTCGATGTCTGCATCGGCAACGAGGAGGACGCCGAACTCTGCCTCGGCTTCAAGCCCGACGCCGACGTTGAGGCCGGCAACACCGATGCCGAAGGATACAAGGGCATCTTCGCCGCGATGATGAAGGAATTCGGCTTCAAGTATGTCGTTTCGACCCTCCGCGAGTCCTTCTCCGCCACCCACAACGGCTGGAAAGCAATGATTTACAACGGCAAGGAGTTCTACCAGAGCAAGCGCTACGACATCAACCCCATCATCGACCGCGTAGGTGGCGGCGACAGCTTCTCCGGCGGCCTCATCCACGGCCTGCTGACCAAGCCCAACCAGGGCGAGGCCCTCGAGTTCGCCGTAGCCGCTTCCGCCCTGAAGCACACTATCAACGGCGACTTCAACCTGGTAACCGTTGACGAGGTAGAAGCCCTCGCCGGCGGCAACGCCAACGGCCGCGTGCAGCGCTAAAAGGCGCTCCGCGCCGATGGCGCCTGTGGCGCCGTGAAAGGTGAAGGGTGAAAAGGTTAAGAAGAAACTTTTGTTTCTCCCAAGGCTTTACCGCCCCTGTTGCTGGCTTTTCTTCAAGATTCCGCTGGCCGGAAGTGACTCCGTTCAGTGGAGCGAGCGTAAGCGAGCGGCCTCCCGGCCCCGGAAGCGAAAGTATCTCCTAAACCGCCTTCATCTTTCACCCTTAACCTTAACTTTTCAAACAAGAATAATGGCAAAATTTGACAAACAGGCCGTCCTGGCCAAAATCGGAGCCACCAGAATGGTGCCCGTGTTCTACCATAAAGACCTCGAGACCGCCAAGAAGGTCCTCAAGGCGTGCTACGACGGCGGTGTCCGCGCCTTCGAGTTCACAAACCGCGGCGACTTCGCCCACGAAATCTTCGGCGAGCTGGTCAAGTACGCCGCCGTAGAGTGCCCCGAAATGGCCCTCGGCGTAGGCTCCATCGTTGACCCCGCTACCGCTGCCCTCTACCTGCAGCTCGGCGCCAACTTCGTAGTAGGCCCGTTGTTCAACCCCGAGGTTGCCAAAGTCTGCAACCGCCGCCTCGTGCCCTACACCCCCGGCTGCGGCTCCATCAGCGAGGTAGGCTTCGCCCAGGAAGCAGGCTGCGACCTCTGCAAGGTTTTCCCCGGCGACGTCCTCGGCCCGAAATTCGTCAAGGGACTGCTCGCCCCGATGCCCTGGTCGAAGCTCATGGTTACCGGCGGCGTAGAACCGACCGAAGAGAACCTCAAAGCCTGGTTCGCCGCCGGAGTCTACTGCGTCGGCATGGGCTCCAAGCTCTTCCCCAAGGACCGCGTTGCTGCCGGCGACTGGGCCTACATCACCGACAAATGCCGCGAGGCCCTCGCCATCGCCGCAAAATAACCCCTGTCACCATCCACGGTGCCATACTTTGGTTCCGCCCCATCTTTGCGGGGCGGAACTTTTTTTATCGGGCGGAAATAGCTAACTTTGCATTTGCGCCATAAAAGGGAGAATCTTCCTTTATCGGCTTTAGGATGAACAGTAACGCGAAAGCATATAAATGGTCGATTATCGACCGCGTCTCTGTGGCTGCCCTCAATTTCGGGGGCAACATAATCCTTGCGCGCATGCTGACCACGGCCGACTTCGGCCTCCTGGCGATGATCGCCATATTCGTCGCCCTGGCGCAGGACATCTCGGGATGCGGACTGGCCGACGGCCTGATTCAGAAATCAAAGCCGACCGACGAGGACTATTCGACCGTTTTCGTATTCAACGCCGCTTTCGGCCTCTTTTTCGGCCTCTCCTTCTTCTTCGGGGCGCCCTTGGTCGCCAGGTTCTTCGGCCATGAAGAACTTACGGCCATCATGCGGGTTCTCGGCGTTTGCTTCTTCTTCCAGTCGATGAGTTTCGTGCAGGAGACCCGGCTGAGGAAAGAGCTGGAGATGAAAAAGATATGCTTCGTAAGGGTGGGGGCGACGCTTACCGCGATCACTCTCGGCATAATCCTGGCCTCGCTCGGATTCGGATGGTGGGCCCTCGTTTCGACACAGATATTGCTCCTGCTGTTCACCTTCTGCTATTGTATCATCGCGACCCGGTGGTTCCCGCGTATCGCCTTCAGCAAGAAATCGTTCCACGACCTGTTCGGCTTCGGAATCCATCTCGCGATCGCCTATATCAGCAACGTTATAGGCAAGAACGTCAACACCTTCCTGCTCGGTAAGTTCTTCACCCCTGCGGCCTCCGGCCTCTACTACCAGGGCGCCAAACTGGCCAACGTCCCCTTCCAGGTAATCGACCAGTCGGTCAACAATTCCTTTTTCGTCGTAGCCTCCAACGAGTCAGCGCCCGACTCGCAACGCTCGCTGATACGCAACATGTTCTCGATGGTCGTCGGAATAAACGGGGCGCTTCTGTTCCTGTTGCTCGTGATCGCCGGGCCGGCCATCATCGCGCTTTACGGCGACAAATGGGCCGAGAGTATCCCCCTCTTCCGCATACTCGCCGTGGCAGAGTTCCTATTCTGCCTCAAGTCATTCTTCCAGGCGGTCTGCAAAGTCCACGCCAGCACCGTTTTCGTGCGGAATCTCTGCATTATCCAGGTAATCGTCCAGATTCTCCTGCTGGCGCTTTCCATCGCGTTCTTCCGGGACATCCTCGTAATCGTATGGATCCAGGTGGCGTGCGAGTTCCTCAGCGTCGCCGTTTACGCCGTGAAATTCAAGGAACTCACTCTCCAGCCCCTCCACAGCATATTCGTCGCTGCATGCCGCAGCCTCGGCCTCCCGGTACTCGGGGCCGTGTGCGCCATCGCGGCTGTGACGGCCATTGACTCTCTCATCTCGCTCCCGGCGATTGTCAACTGCCTGATTATCGCGGCAGTCTACGCCGTCAGCGTGATCGGAGGAGGCGAGGTCTCCCGCCCGGCGGTCTATGTTGCTCTCAGGAACCATTTCCGCAAGCATTGAATCCCCCGACAGAAATGGCAGAATACCGATATCCAGAATATACAGCCGTCATACGGACGCTCGGCAAAGCCGGCGAGAAGTTCGAGGCCGAAATCAACTCGCTGAAAGCACAGACTCTGCAGCCCCGGCAGATACTCGCCTACATCCCCGACGGATATGACATCCCCGTATTCCCGGGGAGCGACGCAGTCCGGTGGATACGGTCGCCCAAAGGAATGGTCACCCAGCGCTCCCTCCCTTTCGACGAGGTTGAGACGGAATACATCCTCTTTCTCGACGACGACGTGTACCTTCCCCCCGCCGGAGCAGAGAAGCTGATGCGTACAGCGGTAGACGAGAACGCCGACGCGGTTGTGCCGAACACTTTCCCCAACAGCGAGGGTTCGCTGAAATGGAAGCTGCGCAACATGGGACAGGGCGCCTTCCCCTCCTTCTCAAAAAAATGGGCTTTCCGCATACGCCACAGCACCTACTACAACTACTGCGATAACCCCGATCCGGTTATGCCGACCCAGTCCGGGGCCGGTCCCTGCTCCCTTGTCCGTTTCTCTACCTACAAGGCCATACACTTCGAGGAGGAGCGCTGGATTGAACTTTGCGGTTACCCGCTTGGGGAAGACCTTCTGTTTTTCAACAAGATGTATCAGTGCGGCTACAGAGTGCTCGCCCAATTTGACACAGGAATCCTGCATCTCGACGCTGGTTCCGGCCATGCCGCCGACCATGAACGGCAGTTCCGGCTCGCCGAGGCCGTCAGGTATATCCTATGGCACCGGATTTCCTACTCCACCGCGACTTCCGGAATCTCCCGCTTCTACCGCTCCGTATGCTACCACTCGACACAGGGGGCGATGTGGCTCCTTGACCTCGTGAGATTCGCCGTCACTGGCAAGTCCTATAAAATGCGGAACCGGTTCCCCGGAATGAGGCAGGGAAAGGAGTTCACCAAATCAGATGAATACAAAAAACTGCCGAAATTCAACGCTTATGCCCGCACCCGCTGACTCTTTTTCGCAAACCGACGCGGGCACGCCGAATGGAGCCGAAGAGGAACGTCCGGCGGTCGGGCGGTTCGCGCCGTCGCCGTCGGGAAGGATGCACCTGGGGAATGTCTATACGGCGGTGATGTCGTGGCTCTCGGCCAGAAGCCGGGGCGGGCGCTGGATTCTGCGCATAGAGGACCTCGACCCGCAGCGCTCGAAGCCGGAATACGCCCGGATGATTGAGGAGGACCTCCTGTGGCTCGGACTGGAATGGGACGAGGGGGGACTGGAAAACTATGGACCCAACGGCCCTTACCTCCAGAGCCTGCGGAGCGAAGTCTATGCCGAGGGGCTGCGCCGCCTGGAGGAGGCGGGGCTTACCTACCGCTGCCGCTGCCGCAGGGCCGACATTCTCGCGACCCAGGCGCCCCACGAGTCAGACGGCCGCGTGATTTACAAGGGCACCTGCCGCCCCCCGTGCCTCGGGGGTACCGCCGAGCCGTTTCCCGGGGATATTCCGGCGGCGACGCGCCTCTATGTTCCCGACAGGACTATCTCCTTCACCGACCGCCTCTGCGGCGAGCAGAGCGTAAACCTGGCGCGCCACTGCGGCGACTTCATCCTGCGCCGCGCCGACGGCGCGTGGGCCTACCAGCTCGCCGTCGTGATGGACGATGCTCTTATGGGGGTCACGGAGGTAGTCCGCGGCAACGACCTTCTCCTCTCCGCCGCCCAACAGCTTTATCTCTACGAATTACTCGGCTTTCCCGCCCCGGAGTTCGCCCACCTCCCCCTGATATGCAACGAGCAGGGGGTGCGCCTCTCCAAGCGCGACAGCGCGATGTCGATGGAGGCCCTCCGCGCCACCCTCACCCCCTCCCAGCTCCTGGGCCGCATCGGCCGCCTCGCCGGCCTCCAGCCCGACGACTCCCCGACAACCCTCCCCCAACTGGTTGAGAATTATAGGAGGAATAGGAAAACTGGGAGAGATGGGAGAGATGGGAGTTATGGGAAAGATGGGAAGACTGAGAGGGATGGGAATAATGAGTAGCTCCCAGTCCTCCCACCCCTCCCATAATTCCCACCCTTCCCATAACTCCCAGTTTGTCCTCCCACCCGGATGGGGAGGGCGCTGTCAGAACGGTCCAGATGGCAGCGCCCTAAAATCAGCCGGGGCCGCTTCTCGCGAAGCAGCCCCGGCCCGGCATATGTATCATGGATTACTTGATTTTCACTTTCAGGGTCGCCAGATCGGCGGAGTCGCTGGAGGATCCGACCATCAGCTCGTAGTCCCCCGGCACGACCCGCATGCGGCGCTCGGCAGCGTCCCAGTTCTCAAACGCGTCGCGGGGCATCGGGAGCGCCACCACGCGCTTCTCGCCCGGCTGAAGCTCCACCCTGGCGTAGCCGCGGAGCGACTTCGCGGGGCCGTCGGTGTCCGAGGTGCGACGCATATAGAGCTGCACGATCTCGGTCCCGGCGCGCTTGCCGGTGTTCTTGACTTCGACGGTAACCACCCCGTCGCGGTATTTCGGCTTCCCGTAGCTGAAGGTGGTGTAGCTCAGGCCGTAGCCGAATGGATATAGCGGCTCGGCGGCGAGGTAGCGGTATGTGCGGCCGGCCATGTTGTAGCTCTCGAACGGAGGGAGCTGCGAGTCGTCGGCGTAGAAGGTCACCGGGAGCTTTCCCGACGGGTTGTATTCCCCCATAAGCACCTCGGCGACAGCCTCGCCCCCCTGCTCGCCCGGATACCAGGCCTGCAGAATCGCGTCGCATACCCCGTCCTCCGGGGTCAGCGCCACGGCGCTCCCGCTGCAATTGACGAGCACGATTCTCTTCCCCGCCTCATGCAGGGCGCGGAGGATGTCGCGCTGCGCCTGCGGCAGCTCGATTGATGTGCGGTCGCCGTTGTCGAAGCCGGGGAGCTGCACCCTGGCCTGTTCTCGCTCAAGGGCCGGGGAGATACCCCCGACGAAGACTACGGTCTCCGCCCCGGCGGCGCGGCCGACGATTTCCGGAATCGTCAGAGAGCGGGCGCGGCATATGTCGAAGTTGAGGGTTGCCCCCTCGTCGAGCTGCATATAGTTGATTTCTATGTCGTAGGTCTTCCCCTTCTCGACCTTCAGCTTCTGCGAGCGGAAGTTCAGGGCCTCCGCCTTCCAGCGGTTGTGGATTGTGTCACCGTTGACGATGATGCGGAAACCGTCGTCGTTGTTGAAGAGTATGTCAAGCTCCTCGGTAGCCGGGGCGGTGAAAGAGCCGCGCATGCGGGTCGTGAAGTTCGTCAGCTCCACCCCCGGGGCGAAGACGGTGTTACCCCCGTTGTCGAGGGTCAGCGCCGAGGTATAGTTGGCGGTAGCGGCGGTGTCTCCCTCCATCGCGAGGTTGTTCCAGTAGGTAGCGCGCATCCCGGGGCGACCCTCCGCGTCGGTGAAGAGGTTGAAGATGCTCTCCTTCTCGGTCAGGGATGTAATGTCGCAGGACGGCGAGTAATTCATTTCGGGGAAGCGGCGGCGCATAGCCTCCAGCACCGTCACGGTATGCCCCGGCTGGCCGTAGTAGATGCCCCACTGCATCGTGGAGTCGGCGGCATTGGGTCCCATCAGCATCACGCGCCCCATCTCCTCCTTCCGCAAGGGAAGGATTCCGTTATTCTTCAGGAGCACCATCTGCTCGCGGGCCGCCTTGAGCGCCAGCGCCTTGTGCTCCGGCGAGTTGACTACCGACATCGGGATGCGGGTCCACTCCACCAGCGAGTCGGGGTCGAAGTCCCCCAGGCGGAAGCGCTCCGCCAGGAGCCTCCTGACGCTGCGGTCAATCTCGGCTTCGGAAATGTCGCCGCGGCGCACCGCCGCGGGGAGGTTGCGGTAAATCTGTCCGCACTCCACGTCTGTTCCGGCGCGCACGCCGAGGGCCGAGGCCCCCTCTGCGTCCTTCGCCACTCCGTGGCGCTTGGGGAGGTAGAAGTCGTTGATCGCGCCGCAGTCGCTGACAACCAGGCCGTCGAAGCCCCACTGCTCGCGGAGGATACGTTGCAACAGCGCCGAGGAGCCGCAGCACGCCTCCCCCTCGAAACGCTGGTAGGCGCACATCACCTCGCGGACGTTACCCTCCTGTACCAGCCGCTTGAAGGCCGGGAGGTAGCTCTCCCAGAGGTCGCGCTCGGGGAGCATGGCGACATCCATGCGGTGGCGCTCCTTTTCCGGGCCGCTGTGCACGGCGAAATGCTTGGCGCAGGCCAGCAGCTTGTTATATTTCGAGGCGGAGTCACCTTGCAGGGCGCGCACGACGCGCAGCCCCATGCGCCCGTTCATATACGGATCCTCGCCGTAGCTCTCCTGGCCGCGGCCCCAGCGCGGGTCGCGGAAGATGTTTACCGTCGGGGTCCAGTAGGACAGCCCCTTGTACTTGCCGGTCTTCCCCTCCGAGCGGGCGAGGGTGTTCTTGGCGCGGGCCTCGTCACTGACAGCGGTGAACACCTCCGTCAGGAGGTCGTCGTCAAACGCGGCTGCCATCCCGATACAGGAGGGGAATACCGTTGCCAGGCCGTTGCGCCCTACCCCGTGGAGCCCCTCGCTCCACCACTCGAAGGCCGGAACGCCCAGGCGCTCCACCGGGCGCGAGCCATTCATCATCAGCCCAACCTTCTCCTCGAGCGTCAGCCGCGAGCAGAGGTCGGCGGCGCGCTCCTCGGGCGCGAGGCCGGGGTCGTTGAAGGGATATGTGGGAGCGGCTGTTGCCGACACCCCCGCTCCGAGAGCCAGGGCCGCCGCCATGCCGCGCAGTATGTTCTTTAAGTGATTCAAGGCGATTTATGGTTTATAGTTTAAGGGTTATGGTTAAGAACCGGTGTATGATGGTTTATGGCGCGAAGATAGCCCTTCGCGCCTATCACGGCGGGTAAATTTTAGCGGAATTGGCGGAATTGCGGGGCGGGGGAACCGCCGGGCGGTGTAGGGACGCGGCGTGCCTCGTCAGCTTTGGCCCCACCGATAGGAAGCCGCTCGCCTTCGGCTCACTCCACCCGACATCCACCCCCGCGGGATTGAGGATGCCGGGCGCTCCCAAAAATTGCCCCCGCGACCGCCGCCCATCGCCTCAGCTCCATGGACTGAGCGGCGAAGCCGCGGGGTAATTATAGCACCGTATCGAGCGGCGGAGCCGCGAAGGTGCGGTGTTAGGCGCGGGGGGAGGAAACGGCTTCGGAGAAGTCGGTTAATAAAATAGATTGAAATGATTGACACACAGATTTCCTAATGGCGCAAAGCGCCATCCACGGATGCGACGGATTAACACGGATCAAAAAGGAGGGTTGAAAACAGAAATGGATGTAAAAAAATCGCAATAATGCCAATGGCCAATGCCCACTCTCGAAAATCTGTGGGAATCCGTCGCATCCGTGGGGAGCGAAGCGACCTTAAAAATCTGTGTGTCAGCCATTTTTATTATAGAACCTCTCCGAGGCCGTTGCCGCCCCCGAACCACAAAGACCGCGCCCTCCGGGCGCTACGCAGGGCATATTCAACGCGGCACGCCGCGTCCCTACAACGGGGCAGCGGGGTTGGGGTGAGGCCTCCGGGGGAAAAGCGGAAGCCGCGGCCCATCGCGGGTCGCGGCTCCGAATGTTTGTGAATCAAAGGCTTTATATTGTTATTGTTGTATGCTGCAACTTATTTGTTGTAGACCTTCTTGCCGTCGACGATGATGAGGCCCTTGGTGGTCGCGGGAACCTCGATGCCCTGCAGGTTGTAAGCGCGTACAACCTTGTTGGCGTCGATGGCTACTTCCTCGATGGCGGCGTCTTCACCATAGTTGTCGCCGATGCCGAACTTCATGTCGAGGATGTTGATGGTGTACTTGTTGAGAACCGGCTCCTTGAAGAGGATGTTGAGGTACTTGCGGCCCTTTGTGAGAGTTACGTCGTCGTAACGCTGCTCCTTGAACTGGAACCACTGCTTGGTAGCCTCGGGAGCTTCAAACACCTTTTCCCATTCGGGCACAGCGGCTGTAGCGTCAGCGTCATAAGCGTCCTTGTCGAAAATCTGGAAGGTCAGCGAGGGGGTCTCGGTCTCCTTGGTCTTGAGCGACCAGTTGAACACGAAGTTGTAAGTGCCGGCCTCGGTAGCGTTCAGCTCGAAACGCTCGGAGTTGCCGTTGCGGTAGTTGCCGAGCCAGGGCACACTGCCCGGAGCGCCTTCGTGGAGGATATCATATTCGCCGCTTTCGGGGTTGTAGAACTTAATCTGGTGGGTATCATACTGTACGGCACCCTGGCCAACGAGACGGGTATTCTCGAAGTTGACGTAGCCGGGGATGTTGCTCCACATCTGGACCTCCTCGAACATGGCGGTGATGTCGGTCTCTTCCTCGATGTTGAACTTGTAGGGGTTGGTGGTAAATACGTCGTCGATGCCGTTGTCCCAGCCTACGAACTTGTAGCCGGTGTTGGCGATAGCCTGGAGGGTTACCTCGGTGCCGGAAACGAACTGGGTGCGGGAGGGCTTCACTGTTACGGAACCTCCTTCGGCGGGTTCGCAGTAAACGTTCAGGTTAACGGGCACAACCTCTTCGCGGGCCTCGAAGGAAATCTGGCAGATGCGGAACGAGGGAGCCAGGGGGTCTTCCTGGTGGAAGTTGATTCTGAAGAGATATTCGCCGGCGGGAATTGTCTCGTCAACGTAAACTTCGGAAGTGAAAAAAGCGTAGGAAGCGGTAGCGGTGGCAGCGGCCTCGAAGGTCTTTTCCCATACGGGGTTCTCGGTAGCCTTGTCGAGGAGCTGGAATGTGCCGGATGCTCCGGGGGCATCGTTCTTGCTGGAATAAGCGAAGCGGATGATGTAGCAGGAAGCCGCGTCGCTCTTCACTCCCCAGGTAGCGGCCTCGCCGTCGTGGGTGTTGTTGACGTAAACGATTTCAGGATGGGAAACTTTCTTGCCGTCATCGCCGGTAATTGACATCTTCTCGTGCTTGGTGAAATGCTCGATGGGTTCGCCGGTGGTTGGATCGTTGAGGAGCACCGGGTCATATTTGACAGCGGTCTCGGAGATTTCGAGGTATGAACCCTCGGCTGTCGGGATGTTCTGCACGGTCTGGGCGCTTGCGAAGCCGAAGGCCAGGAGTGCGGAACCAAGGAGTAACTGTTTTTTCATGTCAGTCAGGTTGGTTTGTTGGTATTAGGTTATTTATTATATGCGTTGTTATGTCAGGTGGGCGGATAGCGGCCCCTTTTGATTGGTGCGGTAAAGTTACAACCGCGGCGGAGGTTTGCGGGGGAAAAATCGTCACTAAGGGTGTAAAATCTCCCTCAGCAACGATTTTTCATTCACAAAACCTAATAATCCGCTATTTTACGAGTACCTTCTTCCCGGCGTGGATGTAGATGCCGGGAGTGGTGGGGTTTGGGGAAACGGGGATTCCCTGAAGGTTGTACCAGGGCGCATCATCCCCCTCCGGGCGGGCGGCCTCGACAGTCTCGACAGCGGCGGCCTCGTCGGTCGAGAGGATGATTTTCCCGGCGGCGACGTTACCCTTGAAGGTAAAGGTGATCTGGCCCTTTACCGGCTTGGGGAACACTACCTCGAACGAGCCGGTTTCCGAGGCCGACTTGGGGAGCGTATAAGTTCCCTGCTCGAACGCCTGGCCGTTAAGCTCCACGAGCGAAGCGTCGGTATAGCTTGCGGTGGTGCGGAAGCCGCGCCCCTCGAACTTGATTTTGCTTATAGCCGCTCCGGCGGGGAGCCAGAGGGTATGCTTGCGGTTTACGGGCATCTGGAAGTAGCCGTTCTCCTCGCAGTCGACATAATTGCCGCCGGTGAGCCAGAAGAGGCCGTCGTTGAAGTACCATCCGGCACCGTCCTTGGTGTTCATCGAAACTTCGAAGGTCTCGGGGAGCTCGTAGGTCGAGCGGTAACCCTCGGTCCATCCCTCGGCCTCCTGGGCGGCGGTGATGTCCTCGACGAGTTCGGCGAGATAGAGTTCGAGCATCGTGTAGCCCGACTCGTCGCAGAGGTTGCGGTCGGAAGCGTCGTTGGGGTTCAGGCCGCGGGCGGTCTCCCACTCGTCAGGCATGCCGTCCTTGTCGGTGTCGACAGGAGCGGCGGTGGAGTTGAGCACGGGCCATGCCGACCAGTCATCTCCCGCCCCGCTCGGCTTGTTGTCCTCCTGCGAGTTGATCAGGCCCTTGGAGAGGTTGCGGCCGGTAGCGGTGGCCTTCCCTTCGAGGGTGTCGTCAATCATCTGCCGGTCGACCCAGTCGTAGGAGATGGAGCATCCGGCGTAGGAGGTCACCAGGTCGTAAGCCTTCTCGGCGGTATGGGTCGTGGTAGCGGGGAAGGGTACCGGCTCGGAGCGTTTGATTTTGGCCTCAGTCTCCGCGTTCCAGGTGCCGTCGGTCGCGGAAGCCGACTTGTCAATCTGGTCGAGGAAGCCTACGCCCCAGTTGTCCTTCGCCACGTCGCTGTACTTGGAATTGACGTTACCCTCCACGAGGTATGTGCCCCAGAGATGGAGCGCGGGAGCGTAGGCGGGGTAGGTGTTGCAATAGCTGTTCGTGCGGATTCCGACACCCGCAATGCGCTTACCCTTCTTGTCGCCCGGGGTCGCGGGGCCCGGCTTGTAGTAGTTGTTGATGATGTTGACGTTCATCCCCTCTCCGCCGTAGCATCCGTTGCCGCCGAAGTTGTAGATGACGTTGTTACGCATATCCATGCGCTCGTCGAGCTGGGTCGAGACGCGCGGGCCCAGGCGCGGGGTGCGCGAGCCGTGGTGGGCTACCAGGTTGTGGTGGAAGGAGGCCCCGCTGCCCCCCCAGTTGCCGCCGTAGCCGTGAGCTCCTTTGGAGTGGCCGGAGTTGACGAGGCTCTGCGAGACGATGCTCCACTGCAAGGTAGTGTTAACATTGCCGAGAATCGAACAGCACTCGTCGATGCTCCAGGAGACGGAGCAGTGGTCGACGATTACGTTGCGGCCGTCCATCGCCGTCAGGCCGTCCCAGCCGTCGGCACCCCCCTCGAGGACATTCTTGTTGCCCAGGCGGAAGCGCATATAGCGTACGATGCAGTTGGAGCCGATAGTCACGGGATAGTCGGCGATGCAGATACCGTCGCCCGGAGCTGTCTGCCCCGCGATGGTGGTGTATTCGGGAATCTTGAGGCCCGATTCGAGATGGATGGTTCCGGAAACGTCGAAAACGATAGTGCGCGGGCCTGTTTTAGAGAGGGCCTCGCGGAGGGTGCCCGTGCCGCGGTCGCCGAGAGAGGTCACATGGTAGACATAGCCGCGGCGTCCGCCGTCGACATAGCGGCCGAAGCCCTCGGCCCCGGGGAAGGCCGGGAGCCTTTCAAGCTCGATGCCCTGGGCCGTGTAGCCCCCCAGTAGGGCCGCCAGGAGCAGCGTGGCCGCCGAGCGGCCTGAGAGATCAAACTTCATGGTATGAATCGGTTTTTGTGAAATCGGTTTAAGGAGGGGAAGGCATCCCGCCTCCCACGCTGCAAAACTACCGCGAAAATCCCTAACAATGGGGTAAAATCTGACGAAAATAGCGAAACCCGCGATAGGGAGCCAAAGAGCGGCCTCCCATAGGAAGCCGCTCGCCTTCGGCTCACTCCACCCAGGGTCCTTCCTCCTCGGAGCCTCCCAGGGTCGAAGACCCTGAATGTTAGTAACCCCATCATTAGACGCCGTGGGCGGCTAATGATGGGGTATTTCTATGGCGCGACTATGGAGAAAGGTCGAAGATCTTTCTCCCCAGCGGATAATTTCCGTCGGCCCCGCGATGCGGCGGAGCGGCGGAGCCGCGGCGTAATTGTAGCACCGTGTCGAGCCTCGCAGAGGCGAGGCGTGGTGTTTGTGGCGGTCGCATTATGACGGCTTCGGAGAAGTCGGTTAATAAAAATGGATTGAAATGACTGACACACAGATTTTCTTGGTCGCTTAGCTCCCCACGGATGCGACGGATTCCCACGGATTTCCGAAATATGAAACAATCAACCAACAAAAGGCGAAGGGAATAATCTGTGTTTATCCGTCGCATCCGCGAATGGCGCTTTGCGCCGTTAATAATCTGTGTGTCAAATACATCCTATCCCCACTTTATTACAGGGCCTCTCCGAGGCCCCTCCCTCCACCGATCCACGAACACCGCACCTTCGCGGCTCCGCCGCTCGATACGGTGCTACAATTACACCGCGGCTCCGCCGCTTACCTTCGGGCTTTCAGCCCTTTCGTCTGCTTCTGCGCAAGGCAGCGCTGTGCGGGGGAGACCGGCGGGGAGGGCGGGACGCGGGTGGGAATGTCGGGTGGAGTGAGCCGGAGGCGAGCGGCTTCTAATCTATGCGGGCGCTTAGCGCCGGGCAAAAGAAGCCCCGCCGGGCGGGAGCCGTCCGGCGGGGCTGTAGGGACGCGGCGTGCCGCGTCATATTTGGCTTGCGCGGCCCGGATGGGCCGTTATCACAGCGTCTTCGGGATTAGTCGAGGAACGCTTTGGAAACCGAGCGGGAGCCATCGGCGGCGGTCTCGACCTTGATGACGGCACCGCGATAGCCCTCGGCAACCGGCTGGCCTTGCAGGTTGTAGTACTCAACCTTGGCAGCAGCGTCAGCCCCGACGGTCTCGATGCCGGTCGGGTTCTGAGAGGTCATGGCGAACGAGTGGGCGCTCATCGTTCCGTTGGGCGAAATAGCGCGGATCGTGTAGGAGAAGCCCTCCTCGTCGGTGCGGGAAGCGACCTTCTTGTAGCTCGTGTTGGTCGCGAGGTCGAAGTGGTCGTGGTCGCCGGGAGCGTAACCCAGGTACTCGCCGTTGTTGTAGATCAGGTAACCGGCGGCGCCTTCAACGGGATACCACCAAATGTGCGCGTTAGCGGTCTCAGTCTGTTTCTCGTAGGCGACACCCTCGGGGGCAGCTATTTCCCCGACAGTCTCCTCCGTAGCGAGCCAGGAGTCATCCCCGCCAAGCACGTTCTCAACGGTGAACTCCGCAGCCTCCTCGGCAGTCAGCACGGGGTTGTACTTGTTGGTGGAGGAAGGAGAGTTGCCGCGGCCTGAGAGGTCGAGGGCGTTGCCCGAAGCGTCCATCGAGTTGTACTCATAGAAGTGGGTGACAAGGTTGCCCATCTTGTCCCATCCATTAGCAGAGCAGTTCGCTTCCATAGTGGTGTTCAGCCAGTAGCAGCGCGGCTCGTTATCCCATGGACGGCCGAGGTTATATCCCGAGATGCCCTTTATTGTGCAGTATGAGAACACATAACCCCACTTCTGAGCTGCGGAAGTCGAGGGTGCTGCGACAACCGAACCCTTACGGGTTGTGACGAAGGTGCAATGGTCATAGAAGTGGTTGCCACCACCGCAGATAAAGTCAACCGAGCCGTGGATTTCGCAATTGTAATAGTAGCCCTGTTCGCCGGTCACCTGTGTATCCTGATTGGACTGCAAACGCATGTTGACCATAATGTCGCGTTTACCACCATAATGAGCCACGCCTACACCGACTCCGTCACCATTGCCCTCGGAATCGAAGCAACCCCAGTCAAGGTCGTTGCGGATGGTGAAATTCTCCATATAGATATTGGTCGAGTTGCGGGTCGAGAATACGGGGTACGAGATGCCGGTTATCGAGCCGTGAACAACAACGCCGTCGCGGTCTTCGCCGATAATCGAGACATTGTATGCCTTGTTCAGATGGAGGATTGGAGCCTTGGCAGTCGAGGTCCCGAGGTCGTAGTCGCCGTTCTTCAGGAAGATGATATGGCGGGGAGCGTCAGCCGTATTGTTGCTTGCCATCACGCTGGCGACAGCGGCTTTCAGCTCGTCGACGTTGGAAACGTAGGTAATAGCCTCAACCGGGCCGACGGTCGTAGGCTGCTGGGCAACGGCTACGGTGTAGGTGATAGCCTCGGAGTTGGTGTTGCCGTCAACGTCCTTGGCGGCGCCGGCGGGAATCGTCAGCACGGTCTCCTCGCCCCAGGCGAGCTCCCAAAGGGAGAATTTGAGGGTGGTAGTGCCGCCGTCGGCCTTGACTGTCTTGCCGTTGTACTCGGCGACGCACTCCTGCATCTTGCGGCCGAAGTCGAGGGTCACGACGCAGTGGTTCTTGGTGTCAACCTGGGTGTTTGAACCGCTCTGAACCGTCGGCTCGCCTTGCAGCTTCTGCTCCTCGACAATAAACTCAAACCAGGCCATAGGCTGCCCCTGACTATTGAAGCTGATTTCTATAGGAGTACCTGCCATATGGTTCTCGAAATTGATAACGAGGTCATAGGCGGTAGCATCCCCTATAACGAACTGGTTGTTAGTGGGAAGATAAACTTTCGCATCACCCGAGACAACGGAAATAACAGAGGAGACGTGGTCGTAATTCTCTTTCAAGCTCTTCATCACCATCTGCTTGACAATAATGTTCGAGGGTATTTCCCATATAACCTTTTCACGGCTCATTTTAAACCACGAACCATATCCGTCATTGCCGTTACGCAGAGTGTAAAGTCCATTAGACCACGCATCTGTGCCTTTGAAAGCCACATCGTATGTGATTTCTACCTTCTTGTCGTTCTCGGCGGCAGTATAGGTATGCACCCCTTCGACAGCGAGGGTGAAGGTCTTGGTCTTGTCGCCAGCTTTGCCTGAGAAGGTCGCGGTCGCGGTAGTGCCTTCGAGGGTTACGACGGCGTTGGCAACGGAGCCGTCAAGCATCGTCGCGGAAACGGCGGGAACAGCGGTATAGCAATTGCCCGCGAGGGTTGCGGCGGCAGCCTCGGAGTTGAGGGCAGCGAGAAGTTCGGCGTCGGTAACGTCCTTGCCGTCAACGGTCAGAGAGGCAACCTGCACGTCGCCGATATGGAAGAGACGGACAGCGTATTCGGTCTGAGCGGCATACGCGTCCTCGTTGGCCGCAAGCGAGAGATTTACAATGGTCTCCTGACCGGCTGCGGGAGTAGCGACAGTAACCTTGCCGTCAGCGACAGGCTCGCCGTTGGCGGTCACCGCGCCGTTCTCTGCAGCGACATTAAGCACGACATTCTCCCCGGCGTAACTCTCCGGCAGCAGGAAGTTCCAGTCGTAACCCTCCGCCGCGCTGTTGGCAATCCCCTCGACGGTAACATCCTTAATCGAAGCGTAAACATCGCCGAGGCGGTTGAACTGGGGAGCCACGAAATTTGCCAGGTAGCCGCCCCCACCTGCGAAGGATATGGTGAGCGTCTTGGTCCCGACAGTGAGAGGCTTGTCAAGATATATCGTTTTAACGCCGGTACCGTTCACAGCGACTTCGCCTTTGGCTTCAACGTTGCCGGCGCGGTTTTTGACAGAGAATGTAACGGTACTCGGATTCGCGTACCAGGTGAAATTACAGTCAATAGAGTAAACGCCTGCCTCGTCGCAGTAGAATTTGGTTGACGCGGCACTTCCGTTGCCAACGTATCCGATATTGTGCGGGTTATTACCGCTTTCTACCTTACAGCCGCCATCGCAGGTCCAAGTTGCCTCAGTAATCTCGTTGAACTGGCCGGGAGCGTGATCAATCCCCTCAGCGGGAGTATCACTGTATTCCTCAGAAACCCATTTGAAGGTCGGGGCCATTATATTCGTGATATAGCCTGTACCCGGGCTTGTAAAAGTAAACTTGATGGTCTTACGGCCGCGAGCCATTACGCCTTCGAGACCGATTGTCTGGTCAGTTCTTCCGCCGGTATAGTTATAGTGCTGGTCGATTTCGACATTACCGGTTGTCTGGTCGGTTATCTGAATATGGATGTCATCATTCTGACCATTGGACTGATCCCATTTGAACGGAACTACCAATTCATACACTCCAGCCTTGTCGCAGAAGAAGTTGGTCGAGCACCAACCTCCATTTTTGATGCTTCCGAACTGACCATCCTGGCTATCATACCCGATAGAACCTCCCTTGGTCCATCCAGCTTCCGTATTGTTTGTTGATTCCTCTATCTTATTAAGAGCACCTGGGATAACTGCCCAACCGGCGGGAGCGGTCTCAGGGACTTCCTCTCCCTCTTCAAATAGCGCTCCGAAAATTGCAACATTAGCAAAACCCATCTCTCGCGCACTAGTATCAGAGCTATAGAAGTAGAACCGAAGAATAACGCTCTCCTTTGCCGCTGATGCACTCACATTGAACTCTTTATGGAAGTCAGCCGTAAGGTCTGAATCATTTCCATTAAATCGTGTCGGCACCTGCGCTTTTGCAACAGACATAACCACCCCATCAATGATGAGTTCTATGTCGAGACGACCATTACCAGTCTTTGCCGCCATCCAGTCAAAGGCGATTTTGCTGATAGAAAATGATTTTGAAGGCGTTAACGAATAATCAACATACACCTGATTATTGCGTGTATTTGTGTTTGCAGGGCAAGCATAAGTAGTCGTAGTCAATGATGAGCCATCGGCATAAGTCACTTTTCGTGTACCCTTTGTCGTCACACCTACATATGATAGATTTGATGCGGAAAACGCACCTTCTATTGAATAGCTTGCAGATATATCACTGAACGTTTTTTCGCCCATCGCCCAGGTGGCAGTGACCGGGGTTCCGGCGGTTGTCGCCTCGGCGGCCTGTGGGGCCGGGAGGGCGGAGGTTGAGGAGGTCGCGGCGGCGTAGGCGACGCCGGCGGCGAGGATGCCGCCCAGGGCGAGAGCTCCGAATAGTTTTGTAATTCGCATTGTGTTTAAGTAAACGATAGGTAAGTAAGTTAGGTAATTAGATAGTTTTCGTTGGGTTGGCGGAGCGCCCGGAGGAAATTCGGGTGAAGGTGAAGGGTTAAGTTAATACTTCCTTAGCGGAACTATTACCTTAACCTTCAACTTTATTCACTATTCACTTTGACAATAAAGGAAGAGCCGGGGATGGGCGGACAGCCTCCCCCGGCTCTTCGCGGTTGTCAAATCAGAGTTTCTGTTTTTTCGAGCGGCTGCGCCACAGCTCGGTCATATCCTCCAGGGTCTTGCCCTTGGTTTCGGGAACGAGCTTGAAGACGAACAGGGCCGCCAGGACGCATATCACGCCATAGAGGGCGTAGGCGAAGAAGTGGCCGAACTTGTCCCCCATGTCTCCCAGGCTCATGTTGTACATCGGCACGAAGGTCGACGACACGATGAAGTTGAAAATCCACTGGAAGGCGACGGCGATGGCAACGGCCTGTGAACGGATCGTGTTCGGGAAAATCTCCGCGATCAGAACCCAGCAAATCGGGCCCCAGGAGAACATGAACGAGGCCGAGTAGACCATGATGCTTATGACGGGCATCAGCGGGGGGCACGCCACGATGTTGCTCAGCGCGACGCCGAGAGCGCCGACAGCCATGCCGATCGAGCCCCAGATCAGAAGCGGCTTGCGACCCAGCTTCTCTACTGTGAACACAGCCACGAGGGTGAACGATATGTTGACGATACCCATTATGACGGTCTGCACCATCGGGTTGCCCATGTTCATCGACTCGAAGATGCGCGGCGCGTAGTAGAGCACGGCGTTGATGCCGACCGCCTGCTGGAACACTGACAGCATGACACCGACGAAAATAACCATCACGCCGAAGGAGAACAGCTTCTCGGACTTCACCTCGACGGTCTCCTTGATCTGCGTCAGAATCTCGCGGGCCTTGACCTTGCCGTTGATACGCTCCAGAATCGACAGCGCGCGCGAGTCTTTGCCAATCAGGGCCAGGTAGCGCGGGCTCTCGGGCACGAAGCATACGAGAATCGTGAAGATTCCGGCCACGAACGCCTCGGAGCCGAACATATAGCGCCAGCCGGTGCTGACGGTCCAGGGGTCGCTCTGCGGGGAAACGGTGTAGAGCGCCTCACCCATCTTCTCGATAATCGGCTGGGTGTGCTCGCCGAGAATCAGGAAGTTGACGAAATAGACGACAAGCTGGCCGAAGATAATAGCGAACTGGTTCCAGGACACGAGCGTGCCGCGGAGGTTGCTCGGAGCGACCTCCGCGATATACATCGGGCAGATTGCCGATGCGAGGCCCACGCCGACGCCCCCGATCACGCGGTAGACGTTGAACGCCCACAGGAGGCTGTACGAGGGGACCCCGTAGTCGTAGAACATGAATTCGGGATAATAGGAGCCGAGTGCCGACACGAAGAAGAACACTCCGGCGATAATCAGCGACTTCTTGCGCCCGAAGTTCCCGGCGAAATAGCCCGAGAGGGCGGCGCCGATGATACATCCAAGCAGGGCGCTGGACGAAGTAATGCCGTGTATGGTATCGGAGTAGACAAAATCTTTCGCTTCGAGGAAGAACGCCTGAAGGCCGCGCTCGGCGCCGGAAATAACGGCGGTGTCATAGCCGAACAGCAACCCGCCCAGCACCGCCACCAGGACGATGGAGAACAGATACAGCTTGCTTCCTTTATCGTTGTTGCTCATGGAATTAGCTTGAAGGCGAATATATTAAAGAATTGGGGATTAAGGGAATCCGGGCGGAACCCCGGAGAGTTTCCCGTCGGACGGGTCAGACTGGTCAGACGAGTCCGACGAGGTCAATCGGGGTTCCGCCGGATGGCCGCGGCGCGTCAGAACGGTTCGGATGGTAGGAGCCGGAGTCCGAGGAGGAGGGAGCAATCTGAAGATTGTGACCTCCTCCGAGTGGCTTCGGCGACGACCCAGACGGGCCGTTATCACGCGCCGCGAAAGGATTTATGCGTACATGTTGACAATCGCCTCGTACAGCTCCTGCTTGCCGGAAGTAACGGCGGGCTCGGGCTGGGTCTTGGCGTAGGCGACAACCTCTTCGAGGGTCATCTTGCCCTCTTCGAACTTCTTGCCCTCCCCCTTGTCGAAGGAAGCGTAGCGCTCCTCGACCATCTTCTTGTAGGGAGATTTCTCGAGCACGTCGGCGGCGCTGAGGAGAGCGCGGGCCATGGCGTCCATACCGGCGATGTGGGCGATGAAGATATCCTCCAGGTCGGTGGAGTTGCGACGGGTCTTGGCGTCGAAGTTCGTGCCGCCGTTGCCGAGGCCGCCGTTGCGGATAATCTGCATCATGGCCTGGGTCAGCTCATAGTTGTCGATGGGGAACTGGTCGGTGTCCCAGCCGTTCTGGTAGTCGCCGCGGTTGGCGTCGATGGAGCCGAGCATGCCGTTGTCGACAGCCACGCAGAGCTCGTGCTCGAAGGTGTGGCCCGCGAGGGTAGCGTGGTTAACCTCGATGTTAACCTTGAAGTCCTTGTCGAGGCCGTGGGCCTTGAGGAAGCCGACAACGGTCTCGGTGTCGACGTCGTACTGGTGCTTGGAGGGTTCCATAGGCTTCGGCTCGATCAGGAAAGTGCCGGTGAAGCCCTTGGAGCGGGCGTAGTCGCGGGCGATGGTGAGCATGGTTGCCAGGTGCTCCTTCTCGCGCTTCTGGTCGGTGTTCAGAAGGCTCATGTAACCTTCGCGGCCACCCCAGAAAACGTAGTTCTGACCGCCGAGGGCAATGGTAGCGTCGATAGCGTTCTTAATCTGGACAGCGGCGCGGGCAACTACGTCGAAGTCGGGGTTGGTGGCGGCGCCGTTCATGTAGCGGCCGTTGCCGAAGACGTTGGCGGTGCCCCAGAGGTTCTTGATGCCGGTCTCGGCCATCTTCTCCTTGAGGTAAGCCACGATTTCCTTCATGCGTGCCTCGTAGTCGTCGATATCGCCGAGGTCGCCGATGAGGTCGGTATCATGGAAGCAGAAATATTCGATGCCGAGCTTCTGCATGACCTCGAAGCCCGCGTCGGCCTTCTGCTTGGCGATGGTCATCGCGTCGGGGCCCTCGTTCCAGGGGAACTTCTTGGTGCCGGCTCCGAACTGGTCGCCACCTTCGGCGCAGAGGGTGTGCCACCAGGCCATGGCGAATTTCAGCCATTCTTTCATAGGCTTGCCGAGAACAACGCGCTCAGCGTCATAGTAGCGGTAGGCCATCGGGTTGTAGCTTTCGGGACCCTCGTAGGCGATTTTGCCCACGTTAGGGAAATACTCTTTCTTTGACATTGCTGTTTGGTTTATGTTGGGTTGATTTTATTTTTCTAATATTGATTTCCATTTATGATAGGCCTCGAGGTAAGGCTCGCGGTCTTTCGGCGGCTCGATTACAGCGAGCTGCTTCAGCGATGCGAACGCCTCCTTCGGCGACGAGTAGATTCCGGCCCCGATTCCGGCCCCTCGGGCCGCACCGGCAGCCCCGTCAGTATCGAACAGGTGGATTGTGGCCCCCGAAACACCAGCCAGCGTTTCGCGGAACACCGGCGAGAGGAACATGTTGGCGTTCCCGGCGTGGATCTTGTCAATCTTCATGCCGATGCTCTCCATAATCTCCATGCCGTACATGAAGGAGAACACGATGCCCTCCTGCGCCGCGCGGAGGAGGTGGGAGCGGTTGTGGATGTTGAAGTTGATGCCGTGGAAGGAGCAGCCCGCCTCGCGGTTCTCCAGCACGCGCTCCGCCCCGTTGCCGAACGGCAGGATCGAGACCCCTGCGCTACCGGCGGGAGCCTGGGCGGCGATGGCGTTCATCTCGTCGTAGGAGCAGCCGGTCGGGGCCACGTTACGCTTCATCCAGGAATTGAGGATGCCGGTGCCGTTGATGCAGGTCATGACGCCGATGCGCGGCGCGGCCTTCGTATGGTTGACGTGGGCGAAGTTGTTGACGCGGCTCAGGGGGTCGTAGTCAACAGTCCCGTTGATGCCGTAGACAACGCCCGAGGTTCCGGCGGTAGAAGCGATTTCGCCCGGCTCGAACACGTTGAGCGACAGGGCGTTGTTCGGCTGGTCGCCGGCACGGTAGGTTACCGGGGTACCCTCCTTGAGCCCAAGCTCGGCAGCGGCTTCAGCCGTAAGCCCTCCCTGGTCGCCGAAAGTCGGGACAACCTCCGGGAGAATATCCATCGGGAAGCCGAAATAGTCCATCATCAGCTTCGAGGGCGCGTCGGCCTGGAAATCCCAAAGCATGTACTCCGACAGCCCCTCGGGGTTCGTCAGGCAGCGGCCGGTCATGCGCCAGGCGGCGTAGTCGCCCGGAAGCATCACCTTCCACACGCGCTCGAACAGCTCCGGCTCGTTCTCCTTCACCCACGCGAGCTTCGTCGCGGTGAAGTTACCGGGTTTGTTGAGGATGCCGGGCATGATTTTCTCGGCCCCGAGTTCGGCGACGGCGCGCTCGCCGTAGGGAACGCCGCGCGAGTCACACCATATTATACTGTCGCGGAGTACCCGCCCCTCCTTGTCGAGGAGCACCACGCCGTGCATCTGGTACGAGATTCCGATAGCCTTGATGTCGGCCGGGTCGACCTTCGAGGCGGCGAGCACCGAACGGGTCGCCTCCCTGACGCGGGTCCACCAGTCTTCGGGATTCTGCTCGGCCCATCCGGGACGGAGCGACTTGATGGGTGCCTCCTGGCGGGGGTAGAAATCAGACGCGACAATCTCGCCGGTGGCGGCGTTGACGATGCAGGCCTTCACCGAGGAGGTGCCGATATCATAGCCTAATAAGTACATTTTCGGATTGCTGTTTTTATGTTGGTTTCGATTTAAGCTCTCTAAGGAGTACTGATTTAAGAGTGCGCAAATTTAACAACCCGCGACAAACGGCAAAGCAAAAATTCGTCATATTTAAGTACCCCGCGGACGCTATAACAACATTTCCCCCATTTTCCACCAATTCCCCCACCCTGCCGCCCCGCCCCCCCCGCGACGCCGCGGGGAGGAATTTACCCCCGCCGCCTCCATTTGTTAATGATAAAAACCGCACTGGCGCATATTCCGCCAATTCTTCCACTGATTCGCGCTTATTATTCGCTAATTTTGACCTTACGCATAGCAACCTATGATTCTTTTAACCCATAACATATCATGAAAAAATATTCCCTGATTCTTTTGAGCCTGCTCCTGCCCGCGCTGGCCGCCGCGAGCGCCTGGGACACGGAGTATAAGGCCGTCGAGGCGAAAATCAGCGCCCCGACGTTCGCCGACCGCTCGTTCGACATCACCAAGTACGGCGCGTCGACCGAGGCTTCAGCGGCCAAGAACCAAAAGGCCATCGCCGCCGCCATCGCCGCTTGCGCCAAAGCCGGAGGGGGCCGCGTGGTAGTTCCCGCCGGAACTTACTCCACAGGCGCCATCCGCCTCGAAAGCGGCGTGAACCTCGTGGTCGAGAAGGATGCGACGCTCCTTTTCGCCTTCGAACCGGAACTCTACCCCCTGGTGCCGACCCGATGGGAAGGACTTGACTGCACGAACCTCTCCCCGTGCGTCTACGCCTACAAGGCCAAGAACGTCGGCCTTACCGGCGAAGGCACTATCGACGGCGGTGCCACGAACGAGACCTGGTGGAAATGGTCAGGCAAGAAGCATTACGGCTGGAAGGAGGGGATGCCCCGCCAGCAGGACGACCACTGCCGCCCCCGGCTGCTCCGCATGGCCGAGGACGGTGTCCCCGCTGAAGAGCGCGTGTTCACCGCCGACGACCTCCTGCGCCCCCAGCTCGTCAACTTCAACCAGTGCGAGGGAGTGCTTGTCGAGAACCTGACGCTCCTCCGCTCCCCCTTCTGGGTAATCCACCCGCTGCTGTCGAAGAACGTCACCGTCCGCGGCGTCCATATCAGCAACGACGGCCCCAACGGCGACGGCTGCGACCCCGAGTGCTGCGACGGCGTGCTGATCGAGAACTGCTACTTCAACACCGGCGACGACTGCATCGCCGTCAAGAGCGGCCGTAACAACGACGGACGACTCTGGGGCCTCCCCTCCGAGAACATCATCATCCGCGGATGCAAGATGGAGAACGGCCACGGCGGTATCGTGATCGGCTCCGAAATCTCCGGCGGATGCCGCAACCTCTTCGCCGAGAACAACGACATGGACTCCCCCAACCTCGACCGCGTGTTCCGCCTGAAAACCAACTCCTGCCGCGGAGGCGTCATCGAGAAAATCTACGGCCGTAACATCCGCGTCGGGGAGTGCAAGGAATCGGTGCTGAAAATCAACCTCGACTACGAGCCTAAGGAAATCTGCTGCCGCGGATACCTCCCGACCGTCCGCGACATCTACCTCGAGGACGTTACCTGCGGAAAGAGCAAATACGGCGTGATGATCGTGGCCCTCGACTCCGTATCGAACGTCTACAACATCAACGTCAAGAACTGCCACTTCAACGGCGTGCAGGCCGGAAACTACCTCAAAGGCAAAGCCCACGACCTCCACTACGACAACCTCTTCATCAACGGCTCCCTCGCCCTCAACGAGAAGCCCCACAAGACCTTCTCCCAGTGGATGACCCACTCGGAAATGGCCCGCGTGCCACAGAGCTACCTCCTCGACTTCTCCAAGAAGCCGAAATGGAGCTACGTCATGGGCATCGAGCTGGAAGCTATGCTCGACACATATCTTAAATACGGCAACGACGCGATCCGCGACTACTGCCTGACATACACCGACACAATGATCCGCCCCGACGGCTCGATCCGCGGCTACAACCTCGCCGACTACAACCTCGACAACGTACGCACCGGCCACTTCGTGACCCGCCTCCACGAGCACTTCCCACAGGACAAGAACTTCGCCGCCATGAAGACCCTCATGAAACAGCTCGAAAAGCAGCCCCGCACCAACGAGGGGGTCTACTGGCACAAGGCAATCTACGCCTACCAGGTATGGCTCGACGGCATCTTCATGGGCCTACCCTACCGAGTGCTGACCGCCCCCCAGCTCCATAAGGGCAAGAAACTCACCAAAATCTACGACGACGCCGTCGACCAGCTCAAGAAAACCTACGAGCGCACCTTCGACCCCGCGACCGGACTCAACCGCCACGCCTGGGACGAAAACCGCGACATGTTCTGGAGCGACAACACAACCGGGCTCTCGCAGCACTGCTGGGGACGTGCCCAGGGATGGTACACTATGGCACTCGTCGAGATTCTCGACGCCCTCCCCGCCGACTACAAGCGCCGCGCCGAGGTCGAGGAACTCCTCGACAAGACCCTCGCCAACGTCGTCAAATGGCAGGACAAGAAAACCGGCCTCTGGTACCAGGTAATGGACTCCCCCGAACGCGAAGGTAACTACCTCGAATCGACCTGCTCCTCCATGTTCTCCTACGCCATGCTCAAGGCCGCACGCAAAGGCTACGCCGACAAGAAATACCTCGAGCCGGGCAAGAAAGCCTACATGGGAATCGTCAACAACTTCCTCCGCGTCAACCCCGACAAGACCCTCTCCCTGACAAACTGCTGCGCCGTCGCAGGCCTCGGCCCGGGCATCTCCCCCGCCGTCCAGAAAGCGGCCCCCAAAGTCAAGGAGAACACCCGCCGCGACGGCTCCTACGCCTACTACCTCTCCGAGCCCGTCCGCGACAACGACGCCAAAGGCGTCGGCCCCTTCATCTGGGCCTCCCTCGAAATGGAGGACCTCGGCCTCACCACCGACATCCTCCCCTAACCCCCTCCTCCCCTCCTACCGTGGCGAGGCGTAAGCCGAGCAAAACCAACCCCAAGAAAAAAACAAGAAAAAGCCAACCCTCAACGCGGCGCGCCCTCCCGGCGCGCCGCCTTTGTTTCCCCCTATAAGCTCCCCCCCTCTCTAATCCCTCCCAATCCTCCCAAATCTCCCATCCCTCCCAGTCCTCCCATCCCCTCTTCCCCTCTTGGTGCGCGAGGCGTAAGCCGAGCGAAGGAGCAAGAGAGTTGCATTAACGCAGCCGTCCCGCAAAGTTTGAATGTAACTTTGCGGGACGGAAGAGTTTTAAGCCTTGGGCTGCGGGACTCAGAGGAGGAGCTTGAGGAGGGCGGGGGCGGTGCGGGGGGTGTCGACGCGGAGTAGGGCCGGACCGGCGGGGAGGGCCGGGAGGGTCGCGGCGGGCGCGGTCAGGCGGGCTACGTGGAGGAGGCGGCCGTCGGAGGCATAGACGCTGAGGGTCCCGCCGACGGCGGCGTCAGGTACACTGAGGGTGCGGGTCGCGGCGTCGTAGCTTACCTCGGAGGCGATGCTGACGGTCTCGATGGCGTTCTCGCCGAACCCTCGCTCCATCTCCTCGCCCATCAGAGAGTTCAGGTAGACTTCAAGGGCGGTGTAACCTTCGGGGTTGCGGCGGTTGCCGTCGGCAACGGCGGGGTCAAGGCCGTTGGTGCGCTCCCAGGCGTCGGGGATACCGTCGCCGTCGGTATCAGCGGGTACCTCGTAGTCGGCGGAGTATTCAAAGAAACCTTCGGCATCGGCCTCGGTGTCGATAATGCCGGAGCTTTTGCCCTTGGCGGCGCCGCCGTAGGTTACCTTTCCGGCGCGGGCATCGTCAGCGACGCGCGCCTCTACCTTGTCGCGGTTGATGGTCCCGGCCTTCTCGACAACGGTATTGAACGCGTCCTCGGCGCTCTCGAAGTCGTTGAGCATGAAGAAGGAGGGGTCGTAGTTACCTTGGTTCCCCGCAAGGCCGTACTTGTAGTAAGCGTTCTGCGGCACGATGCGCTCCGCGGCCTTGATCTGGTCGAGCGAATAGGTTTCGGCGGTCATGGCGCTCCAGTTGTCGGCGGTAGCGGCACTGCTGGCGGTAGCGACGTTGCCGCTTACGTACCACTTCGCGGGAGCCCAGGACTTGGCTCCTGCGCGGGCGTAGGAGGAGTTGACAAACACTACCTTGTTGCCGCTCGAGGCGGGACCGCGGCGATAGTAATTGTTGATGAAGTTACATTCGTGGGCCGAGTTCAGGCCGTTGTAGCTCGCGACGGGGGCGGTGTTCTCGCCACCATAACAGCCGCCGTTGTTGCCGTAGTTGTAGTTTACGTTGTTGATGTATTCCAGGAACACGACATGGTCCTCGCCGCGGGCACCGTTGAAGCGGCAGGAGCGCGACTGGTTGTGGGCCAGGAGGTTGTGGTGGTAGGTCGAGGGAGAGCCGCCCCACTGGCATCCGTAGCCGCGGTCACCCTTGGAGTGTCCGCCGCGGTAGAGGCCCTCGTGGACGATGCTGTACTGCACCGTAAGGAAGTGGGAGTCAGCGGTATTCATATTCTCCTCGACCGACCAGCCGAACGAGCAGTGGTCGAAGATGAAGTTGGAGCAGTTCTCGGCCCCCAGGGCGTTCTCCATCATTACCTCCCCGGCAATCGACTTGTGGCCGATGCGGAAGCGCACGTTGCGCACGATGAAGTTGCTCGACCCTCCGAGGTTCACCTTGTTGCGGGTCACGGCGATACCCTCGCCCGGAGCAGTCTGTCCGGCGAGAGTCCAGTCGGCGCGGTTGACGCGGAGCTCGCGGGTCAGAGCGATCTGGCCGCTGACGGCGAACACGATTGTCAGCGGCTCGTTCTTGTACTGCTCGAACGCCCAGCGGAGCGTACCGGCGGAACCGTCGTCGGCGAGCGAGGTGACGGTCACGACTCGGCCGCCGCGACCTCCCGAAGTGAACTTGCCGAAACCTTCGGCTGTGGGGAACGCCTTGAGGCGCACTGCCTCTTTCACTTCTGCCGCCAAGGATGCCGCGCCGTAGCGCGATACAGCCTTCACGGTATAGCTCCCGGCGGGGTCATATTCCTCGTAGGAGTTCTCAGTAGTGAAAAGGACGGGCACGCCGTCGCGGCTGACGATATAGGCCGCGGCGTCCTCGTCCGCCTCCCAGGTGAAGCGTCCGTCGGTCAGATGGAATCCGGCGGGAGCGGAGGGAGCCTTCAGAATCTTCTCATAGTCAAAGGGGACCTTCGAAAAGTTGCCGAAAAGGAACGCGGGGTTCATATAAGCCTCTACTTCGGCCTCGGTAGCCTGGCGTGAGAAAGAGGCGCGGCGGGAGACATCGGCGAGTGTGCCGTCGGGGTTCATCGAGCGGTATTCGTAGAGCGACGAGGTGTTTTCCGAACCACCCCAGGCGGTCCATCCCGTGGCGGCAATATGATTGCCGAGGAAGCAGTTGAGGAACATCGAGCCGGAGTTTTCCTGCCAGGGACGGCCCAGTGTGAATGAGGAAGCCGCCACCCCATCCTCGGCTGTCAGCGAGCAATGGTCGAAGAAGAGTCCGGGGTAGAAATAAGGTTGCGACAGCTCCGGGAAGAGCACGCGGCTCATAGCCATCGCCGAGCCGCCGGGAGCGGTCAGGTAGCCACCCTTGGAAGCCTTGCGGGCGCGGATTTCGCAGTTGTCGAACCATTCGAGGCCAGCGTCATAGATAAAGTCAACCGTGCCCTCGATCAGGCAGTCGCGGAAATAGCCTCGGGAGCCTACGTTAGCCTTGTAGGTGTCCTGGTAGCCGGAGAGACAGCAGTTCTTGAAGACGTGAGCGTCAGCTCCGGTGAAGAGCGCCTCGGCCTGTCCGGCGCTTTCGCCGGCGGTGTTGCGGATTGTCAGGTTCTCGGCGTAGAAGCGCGGCGAGTAGATATTGAGCGCGGCGCAGTCGTTGAAAGTCTTGGTGTTATCGTTGCCGCGGCCAATCCAGGAAGTAAGTATTACGGATTCGCGGTCTTCGCCGATGAGCGATATGAAGCGTTCGGCCTCACCCTTGCGCCCGGCGTAGAGATTCTCCTCGTAGACACCCGGACGGATGTAAATCAGTCCGCGTTTCCCGGCGGGAACCGCATCGATCGCGTCCTGGATTTTCGCAAAGTCGCCGCTGCCGTCCTGGGCAACCATGAAGAGCACCACCTCGGCCTTGTCGTCGGGAGCGGGCGACGAGCTTCCGCCGCCGAACTCGGAGAGGTCGGAGAGCGTGCCGGGGTCGTTGACCATATGCTCGCGGGCGTATTTCGCCTGGTCGGCGGTAATCTCCGTGCCGAAAATCCTAACCTTGTGGACGCGGGGAGCCTGCATCATACCCAGCGGGTTGAGGGCCGTAGTGAAAGGGCATTTCCCCTCCGCGTCGGTCTGAACGGGATTGGACTGGTCCTCGCCGTCCCACACGCGCCAGCGGAGGGAGACATCCTCCGCGTCAATGACGTTCTCCATGAAATAGCCCTGGTCGCTGAACACGGTCCAGCCCTGTTTCTGCCGCTCGGAACCCATCCATACGAGGGGCTTCCAGGGGCCGTCGCCGATTTTCACGTCGCATTTTATGCCGCGGCCCCAGGAGGTAGAGGACCAGGACCACTGCACGCGGTCGACATACGGGATATGGTCGATTTCCATCCATCCGTGGAGCGAGGTCTTGCCGTCGGCCGACGCGTCGCGGCACATCTGGACGAATCCCGCCTCGCCGTGGGTCGGTCGCCCGGAGGCGTCGCGCACGATGTTGTCCTCCAGGTATTCGGTGTGCCCGGCGACGGTCCAGTTGTTGTACGTCGAGGCCGAGTTGCCCGACGGTTTCTCGCCGATATAGTATTGGCGGGCGAAAGCGGCCGTCGTGCCGCCGAAGCCGTTGTTTGTGGCGTTGGTCGCGAACGTGCAGTTATGGAACACGACCGGGTACTTCACCGCGTCGCCTCCGTTGGCGTTAACGTCGATAATGGCGTTGACATAGCCGCCGTCGGCGAAGGAGGGGCAGTCGCGTCCCGTTTCCCCCTGCCAGGAGTCAGGCCAGGAGGTATCGGAGAAGTTGATGTCGATGATTTTCGGGTGGGTGGCAGCATCACTCCACCGCTCGACTACCGACGCGGGGTCGGTAGAGGCGGCGGAGGCGCAAATCGCAGCCGCGACAGCCGCCCCGAAGGTTGCAATAAGTTTCATAGGTTTCGAGGGAGAGGTAAGGGTTTGAAGGTTTATGGTTTAAGGTTTAGGAGACTCTTAGAACAGAGGTTGAAGCTCGGCTTACGCCTCGCCACTGTAAGCAAGGAGGAAGAGCGAGAGACCCGGTTTAGGGATAGACGACGGCGCGGGGCTCGCCGGTAAGGAGGGTCGGATCCCAGTTGTCTTCGCCGCCGAGGATTTCGGGGAGGGTATAACCCTCGTCGGAGGGGAGGACTTTGGCCCAGGGGACGCGCTTGGTAGTGTCCGCGCCGGGACCTGTGCAGCCGTATTCGGCGTAGAAAGCGGTCTTTTCGCGCTCGGGCTTGCGCCAGTTGTGCCACCCCTCGGGGCGGATATGCCCTCCGACATCGCAGCGGATGAACACCGTCTGGCCGTAGTCGCGCCAGGGACGCGAGTACCAGCAGCGCACCGCGGCCGAGTCGGCTGTCAGCTTGCAGTTGGTGAATACATAGCCGTGGCGCTGCCCCTGCGGAGTCGCCGGAGCGGTGATGTAGCCTCCGGCGCGCTTGCAGTGGATCACGCAGTCGTCGAAAAGTGCGGTAGATTTTCCGAAGATGAAGTCCACGGTCCCCTCGATATAGCAGCCGGTATAGTACTGTCGGCCGGTGCTGTGGGTATAGAGAGTGTCCTGGTTGCCGAGGAAACGGCAGTTCTTGAATACCGTGCGGTCGCCGCCGACGTAGCACGCGACCGCCTGCCCCACCGGGCCGGCGGTGTTCTCGAAAGTGATGTTTTCGGCGTAGAAGTCAACCGGGAAGATGTAGCAGCTCGACGAGCCGGCGGTCCCCATTTCCTGGTCGAAACGGTTCTTTTTCGAAGCGTAGTCGCCGTAAGTGATGACGGCCTCCCCCTCCCCGATCAGCGAGAGGTTGATTTTGGTCTGGGGGATGACGAGCTTCTCCTCGTAGCGCCCCTCTTTGACGAGGATGCGGGTGCGGTAAGAGCCGCAGAGGTCGGGCACGGCGTTGACAGCCTCCTGTACGGTAGTGAAGTCGCCGCTGCCGTCTTTCGCGACAACGAAATCATACTCGGCCGCCGAAACCACGGAGGCTACGAGAAGGAAGAGCAAGGTCAGTTTCGTCTTCATTTCACGCTGGTTTTAAGAGGGTTCCTGAAACATGCCGCGGCCCGGCGCATAAATTCTTTCCACTCGTCGGTATCGGCGGGAGCGGTCGGGTTCTTGGACCAGGCGGAGCCCCAGAGATAGGTGAGCGTGTCGCCCGGCTTGTATTCCGAAACCGCGAGCAGATGCGCGTCAGCGTCGCGGGCCGGCTCGCTGACAGGCTTATATATTATGGAGTCGGCGGGAGCCACGGCTCCGAGGTAGATCACGCCGTTACCGTTGCGCGGATTGTCGGTTGAATCGACATACGCCATCCAACCCTCCTTGGCGTTGAAGCCGAACTCGAGGGGATTCTGCTTGTGGACCACGATTCCCGGGGCCACGCGGCGCGGGCGCGAGAGGCCGTCGTAACGCACCTCCGTGCGGTTGAAATTCGAGCCTTGGTCGAGGGTAATCAGGCGCGTCTCGACCACGGCGGTGTCCTCCTCGGCCTTCAACGGGTTGTAGGTCAGGCGCACGGAGAAACGGAGCGGGCCGTTGTCGAGAATCTCGTATTCCTTCCAGCACCAGGGGAAGATAATCTCTCCGTTGTCGTCGAGGAGCGCGGCGGTGCCACCTCCGAGGGTGTTGGCCACGATATACGCGTCCATCCCGTTGCCGTGGTCCTTGTGCATAGACTTCTTCTGGGTGGCGAGCTTGTAGCGAAGCTCGAGCACGAGGGTGTCGACATTCTTGGTCCAGACATCGTAGCCGAAGCCGCGCTCGCCTCGGGCCTGGAGAGCCGGGCCGTAGGCGGTGTAGGCCGCCTTGTCGTTCTCCCAGTTCATATTGTCCTTGTGCTCGGGGAAGAAGCGGCCATAGACACGGGGCTTCACGGGCGAGGGAGTGCCCGGTTTTGCTGTATATACCGCCGAAGCGTTGGCGGCCACTGAGGCCGGGAAAATCAGCAGGGAGTCGGAAGTGAGCTGGTAAGGCACCTCGTTTCCGGCGGGGTCTGTAACAACGAACCCCGATTTGCGGAGAGAGCTTTTAAGTTCTCCGACAGGAAGTTGCGCCATTTCCCCCTCGCGGTCGAAGGGGAGGGAGTTGCTGACTGTGACGCGTTGGGCGCTACCGCAGCCGGCGGCGACAACCGCGGGCAGGAGCCACAGCAGTGAGAGTTTGGATAGGCTCATGGTTAGATATTGTTTGGGGGCGTGTCATAACGGCCCGTCCGGGTCGTTATGACACGCCCCCATTTGATTACGTTTGCTTATGGTCAGAGGGTCACGCCGGTCTTGAAGATGGCGATTTCCTTCGCGCCGGCCTTCTCGTGGTGGAGGCGCTCGCCGGAAGCGACGGCGACAACCTTCTCCATCAGGCGGTCGCAGACAGCCTCCGCGGCCTCGTCCTCGACAATCGTCCCGGCGTTGAAGTCAATCCAGTTGTGCTTCTTCGCCGCGAGCTGCGAGTTGGTGGAGATTTTCATCGTGGGCACGAATGTGCCGAAGGGGGTTCCACGGCCGGTGGTGAAGAGCACCATCTGGCATCCGGAGAGGGCCAGGGAGGTAGCCGCCACGAGGTCGTTGCCGGGAGCCGTCAGCAGGTTGAGCCCGTGCTTAGTTACCGGCTGCGCGTAGTTAAGCACATCGACAACCGCCTGGCTGCCACCCTTCTGCACGCACCCGAGCGATTTCTCCTCCAGGGTTGTGATCCCCCCGGCCTTGTTGCCCGGCGAGGGGTTCTCGTAGATGGGCTGGCCGTAGGAGCGGAAATATCCCTTGAAGTCGTTGATGAGGCTCACGGTCTCGTCGAAGACCTCCGGGGTGCAGGCGCGGTTCATGAGGATAGTCTCGGCACCGAACATCTCGGGGACCTCGGTCAGCACCGACGTTCCTCCGCAAGCAATCACGCGGTCCGACAGGAGTCCAACCAGCGGGTTGGCCGTGATGCCGGAGAATCCGTCGGAGCCGCCGCATTTCAGACCCACTTTCAGCTTCGACATCGGGAGGAGCTGGCGGCGGTCGGAACGCATCTGTTCGATGAGCTTCGAGCAGATTTCAAAGCCGACTTCGACCTCGTCCTCAACCTCCTGGGAAATCAGGAACTTGACGCGGTCGGCGTCATATTCGCCAAGCTGGTCGCGGAGCACCGGGAGCTGGTTGTTCTCGCATCCGAGGCCGAGCACCAGCACGCCTCCGGCGTTGGGGTGCTTGATCAGGGCGGAGAGGGCCGCGCGGGTGTTGGCGTGGTCCTGGCCGAGCTGCGAGCAGCCGTAGTTATGGGTAAAGGCGCGCACGTCGTCGATGCCGGTCAGGTCGCACTCGCGGCGCAGACGCTCGACAATCGCGTTGGCCTGGCCGTTGACGCATCCGACGGTCGGGACAATCCAAAGCTCGTTGCGGATACCCATATCGCCGTTGCGGCGCAGATACCCGTCGATTGTCGGGCAGTCGGCGACCTTGACTTCGGGAATCGGGGTCGGCTCGTAGGTATATTTAAGGTCGTCGCTGAGGGAGGTCGCGAGGTTATGTGAGTGGATCCATTCGCCGGCCGCGATCGGAGCGGTCGCGTGGCCGATGGGGTAACCGTACTTGATGACAGCCTCCCCCTCCGCGATCGGGCGGAGGGCGAACTTATGTCCGCGGGTGATGTCGGAAAGCAGGGCCACCTCCGCGCCTTCGGGAGTGACGAACACCTCGCCGGCGCGGGCGTCGTCCGCGAGGACGACGGCCACGTTGTCGGCGGCGTTGATTTTCAGAAAACGTTTCATTCTCGGCGGCTTGTTATTCGTGGGCTGCGAGGAAATCGTTGAGGGCCTTCTCCATACCGTCGCGGCGGATCGCGCCGAGGTATTCGGCAACCTTGGCGGTGAAGCCGGGGACGGTCTGCTCGAAGCGCTCCACAAAGATGGGGCTGTCGACAATCTTGGCGACGGTAGCGGCGTAGTCGTTATCGTCCCAGACGTTGTTGATCAGCTCGACATGCGAAGCGGTGTCCTGGGGCACGAAGTCGGTGCCGGGGCCGTAGAGCGACAGCAGCGCCGCGAATGTGAACAGCTCGAACTCGGCCAGCTCGCCCTTCTTGGCGTAGGTGTCCTTGACGGTGCTCCAGTTGCGGGCCTCCCATTTCGAGAGGGAGTTCAGGGCGATGGAGCTGAGCATGTGCTTGATGTAGGGGTTGTAGAAGCGCTCCAGGATGCCGTCGGCGAACTTGCGGAGCTCTTCGGGGTCCTCGTCAATCATCGGAAGAACCTCTCGGGCAACCATCGTGTTGACAAACTTGTTGACAGCCGGGTTGTTGAAAGCGTCCATGACGGTCTCGCAGCCGAGCTGGAGAGCGACGGGCACCATACCGGTATGGGAGCCGTTGAGGATGCGCACCTTCTTGTCGCGGAACGACTTGATGGAGGGCATGAAGAGGACGTGGAGCCCGGCCTTGTCGAGAGGAAGCTCCTCGGCGACAACCTTGTAGCCTTCGCCGCCGACAGCCCAGAGGTGGTAAAGCTCGCCCTTGACAACAACATTGTCGTCGAAGCCGATTTCCTCCTTGATTTCGTTGATGGTGTCGCGGGGGAAACCCGGCACGATGCGGTCAACGAGAGTGTCGCAGAAGAAGCAGGAATCCTTCACCCACTGGATGAACTCCGGCTCCAGCCCGGCCTCCTCGGCATGGCGCAGGACATACTTGCGGAGAGTGGTGCCGTTATCCTCGATCAGCTCGCAGCAGATGAACACCAGGCCCTTGGAGGGGTCGCCGTTGAAGTGCTTCCAGCGGCGGTAGAGCAGGTTCGTCACCTTGCCGGGGAACGAGGAGGGCATGTCGGAAAGGACGTCGACCCCTTCCTCGTAGCGGATACCGGCCTCGGTAGTGTTGGAAACGATGAAGCGGAGGTCGGGGGAGGTGATGTAGCCTACGTACTTGTCATACTCGTTGGCTGGAGTAAAAGCGTCGGCGACCGACTTCACCAGGCGGATTTCGCGCTTGGGCTGGCCGTCCTCGATACCTTCGAGGACAACGTGGTAAAGGCCGTCCTGCTCCTTGAGGATGTCGATTACCTTGCTCTGGCTGAACAGCGGGGTCAGCAGGGCGACGTTAGTGTTAATCACCCCCTTTTCGTTGGCGATGTCGAGCTGCCAGTCAACGAAGGCGCGGAGGAAGTTGCCCTCACCGAACTGGAGGACTTTTACGGGACGCTCCGCTACGGGAACGTTCTTATGATTCAGTGCTTTGATAGCCATTATTTTGGATTTTAAGAGTTTAACCTTTGTATTCGATAACCTTGTACTTCGGCACGAGGAGCTTCATTATAGCCCAGCCGACGAGGTAGGCCACGCCGCATATGCAGAACACCACGAAGTAGCCCGCGGGCTTCCCTTCGAAGCTCATGAACGCCATATTGCTCTGAGCGGCATAGTCAAAAAGGATGCCGGAGAAATAGTTGATCAGGAACGAGCCGATACCGCCGGCCATGCCGCCGATACCGATGATGGTAGCGATCGTGCTCTTGGGGAACATATCGCCCACAACGGAGTAGATGTTGGCGCTCCAGGACTGGTGGGCGGCTCCGGCGATACCGATAATGATAATCGGCATCCAGGGGGATACGGAGCTGAGGGGCTGCGCGGCCAGGGCCAGCAGGGGGAACACGGCGAAGATAAGCATGGCCTTCATGCGGGCGGAGTATGCGTTGACCGTCACGCCGCGACGGGCCGCGCGGTCAATGAAGATAGTCGGGAGCTTGCCGCCGTAAATCGAAAGCATCGTAATCAGATAGAGTACGAAAATCATCAGCATGCCCTCTCCATGGGAGGTCGACAGCTTGAACACGTCAGTAATGTAGGCCGGGGTCCAGAAAAGGAAGAACCACCAAACGCCGTCGGTAAGGAACTTGCCGAAGAACACGGCCCAGGTCTGCGGGTACATGAAACACTTGAAGAAGGGGATTGTTGCGGCCTTGCTGTCCTCATCCTCGGCCTTCTGCTTCGCGGTTTCGTCGGGAGCGTCGTCGTCCTGCTCGATGTAGGCGAGCTCGGCGGCGTTCACGCGGGGATTCTCGGCGGGTTTCTTGTAGAGCACCATCCAGAAGCCCATCCATACGAAGCCGAGGGCGCCGATAATGATGAACGCCATTTCCCAGCCGTTACCCCAGCCGATGCTCTGGAAATACTTCGCGAGCGGGCCGATCGAGAACGGGGCGATCAGGGCGCCGACAGCGGAGCCGGCGTTGAAAATCGAGGTAGCGTAGGCGCGGTCGCGCTTGGGGAAGTATTCGGCGGTCACCTTGATGGCGGCGGGGAAGTTACCGGCCTCGCCGAGCGCCAGGATCGTGCGGGCCACCAGGAAGAAGTAAACCGAAACGGTAGCGATCGTAACGGCGATGTCGCCGGTGGCCTTCACCAGGCCGGCGGCATCGTTCAGTCCGAGCCACGCCTCGGTGCCGACGCCGCAAAGGGCGTGGAGGCACGCGCCGCCCGACCATACGCCGATGGCCCAGAGGTAGCCCTTCTTGGTGCCCATCCAGTCGATGAAACGGCCGGCGAAGAGGTTTGCGACAGCGTAGACGATAGAGAACACGGCTGTGATGAGGCCGTAGTTGGCGTCGGTCCAGTGGAACTCGGGGGAGATGAATTCCTTCCAGGTAAGGGAAAGCACCTGGCGGTCCATGTAGTTGACCGTCGTCGCGAGGAATAGGAGCGCGCAGATTGTCCAGCGGAAATTACTCATCCGTTGGGCGGTATCAGGCCGCGCCGCGGTTGAAATAGCCATAAGTCAATGATTGGTATAAGATTGTCGGTTGTAAGCAATTTAAGTTTCGCAAGTTTTCAACTTGCTCACCTTAAATGGTGAAAGGTGAAGGGTGAAAGGTGAAGGAGACACCTGATGAACTATTATCCTCATTTAGGCGAAGCCTGATTTTCACTTCAAATTGAGCTTGCGAAAGTTTAATCAGCAACTGTTCAGAACTTGAAATATTCCTTGGCGTTGCCGTAGCATACCTTGGCGACGATTTCCTTGCCGATGAAGTCCATCTCGGAGGCGGGGAGAAGGCCCTGCTCTATGTCGTTGCCGAGGAGGTTGCATAGGGTGCGGCGGAAATATTCGTGACGCGGGTAGCTCAGGAAGGAGCGCGAGTCGGTAAGCATCCCGACGAAGCGGCTGAGGAGCCCGAGGTTAGAGAGGGCGGTCATCTGCTTCTCCATGCCGTCCTTCTGGTCGAGGAACCACCATCCGGAGCCGAACTGGATCTTGCCGGCGCCGTAGCGTCCGTCCTGGAAGTTACCGAGCATTGTAGCTACCAGCTCGTTGTCGCGGGGGTTGAGGTTGTAGATGATAGTCTTTCCGAGCTTGTCGCGGGAAGCGAGCATATCGAGGAACTTCGACATCTTCTTTGCCACGGTAAAGTCGCCGATGGAGTCGAAGCCGGTATCGGGGCCGAGCTGCTTCATCATGCGGGAGTTGTTGTTGCGAATCGCCCCGTAGTGGAACTGCTGAGTCCAGCCCGAGTCGTGGTCCATTACGGCGAACTCGACCATCATCGCGGTCTTGAACTTGGCGATTTCCGCAGGGGTAAGCTCCTGTCCGCCATAAACCTTGTCGAAGATAGCCTCGATTTCGGCGGGGGCATAGTCCTCGGCGTAGAACTCCTCGATGCCGTGGTCGCTCAGGCGGCAACCGACTTCGGCGAAGAAGTCGTGGCGCTTCTGCAGGGCGGCGATGAGGTCGGCGAATTTGCTGATTTTGACGCCGGAAACTTCGGCCAGGCGGTCAACGTATGCCTTGAAGTCGGCGGGTACTTCGACGGCCATGGCCTTGTCGGGGCGCCAGGTCGGGAGCATCTTGACCTGGAAGCCGTCCTCCTTCACCTTCAGGTGGTGCTCCAGGGAGTCGACGGGGTCGTCGGTAGTGCAGACAACCTCGACGTTGTAGTGCTTCATCAGGCCGCGGGCGGTGCGCTCGGGGGTCTGGAGCATCGCGGTGCAGTGGTCGTATATCTCCTTGGCGGTGGAGGGGTTGAGGAGCTTGTCGACGCCGAAGGCGGTTTTCAGCTCCAGGTGGGTCCAGTGGTAGAGCGGGTTACGCATCGTATATGGCACAGTCTCGGCCCATTTCTCGAACTTCTCCCAGTCGGTGGTGTCCTTTCCGGTGCAGAAGCGTTCGTCAACGCCGTTTGTGCGCATGGCGCGCCACTTGTAATGGTCCCCTTCGAGCCAGATTTTCGAGAGGTTCTCGAACTTGTGGTCTGAAGCGACATATTCGGGAATCAGGTGGCAGTGATAGTCGATGATGGGGAGTCCTTCGGCGTAGTCGTGGTAAAGACGCTCGGCAGCAGGGGTCTGCAGCAGGAAATTGGCGTCGTTGAATTGCTTCATGGTTTGTGTTTGGTTAGGTTAGATAGATTTATATCGTAAAATTACTCAAAAGGCGCAAAACGCAGGCACTAATTCAAGCACAAAAAACACCACTATATATTATACCGCGAGAAATTCCCCCATTTTGCGCTAAAAAACACCACCCCGAGGCTCCCGGAGCGGTGTTTTAAAGTTGCTTGCCGGCCTCGGCGGGTCAGGCTTCCGAATCCTCCTGCTGCTGGCGAAGGGCCTGCTGGCGGTACTCCGACGGGGTCATGCCGGTCTCCTTCTTGAAGCATTTCGTAAAGTATTTCGGATCTGAGAATCCGATGCGGAAGGCTATTTGCGAGAAGTTCATCTTGCTTCGGGCAATCAGCTCCTCGGCGCGCTGCATGCGCAGGCGGCGCAGGAAGTCGGAGGGGGACATTCCGACGAGGGCCTTGATTTTGCCGTAGAACACGGTGCGCCCCATATGGACCGCCTCGGCCAGCTCCTCGATTTTGAGGTCCTCGTCGGCGATATGCTCCTCCATGAAGCGGAGGAGCTTCTCCATCATTTCCTGGTCGGCATCGGCGATCTGCGGCGACTCGAGCTTCCACTCCCTGCCGGTAGCATCCTTATTATCAACATCCTCCGAAGGAGCGGGCTTGTCCGCTCCTTCGGTCGGCGCCTCAGGCGCCGAGCCATCGGCCACGGGAACCCCGGGAGCCGAGAGAAGTCCCGGCTCGGCCTCCTGGGCGGCGGCGCTGAAATTCTGCCCGATCTGCTCGAAGAAATTCTGCTGCAGAATCTTGCGCTGGGCGCGGATGGAGGAGATGCGCTGGCGGAGATACGTCGCGCTGAAAGGCTTCGTTATATAGTCGTCAATCCCCTCGTTAAGGCCGCGCACGCGGTCCTCTACGGAGGCGCGGGCGGAAAGGACGATGATGGGGATATGGCTCAACTTCTTGTTCTGCTTGATTTTCTGCACCATCGTCAGGCCGTCCATTTCCGGCATCGTTACGTCGGTGATTATGAAATCGGGCTGCTCCTTCTCGGCCTTTTCCAGGCCCACGGCTCCGTTGGGAGCCGAAATGACGTCGTACTGCACGGCGAGGATGTCGCAAAGGAAGGAGCGCAGGTCGTCGTTGTCCTCGACCACGAGAATCCTTACCTTTCCTCCCCCGGTCTTCGGAGCCGGGGCTTCGGCCGGAGAGGCTTCGACGGCTGACTCTGCCTGGGAGGGAGCCGCGCCTGAGGCCTCGGCAGGCACCGTGGCTGCGGCGACCGTCGTTTCGGGAATCTTGTCGTCGGTTATGTAGTTGTGGTCCGACGCGTTGGTAAGGATGCCGTTAACCATTTTCAGCATCTCCTGGGAATTGCGGTGGACTTTCTCCAGGTAGCCGCGGGCGCGGTCGGAAAGGGGCTCGCTCTCAAGCACTTCTGCGACCGGCCCCCCGATGAGGGTCAGAGGAGTGCGCAGCCGGTGGGAGGCGTCGATGAAGAACTTCTTCTCCTTCTTGCGTAGCATGTTGGTTATGGCGCTTTTGCGGTTGAGAGTGAATAAATATGCCACGAGCCACGCCACAAGCAGGAATACGACTACATATATCACCTTCGCCCAGTTCGACTCCCAGAAATCGGGGTGGACCCGGATCAGGATTTCCCGCTGGTTGTCGAGCCAGACGCCGTTACCGTCGGTACTTTTCACCAGGAGGGTGTGGTCGCCGGGCGCGAGGTGGTTGAAGTGGGCCGTATGCGCTGTCCCGAGATACGTCCAGTCGGGATCGTCGGCCAGCTTGTAGGCATACTGTATGTTGGTGTTGTCGCTGTAATCCAGCGCGGCGAAACTGATCGCGAAGTTGCGCTTGCCCCCCTGCACTTCAAGCATTTCAGGGTTCAGAATCTGCCTCTTTTCCGGCTCACCCTGGAACTGGATGCCGGTAAAGACAATCTTGGGGGTATGGGTGCTTCCGACCATCTCCTCCGGGTCGAGGTACACAACTCCCCCCATCGCCCCGAATAGGAGCTTGCCGCTCTCCGGGGAGAACACCGGGGCTGCCTCGGTGAAGTCGATGCTCCCGCCAATGTTGTTGCGGCCGTAGACGGCCAGGGTGTTTGTCGCCGGGGAGTACACCAGGATGCTCGTCTCGCGCACAATATATATATTGCGGCTCGTGTCCTCGACCATCGAGAGGATGTTTCCCCCGACGGTGGAGTTCTGCAGGAAGAAAAGATGGTCGCGCGGCCCTCCGCCCGACTTGAATTTGAGCTGCCCCTGCAGAAGATTGTCGGAATCGACCATCTGCAGCGCCCCCGCCATGGTCGCGACATAGATGTCGCCGTTGGCTGTCACGAGCGCCTGCAGCACGTCGTCGGTCTGCAGCGAAGAGGGGTCGCCCTGGACATGCACTGTCGTATGGAACTTTATGTCGCGGGGAGTTTTGAAATCGTTCGAGAAGGTAATCAGGCCGTTATGGGTCGAGAGGATTATGGTCCCCTTCCCGTCGGAGGTGATTCGGCGCACGCGGGGGAACTTCGTGAGGGGGTAGTTCTTCATCGCGTTTCCGGCGTGTATGAAGCGGGCATCGCCGCCGGGAAGTTTCTCGGCTTTGAGAAGTCCTCCGCCAAACGACCCGATCCATATGTTCCCCCTGCTGTCCTGGCGGATGTCGTAGATTGTATCCGTCGGTATTGCGTAGGGATCAGGCTTGCCGGCCCTGAAATGTGTGAAGCTCCCGTCGGGACGTATGAGGTAGAGGCCGTCACCCTTCGTGCCGACCCATATGTCTTTGTCGGCATCCTCGTACATGGCGTATATGTGGTCGGAGAAGCGTACGGGGGTCGAGGTTTCAAACACGCGCCCTGTGCCGTCGGGGTTCTCCCGCTTGCCGAGGTAACCGTCGGGAGCGCCGTCGGCGGTGAAACGCCCGAGGACCCCGTTGCGCGACCCGGCCAGGAACTTTCCGCTGGCGCAGGGGAGGAGCGCCCTTACTTCCTGGTTGAGCACCAGGGGGGTGGTCTTCACCATATGGTGGTTGAAGTTCACGAGAGTCAGGTCGTGGGTAGTGCCGATCCACAGATTATGCTGGCGGTCAACGAAGAAGCGGTCGATTTCGGGAATGGAGGTGTATTTCAGATGGGGGAGTTGAAATTCCTGCGGGTTGATTTTGCCTGAAACCTCGTCAAAGTAGCCGAAGCGGCCCCCTTTCGGAGCGAGCCATATCGTGCCGAAGCGGTCTTCGACCCAGAGGGGCACGCTGCTGACCGACGCGTCGGGAGCCCCCGGACCGGTCTCAACGCGGGAGGCTGACGTGACAGCCGGATTTGTGAGCCACACGTTTCCGGCTTCCGTCAGAGCCCATGCGCGGTGGCGCGAGTCGACGAAGACCGAGGCCACGTTGTCGGCGGGGCTTCCCGCCGCGACGTGCCGCCAGGAGCGGTTGCGGAGGTCATAGACCGCGAGCCCTCCGGGGACAGCCGCGATCAGGTTGTTGGAGTCGAGGGTTTTGAGCGCCTCTACCCGGCGGAAGTCGAGGCCTTCGGGGAGGGCGACCGGCGACAGGGCGGTATCCCCCTTCTTGAAGGAGTAGAACCTACCGTCGGAAGTAGCGAAATATGTCGCGCCCCCGGCGGTCGCCGGGTCGAGGAAGCTCCCCTCGCACGCCACGGAAGAGCCATAGAGCTGCACCCCCGCGTCGGTGAAGACCCATTCGTTGCCTAACGAGTCGAGAAGCACCTTTGTCACGCGCGTCGCGGCCCCGCGGAGCTTGTCGCGGCCGTAGACCTCCACCGAGGAGGTGTCTACCGGCATCGAGACTCTGACACGGGTCGTCGGGGCGGGGCCGTCGGCGACAAGCCACATGTAATTTCCCGCAGGATAAATCTCCTGGATGCGGCTGGTGCGCCCCGCCTTCAGGGCCAGCACCTCGTCGAGGGAGGCGAACCGGCTGTCGGTAGGGTCGAAGATGTACGGTTTGCGGTCATAAGTCAGGAGCCACACCTTCCCCTCGCTGTCGGGGGCGATGTTTACGATGCGGCTGGAGGTCAGGGAGCCGTGGCGCTCGCCGGAGCGGAACGAGGCGAAGCCGTAGCCGTCGAAATAGCTCAGGCCGTTCCATGAAGCCACCCATATGAGGCCGTCGGAGTCCTGGGCCACCTTCGATATGCTGTTTGATGGGAGCCCGTCGCTGACGTTGAAGGTGCGTGTATGGCAGAAGGGCTGCCCAAGCGCCGACGGGAGCGACAGCAGCAGGGCGAATATCAGAGTTATGTATTGGTACCGTGTTTGTTTCATGGGTGGATCATAAGCAGGTGCAGTGCAAATTTAGCAAAGATTGGCGGATATACAAAATGCCGTGCGTTAAAAGCGTGAAAAATTGTTATGCCCCCGAAATTTGGCAAATTTTACTCCACCCCGTTTTATATTTTTTAGCAAATTTGCACCCGTAAGAGAGGCGCGCCATGCCCGCGCCCCTCCGCAGACCTGATGATTCACCGTTTCCGGTGCCATACCTATCCATGGAAATCTATCTAAAACCTAACTATATCATGATTAAAAACCTTTCCAGATTCCTGCTCCCGCTCGCGGTGGCCCTCACGGGGTGCTCGCAGAGCGCCGACGAGCCGTCGGCTCCCGGACAGGGGGGCGGCGACGCCTCGAAGCAGAAGGTGGAGATGACCCTCTCGCGCGCCACGGCCGAAGAGCTGCAGGCCGCCGGCATCTCCAAGTTCACAGTGTTCATCTACAAAGTAAACCGCCGCGAATACACCCTGGTGGAGCAGAAGGAGTGCGACGCCACGCAGGGTCGCTTCGCCATCGAGTTCCCCCTCGGGGAGACCTACCAGACGTTCGCCGTGGCCAACGCCGACAACTTCACCGGCACCGAGAGCTACGAGACGGTAACTGTAAACATCGACCCGACGGCGAAACAGGACGTATGGGTATCTACTCCGCAGCGCTTCTCGTCGGACAAATCGTTCTCGACACTCGACGTCGCCCTGCGCCGCGTGATCGCCGCGGTTGACTTCCAGACCGCCGAAACCGCCGCCGACCTGGCCGCGGCCGGCAACTTCGACCGCCTCGACGTGACCTTCAACGACATCGCCGCCTCCTACAAGGTAAGCGACGGCACGGTCGAAGGGACAGCCCTCACCCTCCAGCTCGACGCCTCGACAGAGTTCAAAGGGAGCTTCACCACTTTCCCCACCACCTCACTCGAAAACAACGCGACCATAACAATCGACTACCTCAAGGGGGGAGAGAAGGTCAACACCTCCTCCTCGCCGCTGGAGACGATGCTCAAATACGAGGCCGCGAAACACTACACGTTCACCGTTCCGGTGTCGCAGGACGACTACGTCCAGACCCCCTGGCGCACGGCATCACTCGTTCCCGCCGGCGCGCGCATGAAGGTAACAGTGGATGTTACCCCCTTCTAAACCTTAAATCTCACCTTACCAATGAATATACAGTTCAAATACGGGATGCTCGCCGTTCTGGCAACCGCCAGCCTCGTTGCGTGCAAGGATGACGAAGCCTACAAGACCTCTGTCACCCGCGACATCGAGCTGACCCTAAACGGCGAACCGTACAACGTACACTACGGCCAGGACGACGGCCACCCCAACCAGCGCATACTCTTCATATACCGCGACAACGGCACCTACTTCGGGAACTACGGCTCGACCCACCGTTTCGCGCTCGAGGACGGCTCTTACAAGATTTTCGCCACCCAGCAGGTCGACACCATGCTGACGAAGATTCCCGCCTCGCTCGGCGACGTAGTCTTCGACCAGGACAAGGATTGCAAGCTCCCCCTGGCGATTTCCGACCCCGTGAATTACAGCGCCGGCTCAGCCCTCAAAATCGCAATCAAGACCCGCACGGGCCTGCTGCGCCTCAAAGCCCTCGACGAAAAGGCCGACAAAAGCTACTCGACCGTCAGGGCCGTCATCAACACTCCTGTCAAGGGATGGAAGGTAAGCTCCGCGAGCGTGATTGTCGGCGAGCCTTACGACCTGGTATGCGAGAAGGCGACCGCAGGCGGCGGTGTCGGCTACACCCAGGACGCGGTCCTCTTCGGCTCTAAGGATAACCCCGTAAACGTCCGCATCGACTACCTCGACACCAACGGCAACGTCGTCAACTCCAAGCCGTTCGCCGACGCGATCACCGTGCTCCCCAACGACACTACGGAGGTCACCTTCAACCTCAACGACCCCGACGAGCGCGTGATTGTCAACTACAACATCCAGGTCGGCTCGCAGCGCTGGACGGAGGTGCCCCTCACCCCCGCTCCGAAGGTAGAAGTGCCCGAAGGCTACACCTATGTCACACCCGACGAGGATCTCGGCGCCGTACTTGCCGAGCAGATGGCCGACGCCTCCGTCAGCGAGGTCAAGCTCTACCTCAGAGCCAACTCCTCCTACCGCGTTAACTCGGCAGCCGTCGCAACCTGGAACAAGTCAGTCCACCTCCTGGGCCAGACCCCCGGCTTCGGACAGAGCTACGCTACCGTAACCATGGGCAGCTCCGCGATGATCGGCCTCGAGGGCACGTTCGACCACATCACCCTGGAGAATATCAACTTCGTGCCGCAAAGCCGCCTGTTCAACCCCCGCAACAAGCAGTTCAACATCGGGACGATCGAACTCATCAACTGCGACTTCGACAACTGGAACACCGGCGTAATCTGGTACCAGGCCTCCAGCGCCGACCACCAGCAGACAGTCGGGACCATGCGCCTCAAAGGGTGCCGCGTAACCAACTACACGACCAACTCCTCGAGCGCCCTGCTGCGCCCGCAGACCCAGCGCCTGACGACCATCAGCAACTGGGAAATCTCCGGCTGCCTCTTCCACGCCAAGAACTTCGCGGCCCGCGACGTTGTCATGAACAACATGTCGAAGGTCGACGGCGCGGTCGACATAAAGATTCTCAACAACATCTTCATCGACCCCCGCGGCTCCGAATACACCTATTTTAATATAGACCTCGCGTCGGCTTCCTCGGCGACAGTCACCGTATCGGGCAACACCGTCTCCGGCTCCGCCGCCGCCAACGGCAAGGGGACCTTCTTCAAGCTCAACAAGGCCACAGCCACCGCTTCGGGCAACACCCGCACCGCCGGCTACTCCATGGCTGCCTACGGCATAGACGAGCCCCAGGAGACAACCACCACCTACGAGGAGCTCCTCAATCAACAGAATCTCTAAACCTTAAGATCCAACATACCAATGAACAGAATATTAATGACGATTTGTCTGGCGCTCGCCTCGATATGGGCCTGCGCGCAGACAACCACCGTCACCGGTACGGTTTCTGACAGCGAGGGTCCGCTGATCGGGGCTACGGTGCTCATCAAGGGCACGCAGAACGCCGCCTCGACCGACTTCGACGGCAACTTCTCGCTCAAAAACGTCAATCCCGCCAAGGACGTGCTGATCGTGCGCTACGTCGGGTTCGACAACAAGGAGGTACCCCTGAAGGGGCAGACCAACGTCGACATCCTCATGGAGGCCAACGCGACGATGATGGACGAGGTCGTGGTCATCGGCTACGGCACCCAGAAGCGCGGCAACCTTACAGGCTCCATGTCGTCGGTAGAGGCCAAGGTGATCGAGCGCATGCCGGTCGCCAACGTCGGCGAGGCCATCATCGGCCGCATGCCTGGCGTGCAGGTAACGACCGCCGACGGCTCCCCTGACGCCGAGGTAACCGTCCGCATCCGCGGCGGCGGCTCCATCACCCAGTCGAACCAGCCCCTTGTGCTGATCGACGGCTTCGAAGGCTCGCTGAACGACGTGCCCGCGACCGACGTCGACAACATCCAGGTGCTTAAGGACGCGGCCTCGACCGCCATCTACGGAGCCCGCGGCGCCAACGGCGTTGTGCTCGTGACCACCAAGAAGCCCGGCGAGGGCAAGGTGCAGGTCAACGTAAACGCCTACGTACAGACCAAGGAGCTTTCCAACAAGCTCGACGTGCTGAAGCCTTACGACTTCGTGCGCGCCAACTACGACCGCCTCTACTCCAAAGGCTCATCCGTCCGCGACAGTTACGCCAACAACTTCGGCAAGCCCTTCGAGATGTATATCTACCAAGGCTACGAGGGATATGACTGGCAAGACATCATCTTCTCTACCCACCCCGTCTCCTGGGCCGTCGACGGCAGCGTCAGCGGCGGTAACGAAAAGTTCAAGTTCAAACTCTCGTTCATGCACCAGGACCAGCCCTCCGTCATGCCTGACAACGGCCTGATCCAGAACAACATCAACGGCAACCTGAACGTCAAGCTCTGGGACTTCCTCTCGATTGAGTACCGCACCCGCTACATGAACAAGACCCTCCAGGGCCGCGGCACAGAGGGTATCGGCCTTCTGACCGCCCTTCAGGAGCAGCCGACCTACGGCCTTCAGGACTTCGCGAAAGTGCCCGAGAACAACGAGTACCTGACCCCCGATGAAATAACGACCCAGTATCACTACGACCCGCTGGAGACCAACGAGCGCTACTACCGTAACCGCTACTCGAAGCTCCTCAACATGGGTGGCGCCCTTAACTGGACTATTATCAAGGGGATGACCCTCCGCAACGAGTTCACCTGGGAGGACTTCGACGAGGACGACCGCGCGTTCAACGCCGCCGAGTCCGACAGCAACTCGCGCAACTGGGGTCCCTACCTGACACAGAAGAAAAAGAGCCGCACCAAGTGGCAGCTCACCAACGTCTGGAACTACGCCCTTAACATCAAGGACACCCACGACTTCCAGTTCATGCTCGGCCAGGAAATGAAGCATAACGGCGAGGTATCGCAGGAAATCCGCATCGCCGGCTTCCCCGAAAACCTCGACGCCGAGAAGGCCTACGACAACTTCGCCCTCGGCACTCCCCGCTACAACCGCTCGACCCACGGCTCCCCCAACCGCGTAAGCTCCTTCTTCGGACGTATCAACTACAGCTTCGATGACCGCTACCTCGCGACCTTCACCCTCCGCGCCGACGGCTCGACGAAGTTCTCCAAGAAGAACCGCTGGGGCTGGTTCCCCGCCGGAGCCATCGCATGGCGTATCTCCAACGAGAAATTCCTCAAGGACTATACCTGGCTTACGAACCTCAAGCTCCGCGCATCTATCGGTTTCGCCGGTAACGACCGCATTGACTCCGACCTCTACATGCGCCTCTACAAGCTCGGCGACACCTCGCAGAGCGCCGGATGGGGCGAGCAGGGAAGCTACTGGTACGAGTTCAACAGCAAGTTCCCCGTCAACCCCGACGCCAAGTGGGAGACCACCATCACCCGAAACCTCGGTCTTGACTTCTCCTTCTTCAACGGCCGCCTCGACGGTACCTTCGACCTCTATTTCAACACCACCAAGGACCTGCTGATCGAGTCGCAGATTCCGGGCGACACCGGATTCACCGAGATGCTGACCAACATCGGCCAGACCTCCAACAAGGGCTTCGAGCTGAACTTGAATGCCTACATCATCGAAAACAAGGACTGGACCCTCGGTGCCAACTTCAACATCGGCCTCAACAAGGGCAAAATTGACAAGCTCGCCGACGGCGAAAGCGCCTTCTATGCGAACGTCGACAAGGTGGACATCAACGACGACGTGTTCTGGTACCGCGTGGGCCAGCGCATGGGCCAGATTTACGGTTATGTCAACGACGGCTTCTACAAGGTCGAGGACTTCATCTACAACAAGGAAGCAAAAACCTACACCCTCAAGCCCGGCATCGTCGACTCCAGCCCTCTCGCCGGAACCCTCGGCCCGGGTTCGCCCAAGTTCAAGAAGCTGACCCCGGTCGATCCCGACGACCCCGAGAGCTACGTCATCAACGCCGATGACCGCAAGATTATCGGTAACACGTCGCCCAAATTCTCCGGCGGTTTCGGCATCAACGCCACCTGGCGCGGATTCGACCTGAACGCCTTCTTCAACTTTATGTGCGGCTTCGACGTGCTGAACCTCAACAAAATCCATATGGCCACCACCCCCAGCTCCTCCGGCCAGTACCGCAACCTCTCTGCCGACTTCGAGGGGATGTGGATGCGCACCGACGAATGGGGCAACTACCTCTGGGACCAGCCCGAAGTTATGGCCCGCTATAACAAGAACGCGACGATGTGGAGCCCCAACAACGTTACGAAGGCGTTTGTCAGCACCTATGGCGTGGAGGACGGCTCGTTCCTGCGCCTGCAGACCCTCACCCTCGGCTACTCCCTCCCCACCAAGCTCCTCAAGCATGTCGGGATGACGAAGTGCCGCTTCTACGTGACCGGGTACAACCTCTTCACCATCAGCAAGTACAGCGGTTATGACCCCGAAGTCAACATCGGCGAGGGGCTGACCCCCAACGTGGACTACAATATGTATCCCCGCGCCCGCACCTACACCTTCGGCGTCCAGCTCTCTTTCTAAACCCTTAAACCGAACCAGAAAATGAAACTCAGCATATCAAAATATCTCGGACTTGGACTGGTAGCCGCCGGAGCCGTGGCCTTCGCCTCGTGCGACGACTACCTCGACGTGCAGCCCGAATCCTCCTTCTCCAACGAGGAAATATTCTCCTCGGAAAAGGAGACCAAGGCGATGATGAACACCATCTACTCCAAGCTGACAAACAGCAACCTATACGGCCAGGCGCTCCCCTACTCGTTCAATACCAACACAGACGTAGAGATGAAGTCGTCGAGCAACATAACCGGCTCCAGCGACGGAACCGACGCCTACTGTTTCGACATGGGTTCCAACTGGACGCAGCTCGAACGTACCTGGAACGCCGCCTATGAGGCCATCAACTACTGCAACGACTTCCTGGAGAATATGGCGGAATCCCCCCTGTTCTCGCAAGACGTGGCAACCACCGGGCCGACCAACATGCAGCATATGTACGCCGAGGCCAAATGTATCCGCGCGATGCTCTACCTCGACCTGGTGCGCAACTGGGGCGACGTGGTCTACCGCAAGGCTTCGACCAAGGTCGGCATGGACTTCTACCACGAAGGGGTGACCGACCGCTCGGAAATCCTTTCCGACCTCATCGAGGACCTCAAGCCGGTCGAGAAAATGCTCAAATACGCCTCCGAGACCGACGAGGGTGTAGAGCGCGTTTCGCGCGAGTTCTGCCAGGCGCTGATCGGTCAGCTTGCCCTTTGGCGCGGCGGCTGGTCGCTCCGCCCCGGAGCCGGAATCGGCGAGATGAAGCGCGAAGCCGACTATCTCGACTACTACAAAATCGCGCAGGAGTACCTCGGCAAGGTAATCAGCGAAGGGAAGCACTCCCTTACCCGCGAGAGCTTCGAGCAGATGTGGACCGGCGAGTGCAACTGGACAGTTCTCAACAACGGCGACGTTATTTTCGAGGTTCCCATGCTTAAAGACTCCTCGGGCAACCTCGGCTACCGCGTTGGGGTGAAAATCGGCCAGAACTCCGACAATCCGGCACATAACTTCGGCAAATGCAGCAACACCGTGAATTACTGCGGCCTCTACCCCTTCACGTTCGACATGCGCGACCTCCGTTTCGACGTCACCTGCTCTCCGATCAGCTATGACGAGGACCTCAACCAGGCAATCGACATGGGCAGTAGCAGCAGCCGCGTAGCCGGATGGGGCGTCGGCAAGTGGAACAAGCTCAAGATGGGCACCCCCCTCTCCGGGGCTGAAGGGAACACCGGCATCAACGCCATCCGTATGCGCTACGCCGACGTTCTGCTGATGTATGCCGAGGCCGTTAACGAGATTTCAGGCCCGGTAGCCGAAGCCAAGACCGCCCTCAAAGAAGTACGCCGCCGTGCGTTCGCTCCCGCCGACCAAGCCGAGATGGTTGAAAACTATGTCGAGGCCCTCGGCACTCCGGAAGCCTTCTTCAACGCTATCTTCAACGAACGCGCCTGGGAGTTCGGCGGCGAGGGAATCCGCCGCTACGACCTGGCCCGCTGGAACCTCTACGGCAAGACACTGAAAGCCACCTATGACAAGTTCGAGGACTGGGGCAAGCGCGCCTTCGGCATGGGCGAGAAAGGCAACGTGCGCGACCGTATCTTCTGGCGCTATGTCGATGCCAACGGCAACAATGTATCCGAAGACAGCCCTGTACGTAAGTACATCGAGTTCAAGGGTCTCAAAGAATGGGGCGACAACATCGGTGACCATCCCGTATCGGAAGGATGGACCCATACTGCCGAATACGCTACCAACTGGTGGTCGCGCAACAAGGAGACCGATGAAATCGAACTCCACGCCGACATCAAATGGAGCTTCCGCGGTTATATCAACTTCGAGAACGCCGCGACAATCACCGGCGACGAACCCGTCAAATACATCTGCCCCTACCCCTCGCGACTGATTACCAGCCACCGCGGCTCGATCCAGCAGCAATACGGCTACCGTTAATCCTTCTCTCCTAACCCAATCGACATTAAAGCAATGAATCTCAATAAATTCCGCAATATTGCGAAAGCACTGGGGGCCACCGCCATGATGGTGGCCGCCCTGGCGCTCAACTCCTGCAAGGAGGACGAGTTCACCTCGCGCGGCGACCTCTTCCAGCCCCGCTTCGTGACAAATCCTGCCGCTAAAATCAAGAACCACAACGATGTCGCGCTGATATGGTACGAAGTTTATGACGCTCGTTCCTATACTGTACAGTTCTTCACAGACCAGTATTATGCAGACCAGTACGGCGAATGGGAAATAAAAGATCCGTACATCACCGTCCAGGACCTCCCCTATGGTCAGCGTTTCTATGTCCGCGTGCGCTGCAACGCCAAGAACGCCGACAACAATTCCCAGTGGGCCGAGTGTAACTTCACCACCGACACCCGCCCCGACTTCGCCCAGCTCCTGCAAGGAATCTCGCGCTCCGACATCACCGACAATGGCGTGGTAATCAGTTGGACCGTTGATCCGCAGAACCCGGTCGACTCCTTCTCCATCAAGCCCGCGATGACCGACAAGGTACCCGAAATCACCGGTTACCTTTCCGCTGAGCAGAAAGCCGCCGGCCAGATTGTCCTTACCGACGAACTTACCCCCTCGACCCTCTACAACGTCAACATCTACGATACCTCAAAACCCCGAAAGTACGACAAGCCTTACAACCAGGTTACTTTCCGCACTACCGGGCCGGCTCCCCAGACTATCGAGGTCAGCGTCACCGACGACCTGGGCGGAATCATGTCGCTCAACAACGAGGATCCCGACGTGCCCGACGGAGCGGTTTACGAGCTCCCCGAAGGCTCAACCTACACCATCACCCCATTCCTGATGACCAAGGGCTTCAAAGTTGTCGGCCCGGCAGAGGGCGCGAAGCCGGTAATCATGCTCAACGGCTCCTGGAACTTCGCCTCCGGCGCATATATCGGGGTATTCTCCTTTGAGAACTGCGAAATCCACAACGTCGCGATCAACCAGTACTTCTTCAACTGCGGCAACTCCTTCACCCTCGAAAGCGGCGCGTTCATCAACTGCGACTTCTTCCATATCAACCGCGCTTTCTGGCGCCACCAGAACGCCAATCAGAAGCATATCATCGACTTCGTGCTCGACGGTTGCCGCTTTGACGAATGTGGATGGCAGACCGGCACATACGGAACATTCGGCTTCGGGTCTGCCGGCAAGGGACTGATCGCTGCTTACGACCAGATTGACGCGCTGACTATCCGTAACTGCACTTTCTCTCGCGGCGGCAAGCAGCAGGATTCGGCTTTCGGCTGGAACAACCTCGTTGCCCACAACTCCTCGTCGCATCCCATCAACCTGACGGTCGAGAACTGCACGTTCTACGATTTCTGCGTGAACGCCCGTCTGATTGACATCTCCACCACGGAGAAATCGAGCGTCACCGTGCGCAACCTGATTATCGCTTCGCCTATGGCCGAACTGATCGCCCTCGGTTCGGGTACCCGCGCGACGTACGACAACAACTACATCACCACCGACTACAAGATGGGCGGCTCAGCAATCCGCGCCACCTCTCTCCCCGTGTCGGCTACCGACCTCTTCGAGGATCCCGTCAACGGCAACTACACCATCAAGGACACCTCCTCGCCCGCTTACCTGACCGAGGCCGGTGACCGCCGCTGGATCGAATAACTTAGTATCTCCAACACGCTTTTTCAAACGTGAACACCAACATTCTCAAATCCGTTATGCTCCCTGCCCTGGCGCTCTGCGCCGCGCAGGGAGCCGCGGCTTCCAAGGAGGCCGCTCCCGCCGACCCCGCGAAATACGTCAGCAAGGTATGGGTCGCCGACCTCGGCAACGGCAAGTACCAGAACCCGGTAATCAACGCCGACTATTCCGACCCCGACCTCATCCAGGTCGACGGCGACTACTGGCTGACCGCCTCCAGCTTCTGCAACATGCCGGGGCTCCCGATTCTCCACAGCCGCGACCTCGTCAACTGGGAAATCGCGAACTACGCCGTCAAGACCCTCGAACCCGCCGAATATTACAACGACGCGCGCCACGGCGACGGTGTATGGGCCCCCGCTATCCGCTACCACAACGGCGAATACTTCATCTACTGGGGTGACCCCAACCACGGAATCTATATGGTAAAGACCAAGGATCCCCGCGGCGAATGGGAGGCCCCCGTGCTGGTAAAGGCCGGGAAGGGGCTGATTGACACCTGCCCCCTCTGGGACGAGGACGGCAAGGCTTACCTCGTCAACGGGTGGGCCAAGAGCCGCGGAGGATTCAATGCCGCTATTACCGTCACGGAGATGTCGCCCGACGGCACCCGCCTTATCGGGGACCCGGTGCTCGTCTACGACGGCCTCCCCTACGGCGACCATACCATCGAAGGCCCGAAATTCTACAAGCACGACGGCTACTACTACATCTTCGCCCCCGCCGGGAGCGTCGCCGCCGGATGGCAGGTAGTGCTCCGCTCCAAAAGTCCGTTCGGCCCCTACGAGCACCGCACCGTCATGGCCCAGGGGAACACGGACATTAACGGTCCGCACCAGGGAGGATGGGTACGCACCCCGCAGGGTGAGGACTGGTTCCTCCACTTCCAGGACAAGGGCATCATCGGCCGCGTATGCCACCTCAACCCGATGAAATGGGTCGACGGATGGCCCGTAATCGGCGTTGACCCCGACGGCGACGGCTGCGGCGAACCGGTCAAGACCTACACCAAGCCCAAGACCGGCGAGAAAGTCGCGATCCACACCCCCGTCGAAAGCGACGAGTTCGACACCACGGAGCTTGGCAAGCAGTGGCAGTGGTTCGCCAACTACCAGCTTCCCTTCGGCTTCGCGACCCCGGACGGCTACTACCGTATCTACGGCCACACTCTGAGCGACAACTTCGTTAACCTCCGCGAGGTACCCAATATCCTGACCCAGAAGTTCCCCAACGAGACCTTCACCGCGACGGCCAAAGTTACCGTCTCCGCGACCAAGGACGGCCAGCAGTCGGGCCTCATCGTCATGGGACGCGACTACGCCCGCCTCTCCGTCGAGAAGCGCGGCGACGAGTTCGTAATCAACGAGGTAGTATGCATGAAGGCCGACAAGAACAAGCCCGAAGTAACCACCGAAATCGCGACCGTCAAGCCCACCCGCGTCAACGGCGAAGGGGGCCGCGCCACCCAGGACCTCGACATATGGCTCCGCGTGAAGGTCGGCAAAGGTGAAGTCTGCGACTTCTCCTACTCGTTGGACGGCAAGAAGTTCATCCCCTGCGGCAAGCCCTTCACCGCCCGCGAAGGCCACTGGATCGGCGCCCGCGTCGGCTTCTTCTCCGTCCAGCCAAAAGGCCCCAACCGCGGCTGGATTGATATCGACTGGTTCCGCGTAACCAAATAGCGAGGGCGTGTCATAACGGCCCATCCGGGGCCATTCTTTGCGGAGCAAAGCGCTTCGCGATGACTGACAACGCCCTCCCATCCGGGTATAACAGGCGCCGTGTCAAACGATGACACGGCGCCTGTTGTTTCACATCCGATGGAATGCTATTCGAGGGTCAGGCTGAATGGGTTGACGGGTAATTGCGCCTCGCCGTAAAGATTGCCCGAGGGATAGTCTGCCCAGTTGTACCTGAGGGCTGTAGGCTCGGAAATTTTACGGGAAGAGACCACAATTGTCCGCGGCCCTGTCTGTCGGGCGTTAGCTACCGCCCAGCCCCCTTCGGCATCCCCGAGTATGAAGCCGGTTACGGCGCAGGTGCAGGGAATAACGTCTTTGTCGAAAAGCAGCGTCACCTCGCCACCGCGACGCCTGGCGCTCTTTACAGCCGGACCCTGGCAAGGGATTTTCCTGCCGTAGTCGCGGGCCAGGGCCAGGCGCGCCAGCCGGTCCGCGACGCGGAACTTGTCGGAGGGGTGTATGTCGTAAGGATTACCGGCATCGACAGCCGAGGCCATCCCGGTGCGGGGAAGTTTGAGCGCCTCGGCCTGAGCCTGCCGGAGCGCCGCCCAGGGAGACTCGGGCTGCACGTTGACCGGCTGCTGGAACCCCGCAAGCTGCACGAAATAGAAGGGGAACTCCGCGCCTCGCCGACGCCGCCAGTCCTTAATCATTTCGGGAAACAGCAGGGCATACTGATCGGCGCGCCCCACGTTGTCGCAGCCTTGGTACCAGATCACTCCTCGAACGGGGAACGGCTCCAATGGCGACACCATCGCGTTGTAAAGCACTGTCGGCGACTTCGCGCCGGTCAACGGCAGCGGGCGCGGAGTGCAGTCGGCAAAAGGGATTGTCCGGGAGAGACGCCATTCCCCCGCCAAGGGGATTTCGAGACCGTCGACCGCGGCGCACCTCCTCGACGGGACGAAACCGCCGGGACCTCCGTAATCCGCTATGTGGCTGGTAATGACATTCTCGCCGGGCTTAACCAGGGTTGAATCGACGGAATACAGGCGGCGGACATCGCTCCCAGCCACGGAGCCTATAAGCGCGCCGTTGAAAAAGGTGACATCCTCATCGTCGAAAACACCGAGGTCAAGCGTCAGGGGTTTCCCGGCCTTGTCGGCAGGTATTTCCAGCCGGTAGGTCGCGACCGCGATACCGTCGACCGCATCGGGTATTCCGCAGGTAGCCGCGTCGGAAGGGAGGAACGGGACGAACTCCGCGGAACCTTCCGGGGGAAGGCCCGGCTCGAAGCCGAACTGCGATACCATCCACTCCCGGACACGCGATTGCTGCGCCGCCGCACATTCAGCCTCATCGCCGCCGCAGGCGCGGACGGCCTCGAGCGTCTCGGCGAAACCGGGCACTCTGCCGAGCGCCTCGGCGGAAGTCCACGCCTCGGCTGGGGTACCTCCCCAACTGCAATCAATCACCCCTACGGGTACGCGCAGTTCCTCTCTCAGGCGCTCGCCGAAAAGGTATGCGACAGCCGAAAATCCGGCCACCGAGGCAGGATTGGCAATCTGCCAGCCGGAAGTAGAGAGGTCGGTCATAGGCTGGTGCGACATTACCTTGTCGACCTTCAGCAGCCGCAGGTCGGGATGCTGCGAGGTCGCCATCACGCGGTCGCCGTCATAAAGCCTCGCCCACCCCGCGTCCTTTACCGGGAACTCCATATTCGACTGCCCGGAGCAGAGCCATACCTCTCCCGACAGCACGTTTTCGAGCGCTACCGAACCGTCGCCATCGGAGAAGTCTATCCCCCACGGTCCACCGGCTCCGGGGGTCGGTACGGACAATGTGAAAGAGCCGTCGGTTCCGGCCTTGGCCGAAACCGGCTCCGGCAGCCATTCCGGGTAAGCCTTGACCTCCGCTCCGGGGTTCGCCGTACCGTTGACAGTCAGGCGGCTGTCGCGCTGAATGACCATGTTGTCGGAAAGATAACCCGGCAGCTTCACCGCCGCATTCCCCGCGGCAACCGCGCAAGTGAGCGCGAGCGCGGCCAATATGTATTTCCGCATAATAACGACGTTTTATTTTCCGAGGGAGCCGGTAATGGCGCGGTTAATGGCGCGGATTTTCTCCTCGTTGATTTTCACGACCTTGCGGTCGTAGGTCATCAGACCGTTTATCTCATTCTCTACGTCGGTCGTCTGAGTGTAGACTCCGGCGGTAGCGCCATGCGGCACAAGGTCGAGCAGCATCTGCCCGTGTGCCACATAAGCGTCGGACAGGGCCTCCGAATCGGGGTATCCCGCATACTGGAAAATCTCCCCGTCTTTCCACCTATGGCCGGGAATCGCCATACCGAGACCACCGAACTCCCCCACGACATTGGCCCGTAGCGGGTCTTTGGCGAAAAGCCGCGGGGCGGTGTAGTTGTGCCAGTCGAGTATATCCCCGACGTGGAAGTTGTTGCCTCCGCTGGCGGGGTTTACCAGGCGGGTGGGGTCGTACTCCTTGGTCCATTCCGCGATCCGGGGAGTGTCGAACTGCCCCCAACCCTCGTTGAAGGGCACATATACAGCCACGGAAGGGCTGTTGTAAACCAAGTCGATAATCTCGCGCCATTCTTTCAGATAGTTGTCCTTGGCCCATTGCGGGTATTCGGTCTCGGGCTTCTCGCGGTATTTGTCGCCATCCCAGTCGCCGAAACCGTCAATCGAGGGCATGTCCTGCCATACAATCAGCCCCATGGAATCGCAGTGGGCGTACCAGGTCGCCGGTTCAACCTTGATGTGCTTACGAACCATGTTGAAGCCCCAGTCGCGGGTCTTTTCAAGGTCATATTTCAGAGCCTCGTCGGAAGGGGCTGTATAAAGTCCGTCGGGCCACCAGCCCTGGTCCAGGGGGCCATACTGGAACAGCGGCTTGTCGTTGAGCATCAGCCTCACGTTCCGGTCGTCCAGGCGCTTGATGGAGAACTTGCGGAAGGCGGTGTAGGAGTCAACCTTGTCGACAGGCTTGCCGTTGTCGTAGACAGTAACGCTCACGGGATAGAGACTCGGGGTCTCGGGGCACCAGAGCACGGCGTTGTCGGGCATCGGTATCTCGATAGTCTGGGATGCGAGCGCCTTCACTGTTTTTTTAGAGCCGTCGCGGTCGGTCAGGACGGCCTCCACCACCGCGTCGGGAGAATCGTTGAGGAAGGTTTCCACAAAGAGCACCCCGCGGTCGAGGTCGGGGGTGAGTTTCAGCCGGGTTATATGCTTTTCGCCTACCGGCTCGAGCCACACGGTCTGCCATATTCCGCTCTGGTTGGTGTACCATATTGACTCCGCGACATCGTGCTGCTTTCCGATTGGATGATGGAGCGACTGTCCCGGGTCCCATACTTTAACAACCAGAGTGTTTTCCCCTTTTTTCAGCGCCGGGGTTATGTCAAGCGAAAAGGGTGTGTAGCCACCGGTATGCTCCCCGACCTTCACATCGTTGACCCATACCTCGGCTTTCCAGTCCACGGCGCCGAAGTTGAGCATCACGCGCTTTTTGCCCCATCCGGCGGGGACACGGAAAGAGCGCTCGTACCAAAGCGCGTCGGCGGCAGTCACCGAACGCCCTACCCCGGATAACGCCGACTGCGGGGCGAACGGGACAAGAATCTCGCCGTCCATCTTCGCCGGACGGTCTGAATCCTTCGGGGTGATCGCATACTGCCACATACCGTTGAGATTCTGCCAGTCGGCGCGCTTCATCTGCGGACGGGGATATTCGGGATGCACGTTCTGAGGGTCGAGATTCTCGCCCCAGGGGGTCATCATTTTGCCACCGACGGGCTGCCACGCCGCCGCTGTCAGAGCGGCGGAAAGGAACAGGATGGCGGCTACTGCGTGAAATCGCATAACAGATATAATTATAATGAAAGATAGGTCGTTACAAGATTATTTGGAGTTTACTGCCGTTATTCGGCGGTAAGGAGAAGTGTTGCCGGTTTCAGGCCTTTGGCGGATGCCTTTACTTTGATTTTGCCGGGGAGGGTCGTGCTTCTGACGATAGCCAGGCATTTGCCCTGGTATGCCTTGCGGTTGTCGGCATCGAAAGCCTCGTCGGAGTTCCGGTCGCCGTTACCGACGGCGGCGAGCTCACCGGCACCCTCAACCGAGAAACGTATGCTATTGTCGGCGTAAGGAACCAGCACACCATCCTTGTCAACGACACTGACCGTGATGTAGGCAAGATCCATACCGTCAGGACGGATGGAGGTTGAATCGGTCGAAAGCACGATCGAGTGGGGTTTCCCCGCGGTCTTGATTTCATCAACGGCCACCTCTTTCCCGGCTTTGCGGGCGACGGCCTTAATTGAGCCGGGGCGGAAATCAAGCTGCCAGGGAATCTTGTGGTTCGGGAAGTCTTTCAGTTGCTTTATCCCCTGAGACTCACCGTTGACAAAGAGTTCTACCTCGTCGGCATTAGTGATTGTAAGAATGTCGAGGGGCTGATTCTCTTTCCAGTTCCAGCTCATCGAAAGATCCTGGAAATTGAGAGCCACATTGTTCCACATCACTTCGCTTTTGGCGTCACCGGCGCTGCTGGCGGCGATTTTCACCATATCCTTATCGGAATATACGCTTTGAACGAAATAGCTCAGCGGCTTCCAGAAATCGCACCAGTCTATGATGCCGTTCCAACCCTTAGCGGGCCATTGGATTGATTCCCCGAAATAGTCGGTACCGCCCCAATAGAATTGTCCGCAGGGATAAGTATGGTCGTAGATGAAGAAGTCATCGCCGCCGTTACGGGTACTGGTCTCGCTCTGGAGGAATATGAGCTGGGGAAATTTCTCATGATCGCGGGCGTAGTAGTTGGCCATATAGTTGTCGCTTACGACATCCATTTCAAAGGCCATCGGCACCGGCTCGTTCTCCCCGCGGGCCGGGAACAGCCCGCAGGTCACCTTGCGCGAGGGTTCGAACTTATGCACGAAATCGACCATATTCTTCAGCATCGGAACGAAATACTCATCCATACGGTGAATCGTACCGGTGTCGAAAACCTCGTTTCCCACGCTCCATATAAAGATACTGGGGTGGTTACGGTCGCGGCGGAGAGCCCATTCCAGGTCTTTGCGCCAGTAGTCGTCGAAAGAGATGCCGGGACCGTAATGGTTCCAGGTAGGGGTGTCCCATTTGTCGAAACAGTCGGCAAAAACCAGGATACCCATCTCATCGCACAGATCAAGCACGGCCTTCGCGTGGGGATTGTGGGCGAGCCTCACGGCGTTGCAGCCCATCTTTTTTATCCCTTCCAGCCGACGGCGCATCCCTTTTTCAAAGAAGGCGCTCCCCAGGGGGCCTAAATCGTGGTGCAGATTCACACCCTTTAGAAATACCTTGCGGCCATTCAGCACGAAACCGCGCTCGGGGTCGAACTCCACGGTGCGGATGCCGAAATTTGTGTCGTATTCGTCGATGGTTTCATTGCCGGAGGAAAGGGTGCTTTTGACCGTGTACAGTTCCGGCGAGTCTATATCCCAGCGGGAGGGATTATCGACAGCGGCCTCCTGGCGGAAGGTATATGAGGCACCGGCGGCCACGGGAGCTACGGCGGAGACTGATTTGACAAGTTGGCCCGCGGGGGAATATATGTCGGTTTTCAGGGTCACGAGCCGCGCGGAGTCCGAGCGGTTCACCACTTCGGTCTGGACGGCCACGGCGGCCTTCTTGTCGTCGACATACGGTGTTGTAATATAGGTACCGTTTTCGGCAATGCTTACAGGGTTCTTGACGCGCAGCCATACGTTACGATAGATGCCTTCCCCCGTGTACCATCGGGAGCTTACATAGGTGTTATCGTAGCGCACGGCCACGACATTCTCCTTGTCGGGAATGACGTGGTCGGTGATGTCGTATGTAAAGCCCATGTAACCGTTTGGCTGCTTGCCGAGGTACTCGCCGTTGACCCATACTTCGGCATCGCGGTAGACACCCTCAAATTCAAGAGCCACCCGTTTGCCGCGAATGTCGTCGGCCGGGAGGGTGAACGATTTACGGTACCACCCCTTGTGGCGCGGACGGAAGCCGTTCTCCTGGGTGGAGCCCTCCTTGTCGAAAGCCCCGTGGATGCTTCCGTCGTGGGGAACATTCACCATCTGCCAGCCGGAGTCATCGAAAGAGGGATTCTTGGCATCGGGTTCGTCCCCAACGTTGTATCTCCATCCGAAATTGAGCAGCCGGTCGGCGCGTGCAGGCTGTCGCGGCTGTTCCATATAGTCGACCCAGACTTTCATCGGGCATGGGTCGCGGTTGTCCCAGAGATGGTAAGGGATGAAAGTCAGGGAGCTGTTACCTTCGCGTGCGGTTATTACCATGCAGCCTCCGAGCAGGCCGGGATTCCAGGCGGCGGTGTACTCGGTAGCCGGGGAAAGCGAAGCCGCAGCGTAGGAGGGGTTGTCGATACCCTCCATGCAGTAGACCACCGGGCCGCGGCGCAGGTAGCGCTTACCCTCGTTGTTCTTCACGCGGGGGTCGGCGGCGCATACCTCAACGGGCATCGGCATTTCGACAGTCACCTTGTCCCCCTTCTTCCATTTGCGGTCGATGCAGAGGTAGCCGTCGGCCTGCGTTGCTTTGACGGATTTTCCGTTGACCTTGACAGAGATGTCGCGGGCCCAGTCGGGGCGGCGCAGACGCAGAGTAAAGCGGCGGCTCTTGTCGGGCGACAGGGTCATATCAACATGGCCGTCGCGGGGATAGAGCGTGCGCACCGATACCTCGACGGGATTGCCGTCAACATTGAAGGAGGCATCGTTCCCGATATAGAGATTGAGCCACAGAGCGCCGGGAGAGGTCGCGTAGATATAGTTGCCTACGGAGGGGAGGAAGCGCGACAGATTGCTCGGGCAGCACGCTGTGTCGTACCAGGGCTGGCGATGGTGGCCACCGTCGGATTCCAGAGGATTGACATAGAAGAAATGGTCGGCGGAGAGGGAGATGCCGTCGATTACACCGTTGTACAGAGCGCGCTCAAGCACGTCGATATACCTGGCCTCACCTTTGAGAGCGTTCATGCGCTGGTTCCAGAAACACATTCCTATCGAAGCGCAGGTCTCGCAGTAGGCTTCCTTGTTCGGGAGGTCGAAGTCTTCGGCAAATCCCTCAGCGTTATTGATGTTGCATATGCCACCCGTGGCATACATTTTGGCACCGATGATGTTGTCCCACAGCCTGTCGAGCGCGCCTATGTACGCCGTGTCACCCGAAAGAGCTGCCACGTCAGCCATACCGGTGAGCTGATACATAGCCCTTACGCCGTGGCCGGTTACTTTCTCCAGCCTGGACGCGGGAACGACATCCATATAGTGCTCGGGGGGAAGCCCGCAGTTGCTCCAGTCGCCATGGCCGCGGCCGCGCTCCTCCAGGAGCCAGTGTGCCAGGTCGAGATAGCGCTTTTCGCCTGTAACGCTGTAGAGCTTCGCCAGAGCGAGTTCTATTTCCTGGTGGCCCGGCACCCAATGGCGCTTCCCGGGGCCGAATGTCGAATCCAGGTAATCGGCGAAACGTATGGCCACATCGAGCAGCTTTCTCTTCCCGGTGGCGCGGTGATAGGCCACGGCCGCCTCGATCAGGTGTCCGGCGCAGTACATCTCATGGCGGTCCATGTTTGTCCACCGGCCGTTGGGTTCGACAAGGGTGTAATAAGTGTTGAGATAGCCGTCGGGGCGCTGCGCGGCGGCTACTGTGTCGATAATCAGGTCGAGCCGGGCCTCAAGCGCCTCATCGGGATGGTTGATGAGGGTATAGGCGCACCCCTCAATCATCTTGTAAAGGTCGGAATCATCATAGAAGATACCCTTGAACTCCCCTTTTTCCAATCCCGCGGCTATCGCGAAGTTCTTCACGCGCTGCGTGGACTCCTGGCATTGGCGCAGACAGGCCGGGATAGTAACCGAGGCGTGCTTGTGGAGCAGCGGGAGCCAGAACGAATCATTGATTTTCACATGCGAGAAATCGACGGGCACATTCTTCTGCAAGTCCCCCGCGACAGAGGGTAACGCGGCGCAGGCGCAGAGCAGAGCTATTACAAATTTCTTAATATTTAGCATCAGTAACTGTGTCTTTTGTGATAATGACGGGAAGAAACGACGGCGGAGCGCGGATACGACCACCACCCCGCCGCCGGACGTTAAGGAATTGTTATTTAATCGTGGGCCGCAGCCTGATGTTGCGGATTTCGAACTCCATCGGAGTTCCGGGCGAGAGCATGCCGTCGGTTCGGAATATGAAGCGGATCTGCGAGTTGGGGCCTCCCCACTTCACCGGGAGCGAGGTGATTTTCGCCTCGATGTCGAACGCTACGGAACGCCAGTCGGGAGCTGTCCAGAGCTCGTCGAGGTCGTGGTAGTTCTGAGCGATCGTACCCCAGTCGAAGGGATAATACAGGAAGGTCAGGGCGCAGTTGTCGGTGCTCTTGTACTCGAACGTGACAGAGAGGTCGGTGCGGCGGATCTGCTGCCCCAGGGGCTCCCAGATAATATACCGCTCCGGCGCGCTGGTGTCCATCACCATCTTGTAGTGGTTCTCCCCCATCTGCTGGATAGTCATACCGACAACTCCGAAGTCGAAGTTGGCCGGGGTGGTGCGGTTGAAGTCGTAGGTGAGGGTTATGATGTCGCGGGGATCAATCTCGGGAGCGCAGGTGAAGAGCCGGGGTCCGGCGGTGACGCTGTCATCGTCGTCAAGCTCGGCGGTGACAGAGAAATCCGTGTCGTTGAACCCCAGGTCGTTGAAATCCTGATGGCCGGAAGCGGCAGCGTCCAGGTCCTCCTCGATATACATTCCGGAGGCGTTGGTGTAGGTGACGTAGAGGTTCACGGGAATCTCCGTCTCGTTGACCCACTCCATGCGGGCGCCGTTCTCTGTCGGGGTGAATGTCACCGATTCGAGCACATAGCGGGGAGCGCCGGTATACGTCTCCGGGGCGCAGGAAGCGGAGACCGACTTCGAGGATGAGCCGTCGCGGCCGTACGCCGTCAGAGTGAAGGTATGGGTGTCTGTATCGGTGAAGCCGGTCAGCACGGCGGTGGTCACCCCGTCTGAGGCAGCCGAATATCGGCTGACCTTCTTGTTGACCTTCTCCCCCCGCGAGTCGGTATATGAAAGCAGGGTGTAATAGTAGTCCTCGTCGGCCGGGGCGTTCCATTTCACTATCACCGAGCCGATGAAGGGGGAACATTCCACGCCCGAAACAGGCGACATAGCGCCGGCGGAATCCTTTTCATCGTCGCACGAGCTGAGGCATACAGCGCCAATCAGCACCGACAACAATATATGTTTCTTCATTGTCTTCATAAGTAGCCATTCTATAAGAGGGTGTTTACCAGCCGGGGTTCTGCCAGGAGACACCGGTATAATCCTTCATTTTCGTGACGTCATCCTGGTTGACCGGGAAAAGGAGGTACTTTTCGGACGCGGTTCCGCGCTCCATGAGCTTCACCCTGTTGTAGGTATAGCCCCCGGTAGCGGCCGGCTCGATTTTCATCCCGGTTACGAAAGCGTCGGTCTGGCCGAGAATCTTCCAGCGGCGCACGTCGAAGAAGCGTTTCTCCTCGAAGGCCAGCTCAACGCGGCGCTCGTTGCGGTAGCGCAGCCCGAACTGGGCGGCGGTAAGCCCCTTGGGGAGGGCCGGCATCCCTGCCCGGGCGCGTACGGCGTCGACAGCCCCGCGGGCCGACAGAGCCTGTCCCTGCACGGTCGACTGCACCAGCACGTCGGGTCCGGCGCTCTGATAGGCCGCCTCGGCGAAATTCAGGTAAAGCTCCGCCAGGCGGTAGACGGCGATGAAGCCGTCGCTCTCGATGTCGATGCCCGAACGGGAGTTGTTGAACTTGCGCATATAGTAGCCGGTACGGGTGTAGCGGCGCTCGTTTACGTCGGAAGAGATTCCGCAGTTACCCCCCTCGAAGGTCTCGACCGTACCGTCGCGCCCGTCGAGGTAACGCTTGGCTCCGTTATAGTAAATCGAGCCGTAGAAACGGGGGTCGCGGTTGGCATACGGGTCATCGGCCCTGTAAAGGGTGTTGTCGCGGTTGTAGTTGGGCTTGAGATGGTCGTCGTCGAGGTACGGGCGCTCCAGGTCGAGCACCGGCTGGCCGTCGGTCGTCTCGTAGCAGTCGACCAGTTCCTGCGATGGGCACGCCCCGGCCTTGTTCTGCCCGGGAGTCGTCGGGAGTCCGCAGTGCATCCATACCTGCATTCGGGAGGTTGACTCGTAGATGGTCTCCTTGTCGATCGAGCGGGAGGGGTCGGACTGCGTGAAGCAGTAATAGTCGTATGGACCGAACGCCACCGTCGACGCGGGCTTCGAGGTATAAAGCTCGTAGCCGTGGTTGAGACACTGGTCAAGGGCTTCCTTGGTAATAGCCGCGGCCTCTTCCCAGGTGTACTTGGAACCGGCCTCGAAGAAGAGCGGAGAGGCGGCGAAAAGGGCTGTTTCCGACATCACGGCGTAGGCGAAGCCGCGGGTCAGCTTGCCCCGGTCGCTGTCGTTGATGTTCCAGCGGAAGCCGAAAATGCCGTCAGGCTCCGGGGTCGCCAGGGCGCGGCGGCACTCCGAGATTACGAAGTCGGCCACCTCCTCGAAAGGAGCGCGGCGGTCGGCGGTGTAGTCGTGTCCCGTCGAATACGGAATCGTCAGCAGGGGGACCGCTCCGTAGCGCTTCGCGAGCTGCAGATAATAGTACGCGCGGGCAACCCTTACCATCGCGATCCATCCCTGGCGCTCCTCCTCGCGGAAGTCGGGGGAGCAGTATTCGGGGTCGTTGATGTAGAGCAGGAAATTGTTGCAGCGGCGAATCCCGGCGTAGTAATGCGCCCAGCAGTCGCCCGCGGGATTATAGAGGGGCGTGGTCATGCCGTTGTACCAGTTTGAAATCCCGCCGTCGGCATAGTCCGAGGCGTCCTGCGCCTCGTCGCACAGCGATGCCAGCGGGGAGCCGTCGTAACCCAGGCCGGGCTGCAGTATGTAGCCCATGCAGGAATTGGCATAGACCACGGTGCGCTCGTAGTGGCCGAAAATATCCTTGTATGTGGCGCGTCCGTCGGCCGGCATATCCAGGTCGGCGCAGGAGACCGCCAACAGGGCCAAGAGTGGGAGGAATAGTATCTTGTTGAGTTTCATGTCAGTAACTTAGAAGGTTAGCTTCAGGCCGATATTATAGACGCGGAAGGGCTGGAAGGCGGTCAGGGTCCCGACCTCCGGGTCGATATGCTTCGACTTCATATTGTCCCAGGTCGCGAGGTTGTGTCCCTGGAAGGAGACGCGGATTGCCTGCGCCCTGATTTTATCGGACACCACTTTCGGGAGGGTATAGGCGACCTCGATGTTCTTTATGCGGAAGAAGGAAGCGTCCCAGCAGAAGAAGTCGGAGGCGACGTGGTTGGTAGAGCGGTTGAGCGACAGGGCCGGGAAGGTAATCTCCTCGCCGTTGTTCCAGCGTTCGGGGGTCCAGGCGTGTTCGTGGATGTCGTTGAACACCCCGTCGAAAGCGTTCTCGTATATTCCGGTGCCACCCATCACAACCGAGGTCTTGGCCACGCCCTGCATCAGCACGTTGACCTCGATACCCTTCCACGATGCTCCGAGGTTGATGGAATAGGAGGTTCTCGGAATAGAGGAGTAGCCTATCGGCGCCATGTCCTTCTCATCGATTACCTTATCGCCGTTGAGGTCCTTGTAGACCAGGTCGCCGACGCGCGGAGTTCCGAAGGAGTAAGTCAGCCCCGACGCGGTGATTTCCTCGGGGAAGTTGAAGAAGCCGTTGCCGTTGGAGTAGTCGACCAGGTAACCCCACGGAGTACCGTAGGAGAACCCTTCGGAGCGGTAGCGGTAGGCGGCGGTTTCGGGCTGCGGGCTCTCGTTGACGGAGATTACCTTGTTCTTGTTATAGGAGAAGGCGCCTCCGACAGTGATTGTCCAGTCGCGGCCGATGCGGCGGGAGTATAGGGCCGAAATCTCGTAGCCCTGGTTCTCCATCTTGCCGGTATTGGTGCGGGGATAGTTGCCCAGGGGGACACCCTGGAAGGAGGGGACGCGGTTGGATGAACCGACGAGCATGTTGTCGGTGCGCGACTTGTACCAGTCGAACGTGATGTCGAGGTCGTTGAACAGCCCCAGGTCGAAACCGTAGTTCTGCTTCTTAATCTTCTCGGCCACCAGCGCAGGATTGCCCATCAGACCCTCGTTGCCGTTGACGTCGAGATAGTCGGAGTAGAGCATGCGGTCGTTGCCGAACTGGTCGTTTGCGGTGATGCCGTAGCTTGCGCGGAGCTTGAGGTTGTCAAGCCACACGACGTCGCGGAGGAAGCTCTCGCGGGAGACAATCCAGGCGGCGGAGACAGCCGGGGTCGCCGTCCAGCGGTGGTCCTTGTGGAACTGGTCGGAGCCGGAGCCTCCGATGTCGCCCCTGAGGAAGTACCTGTTGAAGAGGCCGTAGGTGACGGTCGCCCCCATGCTCTGGCGCTTGTACTGGAAGGCGCTCTTCTGGAGCTCCTGGTTCTGGTACATTATATAGGCGAAAGCGTCGACGTAGTGGTCGCCGAAGGTACGGCGGTAGGAAAGCTGGGCCGAGAGGTTGAGGTTCCAGTCCATCGTCGAAGCCTTCCCGTAGGCCAGGTTGGAGTTGAGGGATGTTCCGAACTTGGTGAACTGGAGGGTGTTGAGGTCGTTGGTGCGTATCCAGCGCTCGAAGTCCTGGGTGGTCGCCGTCTGGTTGAAGGAGTTTGTCTGGTAGGCCATGCGCCCGTTCAGGGAGAGCCCCTTCGTGAGGAATCCGAGGTCGATGCCTACACCGGCCTGGGCCGCGACGTTGACCGTCAGGTTATGGATGTAGCCCGAACGGTTGAGCATGCCGTAGGGGGTGTTTCCGCAGTTCTGCGTCACCACAACCTGGTTACCCTTCAGTACCGTGCCGTCGTCGGGAGTGACCGGCCCGTACATTGTCGGCGGGAGGGAGAAGAGGGAGGCATAGATGTCGGAGTTCGAGAACCCGGTAGTCTTGTCGTTGCGGATGTTACCGGCCAGCGAGAGGAAGCCGGTCAGGTAGGAGTTGAAGGTAAGGTCGAGGTTCGTGCGGAAATTGAACCAGTCGCTCTTAGGCTTGGGGTCGTATTTGCTGTTCTTTTCGGTCTTGAAGGAGGAGTTCTGGTGGAGGTAGTTGACGCTCGTGAAGTAGCGTGCGCGGTTGTTGCCTCCGCTCACGGCGATTCCGGCGCGGGTCATAAGCTGGAGGTCGCCGCGGAACATATCGTACCAGTTGTTGTCGGCATACCCCTCGCTGTCCATCGCCCGGTACTGGTCGAGGTCCCATTGCGAGAACTGCGAGAACCGCCCCAGCCCGTCGTTATAGCCGGCCTGGTTGCGCAGGGAGGCGTATTCCAGGGAGCTGAAAATCCGGGGATGGCGGGTCATCTTCTGGAAGGATTCGTCGAAAGTGACCACTACCCTGGGAGCACCGACGGAGCCGCGCTTGGTCTTGATGGCGATCACTCCGTTGGCCCCCTGGATTCCGTAGAGCGAGAGGGTCGCGGCGTCCTTGAGCACGGAGACCGACTCAATCTCCTCGGGGGTGAAGTAGACGTAGTTTGTTCCGGGGCAGAGCACGCCGTCGACTATCACCATCGGGGTGGTTCCGTTGACGGTCGACAGGCCGCGGATCCACATCCTCACTCCGGGATCCTCCGTCGACACGGCCCCCTGGGCCGGGATATGGGAGTTCTCGACCATAGTGAGACCCGGGAGAAGGCCGTTGAATGTCTTGGGGAGCGACGGCTCCGGGGTCCGGGCGAGCTGGTAGCCGTAGACCGTCGCGACGGACCCGGTAAGAGCGTCGTGCGGAATCTCGTGGTAGCCCAGGTTGACGGAGACCGAATCCCCGGCGACGGCCGCTGCCGCGGATGTGGCGCATACCGTCAGCGCCGCCGTTATTATGTATTTCTTACAATTCATGGTAAGTAACTGATGATTTGGGGAATATATGTGTTACCAGCCGGGGTTCTGCCATTTCGCGCCGGTCACCGCCTCGAGGCGGGCGCTCTCCTGCAAGGGAATCGGGAGGAGCTTGTCGCGCGCCTCGGCCCCGCCGCGGGGATTTTCCCAGATGTTGTAGCGGGTGTAGATGAACGAGCCGTCGGGCTGCTTCTCAGGGCGCAGGCCGGTAAGGTACGATGCCTCGTAGTGCATATCCTCTTCGGGGAGGTGCCAGCGGCGCATGTCGAAATAGCGGTTCTCCTCCCAGGCCAGCTCAACTCGGCGCTCGTTGCGGACGCGGAGCACCATCGCCTCGCGGCTGAGGCCGGAGGGGAGGGCCGGCATCCCCACTCGGGCGCGGATTTCGTCGACGGCGTCCTTGGCGTCGTCGAGGTGTCCGGCCTCTGCCGCGGCCTCAGCCAGGTTGAGAATCACCTCGGCCAGCCGGAAATACTTCCAGGGGGGAGTCTGCACGTTAAACTGGATACCGTCTCCGGCGCCGGGCTGGATGTATTTGCAGTGGTAATAGCCCGTGCGGGTATAGTCGTCGGTCTGTCCCAGGTCGATATGGTTTTTGCCCCCCTCGAATGTCTCGCAGGTGTAGGTCTGTCCGGCGTACTTGTACTGCGCGCCGTTGTAGACCATTGTCTCGGCCATTCGTGGGTCGCGGTTGGCATACGGGTTCTTGGGGTCGTAGCAACTGCGGGGATTGTAGTTGGGCTGTAGATGGCGCTCGTCGAGGTACGGCCTGGCGAGATCGAGCACCGGTTCACCGTCGGTAGTGTTGAAGGCGTCGTTCAGCTCCTGGGTTGGGGCCGTCCCGGCGGAATACGTTCCGTCCATGCCGGAGCCTATGCCTCCGATATGCCATACGAAACAGGTATATCCGTGCCCCTGCCAAATCGTCTCGCGGTCACGCGGCTCGGCGGCGTAATCGGCCTCGGTGTTGATAAGCTGGCGGATAGCCGCGGCCGCGCCCGTGCCGAAGGTATTGGGGTTGGTGCAGCGTGTGAAAAGCTCGTAGCCGTTCTCCTTAAGCGCTGCCACGGCCTTGAGATTGACCTGGTAGGCTTCCTCCCAATGGTCCTCACCCTCGTTGAAGAGGGGTGAAGCGGCGAAAAGCATCATTTTCGATTTGAGAGTCCAGGCGAGGGCTTTTGTGGCGCGGGTAGCCTCGGAGGCGGAGGTGATACGCCAGGGGAGGTTGTCGGAGTAAATCGCGAAGTCGCAGTCCGTCTCGATGAATTTAGCGACATCGTAGACCGAGGCGCGTCTCAGGCCGGAGAAGTCGGCGTCGAAGGACACGGAGTTCTCCATCACGGGCACCTGCCCGTACCATTTGACGAGCTCGGAATAAAAATACGCGCGGAGCACATGGGCCTCGGCCCTCATACGGTCGCGCTCGGCTTCGGAGCGCACCGCGGCGTTGTCGATGTTCTCGATGAAAAGGGTGCAGTAACGGATCTGCTGCCAGTAGCGGTTCCAGAAATCCTCGTTGTTTCCCAGACCGCCGAATTTCGGAGCCCAGTCAGGGATAGGGTGCTCGGCGGCGGAGCCTTTGCCGGCGTAAATCTGGCCGACCGGCTCACCGGCGAAATCCCAGTTCGACCATCCGTCGTCGCTCAGGGCGTTGGGTATCGTTTCCCAGCCCCAGTAGTAATATCCTTTCTGAGGGAGGCTGTTGTAGCAGGTATTGAGGAACGCCGCCGTCTTGTCGGGGTCCTTGAAGATGTCGGCGAACTCCATGGAGCCGTCGGGGGCCTCGTCGAGGACGTCGCTGCACGCCGCCGTTCCCATCAGAAGGCCCGACGCCAGCAGGAGGCGTGTCATATATGTTTTGAATTTCATTGCGGTTGCTTGATAAGGAGAGGGTTAGAATACTAAGTTCACGCCGAAGTTCACGAGCTTGTTAAGCGGGTACGACGCTTCCCAATACTGTTCGGGGTCGATGGTTTTCTGCTTGATTTTCTTCCAGGTCACGAGGTTGTTGCCGCTGACGTGGAAGCGGCAGGTCGTCATGCCGATTTTCTTTAGCCACTTCTGCGGGAGGGAGTAGCCCAGCTCGATACTCTTCAGGCGCAGGAAGCTGCGGTCCATGATGAAGAAGTCGTTGGGCTGCATGCTGACGTTGGCGACAGTACCCAGCGCGGGCCAGGAGATTTCCTCCCCCGCGGCGTAGCGTTCGGGGGTCCAGGCGTGGAGGTGCTGCTCGTTGAAGTAACCGGTGCCGACGGTCTCGCTGACTCCCCAGGAGTTGTAGAGGCGCGACGCTTTGGCCAGGCCGGAGAAGAACACCGAGAAGTCGATGCCGCGCCATTCGACCGAACCGCCGAAACCGTAGGTAATCCGGGGAATGTTGCTGTAACCGATCGGGAGATAGTCTTTGTCGTTAATCTCGCCGTCGCCGTTGACATCCTTGTAAAGGAAATCGCCCATGCGGGGAGTGCCCATCTTGTAGGCCTTCTTCGCCCATTCGAGTTCCTCGGGGGTGTTGATGAACCCGTTGCCGTTTGACCTGTCGATGGTATAGCCGAACTGCTGTCCGACGCTGTAGCCGGTCTGGCGGTAGCGGCAGGCGTAGTCCTCGCTCAGCCGCGCCTCGTCGATTTCCACAATCTTGTTCTTGTTGTAGCCGAAGTTGCCGTTGACCGATACCAGGAACTCGCCGAAACGGTTGGTATATCGTCCGTCAATCTCGAAGCCGGAGTTGTCGATTTTGCCCATGTTGACCTTCGGGAGGTCTCCGAGGGGGACACCCTGGAGGGCCGGGACAGTGCCTCGGGTAATCAGGATGTCGTCGCGCTTCTCGGTAAAGTAGTCGAACGAGAGCGAGAGGTTGTCGAAAAACTTGAAGTCAATTCCGTAGTTCTGCTTGATGGCGGTCTCCCAGGTAAGGTCCTCGTTGCCGATTTTGCCGATATACACGGCCTGGCCGCGCCCCAGGGAGGGGATAGTGCCGCCACCCATCGTAATCGAGGAGAGGTAGAGGAACCTGGAGGCACCGAGCTTGTCGTTGCCGACCTTGCCGACGGAGCCGCGGAGCTTGAGGTGGGTCAGCACCCGGTTGCGGGGGAAGAACGCCTCGTTGGACGCCACCCATCCAGCCGAGAAGGCCGGGAAGAATCCGAAACGGTGCTTGCGGCTGAACTGTTCCGAGCCGTTGTAACCAACGTTGATTTCGGCCAGATAGCGGGAATCGAAATCGTATGTGACGCGTCCCGAGAAGCCGAGCATGTTATAGGGGAGGTCGGGCGCGGAGGTCTGCCAGTTGTCGCGCTGCACGAGCGCCATGGCCGTCACGCGGTTGAGGCCGAAAGTGCGGGCGTAGTTTATCGAGTACTGGAGGTTGAGGTAGTAGTTCGATGCGCTCGAACGCCTGGGAGAGGAGAGCACGTCGTTCTGGTTCAGGCGTATGGCCATATATGTGCACTCATCCCCGGGATTCCTGGCCGGGTAGGCCTGGTAGAGGTCATACATGCGGGAGGCCGAAGTGGTGGTTGTCGAGAACGCGTCGAAGGAGACCATGAATTTGGTGCTCAGTCCCTTGGTGATGAAGTCAAGACCCCAGTCGAGAATCACCGACGAATTGAGGCTCAGGTTGGTCGAACGCTGGTAGCCGCGGTAGTTCATGTCGGCGAACTTGTTGTCCTTCGGGTCGGAGACATCGCTCGGCGACACCACCTTTCCGGCCGGTACCGGGGTGCCGTCGGGAGTGAAGTAACCCCCTACGGTCAGCGGGCCCTGGGAGGTCGGAGGCATCGAGATCGCGCGGGCGAAGAGGTCGGCGGTCATTGACTCCACGTTTCCGCCGTAGAGGTCGGTGGCCTGGGGCGAGTTGACCTTCTCGAGATACGAGGCCAGGTTGACCGACAGCTTGAGGTTCGAAGCCAGGTTGACGTCGACGTTCGAGCGGAAGGTGTAGCGGTTCATATTGTAGGAGGGATCGTAGCCGAGCTCTTTGGAGTCCTCGGTCTTGAACTGGCCTGACTGCCCTACATAGCCGACGTTGACGAAGTAAGTCATACGGTCGCTGCCGCCGTTCATATTGAGGTTGGCGCGTATCTGCGGGGCCCATTTCTTGAAGAAGTAGTCCATCGGGTAGACGTCGGGATAGAAGACCCGGTTCTTGCCGTTGCGGTACTTCTCGATCATATACGGGGTGTAGGGGGCCTCCCCTCCGGGGTTGTCGTTGAGGAACGCCTCGTTGCGCAGCTCGGCGAACTCCCAGGAGTGGATGCGGTCTGTCGAGGTGGTGAACCGCTGCAGGGAGTAGTCGAAGGAGGCGCTAAGCTCCATCGTGCCGGCCTGGCCGCGGCGGGTGGTTACGAGAATCACGCCGTTCGCGCCGCGGACACCGAAGACCGCGGTCGCGGAGGCATCCTTCAGCACCGTCACCGACTCCACCTCGTTTGGGTCGAGGTGGCCGATGCCGTCGCGCGGCACCCCGTCAATCAGTATCAGGGGGTTGGAGCCGTTGACGGTACCCGCGCCGCGGAGGTACATCGTCACCTCGTCGGCGCCCGGGCGTCCTGTCGTCTGCATCGTCGCCAGGCCCGGGAGGCGTCCCGAGAGGGTCGCTGCCAGGTTGGGGGCGGCGTTCTTCTTAATGTCGTCGGTCTTGATCGAGGCTACCGAACCGGTCACGGAGACTTTCTTCTGCGCTCCGTAGCCAACGACTACAACCTCGTCGAGCACGTTGTCGTCGGGCTGCATCGCGATTTTGAATCCCGGGCGCGCTCCCTTGGTTGAAACCTCGCGGGGAACGTAGCCCACGTAGGAAACGCGGATTGACGCGCCGGGACGCACTCCCAGGCGGAACTCGCCGTCGAGATTCGTCATAGTGGCGTTGGACGGCTTCCCCTTCTCCGCGACCGTCACACCGGTCAGGGGCTCGCCGTTCTCGTCGACCACGATGCCGGAGACTACCGACGCCGCCGGGGCCTGCGAGGCTTGCTGCGCGGGGAGCGGGTCCGCCGCGGCCGATACCGGGACGGCGGCAATGGCGGCGGCCGTCAGTACCAGCGCCAGTTTTGAGGTCAGACTTTGTTTTTTCATGAATGTGATTGGTTTCTTGGTTTGGCGGTTGGCTGAAGGCTCAGTCGTTGACGGGGTGGATGATGTCGTCCCAGTCGTCGATGCCGATCAGTCGTTTGTAGGGGTCGAGCACGGCACTCTCGTTCGGGGTACCGAACGCCTGGTAGACATACCAGGAGGGCTTGGGAGCGTAGGAGCCGTGCTGGGTGTCGAACTTGCCGTAGTGCAGCCCCAGGTTAAGGGTTCCCTCCACATCGTTGTCGGCGATGGCGTGCCATATGAGGGTCTCGATCGCGGAAAGGCGGCGCACCTTGTTCAGGGCGTAGGCGGCGCAGGCTGCCTGGTTGTTCAGCTCGTCGACGGTATAGCGCGGGGTCGAGGCGCCCTGCTCTGTCAGCCAGCAGCAGCGGATTTCCGAACCTTTATATCGGTTCCCGGCCATTTTCAGCCACTTGTCGAGCACTTCGAGGTTCTTCAGGGTCAGCAGCTTCGTGTTCATGGAGAATGTCGCCGAAGCGTCGAGCCAGGTCGTCGGGGAGAAGTTCTCGGGATACGCGTGGTAGCCGACTCCCCAGCGGAAGTCACCCTCCTTCTCGCTGTGGAGCACGAGTTCTTCCAGGATTTTCTTTGACGCGAACTCGTTACGGGTGGCGGTAAGGTTCTCCTTGGTCCAGGCCTGGGTCAGGGGGGTCATCACCCAGACGTGGGGGTTGTACTGCTTGATGATATTGTAGCCCAGGCGTATCGACTTGGCGTACATATCGGTATAGACGTGGAACGGCTTCCAACCGCAGTTGTTCCAGTTGGCGGGGTCGTCGATCTCGTTATGGAATACATAACGGTGGATGCGCCCGTGGGAGCCGTCGGAGTAGCGCTTGGCGATGAAATCGACACACGCCGCCCAGTAGTTGACCGCCTTGGCTTCCGTGAGGTTCACCATGCAGAAGTGGCCGGCGGTGCCGCCGGCGTCAGCATAGTCGGGGTGCTGGAAGAGCATTCCCAGCTCGTGGCTGTAATTATGGTCGGCGTTGGGGAGAATCGGGGTTTCGGGACGCACCAGGAACACGCCGAACACAGCGATGCCGCGGTTCTGAAGCTCCATTATGATTTTGTCCTGGCTCTCGAAATATCCTTTTGAGAAATAATAGTCCTTACCGAGGTAGCGGTGGACGATTACCTGGTCCCCCACGGCGTTGGCGTCAGCCGCGCTGGGCCACATCACAATCGAGGGATTGCAGTGGACCATGACGGCCTTCAGCCCGAGGAGGTCGAGGTCGTTGAAGCGTCCGCCGATATATTCTCCACCCTTGGTGATGTCGCCGGAGTAGTCGGGGAGCGGCGAGGCGTTGCTCTGGTCTATGGCGTCGCCGTCGACAAAGCGGGCGAAGGAAGCAATGGAATTATCGTCGCTTACGAGGCAGAATTTCGACAGGAGGCGGTCATAGGGGTAACCGTCGTACTCCGTAACGCGGTCGATGGTGACGGTGAAAGGCCCGGCGGGTATGTTCAGCTTCACCTTGCGGAACTCTTTGAGGAGCAGCAGGTCTTCGTAAGGGGTGACTTCGGCGAGATGAACCGTCCCCGGCTCGTTGTTGATACCGGTAATGGTAACTTTGTCGGCTCCGACAGCCACCTGCGTTACTTCCGACTTGAACGAGCTGTTGAAATAGCCCGGCAGACGCTCCTCGAGCAGGTCGATGTCGAGCCAGTGCTGGGCCTCCCCGTCAAGGGCGGCTTTCTCTTCGGGGGTAATCCCGCGGAGGCGCAGGTCGCGCACCATCAGCATCACGTCCTTCTTCGAGCCGAGGTCGACGCGGAGATAGTTACCCTCGCTGCCCCAGTTGAACTCCTTCATCGCGGAGGTAAGCACGATGCTGTGGGTCTGCCAGGAGCCGGGGGAAGCCGGGATGTCGGCGTAGATTTTCTTGCGGCTCTCGTCGATTGGATCGCCGAAGTAAACCGTGACTCCCTGCACATCCTTCGACGCCTTGTAGTCGAACGTTAGTACCTGCGCCTGTTCGGGGCGCACGCTCTCGAGAGGCTGCGTCGTGAACCAGGGGTCGCGCCCGTTGGTCATAATCTTGTACTCCCCGTTCTTGTTGAGGGAGATGTTTATGTCGTTGACATTGGCCGTGTTGATTTTCAGCGGCACGGAGACCTCTTCGCCCGGCTCGTTCCCGTGGTTTCCGCCGGGGTTCTCCGGCGTATCCTTATCAGAGCAGGCCGAGAGGAACATACCGCCCGAAGCCAGCAGGGCCAATAGTACTGTCGATAATTTCTTATGCATGGTTGTAAGGTTAAAGATTGCTGAATTGTTGTGGGTAATTGTAAATTACTTTTTGCCGAAAGTAAAGGTTCCGGAACCGGCCTCTACCGCCCATTCGCCGGGCATTTCCGCCACCGAGCGTATCCCCTTCGTTTTTTTAGGGGCGTCGGGGAAGAGCGACTTGGGGAGCCGGATGTCGGCCGAACAGTTGGCCGGAACGGTTACCTCCCACCTGGCGCGCTCCCCGTCGCGGTTCCACCGGCTCGCGTAGAGGCCGGAGGCCGACTTGTAGGAGGCTTCGACGCTCCCCAGCCCCTCAGGGAAGCAGGGGCGCATCTCTACCCGGCGGAAGGCGGCGGAACCATCGGCGTTGCGGATTCCGGCCAGGTCCTCGTAGCACCATATCAGGAAGTCACCGATCATCATGACGTGGTTGCCGGAGTTCATGTCGGGAGCGGCGGTATCGCCGTTCCACAGCTCCCATATCGTGGTCGCTCCCCTCTCGGCCATATAGCCGAGCGAGGGGTAGGTATTGTTGGAGGCTATCCTGAAGGCCAGGTCGGGACGGCCGTTGCGCGTCAGGGTGCGGAGGAGGTATTCGACCCCTACCAGGCCGCAGCTCACATGGCCTCCCCACCGATTCTCGGTCACGGAGGCGATGTTGCCGACCACCTTGTCGCCGTAGCCTTCCGGCACCAGGCCGTAGAAGAGGGGCATCAGGTTGCCCGTAACCGCGTTGTTGCCATAGAATCCCTTCGCATAGTCGAAGTAATGGCGGTTAATCCCCTCCCCGAGGGAATCGGCGACAGCCTCGTAGCGGAGGGCGTCGGCGTCATCCCCCGCCATGCGGGCAAAGCGGGCCATCCGCCGGAGAACCGAGGTAAACATCGAGGTCGAGATGATTTTGCCGTCGGGCTTGCGACTCTCGTCCTTCGAGAAAATGAGTTCGGGGGATTCGGGGGGAAGGCACCAGTCGCCGTAAATATCGTGGTTGTGGAGCCCGTCGCGCACATGGGCGGTGAGATTGTATTCCGTCCACCGTTTCAAGGCGGGGTAATGGGCCATCATGGTCGTCGAATCGCCGAAATGCTTCATCAGCATGTCGGCCACATATACGAAGGCCCCGCACCAGGTCACATCGCGCGCCTGGTTGTCCCAGTATTGCGGGGAAACTTCCGAGATGCTGCCGTCGGGGCGCTGGGAGCCTTCAATGTCGGCAATCCACTTGGAATACAGGGGCTGGTTGTCAAAGAGGAAGCTCTCTCCCCAGCAGTTCATAGTGCGGTCGCCGAGCCACCCGTGGCGTTCGTCGCGCTGGGGGCAGTCGGTCGGGATGTTGCGGTAGTTGGAGCGGATTCCCCAGAAGCAGTTGGAATATACCCGGTTGAGCACGGGATTGTCGCAGGAGAAGCTGCCGATCAGCGGCATATCGTCATGGATGACCACGGCCTCCAGGTCGGCGGGGGCCGGTGTCTCGTCGAGTCCGTCGATTTCGGCATAGCGGAAGCCGTGGGTCACGAACCAGGGCTGGAACTCGGCCTTAGCCCCTGAAGCGGGGATATATATATCGGTAACGTTGGCCTCGCGGAGATTCGCGGTATAGAGAGTGCTGTCGGGGTTGATGGTCTCGGCGAAACGCATCACCACCGGCCGCCCGGCCTTCCCCCGGAAGCGGGCGCGCATATTGCCCGACATGTTTTGGCCGAAATCGACCAGAATCTTGCCCGAAGCGAGGCGGGTGACACTCTTGGGGGCGAGCGTCTGCATCGGGCGCATCGGGGTGCACGGCTGCGGGAGCAGCTTCCCTTTGGGGGCTTCCATCACGTCGGGGCGCGCCCAGCGGGAATCGTCGAACCCGTTGTCGTTCCACCCCGGCATCTCGAGGCGGGCGTCGTACTCCTCGCCGTCGTACTCGTGGTTGGCGATAATCGGGCCGTCGGCGGTAGCGCGCCAGGAACGGTCGGTCACCACGGCGTCGCGGGTGCCGTCGGCATACTCGATGTCGAGCCTCGCCAGCAGCCGCGGAAGGCCGAAACCGGCGACGGTCTTCCCCTGCTGGGCAAGCCAGAAGTAGCGGCCGTTGCCGAGGGTCACGCCGAGGGTATTGTCGCCGCGGCGCAGCAGCGGAGTGACGTCGATTGTATTGAAATAGACATAGTTGTCGTAGAAGGTGAGGGCCGGGGCGAGCACGTCGTCATTTACCGGCTTGCCGTTGACGAAAGCCTTGTATGCTCCCAGGCCGCTGATTGACAGGACGGCGCGCTTCACCTCCTTATCCCCGGTTGAGAAGGGGCGGCGGAGGTAGCGGGCGCTGAGGCGCGTATGCAGCGAGTCGTTGTTCTCGCCGGGATGGGTCATGGCGTTGATGCCGATCCACTGCGCCTTCCATGCGTCGGGCGCGATAGGGGTAGAGAAGCTCTGCGGGGCGCTCCAGGGGGAATCGCCCCGGTTGGTGAGCACGCGGACGCGCCAGAAATAGTCGGCACCCGGTTCGAGCGCCGGGCCGTCGTAGCGGCACCCCATGGCATCTCCCTCGCCCCGGCTGCTCCAGAGCGCTTTTCCGGCGGCGAGGTCCGCGGAATCCGCCGCGAGGGCGATTTCGTACCCCTTCTGCCGGAGGTCGGCCTTGTCGGAGCCTATCGTCCAGGTGAAGACAGGGTTGGCGCCGACAATGCCGCGGGGGTTCTCGCGGTGGTCGGTCCGGGGATTCTCCACCGCGACCTTCGCGGGGAGCGCCCCCGGAAGGAGTGTCAGCGCCGCAGCGAGCGCTATCTTGTATATCGTTCTTGTTGCCATTGCGTGAGAATCGTTCAGGGTTTGAGGGTGAAAGAGGCTGAGGAGAGGCGGTCGCTGTCAGGGCCGGTCATCACGATGAATTCGCCCGGCTCGCAGACATATTCCAGCGCGGAATTGTAGAATTTCAGCATCTCCGGCTCAATGCGGAAGGTAACGTCGCGGCTCTCGCCCGCTTTCAGATGGATTTTCCGAAACCCTTTGAGCTGCTTGACGGGGCGGGAGACGGAGGCCACCGGGTCGCGGAGGTAGAGCTGCACGGTCTCGTAGCCGTCGCGCTTGCCGGTGTTTGTAACCGTAACGGTAACCTCGATCGACCCTCCGGGATTCATCTCCGCGGCGCTCAGGCGCACGGGAGAGTAGTCGAAGGTCGTGTAGCTCAGCCCGTAGCCGAACGGGAAGAGGGGCGCGTTGGGGGAATCGGTATATCCGGTTGTAAATTTCTGGAAACGGTCGGCGGGGCCGGGGCGACCCGTCGGCAGCTCGTCGTAGTGCATCGGGAGCTGCCCTACCGAGCGGGGGAAGCTGACGGTGAGGCGCCCCGAGGGGTTCACCTCTCCGAAAATCACGTCATAGAGGGCGTCGCCGGCCTCGCTTCCGGGGGACCAGGCCTGCAGAATCGCGGGAACGTTGGCGTTCTCCCAGTCGAGCACCACGGCGCGGCCCGAGAAATTGACAAGCACGACGGGCTTCCCTGTCGCGAGGAGGCGGCGCAGAAGCTCGCGGTGGGATTCCGGGAGCTCCAGGCTGACGCGCGAGGAGCTTTCTCCCGACGACAGCATATGCTCTCCGAGAAACGCCACAACGACATCGGCGCGGTTGGCGGCGTCGACGGCCTCGGCATAGTCAGCCTCAGTTGTCGGGCGGAAGGGGACGCGGTCGCCGCGGCCGAAGAGATAGTTGTCGACCGCCGAACGGGGAACGGAATCGACAAACTCCGCGCCGCGGGCGTAGATTACCTCGGCCTTTCCTCCGAGCCGCTTGCGGAACACGTCGAGAATCGGGGTATAAAGTTTCGGGTCGCCGCACCAGGCCCAGGTGCCCATAATCTCCTCCGGGCTTTCGAGAATCGGGCCGATCAGGGCGATTTTACCCTCAGGCCGCAGAGGGAGGAGCCCACCTTCGTTTTTCAGCAGCACGAAACTTTCGGCAGCGAGGGCGCGGGCGGCCTCGCGGTGGGCGGGGGAGTAGATTGTTTTCTTTGCCTTCGCGGCGTCGCAGAAGCGGTAGGGGTCCTTGAAGAGGCCGAGGCGGTACTTGGCCTCGAGGATACGGCGGCACGCCAGGTCGATGTCGGCTTCGGTCACGCGCCCCTCGGCGAGGGCGTTGGCCAGCTCACCGGTGTAAGCCTCGGAACCGAGGTCCATGTCCAGCCCCGCCTTCAGGGCGAGGACAGCCACGTCGCGCATGTCCCCCATGCCGTGGGCGCGCATCTCGTGGATCGACCCGGCATCGCTGACGGTGAATCCGTCAAAACCCCAGAGGCCGCGGAGGAGGTCGGTCAGCACCCAGCGGTTGCCGGTCGCGGGGATACCGTCAACGGTGTTGAAGGAGCTCATCGCGGAGCCTACACCGGCGTCTACAGCCGCCCGGTAGGGGGGCAGGTATTCGTTGAACATACGATTACGGCTCATGTCGACGGTGTTGTAGTCGCGTCCGCCGTCGGGAGCGCCGTAAAGCGCCAGATGCTTCACGCAGGCCATGATGCGGCCCGGTTCGGAGAAGGTGTTGTCCCCCTGGTAGCCGCGGACCATCGCCTTGGCGATTTCCGAACCGAGGAACGGGTCCTCCCCGGAGCCTTCCGACTGGCGCCCCCAGCGGGGGTCGCGGCAGATGTCGACCATCGGGGAGTAGGTCCAGCAGATGCCGTCGCTCCCGGCCTCAGCGGCAGCAATGCGCGCCGACTCCTCGATCGCGGGGAGGTTCCAGGTCGAGGATATGCCTAAGGGGATAGGGAACATCGTGCGGTAGCCGTGGATCACGTCGAGGCCGAAAATCAGGGGGATGCCGTGGGGGCTGTCCTCGACGGCGTATTTCTGGAGCTTGCGCACCCGGTCGGCCCCCATCAGGTTTAGCACGCCCCCAACCTCCCCCTTGCTGATGCGGGAGGCGATGTCGGTCTGCGCGATCGGCCCGGTGTCGATGTCCCCGGCGCCGCAGAGGTTGAGCTGGCCGATTTTCTCCTGAAGGGTCATTTTGGCCATTAGGGAGCTGACGAACTTGTCCATATCGCCGTCGGCCTCCCTCCCGGCACCCCGGGCGGGGGTGACGAGAAGAAGCATGGCCGAGGCTGCGAGCGTATGAATAAGGCTGAATCTCATCTGTTAGAGCTTGTTATGTCGGATTTCAGAGGGCTACGATGCGCACATTGCGTACCTTTACCGAGAGTGGCTTGCCGAAGTTGGGCTTGCCGGTCTCTGTGCGCCCGGGGATGTCGTAGAAGTGGGGGCGGAGCACCTGTCCGGCCGAGGCTCCCCAGTTGTTATGGGCGGCTCTGTCGGAGAGGGGGAGGGAGACGCGGGTCCAGGTGTCGGTAGGCGTAAGGTCGCCGCGGGCGTCGGCCCACTGGTTATCGCCCCCGCCGTTTTTGGCGAAGTATAGGAGCTGGAAGGAGTTGATTTCCTCCTCACACATATATTCGAGCTGGAAGTAGTACTCCTTTGCGGGGTCGAGGGCCTGCGGGATTTCGGAGGTGAACAGTTCGTACTCCTGGGCGGGGAACTCCCCGGTGAAATGTATGTCGTATTCCCCGTCGGTCTCGGTCATTGAGGTCACGGAGGGGTCGCGGTAGCCCGGTACTTCGAGCTTGAGGTCTATAACCTCCATGTCTTCGGCATCGCGTTCCCCGACGACGATGCGCACGTCCTTCAGCTCCAACTGGGTAAGCCCGGCGTTTTCGGGATGGAGGGTGCCGTCGGGGGCGTAGAAGGTGAAGCGTATCTGCTGGTCATTGCCGTCGATGGAGCGCCCCCACCCTTTCTGGCGCACGGCCGAGGAGATGTCGTGGGAGAACTCGGCGAACCCGTCCTTGTCGGTTTCGGCGGACGCTGAAGCGGGCACGTCGCTCTCGCGGATGGAGGCGGGCCAGTCGGTCGCGGGGTTCTCGAAGGGGTAAAGGCCGGTGCGGAGCCGGAAAGCCACGTCGGCGCGGTATTTGAACCGTATTTCTATCTTGTTGGTGTTATCGTAGTTGAGTACGCGGGTAAGGGGGTCGGAGCCGATGAAGTGCTCCAGGGCCTTGCCGTTCTCGTTGTAGGAATCGTCGAAGAAGAGGGTGTAGGTGTTCTTCGTCCGCGTGAAGCTGACGCCGCTGTAAATGCCGTAGGTGTTCTCCATCTCCCACCAGGCGCCGCGGCCGGGGGTGAATGTCAGCGGATAAGTGTCGGAGTCGGCGGCACCTGACTCCCCCTGCTGTATGTCGGTGCGCTCCAGGCAGAGGTCCTTGATCTGCATCGAGCAGCGGTCTGAGCGGTCGGGGCGGAGCCATAGCTTGAGGCGGTCGCCGGCATGCCCCCATCCGAAGTTTTCGAGGTCGTCGGAGATGACGAACCGGGCGCACGCCCAACCCTGGGGGTCGACGTCGACCTCCCCGGAGGGTTTGATTTCACCCCTGGCCAGGGCGTCGCCCGTGCCCTCGGCGGGGGTGTTGTAGCTTAGAGAGAAGCGGGGAATCGCCGCGTCGGACTTATACATGAACGTCAGGCAGACGTTGGTGCTTTCCAGGTCGGCGATAAGGGGTTTTGTGAAAATGTAGATGTCGCCGGCGTCGGTGCCGTCGATGTCGAGGGTCGAGACACCCCCCTCGGCCGAGGCGGAGATATTCGATACCGCCGGCTCGCCGTCGACGGTGGCCGCGGGATCGGTCACGAGTTCAAGCGCGGCGCGAGCCGGCGCGGGATCGTACACCCCGGGGGAGTCCATGTCGGTGGGCGCGGGGTCCGAGGCTCCGCTTAGGCCGTCGTCGTCGCAGGAAGCGAGCGCCATAGCGGCGGTAAAAGCCGCTGTGAGGGCGGCGAGTTTCGTCAAGGCGGTGTGTCTGGTGTTCATGATTGTTTCGTATGGTAAAAGATCCGGCGGCAGACCGCGGTTCAGCGTTGTCCGCGGTCCGCCGCCGGGTTGAAGTGATCAGGATTCAGTCGTAAGAGATTACAGCGTCAGAGGATAACCTTGGTGACCTTGGAGCCCTGGCGGACGATGTAGAGGCCCTTGCCGGGGTTCATCACGCGCTGGCCCTGGATGTTGTAATATTCCGGCTCGGCGTCGGCTGCTTCCGCTCCGTCGACAGCAACGTTCTCGATAGCGGTCACAATCTTTTCGGGCACATACTTGAAGCCGCGCACCTTGACTGTCATCGGCTGGCCGTATTTGCTCTCCGCGCGGCTTGCGGGAGTTGCCTCGGGCTTGGTCATGCGGGCGTTGTTGTAGAAGTGGATACGCATGCCGTGGCCCGCTTTGCCCCACCCGCAGTCAACGCGGTTGGTCAGGGGGAGAAGCACCGGGGTCCACTGGTCGGTAGCGGGGAGCACTTTGTTGGGGGTGCTTCCGATGATAGGTGTGATATCATCCCAGTAGCGGCCCACGAACTCGTCGATGACGTCGTCGGCCTGGTATTCAAACGCGAGATAATAGTTTTCCCCGGCCACGAGGTCGGCGGTAAGTTTTGAAAGATGAGCGTCGTATTCAGTCCAGGGATTACCGGCGAACTCGCCTGTGAAATTAATCACATAGCTGCCGTCCTCCTGGAGAGCCTCTCCGTCGTGGGGGGCAATGGCAATCAGAGAGAGGTCGATTGTCTCGGGTTCCGGCTGCGGAAGGATGACCGGCTCGAAACGGAGGCCGCGGACCTGTACGGTCAGAGGCTTGCCGAAGTTAGCGCCCTCCTGCGAGGTGTAGGAGCCGTCGTTGAAGTTGAGGCGCAGCGAGCTGGTTGCCGACCAGCCCCACCAGTTATGGCTGCCGCGGTCGGCAAGGGGAAGCTCGACGGTAGTCCAGTCCTCGGAAGCGGGGATGGAAACCTTGCTCTGGGTACCGACGTTGTCGCCGTAAAGGCCGTCGTTATGGTACAGGCCGCTGAAATCGTCGAGCGCCGGGCCCTTATACTCGAAAACGAGCTTGTAGTCGATGCCGGGCATCATACCGTGGGGCATCTCGGCAGTGAAAGCGTTGTATTCGATATAGTGGCCGGAATTGCCGAGCGCGGCGAAGTTGCCCTGCCAAGTCAGTGTGTACTCCCCCTCGGCATTAACCTCCTTGCTTACATAGTCGAGGTCGGACTTCGTCACGTCGCCGATTTCAACGGGGAGCACGTCGGTTGTCTCGGGAGCCTCCGCCTGGACGGGAACGAAGCTGATGTCCTTGATTTTTACAGAGAAGGGCTGGCCTTTCTTGTCTCCGGTTTCTTTATGGGACGAGGGACGGAGGTGCAGGCGCACTACCTGTCCGGTCCCGCGGCCGAAACCGTATTTGAAGCGGTCGGTGAAGGTCAGTTTGGCGTGGCCCCACTCCCCTTCCGCTGTCGGGGCGAGATGTCCTTTGAGCCAGTCGTGGCACCACGACTCGGTAACCCCGTTTTTCGGCCAGTACAGCCAGTTAACGTCATCGAGATTCTCTGCGCACTGATAGTCGAACTCGAGGCAGTAGGTTACGCCGTCGAGCATCGGCAGGGTTGTCTCCGAGGTGAACATATCATATTCCTGCTCAGCAGGATACTCACCTGCGAAGTTGATGGTGTAGACACCGTCCTCGACGGTCATCGAAGTTTGTTCAGGAGTCCTGTAGCCCGGCACTTCCAGGTCAACCGGAATCGGATAAGTCGCGCCGGCCGAAACTGCCAGGAACGACAGGGCGCACATGCTGAGAGTAGCAAGTTTTTTCATAACATAAAGTTTGGTTAATATTTGGTTCATGGTATGTTACAATTGCGAATTTCGATGCCGGGTCAGATTTCCATTGCGGGAATACATCGTCAGACATATTGAAGCCAGACTGATTGGAGGGTTTATTCAGCTTTCGCAGACAAAATTAACACGGGAGCGTCCCGCGGGGTATCAGAAACTATTTGTTAACAATTCTTTGCTTTTTAGGGAATATTTCGCAATTCTTTGTTAATTTTTGAAACAAATCAGAAATTATGAAACATTCAGACAATAGCGAGGAGTAAAATTTATCGGCAAAAAAAGACGGCGCCAACAGGTTTTTCACCTCCGTCCGCGTCAAATACGGCCCATTGGCCGAAAACTTTTCACTTTTTTAAACCTGTTTCGGCTGCGTACCATCCCCGCCTTGCGCGGAAATGTTAAAAAACAGCCGGGCATCGGCAAGCGTTGCTCTGACGTTGATTCGCATTAACCACGCCGCGTCCCTACATCAGATACAATAGGCAAAAATATTAATTTTGCAACATCCTCCTTAATAAAGGGTGATTAGATGTGCCTGACACACAGATTTTTAATGGCGCTTTGCGCCATCCACGGATGCGACGGATAAGCACAGATTATTGCCTTCTCCCGATTTGATTGTATCATATAACGGAAATCTGTGGGAATCCGTCGCATCCGTGGGGAGCGAAGCGACCATAAGATCCGTGTGTCAATCATTTTTATTGCCGGACCTCTCTATACCAAGCGGGAAAAGGCGCCGTGCCGAGAGATACGGCACAGCGCCTTCCGCTTAACACCTAACTTTGTGAGGCTCTTTTTTACCTTGCCTGTACGGCAATCGCTGAAAACTTATGCCTCACTCACTATCTTCCTGGAAACCTGGAGAGACTAACCTAAATCTATTACCTATCAAATCTTCTATCTAACTTTCGCAAGCGTTGCGTTTTTTCATATCAAGGTGGCGGTGCGGAAGAATGTGTTATTATTCCTACTCATATTCGGTTCCGCACCCCACTCTAAATTCAAGGGTTGGGGACGAGCTTAGCGTCCTTGATTTCGATGTTTATAGGCGTGCCGTCGGCCACGGGGTTGATTTCCAGACGAATCAACTCGCCGGCCTGTTTGACACCCCAATATGTTAAAGCCGTGAAGGCATCCTTCATATTTACCTTTACTTCCTTCCACTGGTCCTTGACAGGAGCCTCGTCGAGTATTGTACCCCCATCAGCAGCGCTGAAATCAGCGTGGAAAAGACAGGCTCTAATGGGTTTGATATCAGTGTCAACTTTGTAGGAGAAAGAAAGAGAATAATCGCAGTTAGGCAGAGCATAAGGGGCCTTGACCCACACTTCATGCGCGGGAACATTCGCCATGGAACCGTCGCCTGCCTGATACTGGCCGGGGAACTCAACTTTGAAGCCACCTTCTATATCAGAAACCGTGCGGCCATACTGTTCGCCTATGGTTGTATAGGGAAGTGCGACAGCCGGCAGAGACTCAGCGACACGGGGAAGGATGTGGAAATCCTTGACTTTGAAGGTCTGGGCAACTGTGTTGTAATCCCTGAAATCAATCTGAATGCAGAGATCCTGGAGCCGGTTCTTGCTTTGATTGAATTCGACTATTTCCCAGGCACGGCTTACGTCGAAAGTAAGCTCCTTCCATTCGCCCCCCTGCGAGGAGGTGTCGGAACCGGTCCGGACGCAATGGGCGAGGTTCATATTATCACCGACCTTCCAGGGGAAAAGCAGCGAGCCGTTTTGAACCATGCGAAGCTCGACGTTGGCTACCGGATTCTCGCTCCAGTATGAGAAGGTCACCACGTAGTCGTAGCCTGTCAGGCAGCCATCCCCGTCGAAGCTCACCGTGCGGATAGCGTGTTCGGGGGCGGTGGTATCCCAGTAGACTACGGTTACCCCGTCTTCATCGGTTGTGTATGTTCTGCCGCCGTCAGTTTTTGTCTGGTCTACAGCGAGTGTGATCGGTTTGTCTTCGTCGAAGGTGATTTCCTCGATGTCTTCGACTTTGAAGGTGGCCGACTGGCCGTTCACCAACTTGAGGTTAAGCCGGTAAGAGTCTGTCGTCTGTGCGAAAGCCGCCGCGAAAGAAAGAAAGAAAGAAAGAAAGAAAGAAAGAAATCTTTTTCATTTTAGGCTGGGTTATTGAATTATCGGATGAATTTGATGGTTTTGTCGTTGGCCTTTACGATGTAAACGCCGGAGGCGAGAGTAGAGAGGTCGATGGATACGGAGCCGAAGCCGTCAGCGGCGGCCACGTTGTAGCCGCGGAGATCGTAGACGTTGAGCTTGATGGCGGTCTCGGCAGCGGCACTGACAGTCACGAAGCCCGAAGCGACCGAAATCGTAAGGTCGTCGAGAGTTTCGGAGATGTTGTCTACCGAGGTGGTTTCGAGGTCGAAACGCATCTGGTCGATATCACTGATGGCAATCTGGTGCGTCCCTTCGGAGTGCTCGATTTGCATCACGCCGTTGTCGAAATGAATACGGTTGATTTTGGTGATGCCAACCTGCGTTGTCTGACCTGCGCCGTGCTTCACGGTCAGCAATTTCGCCGGGGCGCTTGTTGCCAACATGAGCGTCAGGCCCAAAAAGCCCGCTTTTAAAAGCTGTTTTTTCATGTTGATTAAACTGGTTGAATATTAAAAAAAGTTGGTTGTTTCGCTTATTTACCACTACTTGTCGGAAATTTCGATTTCCCGGGTGAGAACCGGGGTACGCGAGTCGCGGCATACCTCGATGACGTATTTGCCCGGATCTACTTTCCAGTCTGAGATATTGACGTCGTAGTATGAGAAGGCGTCGGGCGTGAGTTCAAAACCGACTTCCACGGTCTGCCCGCTCTTTACCGGCACCTTGCGGAACCATTTCAGCTCGTGAGAGGGGCGTTTTACGGAAGGCGCGAGGGGGCGGACGTAGATTTGAACCGTCTCATAGCCGTCGCGGGCACCGCTGTTGGTCACGCTCACCTTGCCCGTCGCCTTGGAGCCCTCGGCATTTACCGAGAGGCCGCTGTAAGCGAAGTCGGTGTAACTCAGACCATAGCCGAAGGTGAACAGAGGCTCGGTCTCGGCGGTGTCGAAGTAACGGTAACCCACGTTCAGGTTTTCGTTGTATATTACTTTCAGATCGTCCTCGCTGCCTAATTTGCGGCTCGGTGAGTCGGCAAGAAGCCTGGGCCACGTGAAAGGCAGGCGTCCCGAGGGGTTGACGCGCCCGAAGAGAATGTCGGCAACCGCGGAGCCACCCTCCATGCCCGGATACCACGCTTCGATAACCGAAGCGACATCGGGGAGCCACTCGCCGATTTCGAGCGGCGAGCCGTTTATGAGAACCACGTTGGTGCGCCGGTTCAGGGCGGCGAGGCGTTTGATTAGTTTTGTCTGAAGGTCGGAGAAGGAGAGCGAGAGACGGTCGCGGCCCTCGGTGTCGAGGCTGTGGTCAATGCCACCCACGAATACCACGGCGTCGGCAGCGCGTGCCGCGTCATCAATCTTCCGCCATTGTTCATCGGCCAGACTTGTCTCCGGGCTCTGCCATTCGACGCGCAGGGCCGCGTCGCCCGATGTGCGCACATATATCACGCACAGGCGCACCGTCTCACCTTTAACCAGGTCGAAGTCGGCGGTGACAGGCTCGTCGCTTTTGCCGGCGACCCCGACCGGGGCGCCACCCCATTCGTCGTTGTACACATATGCCAGGCCACCTCCGGCGGTGAAGCGGAAGCTGTATTTGCCGCTTACCGGGGGCACAAGCTTGATTTCAAACCTCGCCTCGCGGAACTCGTCGGCCTTCATTTCGGGGACGGGCGACTTCATCTCCCACATAAAGTCGATGCTCTTCTCGGTACGGGTCGCGACGGCGGCGTCATTTCCCCTTGCGAAGTATTGCGCGGTGAAACCGACGCCTCCAGGCGACATTTCGGCCGTTACGGGGCGGTAGCCGCCGAGTTCGTCCGAGGAGATATATGTCACCTTATCCTTGCCGAGAAGGTTTTCTATACCCTTTAGCACCGTGATTTCGTATGGCGCCTCTATGGCCGAGCTGCCACCCATGCCCGCCAGGCAGAAGCGTTTGTCTGCGTTGGGCCCGATTACGAGCACGTTGCCCGCGGTTTTCTCGTCGAGGGGGAGCGCGTTGTTGGCGTTTTTGAGAAGAACGATGCCCTGTTCGGCCGTTTTCCGCGCCGTAAGGTGGTGGTCGGAAGTCGACAGGGAAGCTCCCGCGCTGATGTCCTTGTTGTCGAGCGCCCCGATGAAATCATAGACGCGTAGGATACGGCGCACCTTGTCGTCGATGACCTCCATCGGCACCCGGCCCGAACGCACGGCCTCCAGCAGGGGGGTGCCGAAGCCGCAGGCGTCGCCGCCCGGCATCGACACGTCGAGTCCGGCGAGGGCGGCTTTCTCCGTCGAGCGCGTCTGCAGCCAGTCGGTCATCACGAAGCCCCGGAATCCCCACCGGTTTTTGAGTATGTCGGTGAGCATCTTGCGGCTGTCGCTTACAAACTCGTTGTTGATGCCGTTGGCCGATGTCATTATCGTCTGTACATTTCCCTGCTGCACGGCGGCTTTGAATGCCGGCAGGTAGATTTCGTGCAGGGTTCGTTCGTTGACAAACGACATATAATCGTTGCGGTTCTTCTCGCGGTTGTTGCAGGCGTAGTGTTTGAGACAGGCGGCGACGCCCTGGCTCTGAATACCCTTCACATGAGCCACCGTTATGGCGCTGTTGAGGCAGGGGTCTTCGGTATAGTACTCGAAGAAGCGTCCGCCGCATGGGTCACGCAGGATGTTGCATGCCGGACCGAGAAGTATCCCCTTTTTGAGCGCTCTCGTCTCCTCGCCCATCACAGCTCCGGCCATCTCCACAATTTCGGGGCTCCATGTCGCGCCCAGGAGTATGCCCGACGGGAACGCCGTCGTTCCGGACACCGCGTTAGGGCCGCGGGGACCGTCGCTATATCCCACCTCCGGGATTTCAAGACGGGGAACCCCCTTGAAGTGAGTGAAATCGCCGGAGCAGAGGCTGACTTTCTCCTCTACGGTCATCAGATCGAGAAGGTCCTCGACCGAGGTTCCTCTAAAAGTCATTTTTTCGATATTGTTGACAACGTAGCTGGCTGTACGGCCATCCTTGAGTTTCAACTTCATCGAGTATGTCTCCGGCTCCGCAAGAGCAGTCGACGCCGCAAGAACGGAACAAAGGAGTAAAATCTTTTTCATGATATGAGATTATTCGTAAGCTCAAATTTAAATGAATGAGGCGAATTGCACCCGGATGGGAGGGTGCTATCAGAACGGCCGAGCCTTCAAGCGACGACCCGGATGGGCCGTTATGATACACCCTCAGAGGAGGGAGCGGTAGAGGGAGCGGATCTCGTCGAGAGTAACGTCGCGGGGGTTGCCGGGAGTGCAGACATCGGCTATCGCCTGGGTGCTGAGGGGCTCGACATCGGCCTCCTTGATTCCCAGCTCGCTCAGGCTGGCGGGGATGCCGACCCGGGCGGAGAGGGCGCGGACGGCGTCGACGGCGGCACGGGCAGCCTCGTCATCGTTCATCCCGGCGGTATCTACACCCATCGCTTCGGCAATGCGGCGGTATTTCTCCTTGCAGCAGTCCATGTTAAACTCCATAACTGAGGGGAGGAGCACCGCGTTGGCTACGCCGTGGGGTATGTCGAACAGCGAGCCGAGGGGATGGGCCATACCGTGGACCAAGCCAAGCCCGACGTTGGAGAACGCCATTCCGGCCACATACTGCGCCACGGCCATTCCGTCGCGCCCTTCGGGATTCGCGGGGTCCTCAACCGCGAGGGGGAGGTAGCGTGCAATCATACGTATGGCCTCGATTTCAAACATATCGGACAGCTCCCAGGCCGCCTTTGTTATATATCCCTCGATGGCGTGGGTCAGGGCGTCCATGCCGGTCGCGGCCGTCAGCCCCTTCGGGAGGGAATACATCAGTTCGGCGTCGATAATCGCCACGGCGGGGATGTCGTTCGGATCGACGCAGACCATCTTCTTCTGCTTCTGCTCGTCGATAATAACGTAGTTGATAGTGGTTTCGGCAGCGGTTCCGGCAGTGGTCGGGAGGGCGACCACGGGAACGCTCCTATGTTTTGTCGGGGCGCATCCTTCAAGCGAAACAATGTCGGAGAACTCGGGATTGGCGACCACGATGCCGATTGCCTTGGCTGTATCGATGCTCGAGCCACCCCCGACAGCCACGATAAGGTCGGCAGCCGCCTCCTTGAAGGCCCGGATGCCCGCGTTGACGTTGCTGACGGTCGGGTTGGGCTTAACGTCGGAAAAAATATCGTAGGGAATGCCGGCCTGGTCGAGCACGTCGGTTACCAGTTTCGCCACGCCGAACTTTACCAGACCTGGATCGGTCACGACAAGCACCTTGCGTTTGCCGAGACGCGCGATGACCTGGGGGAGTTCGCGGCGCGCGCCCGGGCCGAAATACGAAGTTTCGTTAAGGATGAATCTTTTTACCATTATTCTGATTGTTTTAGAGGGTGTTTAATAATATCTGTTAATTAAGGGTGTCCTGCGTTGTCAAACGCTAAAACTTCGCTCTTTTAGGTCAATTTCGAGCTTTTCGTCGGTCACGATGCCCGCATCGCTCCCTTCTCAAAACTCAAAATTGCCTCTAAAATAGCTCGTTAGCGTTTAACATCTATTATTAAACACCCTCTAATTTCGCAAGTTTTCATCGACCGGCTCTACGCAGAGGGAGCGGAGCGTTATGTCGAGGGGGAGGCCGTAGCGGGAACCGTCGGCGCGGGAGAGGCGGCTGGAATCGTTGAAAAGGATTCGCAGGCGGTCGCCGGAATGGTAACCCCAGTCGCGGGCGTTACGGCGACTGTCGAGGGGGATGCTGACCGAGGTCCAGCCGTCGGAGCGGGGCACGGCGGTCACCGCCGCGTCGGAGTTGTCGCCGCCGAGACGGTTCTCAGGGTCGTTGCCGATATGGTAGGGGTTGTAGTATATTACAGTCAGGAGGTCGAGCGGCTCACCCTTGTAGTCGAAACAGAGGCGGTACCCAACATCGGGCAGAAGGGGGAAAGGAAGAGGTGTGGTCAGCGCGTCATAGAGGGTATAGTCTTCGCCTACCTCCCCGTAGTTGCCGGTGTAGCGGATTTTAAGGGTATCGCCCTGAATGTCAAGGGATGAACCGGGGAAAGTCTTGTCAAGCGACAGGGGTACGGACTCGAAACCGAGCTGCACCGCCGCAGGGCGAACCGCAGCTTCGCGGACGCTGAGGGCCAGCGGCTTGCCGTAGCTCCCCTGTCCCGGAATCTGCCGGTCGAGAGTGCGGAAATGAACCCGCAGAGCCGCGCCGGAGGCATTGCCAAAGCCATTGTGGAGGAACCGGTCGTAGAGAGGTATCGAGGCTTCGGCCCAATTCTCCGATGCGGGGAGGCTTACCTTAGCCTCCGCCCAGCGGTTATCTCCCCCGCTCTCAGCGGGATAGAGGAGTACGACATCGTCAATCGGTTCGGAGGAGCGGTATTTGAAGCACAGCTCGTACTGCGTATGCCGGTCAAGCGGGGCGGAAAGGGGCGACGTGAACAGCTCGTACTCGTTTTCCGCCGGGAACGCGCCCTTGAAAGTAAAGGTAACGCCCTCCTTGTCAGCGGTTTCAGTCGTGTTGCCACCTCTGTATGCCGGGGCGGACAGCTTCACCGGGACAGCTTCCGGCGTAGCGGCGGAGCCATAGAGCGCGGCACCCAGGAGAAGGGTAAGATATTTTCTTGCAGACATCATATATTGCTGGAAATCTGATTATTTCAAACGTAAGTCGAGCCGTTTCCCGCCGACGTAGATGAAAAACTCGCCCGGCTCGAGAAGAGGGTTCCCCTTGGCGTCGACGGTGGCGAGGTCACGCGCGGGGTTGACGCGGAACTCGAAAGTCTCGGTCGCTCCCGCGGGAATCTCCCGCTTGTCGAACCCGCGGAGCTGGCGGTGGGGGCGCGTCACGGAGCTTACAGGGTCTCCGACGAACCACATAACCGTCTCGGCCCCCTTTACCGCACCCGTGTTTGTCACGTCGACCGTCAGCGTCAGTTCGTCGTCAGCGGAAAACTCAGTGGCGGAAATCTTAGGCTCGCCGTAACGGAAAGTGGTGTAGCTCAGGCCGTGGCCGAAGGGGTACATCGGTTCGGCGGGAATATCCTGGTACTGCCCCTGGTCGGGACGTGACTTGGGTCGTTCGGCGTAGTGGACAGGAATCTGTTCGGCGCAGTAAGGGAAAGTAACGGCGAGCCGGCCGGAGGGATTGACGCGCCCGGAGAGTATCCCGCCGAGAGCGTTGCCGCCGCGGAGGCCCGGTTGCCACGCCTCCACAATCGCGGAAGAGAGGGGAGCCAGCCGGCGCAGGTCGAGTGGGCGGCCGTTTGTAAGAATCAGAGCCACAGGCTTCCCCTGGGCGGCTACCTCGCGGGCAAGAAGTTCCTGAAGCTCAGGAAGACGGATGCCGGCGCGGGATGCGTTCTCGCCACTCCAGCGGTTCTCCTCCCCGAGGCAGAGCAGGACGACATCGGACCCGCGGGCAGCCTCGACGGCGGCGGGAAAGCCGGAACGGTCGTCGCCGTCGGTCGCGCACCCCTCGGCGTAAAGGATTTCAGCGCCGGGGAACTCCGCGGAGATACCGTCGAGAAGAGTCACAGCCTCCGAGGGGATGCCGTGGGCGTGCCAGGAGCCGAGCAGAAGGTCGCCGCGGCGGGCAGTCGGCCCTATCACCGCGATTTTCCTGACTTTTCGGGAATCAATCGGGAGCATCGGACGACCCCCGACGGAATCGTTCTTCAGAAGCACCATCGACTCCTCGGCGAGGCGCTCGGCGGCGGCAAGGGATTCCGCGGCGAGGAACGCGGGCTCACCGGGGGCATACGGCGCGTCGAAAAGCCCGAGGCGGAATTTCACCCCCAGTATGCGGCGCACGGCGTCGTCAAGGCGCTCTTCCGGGACAACGCCGTTTCTGACGAGGGAGGCGAGATGCCGGTCGAAGGCGTGGCTGCTCATATCTACGTCCAGCCCGGCGTTAATCGACTTGGCCGCCGCGTCGGAAAGGTCGGCGGCATATCCCTGCGGGACAAGCTGGGCCACAGCGTTCCAGTCGGCGACCACGAAGCCGGGAAATCCCAGCCTGTCTTTAAGTATCTCTGTAAGTGTGAATCGGTTGGCGGTACCGGGCACTCCGTTTATGTCGTTGAAGGAACTCATCACGGTCGCAGCCCCGGCATCCACTCCGGCGACATACGGCGGGAGGTAGGTGTCCCATAGGGTCTGGTCGGATATGTCGGTCGTAACGTAGTCGCGCCCTCCGGCCGAAGCGCCGTATCCTACGTAATGCTTCAGGCAGGCGGCCATGGAATTGGAGGAAAGAGAGTCACCCTGGTAGCCGCGGACAGCGGCGCGGCAGAACTCGGCGTTGGCGAAGGGGTCCTCGCCATATCCCTCTGCCACGCGGCCCCAGCGGGGGTCGCGGCAGACATCGACCATCGGGGAGAAAGTCCAGTCGACCCCCGCGCTCTTGGCCTCTGCGCGGGCCACGTCGGCCGCGCCGCGTACCAGTTCCCGATTCCAAGAACAGGCCTGGGCGAGGGGGATAGGGCAGATTGTGCGGAAGCCGTGGATCACGTCGAATCCGAAAAGCACCGGGATGCCGAGCCGCGACTCCTCCATCGCACGGCGCTGCATCGCGTCGCGCAGCCCCGGCATCCATTCGCAATAAATAAGTGTGCCGACCTCGGCGGGGAGCTTCGCGGTCACCTCCCCGAGGTTGTTCTCGTTGGCGTTCCGGCCAAGCACGTCCAGGCTCACCTGCTGTACCTTCTCCTCCAGGGTCATCCGCGACAGGAGGTCGTCGACCCGCCGCTCGACCGGGGCCGAGGCGTCCTTATATATAATAGGCGTGGAGCAGATTCCCGGCACCGCGGCCGCGAGAAGGAGCACTGGGATTGCGAGCGTTCTGTGAAGCATGAATGGTACGTAACTGTTCAAAATTATTTTATTCTAACGGGTCTTTTTATTTCAATATTTCTCCGGCAAAATTTTTGAATCTTTTCCTCTATTCATCGGTCGTGTAGCTCGCTACACTCCATCTTCATCGAGAAAAACTTTCTAAAAATTTTCCTCGGACAAATATTAAAATAATTTCGACCAGTTACTATTCGATTTTTTTGACAGGCAAATATAGCCACAACCTGACGGGAAGATTGTCGGATGCGTCCAATAATTGTGTCAGTTCTGACAACCGGCCTGTTATTTCGGCGCTCAGGGAGCGGCTTGCCTCCCCCGAGGATTGTTCTACCCGTTCCAAATGCTTTTCTAATCTGACAAATCAGCCCCGGGAGGGGGTCGCGGAGGCCGGGACACTTGTTTATTTTTCCTAATTTTGGGCTTCGGAAAAAACCATTCATACACATGAAACGCTACTTCGGCCTTATAATCGCCGGACTCATCAACCTTCTGACGCCATGCGCGGCGCCGGCTTCCGCCGGTACCGCGCCCGACATAATGCGCCGCGGTCTCCCGAATCTCCGCGTCAACGACATCGCCCAGGATTCCCTGGGCTACATATGGATCGCCACCCCCAACGGGCTTTGCCGGAACATGGGAAGCTCCATCGAGGTGTTCCAGCCGGAGAGGGGGAATCCGGAATCGCTTCCGAGCACCAACATCGTCGCGGTGCTGTACCGCCACCCCGACATCTGGGTCGCGACCAGCCGCGGAATCGCCTCCCGCGACATCTCCCGCAACGGATTCACCCGTTACGGCGGGGGCAAGGGGCAGGCCAACTCTTTCTTCAACGGATTCCTCACCCTCGGAGATCGCCTGCTGGTCTACGGCAGCGCCGGACTCTTCGAGGTTGACAAGCCGGCGCGGAAGCTCCGCCACATACTGTCCCTCCCTTCGGGACAGATTATCGCCGGAACCACCGACGGCACCGGCAACGTATGGCTCGTTGCCGGCAACACCCTGGCGCGGCTCGACGGCACGCTGACGCAGACCGACCGCCTCACCCTCCCCGCGAATCTCGGCGTAAACTGCATACGCCACTGGCGGGGGCTGCTACTGCTGGGAACCGCCAACGGCCTCAAGCAGCTCGACCCCGCGACCCGGAAAATCTCGAACGCGGCTCCGGGCACTATACTTGACCAATGCGAGATACGCTCGATGCTCCAGACCGACGACGACGCGTTCATCGTTGCGACAAGCCGACACGGCGAGCTGATCTGCAACCTCGCGACGCGGGAATGCGCGACCTCGTCGCGGGATTTCAACTTCTCCGCCCTTCCCTCCTCCGACGTGATGGTGGGTTTCATCGACCGGGACTCAAACGTATGGCTCGGCACCCTCGACCAGGGGCTTCTGCTGGCCTACAACAAATACTCGATTTTCAATATCGACCGCGCCCTGTCAGGGGCGTTCCGCAACAAGTTCGTAACGGCGGTGCGGGCCGACCGCAAGGGGCGCGTATGGGTCGGGACGCGCTACGAGGGGCTGTTTCTCTACGACCCGGCAACCCACGAGGCCGCGAAAATCAAGCTCCCCGAGCCTAACGCCCTGGTTGACCAGATTTTCATAGACAACCAGGACCGCGTATGGGTCGGGACAAACCACGGGCTGTACATCGGACCCGACTCGGCAACCGACGCCTGGCGCTCGGCCCGGCAGCTCCCCTCCTCGATGGTGACCGCAGCCCTCGACAGCGCCGGGAACATATGGACCGGAAGCCCCGACAACGGCATATTCATCTACAATCCCGACCTCACCCTGCGCAAGCACCTGCTCGGCAACGGAATACGCAACAAGAACATACCCAAAATCATACCCCTCCGCTCAGGACAGATGCTCGCGGCGGCCTACACCGACGGCCTCTACCTGATCGACCCCGAAAGCTACGCCGTAGAGCCGCTCGACAGCCGGTACAGCGACCAGTGGACCTCAGCAATCGACATGCTCCAGGGGCGCGACGGCCGCATTTGGGTCGGCACCTTCGACAACTACCTCCTGAGCTACGACCCGGAGAAGAAGCTACTGCGACAATACTCCGATTTCCCGGCGCAGGACGTGGTAGCGATCAGCGAGGACGGTTCGGGCTACCTGTGGGTATCGACCTCCAACGGCCTGTACAACATAGACCCGTCGACGGGCCAGCGCCGTTCCTTCTACAACGGGTTCTCCGCCACCAGCGAGCAGTTCCACGAAAAGGCCGCCACCCGCTCTCCCGACGGCTCGATCTACTTCGGAGGAAACTACGGAATCCAGCAGGTGACTCCCGCCAACGAGCGCAAGGCAACCAAGGGCATCCCCGTCTACCTCACCGGCCTCAAGCCTCTTTACGGCAGCCTGGGAAGCTCCGATTCGATAGCCGACCCGGCTTTCGTGCGCACCCTGTCGCTGGCCCACTCCAACAACGGCATCCGAATCAGTTTCGTAGGCCTCAGCTACGGGGCTGAGGTACGCTACGCGCATATGCTCAAAGGGTACGACCGCGACTGGATCGAGACCGGGGAGTACTCCAACGCCGTTTACTCCAACCTCCCGGCGGGGAATTACGAGTTCCTGGTAAGGACGCGCACCTCGGGAGAATGGTCGGAGCCGACCCATCTGCTCGACCTCGAGGTGAAATGCGCCCCCTGGCTCCACCCGCTGGCAATAGCGCTCTACGTAATAACGCTCATCGCGCTTGTGATCCTGTCGCTCAAACTCCACATACGCTTCAAGCTCGAAAAGGAGCGCATGGCAGTCGCAGAGCGCAAGGTAGAGGCGGAACGCAACATCGCGACAGCCAAAATCAACTTCTTCAACAACATATCCCACGAGCTGCGGACCCCGCTGACGCTCATTCTCGCCCCGGTGAAGCTCCTGCTGGGGAACTTCACGAAAATGGCCCCGGCCGACATTCGCAAGAACCTGGAGTACGTCAACACCAACGTACAGCGGATGATACACCTGACGACCCAGATTCTCAACTTCCGGGAGATGGAGGGGGAGACACCCCCGCTCGCCGTCTCGGAAAACGACATCGTATCGCAGCTCGAAAGCATCACCGGCCTGTTCAACATCTACGCCGCCGAAAAGGGGATAACGATCGAGCTTATCTGCCACATCCGGGAGAAAAGTCTTTGGTACGACGCCGACAGCGTTGAGAAAATGCTCAACAACCTGATATTCAACTCTATCAAATATACATCGAACAACGGCCACATAACCGTGCGCGCCGAGCTTACCCGACGCCCTGAATACATCGGCAACCCAGCCGGCCTGTATCTGGAGCTGTCGGTCGTCGACGACGGCATCGGAATCGACCGCGCCCAGTCGAAGCTGCTGTTCACCCGCTTCAAGCGCCTTCTCTCCCCGGCCTCGAGGCGCAAGACCAACGGATTCGGTATCGGCCTGAACTTCGTGCAGAAACTCGTCGACAAGCACCACGGGGCGATCGCCGGACGGCCCAACGGGCTGAAGGGGATGACCTTCGTGGTAGACATCCCCGTAGACCGCGACGCGTATTCCGACGAGGAGCTGGCCCAGCAGACGCCCGAGGTCGAAACCCCCTCCCCCGCCCATATGGAGGATGTGGAATCGGCGCGCCGCGACACGCTCCCCGACGAGCCGGCAGACACCCCGGAACCCGACGGACAGATGCTCCCGAAAGTCCTCATCGTCGAGGACCAGAAGGACCTCGCGGAGTTCATCTCCACGATTTTCGCCGGGGAGTTCGAGGTCATAACCGCCTCCAACGGCCTCGAAGGAGCCGAAAAGGCCCGCATGGCGCAGCCCGACCTGGTTGTCAGCGACATCATGATGCCTATAATGGACGGCATCGAGATGCTCGGAAAGATAAAGAACGACCCGGAGACGAGCCATATCCCCGTAATCGTCCTGACGGCGAAGAACCGCGAGACCGACCAGATCGAGGGGTTCAGGACCGGGGCCGACATGTATCTCTGCAAGCCGTTCAGCCCCGAAGTGCTCCTCTCCGCCGCTCGCTCCGTGCTGGCCAACATCGAGCGCCTACGACACGAGCTGGCGGCAACCGCCGGCTCCGACGACAAATCGGTTGTGGAGAACGACGGCGTCAGCGACTTCGACCGCCGCTTCCTCACGCGCCTGTACAACTTTATCGACGACAACCTCTCCAACCCCGACCTCAACATCAACCTGCTCTGCCGGGAGCTGTGCATGTCGCGCACGAGCTTCTACCGCAAAATCAAGAGCCTTACCAACCTGACGCCGTACGACATGCTGCGGATATTCCGCCTCAACCGCTCGGCCGAGCTGCTGAAAATGAGAAAATATACCCTGGGCGAAATCGCGGATTTCACCGGATTCAGCACCCACAGCCACTTCTCAACCCTGTTCCGCAAGCATTTCGGCATGACACCCTCCGAGTACCAGCAGGCCAACGCCCCGGCTCCCTCCCAGGGAAACCCGAAAGAATCACCTCTGAAAGAATGACCTTAAAGAAACATCTCGCGGCCGCGGCATTAGCCTGCGCGGCCCTCGCCCCACTCCGGGCCGACAAACTGCCATGGCCTGTCACACCCCCAGACGACCTTCCCCGCAGGGAACTCGAAGCACGCTTCGCGGACCCCTCGGGGCAGTCGCTGGCCTGTTACTATTACATCCTGAACGGAAACCTCTCCCCCGAAGGGGTGACCGCCGACTTCCGCGCGATGAAGCGCCAGGGTATCAACCGGGCGTTCATCGGCTACCACGGCGTCGACGGAATCCCCCGCGGGAAGGTCTGGCTCCAGGATTCCGTGTGGTACGCCTCCATGCGCGCCGCGATGCGCGCCGCCCGCGAGGAGGGAATCGAGGTCGGAGTCTTCAACTCTCCCGGCTGGAGCCAGAGCGGGGGGCCGTGGGTACGCCCCGAAGACTCGCAGCGCTACCTCGCCATAGCCGACACGGTGGTAACCGTCGGGAAACAATCCCCCCGCGAAATCATACTCCCCCAAGGAAAAGGCTCTCTCGGCGACTACGCCGCGCTCGCCTATCCCGCCCCGGAAGGGAGGGAGCTGAAGGCCGCGTTCGACCCCTCCGGCACGATGGTCATAGAGGCTCCCGCGGGATTCACCCTCCGCTCGGCCACGGTGAAAATCCCGACGGAGGTAATCGGCCTTGTCGCGATAGAGGCGTTCGTCAGCGGTGAATGGAAAAGCGCCGGACAGTTCGACATCACCCGCAGGAACATGATGCTCGAAGTCGGCTACGACCCCCTGGCGCCCGTAACGGCGGAGTTCTCCCCGGTAACGGCGGAGAAATTCCGCGTGACGCTGACCCGGAACCCCGAATCTCAGGGAGGGGACATCGTGCTGTCGGAGAACCCGGCGGTCGCTTCCTACGCCGACAAATCGCTCGTGAAGCTCTTCCCCGACCCTCAGCCCTACTGGAAGGAATACAAATGGCCCATGCAGCCCTCGCGCCCCGGGACGGTCTATCCCAGGGCCGACGAGGTGCGCGACCTCTCGGGCGCTCTCCGCGGAGACACACTCTCCCTGGCTTCGCTGCCCGCCGGGAAATGGAAAATCGCCCGGCTATACCTCGCCCCGACTAACGTGCTCAACGGCCCGACGCTCCCCGGCGACGGCCAGGGCCTCGAAATCGACCGCTGGAGCCGCGGGGCGCTCGACCGCCACTTCGACGCGTATGTCGACGACCTCGAGCGGCATATTCCCGCCGAAGACCTCGAGCCCTGGAAGGTGATTGTCGCCGACAGCTACGAACGCGGCACGCAGAACATCGGCGATGACTTCCGGGAATATTTCAAGGAGCATTTCGGCTACGACCCCCTCCCCTACCTCCTCTCCTACGGCGGCACAGTGGTGGACTCCCCGGAGGCTACCGACCGTTTCCTCTGGGATATGCGCCGCTGCGTGGCCGACCGCCTCGCCCTCGACTACATCGGAGGCCTGAGGCGCAAAGCCGCCGAAAAAGGGCGCAGGCTGTGGCTGGAACCTTACGGCCACTGGGGTTTCCCCGGCGAGTTCCTTATGTACGGAGGGCACAGCGACGAGGTCGCCGGAGAGTTCTGGAGCTTCGGCACCCTGGGGGACTACGAGAACCGCAGCGCCTCGTCGGTGGCCCACACCTACGGCAAGGGAACAACCAGCGCCGAGTCATTCACCGTAGCCACGACGGAATTTACCCTTTCGCCCCGCGACTTCAAAATCCGAGGCGACCGCTTCTTCGCCGAGGGCATCAACAAAACCCTTCTCCACCTGTATATCTCGCAGCCCGACGACACGACCCTCCCGGGCCTAAACGCATGGTTCGGCAACGAGTTCAACCGCAAAAATACCTGGTGGGACCAGATGCGCCATTTCAGCGACTACCTCAAGCGCTCCAACCTGCTTCTTCAGCAAGGGAACTACGTTGCCGACATCGCGTACTACATCGGGGAGGATGTCCCCTGCATGGTAGGCACCACCGAACCGGCTCCCCCCTCGGGAGTGCAGTACGACTTCATAAACGCGGAAGTAATCCGCCACGCGCTCCGCGGTAACCCGGGCTATACCATGTCGCTCCCCCACGGGACCACCTACCGGCTGCTCGTGCTCCCCCCTTCGGGCAATATGCGCCCCGAGGTTCTCCGCGAAATCGCCAGGATAATAAAGGAGGGGGGCGCGGTGCTCGGCCCGAAGCCCGAACGCTCCCCGTCGCTGCAAGGGTTCCCGGGGAGCGACCTCGCGGTAAAAGCCCTGGCCGACTCTCTGTGGGACGACGCTCCCGACGCTAAAGCGGTCAGACGCATAGGCAAAGGGGTGCTCCTCACCGGGTTCAGCATTGCCGAGGCCCTCGATACCCTGGGGATGCGGGAGGATTTCGTATGGGCTCCCGCCGATGGCTCCCCCCACGCGAGCAGCGCTCCGGTGGCTTTCGGGTTCCTCAACGACGGCAAGGCTGACATACGCCACGCCCATTACGCGTCGCCGACCCGCGACATCTATTTCGTCGCCAACCAGACCGAAGCGCCCCGCGAAATCAACGCGGACTTCCGCGATGCCCGGGGGAGGCAGCCCGAACTGTGGGACGCGGCGGCCGGAACGCGCCGCCTGCTCCCCCGATTCACCGTGGGGGCGGATTCCTCAATAACCGTGCCGATGAAGCTCGCGCCCAGACAGAGCCTCTTCATCGTGTTCGAGAAACCGGCGGTCGGCGACGGAGCCTCCGGGGAGAACTTCCCCGAAGCGGTCCAGTGGGCCTCGCTCCCGGAAAAATGGAATCTGCGACTGGAATCCCCCTTCGGAGAAGTCCGCGAACTCAAAGAAGTCACTCCCGGCTCCCTGACTGACAACGCCGACCCGTTCGTCCGCCATTTCTCCGGCACGATGGTCTACACCGCCGACACCAAGCTCCCCGTGCGCCCGAAAGGGAGCCGCGTGACGCTCGACCTCGGCAACGTCGGAGACATGGCCGAGGTGCGCGTCAACGGAACCCTCGTCGGAGGAGTATGGACCGCCCCCTACACCCTCGACGTTACTGACGCCCTGCGCAAAGGGAACAACAAAATCGAAATCAGGATTGTGAACACCTGGAACAACCGCCTGATCGGCGACGCCACCCTTCCCGAAGCGGAACGCCGCACCTCCTGCCCCGTCCGCACCCTCCGCGCCGACTCCCCCCTCCAGCCCTCCGGCATGCTCGCGCAGCCCCGCCTGATCCTCCTCCCCCTCTAATTCAAGACCCAACGCCCTTAAAAGGCGTCGCAAAACCTCATAAGGGTGTATCATAATCCGATACACCCTTATTATTTACCCGGATGGAAGGGTACAATCAGCCCTAACCCGACAAATTAACTCCCTGTCAATTTGGTTGTTCGGGATAATTTATGTAAATTTGCAGTAGAATTGACAATTTGCATAAAGTACTTATTACTGCTGTGAGATAAAGTCATCAGCGACTTTCCATCGGGATTTCAATCAAAAACTTCCGCCATACCTACTGATGCCCAATCAGCCAATGCGAAAGCCATAGCCGGACTTAGGACGCGGGGGTTAGGGCCGCAAATTTGGCGTTTTGGGAGAAAATTGGTAACTTTGGCGGAATTTTAACGGAAATCCGATTATGAAAAAAGTTCTGGCCGCCGCTGTGGCGGCTCTCGCGGCGCTCTCCGCTGCCGCGGAAGGCTACCAGGTAAACTCCTTCAGCGCCAGGCAGACCGGCATGGGGCACACCGGCGTGGCCCTCAAGCTCGGCGCGGAAAGCCAGCTTTTCAACCCGGCGGCTATGGCCTTCACCGACAAGACGCTCGACGTGTCGGCAGGAATGAGCGCCATAAAGGCGAGCGCGTACTGCAAGCACGAGGGGACGCAGTGGGAGACCTCAAACAAAATCTCCACGCCGTTCAACTTCGCGGCTTCCTTCCACGTCTACGAGGAACTTTATGCCGGGATTACGCTCTACACCCCCTACGGCTCGTCGATCAACTGGGGTAAGGCGTGGCCCGGGGCTACGCTCAGCGAGTCGGTCAGCCTTCAGGTTTTCACCGTGCAGCCGACGATCGCCTGGCGCGCTTCGGAGAAGTTCTCGATCGGCGCCGGGCTGATGATTTCCTGGGGTAACGTGAACCTCTCCAAAGGGCTGCTTACCTGGGATATGGCCTCGAAACTCGGCGACATCGCCTGGCAGGCCGCGGCGTTACAGTCGCAGCTCATACCGGGCAGCCCTAATCCCGGAGAGAAGCCGGCGGAACCGGCCGACAAGAACATTCCTCCCGCGTCGGTCAACCTCAGCGGCACGTCGGACCTGGCGCTCGGCTTCAGCGTCGGCCTGATGTACAACATCAACGAAAAGTGGACCCTCGGCGCCTCCCTCCGCTCCGAAATGGACATGAAGGTGAAAAAGGGTGACGCCGCGGTCTCCTACGACGCTTCCCCCTTCCTCCAGAACGTACTGCGCGAAAGCCTCGACGAGATGAGCTCCACCAACTTCTCGGCCTCGATGCCATGCCCGTACGTCTTCACCGTCGGTGCGGCCTACCGCCCCCTCGGCAACCTGGAAATCGCCGCCGACGTTCAGCTCAACGGCTGGGCCTCGTACGACTACCTCGACATCAAGTTCGCCGGACTTTCCAAGTTCGACCAGAAAATCAAGAAAAACTACCGCGACGCGATGACCTTCCACCTTGGAGCGCAGTGGGGCGTTACCAGGAAGCTCGACCTCCGCGCGGGCCTGATGATCGACCTCTCCCCCTGCGACACCGATTACTACAATCCCGAGACCCCGGCGATGACAAAAATCGAGCCTTCGATCGGCCTGACCTTCCGCCCGACAAAGCGGCTCGCGATCGACCTCGCGTTTATGTATATCAAAGGGATGGGTGTCAAGGGAGCAACCGGCCGCATCGACCAGAAGAGCTTCGCCCAGGCATATTCCGCGGCGGTCGACAAATACAACTCCGTCGTGACCCCGCTCGGCCTCCCCGCGTATCCCAAGGCCGACGTCCCCGAAACTGTCGACTTCAAGGCCGACTACGCCGTCCACGCGATCGTCCCCGCCATCGGATTAAGTTATAGCTTCTGATTTGGTAAGCGGGCCGAAGATTTGGGTAATCCGCATCTGAACGATTTTTAGTAACTTCGCGATTGAAAAACCGCGAAGTTACTTTATTATGGAAATCAAAAGCATAACCGACCCCACCTCCCTCAAGGAAATCAAGGGGGAGGAGTTCGGAGGCGAACGCGCCCTGTTCGCGACACACAACCTGCGCCTTACCGACACCGTATTCCATCCGGGAGAGTCGGCCCTCAAATGCTGCACGCAGATTGAGGCCGTACGGTGCCGCTTCGAGGGAAAATACCCCTTCTGGCATGTCGACGGCTTCCGGGTCGCCGACTGCGAGTTCACCCCCGGGGCACGCGCCGCCCTCTGGTATTCTAAGAATCTCGAAATGAGCCATACCCAGGTTGACGCGCCGAAGATGTTCCGCGAGATGGACAACCTCTCGCTGGAGGATGTCCGCATCCCCGACGCCCAGGAAACCCTCTGGAGCTGCCGCGGGGTGCGCCTCCGCGACGTCGAGGTCCAGAAGGCCGACTACGTTTTCTTCCATTGCTCCGACGTTGACATTGACCGCTACCGCCAGCAGGGCAACTACTCCTTCCAGTATTGCCGCGACGTCGTAATCCGCAACGCCGTAATCGACTCCAAGGACGCGTTTTGGGAAACAGACAACGTGACGGTCTATGACTCCGTTTTCGAAGGGGAATACCTCGGGTGGCACTCGCGCAACCTGCGCCTGGTGCGCTGCAAAATCAACGGCACGCAGCCCCTTTGCTACTGCGAGAACCTCGTGCTGGAGGACTGCGAGTTCGGTCCCGCCTGCGACCTGGCGTTCGAGGACTCCGACCTGCGGGCTACGGTCAAGAACGCCATCGTCAGCGTCAAGAATCCCCGCTCCGGCTCCATAAAGGCGCTGAGTATCGGTGAGATAATACTCGACAAAAATATCCTCGCCCCCGCCGATTGCGAGATTTCGACCGAAATCTGATGGATAACAGACCCAACAATACTTTCGACTTCGACACCCCGGCCGACCGCCGGGGTTCGGGCTCTTACAAATGGGACTCCGACCCTGACCCGGAAGTTATACCCCTATGGGTCGCGGATATGGATTTCCGCTCCGCCCCCTGCGTTATCGAGGCGCTCCGCCGACGCGTCGACCACGGCGTTTTCGGCTATACCCTCGTAGGCGACGACTATTACGAGGCGCTGACCCGCTGGTTCGCCGACCGCCACGGCTACCGTTTCGACCGGGAACAGGTAATCTACACCTCCGGCGTCGTCCCGGCTATTTCAGCCATTATCAAGGCGTTGGCGAAAGAGGGGGAGGGAGTAATCGTGCAGACTCCGGTCTACAACTGCTTCTTCTCCTCAATCCGCAACAACGGATGCCGCGTCGTCGAAGCCCCACTGCGCCGCGAAGAGCTTCCCGACGGGCGCTTCACCTACCGCATGGACTTCGAGGCGCTCGAATGCGCAGCCGCCGGCCCGGGGAACACCCTGATGCTCCTCTGCAACCCCGCCAATCCTGCCGGAAGGGCCTGGACCGCGGACGAGCTGCGCCGCGTGGCTGAAATCTGCGGCCGCAACGGAGTGAGGGTCGTCAGCGACGAAATCCACTGCGAGCTTACAATCGGCGACAACCGCTATACCCCCTACGGACCTATCGACCCCCGGGCCGTCGTCTGCCTCTCCCCCTCCAAGGCGTTCAACACCGCCGGACTGCAGATAGCCAACATCGTATGCCCCGACAGCGATGTCAAAGCGCTGGTCGACAAGGCAATCAACATAAACGAGGTCTGCGACGTGAACCCCTTCGGAGTTGAAGGGCTGAAAGCCGCCTACTCCCCGGAGGGAGCGCTGTGGCTCGAGGCACTGAAAGCATACACAACTGACAATTACGAGTTTACCCTCTCATTCCTGGCAGAGGAGCTTCCCTACCTGAAACTGTCGCTCCTGGAGGCAACATACCTCCCATGGCTCGACGTAAGCTCCCTCGGCATCCCGTCCGAAACAATGGAGGAATGGCTGAAGGAGAACGCCAAGGTATGGGTCAACTGCGGCGAGATGTACGGCAGCGGCGGCTACCTGCGCATAAATATCGCGTGTCCCCGCCGCCAGCTCGCCGAAGGGCTGAAACGCCTTGCGGCCGGTCTGAAACAACTTAAACGGCAATGATTTGAGCATCACTCTTATACAGCAGGGGAAGCCCCTCGATTTCCGCCAACGCCTGAAGCTGGCCGCGCAATTGTCGTGGCCGGCCATTATGGCGCAGCTTTCCAGCATCATCATGCAGTACATCGACGCGTCGATGGTCGGGCGGCTCGGAGCCGACGATTCGGCATCAATCGGCCTGATGAGCTCCTCGCTGTGGCTTTTCTGGGGAATCTGCTCGGCGGCGACAGCGGGCTTTTCCGTGCAGGTCGCCCACCGCGTCGGCGCAACCGACTACGCCTCGGCTCGCAAGATTGTGGCCCAGGGACTTACCGCCTCCTTCATCTTCGGTACCGTGATGGCGCTGATAGGGCTGGCGATTGCCCGGCCACTGCCCCACTGGCTCGGAGGGAGCGAGGCCGTCTGCGGCAACGCGACGCTCTACTTCGCCGTGTTCGTCGGGGCGCTCCCATTGCTGACGCTCAACTATTTAGGCTCGGGAATACTCCGCGCCGCGGGAAATATGAAGGTTCCCGGAGGCCTCAACGTCATGATGTGCCTCCTCGACGTGGTATTCAACCTGTTCCTGATATTCCCCACCCGCCCGGTTGAATGGTTCGGCGTGTCGTTCACGATGCCCGGCGCAGGATTGGGCGTCCTCGGGGCGGCGCTCGGCACCGTCTCGGCGGAAATCGTCACGGTGGCGCTCGTGCTGTGGTACCTCCTGACGCGCCAGGAGCATATCGCGCTCAAAGGGCGTGCGATTTCTTACCGGCCGACGCGCCCGGTGCTACGCAACGCCGTCAAGGTCGCGGCTCCGATGACGCTCGAGCACGCCGTGTTTGCCGCCGCGCAGATTATGATCACCATCATCGTGGCCCCCCTCGGCATAATGGCAATCGCCGCCAACGCCTTTGCCGTGACGGCGGAAAGCCTCTGCTACATGCCCGGATTCGGAATCGGCGACGCCGCAACCACCCTCACCGGCCAGAGCTACGGCGCCGGACGCCCGCGCCTTGCGAGGCAGTTCGCCTACATAACGGTAGGGATGGGCATGGCGATTATGACCGTCATGGGGGTAATCCTCTACATCGCCGCGCCGGCCGTGATGGCCCTGATGAGTCCCGTCGAAGAAATCTGCGCCCTCGGGGCGGAGGCACTTCGCATAGAGGCGTGGGCCGAGCCGATGTACGCCGCCTCGATAGTCGCCTACGGCGCGATGGTGGGGGTCGGCGACACGATTATCCCCGCCGTGATGAATTTCGGCAGCATCTGGCTCGTGCGCATCCCGTTGGCCGCCCTGCTCGCCCCGACGATGGGACTTGCCGGAGTATGGGCCGCGATGTGTGCCGAGCTCTGCTTCCGCGGCGCCATCTTCCTCTGGCGTCTCCGCGGCGGCTACTGGCTCCGCAAAGGCCTCAAAACCGCCCCCCTCGCCTAATATACTAATCCGACATTATCAAGCCACAGAGTCAGCCCGAGGGTCCCGATATAGGCGGTGCCCGAGCCTGCTGAAGCCATAACCATCAGATGCGTCGGGGTCGCGTCGGGCGAGTCCCACCCTACCTCCTTGACAGGCACCATCTTACCCTTTGAGTTGCGGGCGTAATAGCTCTTGTCCTCGGGAATCAGCCCCATCCAGCTCTTATAGTCAGGCCTGGAGGTTATGTCGCCGTAAAGAACGGGGAGCTTGTGGCCGTTGACCCACCCCTGGGTAGAGCGTCCGAAATGCTCGCGCCCGGTCCCTACGCGCTTGGCGTAAAGGTTTCCATCCTCGTCCTCCCAGCGGCGCTGGAGGATGATGTAGACCTCCGCGTTGTCGGTACCCGGAAGTGTCTTTTTCTTACCGAAACCCGAAGAATAGACCCGGCCTCCACCTTTCGGCACCTCTACCTTGTAGTCGAATCTGAGCGCCTTGGGGCGTCCCGTGTAGGGAATCCCCATCTCCATTTTCGAGTACGGCTCGGAGGTCGATTTCACCGGCTCGAAGAATCTGCCCAGGAAGATTGACCCGGCGACTACCACGTCTACATTAATGATTCCCAACGCCTTGCATTGCTCCATCAGCGTCGTCATCTTGCAGCAGCGGCCCCCCGTCTCCCTCCTGTCGGGAAAAACAGCGTTGCTGCCCTTGGTGATTCCCATCACTTTCGCCATGATGTTGGAGGTAGCCCATGGGGAGCCTCCCTGGTTGGAATACACCTTGTCGCCATTGATAGTGGCGTTAGGCGCTATTTCGTAGAGCGTCTTGGTCTTGCCCCCGATGATGCGCGACTCGGGAATGTTGCGGGTTACCCAGTTCTCGAAATCTCCATATTTTATAGGCTCGAATCTCTGCGCCGAAGCGCCGAGTCCGGAAGCAGCGGCAAATATCGCAGCCGCAGCGGCATATTTTCTTACAATCCCTCTCATCTTTTTTACTTTTATATTCTTAACGCGAATGTACCCCAAAAAGTTGAACGCCCCGCGAAAATACACTTTTCAGACCAAATCACCCCCCTTACGGGTCAATCCCTCTTTGACGAGTCTCGCCTTCGCAGGCCCCACGACCTCGGCAAGAGCGTCGAGCGACGCCTCCGCGACCCGCTTGGCGCTCTTGAAGCGGCTCAGCAGCTCGCGCTCCGTAGCCGGACCGATACCCTTGATACCCGACAGCGCGCTGACGATCTGGGCCTTCGATCGGCGGTCGCGGTGGTGGGTGATACCGAAGCGGTGCGCCTCGTCGCGCAGATGCTGGACCACGCGGAGGCTCTCCGAGTTCTTGTCAATGTAAAGCGGGGCCGAATCGCCGGGGAAGTAAATCTCCTCCAGACGCTTGGCGATGCCGACCACGGCAATCACGCCCCGGAGCCCGATTTCCTCCAGCGCCTCGACCGCGGCCGAAAGCTGCCCCTTGCCTCCGTCGACCACAATCAGCTGTGGCAGGTCGTCGGGAGCCTCGGCGAGCATCCTGGAATAACGGCGCGTCAGAACCTCCTTCATCGACGCGAAATCGTCGGGCCCCTCAACGGTCTTGATAATGAAGTGGCGGTAGTCCTTTTTTGACGGCTTGGCGTCGCGGAACACCACGCACGACGCTACAGGGTTCGTGCCCTGGATATTGGAGTTGTCGAAGCACTCGACATGGCGCGGCAGCACGTTCAGGCGGAAGTCGGCCTTCATCCGTTCCAGCGTCCGCTCGGCGCGCTTGGCCGGATCGGTCTTCTCCAGATGCTTCAGCGCGTCAATCTTGCTCTGGCGGGCGTTGCGGGCCGAGACATCAAGCAGCTTCGCCTTGTCGCCGCGCTGGGGAATCGTGAACGTAACCCCCGGGAACTCCGCGTCGGGCAGCTCCGGGAGCACAACCTCCTTGAAGTCGGCCTGGAACCGCGAGCGCACCTCCCCCATGGCGTAGCCCAGGAGCTGCGGCAGCCCCTCGTCGAGACGGCGCTTGTACTGGAGCGTCAGCGAGCGCACGACCGCCCCCCGCCTGACATGCATATAATTAATGTACACGTCGCGCCCCCCGTCGTCGTCAACCCCGAAGACATCGACCTGGTCGACCGTCTGGCTGACAATGACGCTCTTGGCGCGGTATCGCTCAACCAGCTTGTATTTCTCTTTCAGCTCCTGCGCCTCCTCGAAACGCAGCTCCCCGGCAAGCCTCTCCATCTCGCCGCGGAGGTAGGCCATAAGCTCCCCGGTCTCTCCCCGCAGAATCTGCTTCACGCGGTCGATCCACCCCGCATACTCCTGAGGTGTCACCATCCCCTCGACGCAGCACCCCAGACACCGCTTCAGATGGTATTCCAGGCAGAGCCTCCCCTTACCGCGCGAAAGATACTCCGGCGTGATCGGCACCCGGCACGACCGCAGGGGGTAAAGCTCTCGAATCAGCTCCAGCACGGCCCGCGCCGCCCCGGCCTCAGTGTACGGTCCGAAATACTTCGACCCGTCGCGCAGGCGCTGCCTCGTCATGAACACCCTCGGATACAGCTCCGAAGAAACGCAAATCCAGGGATACGACTTGTCGTCCTTCAGGAGCACGTTGTAGCGGGGCTTGTACTCCTTGATCATCGAGTTCTCGAGATTGAGCGCGTCCTGCTCCGTCGGCACGACGATATAGCTCATATCCGCGATCGCCCTGACAAGGAGCGCCGTGCGGAGCACGTCGTGCGTACGGTTGAAGTACGACGACACCCTCCGCTTGAGATTCTTCGCCTTCCCGACGTAAATAACCGTGCCCTCGGCGTCGTAATACATATAAACGCCGGGAGTCTCCGGCAGAATCGCTATCTTTTCCTGCAATTCCGGACTCTTGTTCTTCGAGTGCTTGCCCATTAGTCTAAAATCTAAGAAACTGTTTAAATTTATTTTCGGAGAATTTAGAGAAGGAGTTTTGAGCTGATTCCGCAAATTGAAGAGGGAGCGATGCGGGCATCGTGACCGATGAGACTTGCGGAAGCAGCCAAAAAGACTCTCGAAATTCCCGAAAGAGTTATCATAACAATTAACTCGGAATAAATTTAAACAGTTTCTAAAACAAAGATACGAAAAAGGGGCTGAAAGCCCTCGAAAGCCCCCGTTAAAAAAAGGCGAAGCGGGCCGTTTTTAGTTAAACAAAGTTAATTTCAGCGGTGTCGCGAAAACGTGCGCAGTCTGTAACATCCTCGTAATAAGTATCTATTACCTTTGCATCGCAATCCGAAAGGAATTGCAAAACCAAGATACCAAGCTTAGATCTTAGTGCCTGAAAAAACAAGTTTACAAATCATAGCGAATTATTTGAGCAAAGTATAAAGATACATCATTATCCCTTAAAGAAACGGATCGTCGCGACTGACGCTCCGTTTTTTGCTTTTATATCCCCGCCCATCGGCCTCCCTCCGCCCCCGGCTGCCTTCCTCAGTCGCCCCGGCCTCCCTCCGCCCGAGGCTCCCCGGTTTCCTTCCCGCCCCTCCTATTCAGGGGGGGGGAAGGCAAGGCGGCGCGAGGCGAAAGTGTCCCCGCTCAGTGGAGCGAGCGTAAGCGAGCGGCCTACCAGCCGTCCCGGAAGCGCGCCCGGCGCCCCGCCCCTCTCCAATCGAGATAAAACGAGGCGGAGCGTCAAAATTGACGCTCCGCCTCACTGGCGCTTCAAGATGGACTCGAACCAACGACCCTCTGATTAACAGTCAGATGCTCTAACCGACTGAGCTATTGAAGCATGGTTTCTTTATCGCCGCGGCTTTCGGCCGCTCTGTTGTATGGCGCTTCAAGATGGACTCGAACCAACGACCCTCTGATTAACAGTCAGATGCTCTAACCGACTGAGCTATTGAAGCAGGTAGAATTGAACTCGGATGAGATTCAATCCAAACGATAAAAAACCTTTCAACAAAACCTCTCCCGGTTTTGCGTTGCAAAATTACGCCTTTCTTTTCAATTACGCAACTTTTTTCGAGTTTTTTGCACCGCCTTTACTTTTTTCAAAGGCTCCGGGAGGCCATTTCCAGGCAGCCGCAAGCCCAAGTCCCCCTCACCGCCCTCAATTCCAAAACAAAACGCGGGAAAAAATCAGCACGAATGTTGGGTAAATTGCGGAAAATGCGTAACTTTGCCGCGCAAAACGCGCAACGCGGAGCGAACGCCCCGCCCGGCCGCGTTCCCGCAAACGATAACAACAACAAAATCAAGGAATAATAACAAAATGATCATCGTACAAGTAAAAGAAGGCGACAACATCGAAAAAGCTCTCAAAAAATTCAAGCGCAAATATGAGAAAACAGGTATCGTGAAGGAACTCCGCGCCCGCCAGGCGTTCGAGAAGCCCTCGGTTACCAACCGCAAGAAGATGATGAAGGCCATCTACGTCCAGAAGCTCCGTCTGGTCGAGGAATAAGCCGCTCCCCTTCCCCTACTTCGGCATAAGGCGCCCCAGGAGGCCTGTCGGCGTACGAAAACTCCGCCCGCGCCGCTAAAAAACGAAAAACTTTTGCTTTTCACGAAAGTTTTCGTTAATTTCGCTACCGGGAGACAACCAATACCCCCAGCGAAGCCTATGCCGACCGACGCATTTTTAACATACCTTCGGTGTGAGTTGAACAGTTCAGCCCACACCGTTGCTACGTACAAAAACGCGCTTGACCGCTTCGTTGACTTCATCACGGGCGGAAAGCCACAAGAGTTTGACCCCAAGAGCGTCACAGGCAGCGACACCCGCGCCTGGGCGCTCTCGCTGTCTTCAAGAGGGCTTTCCGGGCGCACAGTGCGCAAAATGCTGACAGCCGTCAGCAGTTTCTACGCCTACCTCCTGCGCCAGGGACTCGCCAAGTCCAACCCCGCCTCGGAGGTACCCCTGGCGAAATTCGCCAAAGAGCTCCCCGTCTACATCCGCCAGAAAGAGATGGAGGAAGTGCTTGAAGAGCCCCCCGTCGCCGCCGACAGCTTCCGCGAAATACGCGACCGCCTGATAGTCCTGATGTTCTACTCCACCGGGATGCGGCGCGCCGAGCTGATCGGGCTACGCGACGCCGACGTGGATGCCGTCAAAGGCGAACTAAAAGTGCTCGGAAAGCGTAATAAGGAAAGAGTAATCCCCTTCGGCCAGGAGCTGAAGGACGCGATAGAGCGCTACCGCGCCGTCAGGGCGAGGTACACCGGCCAGACCGCCACTGAGACGTTCTTCGTCAGACGCGAGGAAGGGCTCCCGGTCTACCCCTCGCTGGTCGAGCGCGTCGTGAAGAAGGAGCTTACCGGCCACAGCCGGGCATCCCGCCTCAGCCCCCACACGCTGCGCCACTCTTTCGCGACCGACATGCTAAACAACGGAGCGGACCTCTCGGCCGTGCAACAACTGCTTGGCCACCAGTCGTTGGCGACAACGCAGGTGTACACGCACATAACATACCGCGACCTTAAACAGAATTACGAACTCGCGCATCCCCGCGCACAAAAAAACTAAGGAGGAGACAACATGGACGTACGTATTCAAGCCATCAACTTCGACGCCAGCGAGAAACTGATCGCCTTCATCAACAAGAAAGCAGAGCGCGTTCAGCGCCACAGCCCCGCGATTACCTCCGTCGACGTGAAACTAACGGTCGTAAAGCCCGAAACGGTGATGAACAAGGAAGCAGTGGTAAAAGTATTGCAACCCCAGGAAGAGATGGTGGCCAGCAAGGTCGCCGACACCTTCGAAGAAGCCATCGACCTCTGCCTCGAAGCAATCGAAAAGCAGCTCGAAAAGAAAAAAGGCCAGAAATAACCACCCATAAAGGCCATACCACAGCCTGAAAGCCCAAAACCAGCGGCCCCGCTCTTCAGCGGGGCCGCGTTTTATTCTAAGCTTTATTATAAATCGGGGAGGCTCTCGATTCCCGGAAGCGTGTCGGATGTCGGGTGGAGTGAGCCGAAGGCGAGCGGCTTCCCCCGGTGTCTATTCGCGACTCTTATTTCAGCGGCTCCCCGCTTCCCTCCGACTGCGGTTTACGATAAAAAATCACAAACCACTCATAATCCGCAGCCGCATAAATGCCTGTACCCATTATGGCATCCCTCATCGGATTGACCGCGAAGTCCGCATTGTCGTTAGCTCCATATTTAACAAAAGCGATGTCGCCTACGCTTCCCGAGCGAATTGCTTGTACAAGAGTATCGATTTTCTCCGAATCCTCAAAAATGCGGTCACTCCATGAATGAGGCCAAAGCCGGTTGCGCCTTCCAAAAAGATATTCCGAGAAAAAGCGGCGGTTGTTGCTGCCGATGAGAAGAACCGAATCGGGCAAAACTCCGGCACCTTCCTCAAGCATACTGTTGATTTCCACCGCACGAGGGAGAGTTGTGGTATTATTTTCAAGCAATTTGTGGTTCACAACGGAACGCGCATCGCGCCAGCCGCCGTCAAACGTTGTGTGCTCCGCTGTAAAGAATGGCATTACTATCGCAATCGAAAGAAGGACAGTCCAGGTCATAAGGCGTACAGACCGAGTAAACCGACCATCCGCTGCCTCTGTCAGAAGCGCGAGGAGTACCGGCACCGAAGTCATATTCATAAATTTCGACGTACCACCGTCGCTTCCGGCCATCGGTACAACGCAACAGCCAAGAATCGCAAGCGCCCGCAACAGGGCGCTCCAACGTCCTCCCTTCCTCACCGAAGCAACATAGACAGCCGAGAGGATAACTACGCATGCCGTAAGCAGCCGGCATACCGTATAGAAAACCCTATCCAGCTTGACAAACATTATCCCTGTCAATATTACGAACAGTATGGCGAAGGCAGCGCCGCGCCGCCAGCCGCTATCGCAGTAACGGACCGCGATGAAAAGGAACAGGAAAAGGAGAATGATATCGACCACATCCAGCCGTCCCGTGTGAATATATGCCCCGACCAGTCGCCCGACATTGTGACCTGACACGAATCCCGCCTGAAGGGATTCTATCCATAACAACGGTTCACCATCATATATCAACGCTAAAATCAAAAGCACCGACACGCAGTATACCGCCAGGAAAACCAACACCCGAACCGCGGCGCGACCGATAGAATCAGCTCGACCGAACATCGCGAGAATGGCTACCGGGACAATCACCACATCCGGGAAACGGCACAATGTCGCGCAGCCCGCAAATATGCCGAGACATATAATGCTCTTCCATCCCCCTCCGCACCAAACACTTACGATGGAAATCATAGAAAGAGTAGTGAAGAATACAGCATAGCAATCCCAGCCAATAAGCCTCGCCTTTGTAGGGGTGCAGAGAGAGGCCGAAAGTAGCAGGATATAGAGCAGAAGGGCGCGTTGCGGTTTTCTGACGATTCGGGAATAATAACCTGTGGCAAAGGCGATTGAGAGCGCAGTCAGCAAAAATGTCAACACTCTCATCGAGTAAAACGAAAAGCCGAAACATCTGCCAAACAGGTTTGAAAGCGTGGAGGAGAGTATTGCCTGCGGATTGATCAGCGGCTCCATAGCGTTCATCGTCTGATACGCCTCGTCGTTTACGTCGAAGCCGAAACGAAGGAAGTAAAAGCCGAAAGCGCTTATCCCCAGAGCTATGACAGATAACAGGATTGTTATATATCGATAAGAGGACGCAGGCTGGGCGTGCCGAGCATATAAAAACATAGTATCTAATTGGAATTGAAATAAATAGTTAAACGTTTATTGATAGCGGCGCATTTCGCGCGATTGCGGAAAGAAAGTTGTCAGGACTCAAGCCCGACGGTTTCACTTATGGCATAAATCGGGCGCCCTTTGACTTCGGTGAAAATCTTACCTACATACTCACCGACGACCCCGATTGAAATCAGCACGAGGCTCCCCAGAAACCATATTGACAGCATAAGCGACGACCAACCTGAAATCGTATGTCCCGAAAAAAAGGCGCAGAGCACCCATATCCCGACAATCAGGTCGAGAACCAGGAACAACATCCCGATGAGAAAGATAAAGCGTATAGGTTTGGATGTGAAGGACGTAATTCCGTCGACAGAGAAGTTCAGCATCTTGACAAACGGGTACTTCGATTCCCCTGCCGCGCGGACGTTCCGCTTATACATCACTTTCGAGGTTGAAAGGCCGAGTTGCGGCACTATCCCGCGCAGAAACAGATTTCGCTCGCCATAACTGCCCAGCATTTCGAGGGCACGTCGGCTCATAAGACGGTAGTCGGCATGGTCATATACTGTTTCAAGGCCCATCGCATTCTGGAACGAATAAAACCCGCGGGCGGTCAGGCGCTTGAACCGCGTATCGGTCGAGCGGTCGCTTCTTACCCCATAAACAATTTCAGACCCCACTCTGAACTTAGCGACCATTTCGACAATTGCCTCCGGATCGTCCTGCAAGTCCGCATCAATAGAAATTGCCGCGTCACACATTTCCTTGACAGTCATCAATCCTGCCATAAGCACGTTCTGGTGACCGCGGTTATGCGCGAGCGACAGCCCCTTTACCCGCCGGTCGGCGGCGTGGAGCCGGTTTATGACCTCCCATGTAGCATCCTTGCTACCATCGTCGCAACACATCACAAAACTCTCGGAGTCAATATCTCCTAAGGAGACCATCCGATCCAGTATGCCAAGTATCCTTGGAATTGAAATAGGCAAAACCTCCTCCTCGTTATAGCAAGGGACAACTACAGCTATAAGCGGTTTTTCAATAGTCATAATAATTCCCCGTTCCCAAAATCTCCGCGGAACAGACTGAGACAGACATAAAAAAGGTGTGGAGATTGCATTGTCTTATCTCATAATCAGGTCTTGGCCACCTTAGCAGTAGATAAGACAATGTACCCACACCTGATGCGATATAGTAAGCCATGAGGCACGCTATATGCTTCAAATGTGGGTGTCATTGTCTATCATCTTCACTGCTAATTTAAACGGCCAAGTTTGATTATGGAAGATAATAAAATAACACCCTTATCTAAAATATGGTTGACGCCGACTCGCGGCCTCCTCTGAGGCGGGTCGGAATCGTCCGCAAAGGTACACAAAAAACACCGGGATGCAAAATATTACTTGCATACCAGCGTAGTGGATTCGCAAAATGCAGTGTCGGAGTGAGCCGAAGGCGAGCGGCTTCCCCAACCAGGCATTTCTTTCACTGTTCACCTTTCACCCTTTCTCGCCCGGAACGGGCTTGAGCCCCCAATTCCGCCTCGGCGAAGCGGAGCAAAAGGCCGCGTTTTATTCTAAGTCTGCGTTTTTCCCGCTGGGAGATAGGAAATTATCTCAGGATTATTAGTAACTTTGCCGCATGCGCACACATATTTACAACAATCATTAAAACCATGAAGAAATTCCTATTACTGATTCTCCTGACATTCGCTTTCGCAGTTAATAACGCAAAAGGGGATGTTATCATCCTGAAAACGGGAGAAAGCAAGGCGGTCTACAATCTCGAGGTCTCCAACAAATACATTTTCTTTAATGAGAATCCAAAGGATGATTCAAATATTTCAAAAATTGCTATAACCGACGTATTCGGTTATAAAGTGGGTGACGGAGAAATACAGACGGTGGATTCCGCCAAACCGACTTCTTCTGCTACCTCGAACCCTGCCGCAAACTCATCCCAAGGAAACGGCACTCCTACATTGTTGAAAAACAAAATCGCGGAAGACAACAATCAAATCTTAGCCCGTTTAACCGACTTCACAATAACGCCTAAGAAAAACAACAGCGGTATTTGTGGCGGCGCAGTCACCCCGGTATGGACATTCTCCCGAAATTCCATCCTGTCGGACGAGAATTTGCTGATAGGAGTTGATATGTTTGAATTTTTATTTGAAGGCGTGGCATATAAAATCAAATTGACCAACAAAACGGACAAAATGCTATATGTGGATCTCGCCAACACATTTGAAATTAATCAGGACGGCATAGCAAAACCCTTTTATGACAATAAAATATATACTACCAACGACAGCCATTCTACAGGAGGCTCGCTGAATCTCGGAGCCGTAGCAGGAGCGGTAGGCATAGGAGGAGCGGTAGGAACCCTGGCGAGTGGAATTTCCGTAGGTGGAGGTAACACAAAAGGCACGACAGTGACTGAATCCCAATCAGCCGTACTTGCGATTCCGCCTCATTCTTCAAAATACATTCCCTGTGAGAAAGTCCTATTTGAAGGTAATTACCGGGAAATGCCTCTTTGCATGTTCTTTATCACTGCCGGTAAAAATATCAACAACAAGCTCGCCTTTGGTTATCAACACGAGTTCCTTAAAAAGTTAATTTTTTGGGACGGAATTTTGCCAATTGATAATGAAAATATAACTGGCGAATCAATAGGCCTGCCAAAAAATGGGTATGTCGCGTTTGAGGAGGAGTCTGCTCCAAAAAGAAGGGACTTCACCATTACCTATTCCGACTCCCCGCAATTCTCCACTTACTATCAGTTGCCCTTAGGATTCTATATCAAGGGATTTTTTGGAGGCGAACTTTCCGATTTAACCAAGAAATGCGATGTTGCCGGCAATGGTTTCCCAATGTTCGGAGTAGGCCACATTAAAAAGAAATAATCACGCGGGGAGCCTTTCGATTCTCCCGGAAGCGTGTCGGATGTCGGGTGGAGTGAGCCGCAGGCGAGCGGCTTCCCCAAACCAGGCATCTCCTTCACCTTTCACCTTGAGTGCCCGGAACGGCGAGCAGCCCCAGTTCCGCTTCAGCGAAGCGGAGCATCAGGTCGCGGGCGGCGGCGTGGTCGTTGGGAATTTCGCCGTCGAGGATGGCGTTCTTGATGCGCTCCTTGATGATGCCGACCTCGCGACATTCCCCCAACCCGAAAGTCTCCATAACCTCCAGGCCGTTTACGGGGGGCTGGAAGTTGCGGATGCGGTCGCGCTCCTCCAGCTCTACCATTTTCCGCTTGACAAGCTCGTAGTTGGCGCGGAAGCGCTCTACCTTCTCCCGGTTTTTCGAGGTTATGTCGGCCGAGCAGAGAATCATCAGGTCGTCGATGTCGTCCCCGGCGTCGAACAGCAGGCGGCGCACGGCGGAATCGGTCACCTCCTCCTCGACAAGCGCGATCGGGCGCATATGAAGGTCGACGAGCTTCTGAACGTACTTCATATGCTCGTTCATCGGGAGCTTCATCTTGCGGAATATCCGGGGCACCATCTTGGCTCCTACGGCGTTATGGCCGTGGAAAGTCCAGCCGAGCTGCTTGTCGAACCGCTTGGTGACAGGCTTCGCGATGTCGTGGAGCAGCGCGCCCCACCGCAGCCATACGTCGTCGCTCTCGGCGGCGACATTGTCGAGCACCGCGAGAGTATGGTAGAAATTATCCTTGTGGCCCACGCCGCGGACCACCTCCACCCCGCGGAGGGCGGCGAGTTCCGGGAATATGAGCTTCAGAAGCCCTGTCTTCAGCAGCAGCTCCCACCCCCGCGACGGGCGGCGCGAGCGCATGATCTTCATCAGCTCGTCTGCGACGCGCTCGCGGGAGATAATCGAGATACGCCCCGCGTTACGGCAAATGGCGTTGAACGTGTCCTCTACAATCGTGAATCCCAACTGGGTCGCGAAACGGATGGCGCGCATCATCCGCAGGGGGTCGTCGGAGAAGGTCACGTCCGGGTCGAGTGGTGTGCGAATCAGACCGTCGCGCAGGTCGGCCATGCCGTTATACTTGTCAATCAGCTCGCCGAAACGGGAAGCGTTGACGCAGACGGCCATAGCGTTGATTGTGAAGTCGCGGCGCGCCAGGTCGTCGTCGAGCGTCCCGTCCTCCACGATCGGTTTCCGCGAGTCGCGGTGGTAAGACTCGCGCCGCGCCCCGACAAATTCCAGCTCCGTGCCGCGGCTCTTCACCTGCGCCGTGCCAAAATTCTTGAAAACGGCGACATGCGCCCTCGGGAGCTTCCGCCCGACAGCGCGCGCCACCTCGATTCCGCTCCCGACGGTCACGAAATCAATGTCCTTGGACTCGCGTTTGAGAAACAGGTCGCGGACATATCCGCCGACCGCGTAACACTCGCGGCCAAGCTCGTCGGCAACAGCGCCGACCGTATGGAAAACAGGCTGGTCAATCTGCTCGACAATCATCTGTCAGTCAAGTGATATGATTTCCTCGGGAGCGTCGGTCGCGCACTCGGCTCCGGCAGCCCCGATTATGTAAGTGTTCTCGATTCCGACAGCGCCTACCCCGGGAATCACGAACTTCGGTTCCAGGGCGACGACATTGCCGGCCTCCAGTATGTCGCGGCTGCGGGGAGCGATTACCGGCTGCTCGTTGATTTCGATTCCGACGCCGTGGCCGACGAAACCCGCGTGCTGGGTATGCCCCATGAAATATTTCTCGAACCCGCGCTCGCGGGCCATCCCCTCGGCCATCTCGTAGAGCGCCTTGGCCGACGCTCCGGGAACAGCCAGGCGGCGGAACTCCCGGTGAATGTCGATGGAGCACTGATGTGCGTCAAGCGCCAGTTTCGGAAGAGTGCCGAGCGAGTAGACGCGGGTCATGTCGGTCATATACCCGGTGAAATTGCCGTTTACGTCGACCATCACTGTGCACCCCGGGCGGATTTCCTCCCCGGAAGCGCCGACCGGGAGCGAGGGGTCCATCCCCTTGCCCCCCATGGCGAAGTCGTAAGGGGAGGGAGCGTCGGCGCTCTCGCCGCTGATCACGTTCCCCATGAACAGCTCCATCGAGGAACCGCTGATTCGGAACTGCCCCAGGCACCCTTCCTTGCGCGACAGATACTCGATCGCGATCTGCAGCTCGTAGTCGGTCATCCCGGTAGTGTAGAGCGACGGGATGCGGGAATAGACCCCGACATGCTTCGCGCCGGAAAGGCGCACCTTGGCAAGCTCCTCGTCGGTCTTCACCGAGCGGGCCGCGCGGAGCGCCCCCGAGGCGTTGACACACTCCGCGGCGGGGAACACACTCTTCAGCCGCTCTACCAGCGAGTATGAGCAGAGGTCCATCTCAAGCCCGAGCCGCGAAGGGGCAGCGACGCCGAAGCGCTCAAGCCATCCCGGAATCTCCTCCGGCTTGCGGATATGGCACACGCGCTCCCCGCCGAGATGCACGGGGCGCTTGACGAACCACACAGGGTCGTCCGCCACCGAGATAAGAGCGAAACCGTCGAACACGCGGCCGGCGAGATAATAGATTGTCGCGAAATCGCAGGCCAGCAACGCGTCAAATCCCGCGTCGGACATCGCGCGGCGCACCTTTTCCACGCGCAGGAAACTTTCCCGCGGCTCAAGCAGACTCAGAGGTTCCATATATTTTCACAGAGTGTCATTATATCATTGATACCAACATAACAACCGGGAGGGTCATTTTGTCGGGATAAAGAAAAGGCCGACGCGCTCGACGCCCCGCAGGGTATCCTCCCGCATTATGTGGCGCACGGTAAACGGCGCGCCGGAGCGGTGGCGGAAAACAGTGCGGGCGGTATCGGCTACCTGGAACGACGTGCCGATGCCGTGTCCCTTCCAACGGCCGTTGCGGTCGGCGAGCCGGAGGCAGAGGGTGTCGCGGCGGGCCGTTCCCTCTTTCCCAGCGGATGTAATCTCCAGCCACAGGTCTGAGAAGGGATATTCCCCCGTGTGGGTCACGCCGACAGCCACCCGCCCGGAGGCGAGAGTGTCGGTATGGGTAATCGGGAACGACAGGGTGTCGCTGTAACACCATCCCTCTTCCGGGGAGAACACCTCGTAGCGGCTCCCCTCGTTGCCGGGACGGCCACAGGAGGTGACGGCCGTCAGGAGGGCGCCGGCGAATGTCAGTCGGATAGCGCCGCGTAACATCACTGGGGCTGCGAAGCGTTCGGATGGTTGCTCTTACCCCCCTCGGGCTTCTGTCCGTCAGGCTTCTGTCCCTGGGGTTTGTGCTTCTTGGGGCGGTTGCGACCCTGCCGGTCCTGGCCTCCGGGCCGCGCCTCCCCCTGGGGTTTCTCACCCTGGGGCTTCTCACCCTTCGGTTTCTGGGGCTTCTGGCCATCGGGACGGGGTCCTTTAGGCTTCTCTCCGCCCCCCTTCTGCTGGTCAGGCTTCGGGCCCTCCTTCTGGGCGGCGGGAGCGCCCCCTTTCTTCTTGCGCTTCTTCTTTTTGCTGTCGAAGCGCGTCAGGGAGTCCTGGCCGATAATGTCGCCGTATTCCGACGGCGCCTTTTCCCCGGCCTCCACCTCTTCGGCGAGCTTCAGCGGCTTCTCCCCGGCCTTGTTCATCGCGATTACCTCGAAGGCGCGTTCGGCGCTGAGGGTCACGAGGTTTGCCGGCACGTTCTTGTCGGTCGAATAGGTAATCTCGCGCTTGAAGATATCAGCCTTGAAGTAGAAGTAGGTAGCGTCGGAGGTCTCGAGGCGAGTGTCCTTCGGGGGTAGCTTCTTCGAGGCCTCGATATAGGAGTCAATCTCGAAATTGAGGCAGCATTTGAGCTTCGCGCACTGCCCGGCGAGCTTCTGCGGGTTGAGCGATATATCCTGGTAGCGGGCGGCGGAAGTGCTGACGCTCACGAAGTTGGTCATCCAGGTGTTGCAGCACAGCGGGCGGCCGCACGGGCCGATGCCCCCGATGCGCCCCGCCTCCTGGCGCGCGCCGATCTGCTTCATCTCGATACGCACCTTGAACTTCTCAGCCAGCACCTTGATCAGTTGGCGGAAGTCGACGCGCTCGTCGGCGATATAGTAGAAGATGGCCTTGTTGCCGTCCCCCTGGTACTCCACATCGCCGATTTTCATGTTCAGCTTCAGGTCGGCCGCGATCTGGCGCGAGCGGATCATAGTCTCGTTCTCGCGGTCCTTGGCCATGCGGTAGCGCTCCATGTCGGAAGCCTTCGCCCGGCGGAACACGCGGCGGGTCTCGGCGTTGGGCTTGACGTTGGCCTTGCGCATCTGGAGCCGCACGAGCGCCCCGGTCATCGACACGCGGCCGATGTCGTGCCCCGGCGCGGCCTCCACGGCGACCCAGTCGCCGATTTTCAGAGGTATGTTGCCGGAATTGAGGTAGAACCCCTTGCGGGTGTTCTTGAACTGCACCTCGACCATGTCGTCGTCGGCGAAGCCCCCGGGAATATCCTCGAGGTAGTTGAAGCTGTGGAGCTTCATGCGCACCTCGCCGCACCCCCCGCAGGTCGCGCAGGGGGAAGCCCCCTCACCCTTGGAGCACGCCGCGCCCTCGGCCTCCCCGCGGCGGTTGGGACACGAGGCGCATCCCGAGCCGCAGCATCCTCCTCCGGCTTTCGCGGTTTCATTGTTCTCTGCCATAGTAAACAGTTTTGGTTAAACGGGTTACCTGGCAGCTTATTTCGCGAAGCTTACGGCGCGGGTTTCGCGGATTACGGTAATCTTCACCTGGCCGGGATAGGTCATCTCGTCCTGGATGCGCTTCGCGATTTCGGTCGAGAGGTTCTCGGTCTCGGCGTCTGTAATCTTGTCGGCCCCGACGATGACGCGGAGCTCGCGGCCGGCCTGGATGGCGTAGGTCTTGATTACGCCGGGATAGCTCAGGGCGAGCTGCTCCAGGTCGTTGAGACGCTTGATGTAAGCCTCGACGATTTCGCGGCGGGCGCCGGGACGGGCGCCGGAGATGGCGTCGCACACCTGCACGATGGGCGCAAGCAGCGTCGTCTGCTCGATTTCGTCGTGGTGCGCGCCGATGGCGTTGCAGATTTCGGGCTTCTCCTTGCAGCGTTCTGCGATTTTCATGCCGAGCAGGGCGTGCGGCAGTTCCGGCTCCTCGTCGGGCACCTTGCCTATGTCGTGGAGCAGGCCGGCGCGGCGGGCCTTCTTCGGGTTCAGGCCCAGCTCGGAAGCCATGATGGCGCAGAGGTTGGCCGTCTCGCGGGCGTGCTGCAGCAGGTTCTGGCCGTAGCTGGAGCGGTACTTCATCTTGCCGATCATGCGGATCAGGTCGGGGTGAAGCCCGTGGATGCCGAGGTCGATCGCGGTGCGCTTGCCGGTCTCGACAATCTCCTCCTCGATCTGTTTGCGGACCTTGTTGACAACCTCCTCGATGCGGGCCGGGTGGATACGGCCGTCGGCAACGAGCTGGTGCAGGGCCAGGCGAGCGATTTCGCGGCGAACGGGGTCGAAGCCGCTGAGCACGATGGCCTCCGGAGTGTCGTCAACGATAATCTCGATACCGGTCGCGGCCTCCAGGGCGCGGATGTTGCGACCCTCGCGGCCGATTATGCGCCCCTTGATTTCGTCGCTGTCGATATGGAAGACGGTCACGGAGTTCTCGATCGCCGCCTCGGTGGCGACGCGCTGTATCGTCTGCACGACGATTTTCTTGGCCTCCTTGTTGGCCGTCATCTTGGCCTCGTCCATGATTTCGTTGATGTAGGCCGCCGCAGCCGTCTTGGCCTCGTCCTTCATCGACTCCACGAGCTTCTCGCGGGCCTCGTCGGCCGACAGGCCGGAGATATGCTCCAGGGTGTCCTGGGCAGAGCGTTTCAGGCGGTCGAGCTCCTCCTGCCGCTGGCCGATGACGGCCTCCTCGGCCTCCAGGCGCTGGCGGTAGAGGTCCAGCTCGTTACGCTGGCGCTGGTTCTCGCTCTGCTGCTGGTTGAGCTGCCCCTCGCGCTGCTTGGCGCGGGCCTCGGCGCTCTGCACCTTCTGCATGCGCTGGTTGGCCTGGCGCTCAGCCTCGTCCTTGATTTTCATGCCTGCCTCGCGGCCTTTGAGTTCCTGCTTCTGCCGGATTACCTCCCCCTCGCGCATCGCCTCGTCGATAATCGTCTTGGCGCGGCTGCGGGCCAGGGAGCGCTGTACCAGGATGGTGGCAAGCGATCCGATGGCGATAGCCACCACTGCCACAGCGAGATATAAAAGAATGTTCATTGTATCGGTTAACTTGTGATGTATAGATGTGTTAATAGTTGTTCAGACAAAAACCGCCGCAACCGGCCGCCGGCGCCCCCGGAGGGGGGGACTGGCGGAAGGTTTCGGCGTGCGGGAAGGTCCGATGTATGGGGGAAAGCCCGGGGCGTCCGCGCCGCAGTGGCGTCGGCGCCCTGAAGATGTCAGCCGCGGCCCGGGTCCACGTCGAGAAGAATCTCGTCGAGGTCGGCCTCGAACTTCGCCAGCTCCGCCGCCGCACGCTCCTGCGAGCGTGTCTGCGTGTAGTAGAGCTGTGCGAACTGATATGCCACCATGGCCAGCACCTCCATCCGCGACTTGTTGCTGAAGCGGTCGCTCCATAGGGAATTGAGGCGGTTGACCTGGTATTCCGCCGTGCGGCACACCTCCTCGTCCTCCCGGTTGATCTGGAGCGCGAGCGGGGCCTGACCGGCTATACGGATTGTTATGTTGAGCTTGTCAGTCAATTGTTGAGATCGGCTATGCATGCGTCGATTTCCCGCACTAATGAGGAAAGAAGGGCCCGCGTCCGCTCCACGTCGGAACGCTCCGGGGCGATTGTCGTCGCCGTCCGCAGGAACTCCACCTGCCTCCGCAGGTCCAGGATTTCCCGGTCGCGGCGCCGCAGCTCCTTTTCCAGAGCCTCCGCCCGTTCCAGAGCCTGGTCGCGCTGCTGCTCGATCAGCTTGTAGCGCTGGGCGACGATGCGGGCCTTGCCCGCCACGCGCTCTAAGGTCTGTTGGAACTCGCCGGCCATACTTTACCAAATTTCCCTCAAAGTTACGAAATACTTTCCTTCTCCCCAAATCCCCCGCCCCTTTTTCCTCCCTTTTCCCTTGTTTTCACCGTCAATTAGCGCGATTTCCTAACCGGCTATCCCGCAATAAGTCTCCACATGCTTCTCTTTAACGAGTATTTGCCATTCTCTGAGGAAAGCGCTATCTTCGCGCCAAGCTCTTTCGAGCGGACATAATGTAAAAGCGTTTTTGCCTTATCCTACCTCGGAAATCGCCAATTTCAAAACACGAAGGATAGGCAGCCACAAAACGCCTATGCTTGTCGTATATCCATTCCCCACAGGGATTCCGATATCCGATCAGGCGTGGGAGTGGACTGTCTGTTTCGTGTCAGGCGTTTGGCGATGCCTCCGAGGTGATGGACAGAACATCATTCCACGCTTTTTTTTGCACACAAACCAAAGGCCGAACCGGGAATGGGCAAGGCATATAGGAAAATTTATGAGAACCACAAAAGTACTCCTAATGGCGCTCCTTATCACGACCGCCGCATGCGACAGCAACGGAGACAACGAACCAGGCGCAAGCTCTGACAGCAAAGCCTCCCAAAACACCGTCAAAGCCATCAAGACCGTCTTCCCCGGCCTTCGTATCGACTCCATCGCTTCTTACAAGGAGTACGGGAACATCAAAATCACCTACGACGGAGACCTCCTTACCTCCTACAAGGAATGTTACTCCGACGGCAAGGTCCACGACGGGGTGTATTTCACACTCGAATGGGACAAAGACACAATCACAATACGCAACTACGCTAAGACTTACAAAGCAGCGATAGGGCCAAACGGCTGCGTCAATAAGCTGATATGCCCCAACGGCAAAGTAAATCGCTATGAGTACGACTCTGACATGCGCCTCCTGAAATACGACAGAGAACTGGTCGACATCAACGACAACGAGCAATGGGAACTGACCTGGCAGGAAGGCAATATGGTGAAAGGATTACGCACCTACAAAAATGGCGCTAACGAACACTTGTATGAATACTCAGGCCAGGACAACAAGGCCGGCATCCTGAACCCATACGACAGACAATGGTGGATTGACGACTCAGGCCTATCAGAAGGCAACGGCATTAACGCCGTCCTATATTTCGCCGGCGTCCTCGGCAAAGGCACAGCCACCCTCCCAATCCCCTCATCAGACCGATATGTGAATGAAACATACATCCGTAAGTACTCCTACACTTACCAAGTCGATACCGATGGCTACGTAGTCAGCGCCGACTTCAGCAACAGCTATGACAGCGGGGTGATAAAGTACTTCTATACAAGCAAGAAGCTCTGACCTCGCACCATTATGGGGAGGCGAAAATGTGCTTTTCGCCTCCCCGTTCTTTATTTATTTTCGTAATTTCGCGGCATAAAACAACTTAGAGCTTATGAAAGAACTGATTCCGGGATGGGCCGACGACGTGAACTGCGCCGTGACCGTATGCGACGCCGAGGGCGTCATTCTGTACATGAACGACCGCGCCCGCGAGGTGTTCGCCAGCCACGGCGACCTGGTCGGCAAGAACCTTTTCGACTGCCACTCCGAAGCCTCCCGGGCCAAAATCCGCCACATGCTCGCCTCCGGAGAGAGCAACGCCTACACCATCGCCAAGAAGGGGCAGCGCAAGATGATCTACCAGACCCCGTGGCGCCGCGACGGCCGCGTCGCAGGCATGGTCGAAATCTCGATGGTTATCCCCGAAGACCTCCCCCACTACATCCGCTGACCCGCCCCGCCGCCCAGTCCCGCAGACTGTCGGGTGGAGCGAGCCGAAGGCGAGCGGCCTCCCATCCCTCCCACCCCTCCCAAATCTCCCATCTCCTCCCATCCCTCCCATCCCCATAACGAACCGGGCGGCTGATTCACATCAGCCGCCCGGCAGGGGAAATTACTTTTGTATTGCGGTAGCCCATAGGAGAATCGAACTCCTCTTTCAAGAATGAAAATCTTGCGTCCTAGCCGATAGACGAATGGGCCGTAATCAACCCATCAGCTTTCACAAGCGGGTGGGAGACTCATTATTACGAGAATGTTTGGATAAGTAAATATCTTTGTCGAGGCTCCCCCTCAGAGGGGAGCGGGCGTTCCGCCGGAGAGCTTACGCGAGCTTGTTGATGTGGAGCGCGAGCTTGCTCTTGAGATTGGAAGCCTTGTTCTTCGAGATTGTCTTTTTGGCGGCGAGGCGGTCGAGCATGGAGGTAACCTTCACGAGGGTTGCCTGGGCCTCAGCCTTGTCGGTCATGGCGCGGAGACGGCGCACGGCGTTGCGGGCGGTCTTTGCGTAGTAACGATTGCGGAGACGGCGGGAAGCGGTCTGGCGAATACGTTTTAAAGCTGATTTGTGGTTAGCCATTTTAAGTTTAAACGATGTGTCTGTTGTTAATAAGGTAGCCCATAGGAGAATCGAACTCCTCTTTCAAGAATGAAAATCTTGCGTCCTAGCCGATAGACGAATGGGCCAACGCGTGGCGCAACAGTCCCGGCGAATACCGAGGCTTTTTGCGACTGCAAAGTTAGGATGTTTTTGGCTAACCACCAAATTTTTCGGCGCATTTTTTGTAATTTCGCGTCAGGATCCCCCGCCAGGCCCCGCCGGACACCCCGCCGGGCCGGCGGAAGGCCCTCCGAAACAGCAAACTTCCATCCTTCATATGATTCTATGCTCGGCCTCAGTGCCGCAACTCGAAAGTCTGATTTCCGACCTGGCGTTCATCCTGCTCCTCGGGGCGGTGGTGACGCTGCTGTTCAAGTGGATAAAGCAGCCGGTGGTCCTGGGATACATCGTCGCCGGATTCCTCGCCAGCCCCAACTTCAAGCCCCTACCCTCGGTGACGACCGAGGCAAACATCGAATTCTGGGCCCAGATCGGCATCATAGTGCTCCTCTTCTCCCTCGGCCTGGAGTTCAGCTTCAAGAAGCTGGTCAACACGGGGGGCTCCGCCGTGGTGACGGCCCTGATAATCGTCGCGGGCATGATGGTCACCGGATTCGGAATCGGCCACCTGCTCGGATTCACCAACATCAACAGCCTCTTCCTCGGCGGCATGCTCTCCATGTCGTCGACCACCATTATTATAAAGGCGTTCACCGACCTGGGACTGCGGCAGAAGAAGTTCGCCTCGCTGGTGTTCGCCGTCCTGATTGTCGAGGACCTGTTCGCGGTGGTAATGATGGTCATCCTCTCCTCCATCGCCCTCAACAACAGCGTCGAGGGGGGCGAGATGCTGATGAGCGTCAGCAAGCTGCTCTTCTTCCTGGTGATATGGTTCCTGGTCGGGGTGTTCGTCCTCCCCTCGTTCCTCAACCGGTGCCGCGCCTACCTCAACAACGAGACGCTCCTGGTAGTCTCCATGGGGCTGTGCCTCTCGATGGCAGTGTTCTCGGTGCTCTGCGGCTTCTCCCTCGCCCTGGGGGCCTTCGTCATGGGCTCGATTCTCGCCGGAACAAGCTACGCCGAGCGCATCGAGCACGTCACGGCCCCCGTAAAGGACCTCTTCGGCTCCGTGTTCTTCATCTCCGTCGGGATGATGGTGCAGCCCCAGGTAATCGCCGACTACTGGTGGCCGATCCTGCTCCTCTCCCTCGCCGTGATAGTCGGGATGACGGTCTTCGGCACCTTCGGCATGCTCATCACCGGCCAGAGCCTGAAAGTCGCGATCGAGTCGGGCCTATCGCTGACCCAGATCGGCGAGTTCGCCTTCATCATCGCGACCCTCGGCATGAGCCTCGGCGTGCTTAACCCCGAGATATACCCGATCGTGGTCGCCGTATCGGTGATCACGACCTTCACCACACCTTATTTTATACGCATGGCCGACCCGGCCTACCGCTTCGTAGAACGGCACCTCCCCCGGCGCCTCCACTTCCTGATTGACCGCTACCAGGGGGAGGCCGCCGATGCGACCGACGAGGGGGGAGGCTCGACCCGCGGAGCGTGGGCCGCGCTGTTGAAACGCTATCTGTGGCGCGTGGTGCTCTATTCCGTTGTGCTCGTGGCTATCTCGATGGTATGCTCGCGGTTCGTGCAGCCCCTGCTCGACCGCTGGATTCCCTCCTGGAGCCGCGTGGCCGGAGTCGTCGTGACGCTCTCCGCCATGGCCCCCTTCCTGCTCGCGATGGTGCTTCCCCCGCGCATGTCGGCCCGCTCCGCCGGAATCTCCGCCAGGCAGTTGCGCGTGCCCCGCATCGTGATGATGGTCTTCCGCCTGCTGATCGCCCTGGCGTTCATCGTCCATGTGCTCTCGTCCGCCTACTCCCTCCGCGTCGGGTTCCTCATCGGCCTCGGATGCCTCTTCCTCCTTCTCATGACCCTCTCCAAGAACCTCAACCGCCGCCTGAGGGAAATCGAGACGAAGTTCATCAACAACCTCAACGAGCGCGACCTGCGCCGCACCGGAAAGCATAACAACCTCATCAGCGACCTCCACCTGGCCCACATCCACGTCGGCTACGCATGCCCCTTCGTCGGCGAGCGCCTCGCCAACAGCAACCTCCGCGGCCGCTACGGCGTCGACGTAGTGATGATCCAGCGCGGGCCCCAGACAATTCCCGTCCCCTCGGGCGACACCCGCATTTTCCCCGGCGACACAATCGGCGTGATCGGCACCGACGAGCAGATTTCCGCCGTGCTCCCCGACCTCGAGGCGGGACAGGAACTGACCCCCACCGACACCCCCCCAGAGTTCCGCCTGACCTCCGTAGTCCTCACCCCGACCTCCCCCCTCGTCGGGCAGACCCTCGCGACAGCCGAGGTGCGCCGCCGCTACCAGACCCACGTCGTCGGCATCGAGCGTTCCGGCGAGTTCCTCGAGCATCCCGCCGCCGAACCCCTCCGCCCCGGCGACCGCCTCTGGACCGTCGGCCCCGCCGGCCACGCCGCCGCCATGAAATAATCCGGCCCGGGCATAAACTTAGCCGAAGAGGTCGGAATGTGTGCCGGTATCGATAAACAGCAGTGTCAATGTCGTATCATTCTGCTCCCATACAAGAAGCCAGTCAGGCTCGATATGGCACTCCCATGCTCCCGCAAATTTACCGACAAGCTTATGGGGACGGTATTTCTGCGGGAGGGTGCCGGTAGATTCCAACAAGACGACAGCGTCTTTGAATTTTTCCATATCCAAGCCCCGTTTCACACAACGCTTAATCGCTTTATTGAAGCGGTTGGTGGTTTCGATGGAGTATTTCATATCCCCAACGCCTTGAACATCTCTTCGGAGCTGCCGTACTTGTTTACGCGGCCGGAGCGCACGTCGTCATAAGCCTCCTCAAGACCGCTTTTGCGCTTCTTGACGGGGCGCGCGATCGAGACTCCCTCGATCGAATTCAGTATTTTCTTCAGATGGGGAAGAATCGAGGCGTTCTCCACATTAATCGTTATCTGGGTCATAATCTCTTTTCTTTGAGTTGCAAATATATAACAAATTTTCCGGATTCGAGATTGTCTAAACGCGAAATACCGGCCCGGGGGAGGCGGTTTGCGGAAAAAAACGCGTAACTTCGCGGAAGAAACAGAAATAACCCCCTCCCACCCCTACGTTATGCAGGAAAAAATCATCATTCTTGACTTCGGCTCGCAGACGACCCAGCTAATAGGCCGCCGCGTGCGCGAACTCAACATGTATTGCGAGATCGTTCCCTACAACAAGTTTCCCGCTGGCGACGAGTCGGTAATCGGCGTGATTCTCTCCGGCTCCCCCTTCTCCGTCTACGACGAGAAGGCCTTCAAGGCCGAGCTCGCCGGAATCCGCGGCCGCGTCCCCGTGCTCGGAATCTGCTACGGCGCGCAGTTCATGGCCTACACCGACGGCGGCACGGTTGAGCCCGCGGCTTCCCGCGAATACGGCCGCGCGATTCTCGAGAAAGTCGACCAGGCAGACCCCCTAATGGCCGGAATCAAGCCCGGCTCGCAGGTATGGATGAGCCACGGCGACACCATAACCTCCATCCCCGCGGCCTTCCGCGCAATCGCCTCCACCGACAAGGTAGCGGTCGCCGCGTACCGCGTCGAGGGTGAGCAGACCTGGGGCGTGCAGTTCCACCCCGAAGTCTACCACTCGGAAATCGGGACCGACCTGCTGCGCAACTTCGTCGTCGGAATCTGCGGCGGCAAGCAGGACTGGAGCGCCGCCTCCTTCATCGACACCACCGTCGCCCAGCTCCGCGAGCAACTCGGCGACGACAAGGTAGTACTCGGCCTCTCCGGCGGCGTCGACTCCTCCGTGGCCGCCGTGCTCCTCAACCGCGCGATCGGCAAGAACCTGACCTGCATCTTCGTCGACCACGGCATGCTCCGCAAGAACGAGTTCGCCGACGTCCTCCGCGACTACGAGGGGCTCGGCCTCAACGTTATAGGCGTGGATGCCTCGGCAAAATTCTTCAGCGAGCTGGCCGGAGTGACCGACCCCGAAAAGAAACGCAAGATAATCGGAAAAGGCTTCATCGACGTCTTCGACGAGGAAGCCCACAAGGTGAAGGACGTCAAATGGCTCGCCCAGGGCACAATCTACCCCGACTGCATCGAGTCCCTCTCCATCACCGGCACGACCATCAAGAGCCACCACAACGTCGGCGGCCTCCCCGAAAAGATGAACCTCCGCCTCTGCGAGCCCCTGCGGCTCCTCTTCAAGGACGAGGTGCGCGCCGTGGGCCGCGAGCTCGGCATGCCCGAACACCTCATCAAGCGCCACCCATTCCCCGGCCCAGGACTCGCCGTCCGCGTCCTCGGCGAAGTGACCCCCGAGAAAGTCGCCGTCCTCCAGGAGGCTGACGCCATCTTCATCGACGGACTCCGCGAGAACGGCCTTTACGACCAGGTATGGCAGGCCGGAGCGATCCTCCTCCCCGTCCAGAGCGTCGGAGTGATGGGCGACGAGCGCACCTACGAGCGCGCCGTGGCCCTCCGCGCCGTAACCTCCACCGACGCCATGACCGCCGACTGGGCCCGCCTCCCCTACGACTTCCTGGCCGACGTCTCCAACAAAATCATCAACCGCGTCCGCGGCGTCAACCGCGTGACCTACGACATCTCCTCCAAACCGCCAGCCACAATCGAGTGGGAGTAACCCCTCCTCACCTTCTAACAGACCACGTCGCGACAGCCCCGGCACCATTCCGCCGGGGCTGTCGCTTTATACTTACCCCCCTCAGAAGTACGCAGAAACCGCCTGTTAATAAACTTTAATCATTTTTAACATTCGGGGGGGTAAAATTGCGGATTTCTTCCTACTTTTGCACGCTTTTATTACAAACGCTGTCAGGATTGCCAGCATAAACCTTCAATATCTACTTACTGCGGTTAATCCGCTACGATAAACCGATATTATTACGAATGAAAGGTACAACGAGATTCCCATATAACCGCGGATTGCAGCGACTGCGCAGCCTGATGGCCGACAGAGGCCGCCCAAGGATGCGTATCGGCTTGGAAACGGGACCGCGCAAGCGATAACCGGCACCGCGCAAGCCACCTCAGGGGAAGGGACGAAACCGACCGTCGCGCAATCCGACACACATCCCGCCATAGTTTAAACCTACCATTATCCGCCTCTCCAGGCACAGACTTTATGAGATTCAGATTTCCGGCACTTATATTCGGATTGCTATTGTGCGCTATGTCCGCCAACGCCCAGGACGTGGCTCTCAAGACCAATCTCCTGTACGACGCCACTTTAACCCTCAACGGTGGCGTGGAAGCTAAGTTCGCGCCCAAATGGACCGGCGACCTTAGCGCCAACCTAAACGCCTGGACCGTCGACAACCGCCGATGGAAGCACTGGCTCGTGCAGCCCGAGGCACGCTACTGGTTCTGCCAGGCTTTCTCGGGCCATTTCGTCGGGGCGCACCTCCTCGGGGGCCAGTACAATTTCGGGAACCTCGACATGGATTTCAGCCTCCTGGGCACGGACTTCGGAAAGCTCAAGGACCACCGCTACCAGGGATGGATGGCCGGGGTCGGCGTCGCCTACGGATATTCGTGGATTCTCGACCGCCACTGGAACTTCGAGGCCGAAATCGGAATCGGCTACGTCTACACCCGCTCCGAGGTCTACGAGTGCTTCGACTGCGGGCAGCGAGTCCGCACCGGCCTGCCCCACAACTATTTCGGCGTGACCAAAGCCGCCATTAATCTGATTTACACATTCTGAAACTTCCTCCTATGAAAAAGTCCGCCGTGTCGCAGCTTATGGCCGGCATAGCCGTCGCCGCCTCCCTCCTTGCCGGTTTCAGCCGGGGAGCAGCCACGCCTATGCTTAAAGTCAGCGACATAAAAATAGCCCGCCATGAAGGGGAGCTCTCCGTGGCCCTCGACATAAACCCGAGGAGCGTCAACCCGGGCCGCGACAAGGAGGTGGTTTTCACCCCCGTGATCCGCTCCCTCGAAAGCGCCGACAGCCTCGTACTCCCCTCAATACGCGTAGCCGGGCGCAACCGCTACTACTCCCACCTGCGCAACGACGACCTCGCCGAAGGGGAAAAGGTATGCTACGCCGGAGCCAGGGAGCCGATCGAGTACCGCCGCGACGTCCCCTTCGAGCCATGGATGAACCGCGCGCGGGTCGACATGCGCGAAGAGGTCGCCAACTGCTGCGACGCGCCCGAGCCCTCCGGCCGGACCCCGCTGGCGCTCCTCGACTTCGAGCAGAAACCCATACGCCCCGCCCACCGTTATGTGGCCCTCCTCAGCGACAGCACCATCGAGCGCAGCGCCGAGGGACGGGCGTTTATCGACTTCATCGTCAATCGTACCGAGATACGCCCCTGGTACCGCGGCAACACCGCCGAACTGGCGAAAATCATCGCCTCCATCGACAAGGTGAAGAACGACCCCGACGCCACAATCACCCGAGTCACAATCAAAGGCTTCGCGTCGCCCGAAGGCTCCTACTCCAACAACGTGCGCCTCGCGATGGGCCGTACGGCAGCCCTGAAGGAATACGTCCGCAAGCACTACAACTTCGACCCCGAAATCATGTCGACCGACTACGAGCCGGAAGACTGGGGTGGCCTCCGCGCCTGGGTCGAGAAATGCACCCTCCCCCACCGCGCCGAAATACTCGGCGTCATCGACTCCCCGATGGAGCCTGACCCCAAGGACACGGAGCTTAAGCGCCGCTTCCCCGAGGAATACAAACTGATGCTCGACAGCGTCTATCCCGCCCTCCGACATTCCGACTACACCGTCAAATACCGCATACGCACCTATGTCGACATCGAGGAGCTGAAACGCGTCTACGCCTCCGCGCCCGACCGCCTGCGCCCCGTCGACTTCCAGCGCGTCGCCGCGACCTTCCCCGAAGGGAGCGAGCAGTACAAGGAGGTATTCATGACGGCCGTCAGGGTCCATCCGCGCGACGAGTCGGCCAACCTTAACGCTGCCAACATCGCGATGGAGCGCGACGACCTCAACGCCGCCGCACGCTACCTGGCCAACGCGGGAGACTCCCCCGAAAGCGTCTACGCCCGCGGAGTGCTCGCCGCACGCACCGGCGACACCAACCGCGCCCGCGCCCTCTTCCGCGCCGCGGCTGACCGGGGCCTCGACCTCGCCGCCGAAGAGCTGGCGAACCTCGAGGCGGTAATCTCCGCCCCTACCGTCGAGTACCTAATCGAGCCGGAACCCGCGCGCTGACCTCCGCGCCCCTCTCCAACCGAATCTCCTCCACCATAAGGATGAAAACAATAAACAATCACAATAATCACTTAAAACAACTGCAATGAAAAAAGTCAGCAGAATTTTCGCCGGATTAGCGGCGATCGCCCTGTTCACGGCGTGCTCCAGCGAAGAGCCCGTCGACGGCGGCAACCAGCCCGGCGGTACCAACCCCGTCGGCGACACAGCCTACATGAAAATCAGCATCGGCGACGTCAACGACTCAAACCCCTCTGGCGCTCCCAAAAGCCGCACCGACTACGATGACGGCGTAGCCAGCGAGCACAACGTCAAGAACGCGCAGTTCTTCTTCTTCGACGCAAACGGCGTCTTCGTCCTCAAGGGACAGATGATCGACCCCGCCTTCACTGAAGACAACCCCGCCGACGAGAACATCGAGTACATGAGCTCCGACAACATCCTCGTCCTCGAAGGTCTTACCGAGAAAGGATGGCCGGAGTACATGCTTACAGTGCTCAACGCCCCCGACTTCGAACCCGCATCGACCATCGAGGAGACCTCTAAGAAGCTCGACGACTACAAGCAGTCCATCAGCGGTACCAACTACATGGTGATGAGCACCTCCTCCTATTTCAGCACCACCGGCAAGGGCGACAAGAACCACGACAACAAATATCCCTACGCCACCCACCTGGAGAGCACCGACTTCTACACCACTCCGGCAGCAGCTACCAGCAGCGCTAACGCCGTGAAAATCTACGTAGAACGCCTCGCCGCCAAAATCAAGCTCTCCGTAAACGAGGAAATCAACGGCAAGACAACCTACACCGACGACGCCGGCAAGCAGCATACAATCTACAAGCTGACCCAGACGGTCGCAGGTGACCCCAACGACCAGGAGAACACTGCGAACAAGGCAACGACCGAACTTTATGTCGAAGTCCTCGGCTGGAACCTCAGCGGTACCGCCAACCAGGCCTACATCTCCAAGCAGCTCACCTCCACCTGGAGCGCCACCGCCCCCTACACCGGGTGGGACAAGCCCGAGTATTTCCGCAGCTTCTGGGCCGAGTCTGCCGTCTACGGCCAGAACCCCGTCGCAAACGCGACCGGAAAAGCAGTGACCCCCGAAAACCTCGGACTGGTCTACACTACCTTCGGAACCAATTCCAAGGCTGCCGGCGAGAGCGACTACTGCAACGAGAACACCAACAACGCCGCAAGCCTTTTCGCCCAGAACAACAACGGCGACCAGTCTGTAATCACCTCCCAGACAACCCACGTCGTACTTAAGACCCGCGTCTGCGACAAGGACGGAAAGGCGATCGACATGGTAAGCTACCACGGCGTACTCTACCTCAAGAGCCACTACATCCAGTACGTCCTCGACAAAATCGAGAAAGGCGACAAGAAGAACCTCAACTTCTACACCAAAGTCTCCGACAGCGAGTACAAGCAGGTTACCCCCGCTTTCTTCAAGCTCGAGGCCGACGGCTCCGGCAAGACCGGTCAGGTAAAGGTAGTCGTGGCTGACGAGACTCAGACTCTCTACTCCCAGGAGGATGACGGCTCCATGTCCAACGGCACCACTTCCGCTACCCTCATGGCTTCCCTCAAGCAGAAACTCGCCGACAACCAGCCCGCCGCTACCGACCAGTACTGCGCTACCGCGTACACCGACGGCAGCAGCGTCTACTACATCCCCGTCGAGCACAACACCGCCGCAGGCGCTGGCAAGGAGGGCTACTACGGCGTTGTCCGCAACCACTGGTACCAGCTCAACATCACCAGCTTTTCGAAAGTAGGCTTCGGCGTGTTCAGCCCCGACGAAGTGCTGATTCCCGAAGGTCCCCAGGATCCCCTCTACTACCTCGGCGTGAACATCAACGTCCTCTCCTGGAAGATTGTCTCCCAGAACGTTCCCCTGTAATTATACCAACTTCAATACTTCTTCGATAACAGTCCCGGCGGCCGCGAGGCCGCGGCCGCCGGGCTTCTTTATTCCCGCATCTCTTTCCATACTCTCATAAGGTAATACGATTGTGACACTCCGCTTTGACCGCATATTTTCCCGCCTCGCGGCGACCGCCATCCTGGCCGGCGCCCTTGGTCTGACTTCCTCCTGCGAAAGCATCATCTACGAGCACGAGGGGGACTGCGACCCATATTACAAAGTCCGGTTCGTCTACGACATGAACATGAATTTCGCCGACGCTTTCGCAAGCCAGGTGAAGGACGTGACCCTCTACGTCATCGACGAGCGCGACGGAAGGGTCGTGCTGGAAAAACACGAGTCGGGAGAGGCCCTGTCTGCCGGCGGCTACATGATGGACGTCGACGTGCCCCCCGGCGAATACACCCTCCTGGCATGGTGCGGCGAGGGACACCGCACATCGTTCGCCGTAAACCCCTCCGACATCCGCTCTGAACTACGCTGCTCCCTCGCGGCCCGCTCGAACCCCGAAGAAGGCCCCTGGGGAACCGACGGTTCCCGCGTCACCGACTGCCTCGACAACCTCTTCCACGGCAAGGTCGAAGCGCAAGTATTCCCCTCAACGCAGGGTACCCACATCTACGAGGTGCCCCTCGTCAAAAACACAAACGACATACACATAGTGCTGCAGCACCTCTCGGGAGAGCCCGTCGACAAAGACGCCTTCACCTTCACCGTCGCCGACGACAACGGCCTGATGGACTGGGACAACACCCTCCTCCCCGACGAGCCCCTGACATACTTCGCCTGGTACGTCGACGCCGGAATCGCCGGGGTCGAGGTACCCGACTACTCCGACAGCAACCGGGAAGAGGACCCCGCGCCCGAAGAAACAGCCCCGGCCGGTCGCTACCAGACCCAGGTAAGCGCCGCCGTCGCCGAACTCTCGGTAGGGCGCATCGTCAAGCGTCCCAAAGGGACACCACAGCCCTATGTGAAAATCTACAACAACGAAAGCCGCGAGATGATCGTAAAGGTCCCACTGGTCGACTACTGCCTCCTCGTTAAAGGGAAGCGCAAGGAAACCAAGGACATGGACGACCAGGAATATCTCGACCGGCAGGACGACTATTCGATGGTTTTCTTCCTCGACCAGGACAACCGGTGGCTGAAAACCGAAATCATCATAAATTCCTGGAGGGTACCCGTCCCGCAGGACGTAGAACTCTGACCCTCCCCGAACCCCATATCCCTCTCCATCCTTGCTCTCCATAACAGTTAAAAAGATATACGGCAACAAAATGACCCTGCTGACGAGACATACCGGCTTCTCCGCGCGCCGCCTCCTCGCGACACTGCCCCTGGCAGTGGCCGCCGCGGCGTTCCTGTCGGGATGCTCCTCGGCCGACGAGCCCGCCCCGGACAGGATTCCCGGCGGCAGCGGCTCGCCGGAAGTCTTCCACACAGGGTTCAGCATAACCGTCAGCGACACCAGCGGCCCGGGGACAGGCTCCTCCCGCGCCCCCGGATTCCTCGGCGACGGATACGACACCGGCGACGGATACGAAAACTACATCGACCTCCCCGGCGAGAACTTCCGGTTCTATTTCTTCGACGACGCTAACCGTCTCGTGGCCCCGATCGAGGTAGAGGCCGTCCTCCCGACCGGCCAGACGGAAACATCCAAGACATATTACGTCAGCGGCGAGACCGCGGCCGACATACGAGGCGCCCGGGTAAAGGTCGTGGCCCTCGCCAACTGGCCCGAGTACCCCTCCGCGGGGGAACTCGTGCCCGGCGCCACCACCATCGCCGACCTCTGCCGGGCCCGCTACGCCTTCGACCCCGCGCGGATGATCCCCTCCCGCGAGAACCTCATCCCCCTATACGGAGTCACCGACCTGATGACTCTCGACTTCGACCAGCTCAACCGCGCCGAAATCGGCACAATCCACCTCCTCCGAGCCTTCGCAAAAATCGAGGTCCTAAAGAATCCAGAAACGACCATCGACATCGACAGCGTATTCGTGGTCCGCTACAACGACGCAGGATTCTGCGCGCCCCTCGGCGTTAACAGCCAGGCCGACTACGTCCACGGCAGCTACGACAAGGACTACGTCAACACCCCCCACATCCCCTCCGGGGCCGAGCGGCAGGGCGAAATCCCGATGGTGAAGACCGGAAACGGCTCTTTTGTAGCCTACGTTCCCGAATACAGCAACCTCGCAGCTTCCGGCGCCGAGCGCCCGAAGAAAGAACGGACCCTGCTGCGCGTGCGATTCAAGGGCGTGACAGGTGCCTGCGACACGGTGGAATTCAAATTCTACTCTGGCGACAAGGGGCATTTCGACCTCCTGCGCAACTATTGGTACCGCTTCTCTCTCTCGAAGGACCTCGAGCCGATGGTACAGATGGTACCCTACAACGAAATTGACCTCAATCCCGACTTCGGCCTGATTATCGGCCCCAACTATGTCCCCGTCCTCGACGACAACGGGAAAATCCTCTACTGGTATAACCCCGATACCGGCAAATACTACGGGCCCGACAAGCAAACCGAAGTCCCGGACCCCTACATCAGCGTCGACCCGGTGACCGGATGGAGCCTCGTCCGCGACGACAACAACCGCTTCTTCTGCTACTACGTCCCCAAGGAAGACAAATACTTCGCGACCGACAAGTCAACCCGGATTCAAAACCCGTTCATGAACGTCGATCCCGCCTCGGGCTGGAACAAAATCATCGACTTTGAGAGCGGAAAGCTCTACTACTATTACGACCGCAAAGGCTCGAAATGGTACCGCCCCGATAAGACCCAGCTCGGAGAAAACGAACTCCCCTCCTATTCCTAAGTAACTGGTCGAAATTATTTTAATATTTATCCGAGGAAAATTTTTAGAAGATTTTTCTCGATGAAGAAGGAGTGTAGCGAGCTACACGACTGATGAAGAGAGGAAA
>ERZ808035.54-NODE-54-length-159032-cov-18.596351_pt1 | contig 159032 bp, 138 predicted proteins | sample MGYA00380189_ERZ808035 | MGnify/ENA primary metagenome ERZ808035 (study PRJEB31490, sample SAMN06133407) | mouse gut metagenome | isolation source: M5_1 | host: mice | place: China: Chengdu | collected 2015-05 ... | reverse complement strand
TGAGTCACAGAGACACAGGAGGAGCCGTTTTGAGTTCCGGCCGTGTTCCTTTTTACCGCACACGCCGGCCGCCGCCCTGACAGGGCGTGAGAGAGGCCGGACGAAGGCAAAGAAAAGGCGGCCACAGCGCGGGGGACCCACCTCTTCCCATTCCGAACAGAGAAGTTAAACCCCGCCGCGCCGATGGTACTGCGAAAGCGGGAGAGTAGGTCGCCGCCACCTTCCAGCCCCCGGACGTCCGTCAGGACATCCGGGGGCCTTTCTTTTTGTGCCTTTCAGTAGAAGCCCGGCGCGGAGATGCGAAGGCCGAGGGGGCCGCGCGCTGAGCTCGGCTGACGCCTCGCCAGGGTAGGGAGCGGGGAACTAACGGGGGGATTTAAGAGGTCAGCAGACGGGGATGATGCGGGCGGTAAGCGGGAACCAAAGGTAGCCTTTGACGGGCTTTCCGAGGGTGGTGGAGAGAAACGAGGCGTAGTTGCGGACCTGCTCGAAATAGGCGGGGCGCTCGCTTGTGCCGAATTTGTAATCGATTACGGCGATGGTGCCGTCGGCGAGCCATACGATGCGGTCGGGACGGCGGATGGATTGGGGTGTCGTCAGTGGGCGTTCGTTAATGACGCGGGTGTATCCTTCGAACCAGGGGGTGACCCGCGGGTCGGCGAGAGCGTTGGAGAGGATTTCTTTTGAAATGGCTTTTTGCTTTTCTGTAAGGCCGTAGCGATGCGCCGCGCGGTCGAGCGCGTGAGTAAGGTCGGATGCGTGGCGCACCCTGCTCAGAACGCTGTGCAGAAATATGCCTCTATGGCGTTCCTGCTCGAAATCAAATCCGGCAAACTCGTCGAAGTCGGAGGTGATGGTGAACTCCTGGCGGTCGTAGACTGTGTATCCCTCTTCGATAAATCTCAGACAGTCCTCGCGGACTTTGGAATATGGCACTTCAGCAACTTGCTCTTTCTTATCTTCCCTGGTTCTGATTACAGGTTCCCCAACCTGCAACATTTCAAATCCGTCGGGATGCCTTGTAATCTTGTCGGCAAGGGTAATGAGCCAGCTCCTGTTTTCTTCAGATACGGCTGCGGAGCTGTTATATTCGTCGGTACACATATCTATGGCCTCTCGGAGGGCGGCCCCTATTCGCTCGGATTCGACGTTGGGGTCTGAATAGACGCACAGCTCGCAGCGTGCGCGCGTGAAGGCCACATAAGTGACGTTAAGCGCGTCGACGCGCTGTTCGTGGGCGTAGCGCGAGATTTCTTTGGAGAAGGCCTCGAGCTTCTGTACCGACTGGTTCGCGACGGGGATATACGGAGGGATTATTTCCGGATCTGTGCCCGGAAGATATTCGGGGGAGAGGGTGTACCAGTCGTGACCGTCGTATTTCACAATCTTTTCCCAGCAGAAGGGCACATGGACACAGCCGTATTCGAGACCTTTGGATTTGTGGATTGTCGTGACGGTTATGGCCTCCAGGTCGGAAGGGGAGTCGAGGGTAGTGTATTTTCCCGCTCCGTCCCACCATTGCAGAAATTCCTGGATTGACGTACTCCCCGATTCCTGGAAATCAAGTACGAGGTCCATAAATGCGGAAAGATACGGAAGTTCCTCGCGTCGGCAATCCGACGGAAGCATGACGCGTATTATCCGTTCGACGAGCGCGTCGATGCTCGGGCAGTCCATAATCTTCATCTGGAGAGCCTGGGCGTCGATTGCCGCCTGTACCGGGTCGGGTTCCTGGCCGGGAGCGAGGTCCGAGGTCGCGTTGACGGCTTTCTCCAGCGCTTCGGAGTTCGTCAGGCGGCGCGTCAGCGGCTTGCCGTCCTCTCCGTAGACAGGGTTTCCCTTCTCGTCGGTGATAGGCACTTCGTCGAAAAGGCAGAGGTTGTAACGATGGATCATTCTCGCCCGGCGGTAGGCGGCGTTGCGTACGCGCCTGGGCTGGCCGTCCTTGTCTCTCGAACTGTCGTCAAGGACATATTCGGGGGTGATCGCGAGTCGTAGAACGCCGATAATGAGCTGCACCGCCAGCGAGGAGTCGACGCGCAGGGCGTCGGCCGACACCACGGGAATCCTTCCGAACTTCCAGTCCGGCTCGTCCATGCGTTTCAGCAGCCGCATGATTACCTTCTTGCCGTAGGCTTTCGACCGCACGAGAACAGCGATATCGCTCGGCTTGAAGCCGGAAGCCAGCTCGCGTTCGATTTCCGAGCATAGTTTGTCGAGCACCCATCCCGGGTCGCGGGGTGTCGGAATCCCGGCGTTATCATCGGCGGGCATCAGTTCCGATTCCTTTTTCGACGGGGCGAGCGGGGCGAAGTACATCCTGACCATTCCTGGCTCTCCGATGTTTTTCGGGGATACCGACTGTACAAGCCCGGAATAAGATTTCGCGGCGAGGCTGAGGTATGGCCTGACCTCCGGCGCCACCCTCGCGTCAAGGAGTGCCGCCAAGGGGCCGAACAGCGAGTTATTGAAGGTCACCACCGCCGGCGCGCTGCGCCAGTTTGTGTTTTCCTCGATTTTCTCTCCCTTGACATCGACCGCCTCTTCTCCGAAGCGCGGCACTACGGCCTGCTGCACCCCGTAGCCGAGAATATCGGGCGAAGAGTTGCGGAAACGGTAGATAGACTGCTTCTCGTCGCCTATTATAAGGTTGTCCTCGTCGCGCGAGAGGCTTTCAAAGACAAGGGGCTTCATGTTGGCCCACTGCATTTCAGACGTGTCCTGGAACTCGTCGATCAGATAATGTTCCAGGCGCGTGCCGAGCCGTTCGTAGATGAAAGGCGCGTCCTCTTCCCGAATCAGGTCGCGCAGGAAGTCGTTGGTATCGGAGAGAATGAACGTGTCGTTCTCCTCGCAGTATCGTTCAAGCTGCTCGCGTACGCCGCTGAAAAGTCCGAGGATATATATGTTACGGCTCAGGAACTCGTATAGCGGGACATTTTCGATATACGACAGAACGGCCCGCAGCGCGGTGTCGAGCGCCGCGTCGATGGTCGGCGTGACCTGTTTGCAGAATCCGGCTTTGTATCTCTCCTTGACAGCCCCTTCGGCATCAGCCGCTTTGACGACCGAGGTATATGAACTTGGAATGTATGGCTTTTCCGCCATCCCGGTCATTACCTTGGCGACATGGGTGTTAAGGTTCCCGGCATCCACTATTGAAAGGAGCGTGGAAGCGGCTGTCCTGGCCTTTTCGGCCAGTTCGCCGCGCACGCGGGACAATTCGGCCTGGAACCGCTCGATGCGCGACGTGTCGGCGAGGTATCCGTCGATTTTGTCCCTATGCAGGCGGTATGATTCTCCCAGGAGATTCCCGATAGTCTTTACCAGATCGCGGTGGGAACTTGACGAGCGCGCGAAGAGAAGGATGCTTTTCCCCTTCTCGTTAAGCACGTTAAGGTATTTCTCAAGCCAGAAGGAGAGGAAGCGGTGGCGGCGGTGCGCCTGCTCGTATTCCTCGTCTGACATTCCCTGCGACCGCATAACCGGGGTGTTTACCGACTCCAGCATGTTCGCTACGGCCACTTTTACCGGATAAGAGTCGTTGATTTCGAGGTTGAAGTTACCCGAAAGGTCGAGCTCGCGGGCGAAAGTGCGGAGCACGTTCTGGAAGAACGAGTCGAGGGTGCTGACGTTGAAAGTCGAAAAATTGAACAGCAGGTCGTTCAGCGCCCGGCGCGAATGGCGCGCCAGGGTGTCGCCGTCCGTACGGAACAGGCGGCAGAAATACTCCTTGTACGGGCTTGGCGCGGCGGGGTCGTTGTCGGCAAGCGCTCCCAGTTCCTTGATGATTCGGGAGGTCATCTCCTCGGTAGCCTTGTTGGTGAAGGTAACGGCGAGAATCGAGCCTTGCGCCTTGGGCTTCCCGAAGCCGTAGTTTACGGAGTGGCGCAGCGCGTGGCGCGTCTCGCCGTTCTTCAAATGAACTTTTCGGCCGAGAAGTAGCTTTATATATTCGCGGGTAAGGGTGAAGGTCTTGCCTGAGCCGGCGGATGCTTTATGAATCTGGAGCATTTTAGGTCGCGGTTTTCGGAAGGGAGGCGGAAGGCTCCCGTTAGCGCAAATTTCGCAAAAATCCGGCCAAGTTCCAATAAATAGAGCGAATTTTATTAACTTTGCGATTAGCAACACGAATTATCATCATTATGAAAAAATTCCTCAACGAGTTCAAGCAGTTTGCCATGAAGGGCAACGTGATTGACATGGCGGTCGGTGTTATCATCGGCGGCGCTTTCGGCAAAATCGTAAGCTCGCTTGTCAACGACATCATCATGCCCGTCATGTCAATCGTGACCGGCGGCGACGGCTACAAGAACCTCAAATATGTCATCACGCAGGGGCAGGCCGCGACGGAAACCCAGGCCGCGATCGAGGAAGTGTCGATTAATTACGGCATCTTCATCCAGAATATCGTCGACTTCCTGATTATCGCGTTCAGTATCTTCGTGGCGCTCCGCGTCATTATGAAGTTTAAGAAGAAGGAGGAGGAAGCTCCCGCCCCTGCTCCCGAACCCTCTAAGGAGGAAGTGCTTCTGACTGAAATCCGCGACCTGCTGAAACAGCAGGGCGACAAGAAGTGACCTCTCAGGGCAATACCTCTGAGGATTTTCTCGCCGCGTGTCCCGGTCCCGTGTACCTTATGGGGTTCATGGGATCGGGTAAAACCACGTTGGGGCGGGCATTAGCCGCCCGATTCGACGGAGCTTGCTACGTTGACCTCGACGAAGAGGTTGAGCGCGCCGCAGGAATGTCTGTAAGGGAGGTTTTCGTTACCCGCGGAGAATGCTGTTTCCGGGAGCTGGAGAGGGAGGCCCTGCGCCGTTTTGCCGGCGAGCGAGGTCTGATTGTCGGATGCGGGGGCGGTACTCCATGCCAGCCCGGCAATATGGAGCTGATGAACAGCACCGGCCTGACGGTTCTGCTCCGGGCTTCCGACGAGGTCCTGCTGCGCCGTCTGCTCGAGGCCCAGGCGCAACGCCCGCTGCTCAACGGCATGGACCCCGCTGCCCTTGCGGAATTTGTCCGTACGGAACAGCTTCGCCGCGAGCCGTTCTACGGCCAAGCGACGCTCGAATTTCCCTCAGACCTGCTCGAATCGGAAGAGGAGGTGAGCGCCTCGTGCGAGGCTTTCGCGCGCCTGGTTTCCGGCTATCTGCGGGATGTCCGTCAGAAATCACGAATAAAAGCTGAAACAACTTAGATTTAAGAGCCAATCATGATAGACAACAGAGTGGAACTGACGCCGCTCCCATCCCCCCTGGAGGCCGCGACCTGCCGCCGCAGGCTGACAATAGGGTTGCCGAAGTGCATGACGCGTTCCGAGCGTCGTTTCCCGCTGACACCCGAGGCGGCCCGTAACCTGACCGAACGCGGTTTCTGCTTGCTGATGGAACCCGGAGCCGCCGAGTCGATCCACTATCCCGACGGGGCGTACTCAAAGGGAGGAGTGAGGTTCGTGACGCGCCGCGAGACCCTCCAGGCTGATATCGTGATACATCTCGCGCCCCTTTCCGTACCCGATATAGGGCAGCTCCGCAAGGGCGCGCTGCTGCTTACGCTCGCCAACTTCGGGCGTCGCGAGGGGCAGGAGGTCGTGCGTCGCCTGTTGGAGCGCCGCGTGATCAATATAGCTATCGACCTTATTGTCGACGGGTACGGCCACCGGCCTTTCGCCGACGTGATGGCTGAAGTCTCGGGCCGCGCCGCGGTAACAATCGCTTCCGGCATGATGGCCGACTCGGAGCGGGGGAAGGGGATTCTGATGGGAGGTGTCGCCGGAGTATCCCCCTGCGAGGTAGTCATTCTCGGATCCGACCTCGCCGCGAGCGCGGCGGCCCGTTCAGCCCTCGGGCTTGGGGCGATGGTAAGGATGTTTGACAGCGACGTGTACCGGCTCCGAGCATCCCTGCGTCAGATCGGAGGGGGTGTTATAGGGTCGAGCATCCATCCCAGGGCGCTGGAAAACGCCCTGCGGACGGCGGATGTCGTGATTTCCACCGACCTTGACTGCCCTGTCGTTGTTGAAGCGTCGGGAGAAACGCTCCTCAAGCGGGGGGTGCTCGTGTTCGACCTCTCGAGCGAGCCGGGGAGGGCATTCCCGACTATGCCGCTCCGGGACCTTGGGGAGAACGCGGCCCCGGAGTCGCCAGACTACCGTCCCGGCGACCCCTCTTCCTGTCATCTCTGCTACTGCAATGCCGGGAGCGCCGTGCCGCGCACTGCGGCGATGGCCCTCAGCGACACGTTCATAACGATGCTCGACGATATTGCCGGATGCGAGGGAGCCTCTTCGGCGATACAGCTTACTCCCGGTCTCCAGGACGCGGCGCTGACATTCCTCGGAAAAGCTGTCAATCCCCGTGTCGCCCGAATTGCCGGAGTGCGCCATTACGATATTCGTCTGCTCCTGTCTTTAAGCTGATTATGGTCGGAAACAAGAGAAAATTCTACGTCGTGTGGGTGGGCCGCGTCCCAGGCATATACGATAACTGGGACGACTGCCAGGAGCAGGTCGCGATGTTTCCCGGCGCGAAATACAAATCGTTTGACAGCCAGACGGCTGCCACAATCGCTTTCCGCGGCGACGGCGAGGAAGAGGAGTCGTTGATACGGGCTATCGCCGACCACCGCCGCGCCACCCCCGGCGACTATGCGCTAATCCCTGAAATCAACCTCTCGGCAATCGCTGTTGACGGCGCTTGCTCGCGCAATCCCGGCCCGATGGAGTACCGCGGAGTAGAAGTCGCGACCGGAAAGGAGATTTTCCATTTCGGCCCCGTGCCCGACGGCACGAACAACGTAGCGGAGTACCTCGCGCTCGTCCACGCTCTCGCTTTCCTGTTCAAAAAAGGGGACGGCACGACCCCCGTTTACAGCGATTCGCGCAACGCCCGCGCCTGGGTGCGCAACCGCCGCAACCGCACGACCCTCCAGCGCACCCCCAACAACGGCAAAATCATCGAACTGCTCGCCCGTGCCGACGCCTGGCTCCAGACCCACAACTTCACCAACCCCATCCTCTGCTGGGATACCGCCCGCTGGGGCGAAATCCCCGCCGACTTCGACCGCAAATAACCTTTCTACCGTTGGAATAGTATTGAAAATGGTTGGAGGTTCGGAATTTAACGTGTAAATTCGCGATTGTGGAATACAAGGTATTTAAACGGACATTTCTTGAAAAGGTAGAAGCCCACATCGGCTTCCACCCGGCAGTTCCCGTGTCAGAACATCCTGAAGCCCTTACGCGGTTTGTCTCCAACGAATATGGCGCTCCCCCGGCAAAATTCGAGGTTCCTGCGGAAGCCGCCAAAATTTCAGTCAGTCAGCATAACGGCGCCGTGCAAATCGAGATGGGCAACGGGAAAGCTGTCGCGCAATTCTCGAATGGTCGCTATAAATCGTTCGAGCGCAGCCTGCTCCCACAATTACAGCGCCTTCAGCGTTATCTGGAGACTGTTGAAGGGGTTGCTGAAATCGACAGCCTTATCCTACGCAAGCAAAACCGTTGGCAGTTCAACTGCGAAGATCCTGTCAATGAAATAGCAAGCGTGCTCCAGGTCGTTTTCAAGCCGGAATACGCGAAACGGCTGCTACCGACGGAACGCCCCGGCGACGGTCTTTCGACATTCACCATATCTGACGAGTACTCCACCCCGCTTAAAAACATCGGCAATCTGGCTATTGATATGTCAATCGAAGTATCTATTCCAGCCAAGTCGCTGGTACTCAGACTGAACCTCGCGGCCGAGGCCACGGATGTCACAACCGACAATATCGATATGGTTGCCGCTCTCCTAAACAAGGCGATTTTTGACGGTTTCACCGGTGCCGTTTCCGACGAAGTGCTAAACCTTATGGATAAGGAGGCCTGATATGGGATGCCTTAAATATTCGTTAGAGCCTCCGGTCAGAATAGACCCCGACATCCCCGGAAGAAGCCGTTCCTGTTCCCTGGCCGTCACCGGTCCAGACGCTCAAATCGGATTCACGATAACGCTGAGAGATACCGACAAGTCAGAAAACTACGAAATCTGCTACCTTCCCGCCAGCGACGAAAAGAACCCGGAGAAAATCATCCTGTATAAGGAACTGGCCCGATATATCCGGATAAAGGGCACGCTCCGCAAGAGGCTCGCCGCCCTCGCCGGGTTGCGGGATGACTGGGACCACTACGGCGCCGTGGCAATGGAATCGGCGTCTGTGCGTAATATGCGGGACCTGCTTGACCTCGCTTCGGCCGAATCGCTTGAAAAATGGAGCCTGTTCGCCAGCACAAACGGCACATTGATGCTTACCGCCAAAGGAAACGCCGTCGGGTCAATCAGCATCGGCAACGATGCTTTTTCCTATGCCATTATGGTCGGGCAAGAGGTGTTGAGCCACGACCCTAAGCCTTTCAACGCCAAAGAGGCAGCCGGGCTTTTGAAAGAACTATCAGCGCGGTTCTGAACAATGGATTTCAGAGGGAAGGACAGACCGCTTGTCAACAACGAAGAACGCGTGGCGCGCTTCGTTTTCGAGCCATCCATGTTCGACGACGATATCCTCGCGCCGTCAGCCTTCGAACTGGCGCCTAAGCTGTCGAGCGGCAAGCCCGAGACCTATCTGTCGGTTTCACGGATGAACCTGTTTGGAGAAATCACCCCGGAGAGTTACAGATATAAGCCGAGAGTCGAAGGTGACAGGTTCTGCGGCTATGCGCATATAGAGGTCGGAACGATTCATTCTTACAATCAGTTCGATACGAAGGCTTTCGTTCTCGTATGGCCCACGAAAGACAATCCCGCCCATGCGGGAATCGCGATTCTTACCGACTCCGATTTCGCCATCGGAGGGTGCCACACCCCCGGCTACATCCTCCTGACCGCCCATCTCGCCCGGCAATCAAGCCTTGTACGCTTTCCCTCCCCCTCTCTTCCCGACCGCCCATAACAATCTGTATGGCACGGGGATAGCCGTGCTTATTACAGTCCCGTATCGATAGGAATATAACGTACCGCACCTCCACTGCCAAACGGGTAGTCGCTCACATCCTTATTGAGATAAGGCGAATCATTTTCCAATCTGCCATGAAAGCAGCGCCGTTCCTTATTGAATTTGGTCGTCTGGCTTTCGTCACAAGTGACCCACTCACACCCTTCCACTTTTAACACGGCTCGCACGATGCCGCGATATACTCCTAACACATAGTCGATTTTAGGAGCTTGTTGTTTCGAGATAGCCCAGTATCGCCTGGTTTTATCGTAGATGTCTATTCGGTGATAGACTCCATGGGCCTTTGCGTCATCAAAGCTCCTGTTCAAACTTACCAACAATATAAATCTCTGTTGGGAACTTGAGCTGTCATTGCTTTTCATCGGTTGTCTTGCATTAATCTTAATCTTCTCACAGTTATACAGCGCTTCAATCTCATTGACGGTTTTAATGCCTTCGTCCCATTGATGATGTCCGCATACAATGTTTGTAAGCACCCGCGAGGTATTGAAACGATCGTATGTCAGGAAGTCTATCAGCACGGACTCTATTTGGAATGCCTCATGTTCTGATAATTTATGGCGAAGTATGTAATGTCCGACTTCCTCGCCCGAGGCAATAATCTCCCTGATTAGATTAAGTTTCAAAGAGTCTTCCTCTTCTTGAATCGCAGCCATACAATGCTGGAACACCCGGTTGCCACAGCCTTTGCCTATATAGAAAATCCGCCCGTCGCGTGGGTCTATCAATGCATAGACATAATATCCCAGTTCCTCTATTGACTTATTGCTGAATTTTTTCATGGTTATTTATGGTATCCATGTGGTTGTATAAGGGAATAAGCGATTTAGCAACAGGCATATAAGCTTATGCGGCAAAGTTAGTGATTTTTCCGAAAAAAGCAAAACTGTTTCCAACGGAGGGCATAGGGGTGGCGGAAGCAACGCAAACCATTCCTTTGCCTTAGGTAGAACATTGGCAAATGACTGTGATGATTTTCGTACTCTGGGTATGTAGTTCATATGTTAAAGGATTGAGTCTGTGAGTGGATTGGCGATAGATTTCTTATAATTCGCGAATGCCGATGCGGAAGATGAATTGGCATAGCAGTAGAGGCAGCCGTGCGGGCAGGTGTTGTATGCGCCGATGTCCTTTGAGAGAACGCATCCGCAAGCCTTCCTTTGGCCGCAGTCGGATTTGATATTATAAAGGAAATTTCGCAGAATGGCATCATTAGGCGCAAGACGGCTTATCAGGTCTGGGTCAATGCAGCGATTGTGCTCTATTCCATATTCTGAAAGGTCAATGCGTTCAGCACACGTAGCCAGGCTGAAATTCCAATTATCACGATTCATCGTAGAAAGCCGCGACGCAAACTCGAGCATAGAATCTTCCTTCCATTCAAGATAATTGATACCGCTCAACTGAAGATTGCGCGATACTTTTTTATATGACTCAATATCCGCGAAACTGAAAACGAGTTTTTCCGTACGACCGGCCAGCGCATCGGCGGTTTGCGCGATTTTCCCAAGTAAGAAATCTATATTGATTTTGTCTGTAAGAATCAGTGGGTCAAAACGCCATACCACCCTGCCAATGCCGAGAACATCGACGAGTCGGCGGAAGGTGTCTATTCTTTCTTGCAATGGCGGAACGTTTGGCTCCAGCCTTTCGGTCTCGTAATCGTTAAGCGTATACTGGATATAGCACCCGATTCCTTGCTCTTCAAGAGTCCGCAGGTACGGCAACAGCGGTTCGGGATTCTTCGACCAGAAGACAATGAATCGCGTATACGCAAATGAAACATAGCTATCTTGCCCCGAGAAAGGATTCCGCCATCTGATATATCCTTTTTCGAGCCGTCGGAAAAACCAGTCAGCATAAAACGCCGGAATGTCAGTCGCACGGCTTGCCGAAATAATCACAGGGGCCTGCGCCATAACTTCCGTCCCGTTATCGTTACATATGGATATTGTCTTATGTCTCATCTCATTATAATTATTACGGCACAAATATACGATTCAACATGTGCAATAATACAGCTCATTAAAGTTAAAAGATATTAAGCTTGGTATAAGGGTGGCGGTTTTAACATTTGGCGTTAACATTGGTAAACCTTATCGGGGGGAGGGTTGTTTAGATTTCAGTAACTACCGTATTCATCACGCTCCACGGAGGCGACCCGTGTGTTCCCGGGGCCGCTGATGGAGATAACCGCGAAACAATTATGGATGTAATCACTGAAATTATCGGCAATATCCACCAGCCGGAATGGGCGGAAAAGCTCAAAGACGCTCACGTTGAAAATCTGTTCCTCGACCAGTGGACGGCGCAGAAAAGCCGTTTCCTGGTGACGAGCGACCACGGCAACGAATACCCGATCGCGCTCAAAAGGGGCGCCCGCGTGGCCGACGGCGACATCGTCGCCTTCGACCCGGAGAAGGGTAACGCCGCGGTGCTCCGTCTCGACCTCAGCAACGTGCTGGTTATCGACATGGGCGGCCTGATAGGGCGTGTGCCCGAGGAGATTATCCGCATATCCGTAGAGCTGGGGCACGCCTTGGGCAACCAGCACTGGCCGGCGGTCGTAAAGGGCACGAAGGTTTATGTTCCCCTGACCGTCGACAAGAAGGTGATGCTCAGCGTTATGGAGACCCACAACATCGAGGGGATAACCTATGAGTTCCAGCCCGGTACCGACATAATACCCTATCTCGCGCCCCACGAGGTGCGCCGCCTCTTCGGCGGGGCCTCACACGAAAGCCACGCCCACGAGGAACACCACCACGAGGGACACTGCCACGAAGGGCATCATCACGCACACTAAATACCCCCTAAATACCCCGCCGCCATGAAGATCATGCATCTGCTCCAGATGACCGACTCCACTTTTCCCGTCGGCACCTTCTCCTTTTCCAACGGCCTGGAAACGGCCGCCCACCTCGGCGTGGTCCGCGACGCCGCGACTCTCGAGCAATACACACGCTCGGTCGCGCGCCAGGGAGCTTTCTCCGACGGGGTCGCGGCGCTGCTCGCCTACCGCGCCGCGAAGGAGGAGAATCTCGCGGCAATCACAGAAATCGACCGGGGGCTGATGCTCTTCAAGATGAACGACGAGGCGCGCATGATGCTTCAGCGCATGGGCAAGAAGCTGGCCGAACTGGCCGTCAAACTCTTTCCCGACTACCGACAGATTGCCGACTGGCTCGAGGAGATTCGGGCGGAATCGACCCCCGGCGCCTATCCCGTCGCGCAAGGGCTCTCCTTCGCCGCCAGCGGGCTGGGGGAAGAGGAGCTGTTCGCCTCCCACCAGTACGGGGTAATCAACATGGTGCTGAGCGCCGCCCTGCGCTGCGTGCGCGTTTCCCATTACGACACCCAGCTCATACTCCAGCGCCTCTGCGCCGAGTCTGGCGCCCTTTACGAGGAGGCCCGGCAGATGACCTTCGAGGACATGAACTCGTTCGTCCCGGAGATGGATATTTTCGCGTCGCTCCACGAGAAGGGCAACATGCGAATGTTTATGAACTAAATAAAACTATCACGATATGTCAACTTGCAGAATAGGCATAGGCGGCCCCGTCGGTTCGGGCAAAACCGCCATCATCGAAGCAATCACTCCCCGCCTCCTGGACCGCGGGATGAAGGTGCTCATCATAACCAACGACATCGTCACGACCGAGGATGCGAAGCACGTCCGCAAGACCCTCAAGGGGATTCTCCTCGAGGATATGATTATCGGCGTGGAAACGGGCGCGTGCCCCCACACCGCCGTGCGCGAGGACCCATCGATGAACATCGCCGCCGTAGAGGAGATGGAGGCCAAGTTCCCCGACGCCGACATCGTCCTGATCGAGTCGGGAGGCGACAACCTGACGCTGACCTTCTCCCCTGCTCTGGTCGACTTCTTCATCTACGTTATCGACGTCGCGGCTGGTGACAAGATTCCCCGCAAGGACGGCCCCGGCATCTCGCAGAGCGACATCCTCGTAATCAACAAGACCGACCTCGCCCCCTACGTCCACGCCTCGCTGGAGGTTATGGACCACGACAGCCGCCTTATGCGCCCCGGCAAGCCGTTCGTCTTCACCAACGCCATGACCGGCGAAGGCATCGACGAGCTCGTCGACCTCATCTTCAAAATGGCGCTCTTCGATAAGAAATAACAACCCTCTAACCCACGGCATCCCTATGGCTTCCCCCAGGAAATACGAATATACCGACGTCGAGATTGTTTCCTTCGACAACGCGCGCGAAATGCGCGGCTACACCCGCACCCCGAGAGCGATGTATGTCGGAGCGCCGGGCAAACACGGCTATCTCCGTCTCGGCTTCGAGCTGGACGGCGACGGCAAGTCGATACTCCGCGACCTCGACCGCCGCGCGCCGCTGATTGTGCAGCAGGAGCTGTACTTCGACGAGGAGCTGCCCGGTATGCCGTGTGTCTACATCCTCTCGTCCGGGGGGCCGAACGTCGACGGCGACCGCTACCGCCAGATTATAACGTTGAAAAAGGATTCCATGGCCTTCGTCTCGACCGGCGCGGCAACGAAGCTCGCCCGCATGCAGGACAATTATTCCGGCCTGCGCCAGACAATCGAGCTTGACGAGGGCGCCTATCTCGAATACCTTCCCGAGCCTATTATCCCCTGCGCCAACACCCGCTTCATCAGCGAGACCGACATGAGGGTCCATCCCTCAGCGACGGTTTTTTACTCCGAGATATTCATGGGGGGGCGCAAGTATTACGGCGACGGCGAACTGTTTGACTACGACATCCTCTCGGTCTGCACCCAGGGGGAGCGCCCCGGTGGCGAGCGGCTTTTCCGCGAGAAGTTCATAATCAGCCCCAAGACCTTTCCCATACGCGACATCGGAGTGATGCACGGATTCGACATTTTCGCCAACGTGCTGGTAATGACCCCCAAGGAGAATATCGGCCCGATTTACGACGCGACAGAGCCGTTCTACGACGCTGACAACCGTCTCGCGGCTGGAATAACGCATCTGCCCAACGATGCCGGGCTGCTGTTCAAGGTGCTGGGGATGGAGACCGGGCCGGTCAAGCGCGTCGTGCGCGAGTTCTGCTCGAAAGTCAGGACGCAGGTAAAGGGTCGTCCCCTGCCGCAGGAATTTCCGTGGCGCTGAATGAAACCGCCCGTATAAGACGTTATAATAAAAAACGTTTCAAAATGGATTTAAAGAATATCAAGGCAGCGGTAACCGCCACGCTTGACGGTTCGGGGCAGGTGATGTTCCAGCAAAGTCCCTGGACAGGGCTTCTGTTCCTGGCGGGTATTTTCTGGGGTTCGTATGAATGTCACTCTCCACAGGTAGCCTGGGGCGCGGTAGTCGGCCTGGTTGCGTCAACTCTCGCCGGATATATAACTGAGCGGGGAAGTAAGGAGGGCGCGCAGGGGCTTTGGGGCTTCAACGGCATACTGGTCGGCTGCGCCTTCCCGACATTCCTGGATAACACCTGGCTGATGTGGCTGGCGCTCATTTTCTGCTCGATGCTGACCACCTGGGTACGCACGGGGATGAACAAGGTTATGGCTCCATGGAAAATCAACTCGCTGACATTTCCCTTCGTGCTGATGACCTGGGTGTTCCTCCTCGCGTCGCGCATAATGGACGGCATCGCGCCGACGACACTCTCCGAGCCTGAACTCGCCGGGCATTACCAGTTCGCCCTCGACACCTCGTTCGGCTCCCTGGTAGTCTACTGGCTGAAGGGAATCGCCCAGGTGTTTCTCGTCGATTCCTGGGTTACCGGCATCTTCTTCCTCGTGGCGCTCGCCGTATGCAGCCGCTGGGCAGCCCTCTGGGGCGCCGTCGGCTCGGCCCTGGCGCTCGCTGTCGCGCTCCTGTTCAAGGCTGACGCGTCTGACATCACCGCCGGACTGTTCGGCTTCAGCCCCGTGCTGACAGGCATCGCAATCGGCTGTACCTTCAACTCCCCGGGTTGGAAATCCGCGCTTTGGGCGTTGGCGGCGATTGTGGCAACCGTCTTCATGCAGGCGGGTATGGACGTGTTCTTCGAACCCTTCGGCCTTCCGACCCTTACCGGCCCGTTCTGCATAACGACCTGGCTATTCCTCATCCCGCTCTACAAGTTCACCACCGGGCAGAAGAAGCACGATGAATGGAAATCCGGCTGGGACGGCTTCGTCAGCGACCTGCGCCGCGAGGAAAAGAATATCGAGAATAAAGACAAAAAATAACAGGTATGGCGCTTACGCACTCCTGATAACTTAAAACTACCGAAACTATGCATATGGCAGACGCCCTGGTCTCCCCAGCCGTAGCGGCGGGAGCCGGCGCGGCGGCCGTCGCGCTGATCGCGGTGGCAGCCTCGAAAGTAAAACGGATACAGCGCGACGACATCGTGCCCCTGATGGGCGTGATGGGAGCGTTTGTCTTCGCCGCGCAGATGATAAACTTCACCATCCCCGGCACCGGGTCGAGCGGCCACGTAATCGGAGGTATACTCCTTTCCGCGGTTCTCGGGCCTTGGGCCGGATTCCTGACACTCTGCTCGGTACTGATTATCCAGTGTCTCGTCTTCGCCGACGGCGGACTGCTCGCCCTGGGGTGCAACATCCTTAATATGGGCGCCGCGTCATGCCTCCTGGCTTATCCTTTTGTCTACCGCCCGCTGGCAGGGCGTTCGGCGAAGCCGTGGCGCGTCATCGCCGCCGCGGTCACTGCCTCCGTCGTGGCGCTTGAAATCGGAGCGCTCGGCGTGACGGCCGAAACAGAAATGTCGGGCATAACGGCGCTCCCGACCTCGACCTTCCTCGCCTTCATGCTCCCGATCCATCTTGCCATCGGCGCTATCGAGGGAATCGCGACCGGGGCTGTCCTCTGTTTCATCGCCAAATACCGCCCGGAAACATTGTACAGCGGCCTCTCTGCCCCCGGACAAAGCTCCTCCCGCTCGTCGAAAAAGGTCATCTGGGCCTTCGTCGGCGGGGCACTCATCCTGGGGGGGGCGTTTACCTGGATTGCCTCCTCCAATCCCGACGGCCTGGAATGGTCAATCGCCAAGGTATCGGGTCTGACCGACCTCCCGTCAGTCACCCCTCCGACGGCTGTCATGCCGGACTACGACTCGACTTTCGCCGGAATTATCGGGGCCACGATAGTGATGATAATGCTGTGGGCCGTAACAACCCTGCTGCTCCGCAGGCGCGTCCCGGCTCCGCGGCGCAAAAGGACTGATGAATGAAAACGACGCGTCTCGAACAGGCTATCGTCATCCTCAACGCCAGGCAACTGGCGGCCGATGACGACTCGCACATCGCGGGAATCGACCCGCGTGCGCTCCTCGTCGTGACGCTCGTCTACCTCGTCGCCATGCTCAGTGTCCCGGTCTCCTCGGCCGGGATGCTGATATGGTTTGCCGCCTATCCTATTGTCAGCGCCATGCTGGCCCATATGGAGTACGGGCGCGTTTTCCGTAACTCCCTGTACGTGCTTCCGCTCCTGATTGTGATCGGCGTCTTCAACCCGTTCTACGACCGCGAGACCGCCTTTATGGCCGGGAGTGTGGCAGTAAGCCGCGGATGGGTCAGCTTCGCCTCGATCATAATCCGCGGACTGCTGTCGGTACAGGCGCTGCTGATTCTGATATATGTCGCCGGGTTCAACCGCATATGCGAGGCGCTCCGCCGGTTAGGGATGCCGCGGGTGCTCGCCACGCAGTTGCTGATGGCCTACCGCTATCTGTCGGTTCTGCTTGAGGAGACACTCTCGATGCACCGCGCCCGCCTCGCAAGGGGCTACGGACGCGCCTCCTACGGGGCGCGGATGTGGGGGCCGTTCGTCGGTCAACTCATGCTCCGTACCCTCGAGCGCGCCCGCCGGGTGAACATGGCGATGCGGGCCCGAGGATTCGACGGCTCGCTCCTCAGCTCCAATCCGTCGAAATGGCATACTCCGGACACGGTCTACTGTCTGACCTGGATTCCCGTAATATTCATCATGCGGCTGACCGACCTGTCGTCGCTTCTGCTCAACCTCGTCAACCTCTGAGAATTATGAACGATACCGCGTTACGTTTCAACGATGTCCGCTTCTCCTACCCCGGGGGGAGAGAGGTGCTCCGCGGCGTGTCGTTCGAAATACGCCGTGGAGAAAAGGTAGCGCTCGTGGGGCTCAACGGTTCGGGGAAATCGACACTGCTGCTCCACACCAACGCCCTCCTCACACCCTCGTCAGGCAGCGTCGAGGTAAACGGCGCAACGGTAACGGAGAAAAATGCGGCTGCGGCGCGGCGGGCTGTCGGGATGGTGTTCCAGAACTCCGACGACCAGCTCTTCATGCCCACCGTCGAGGCGGACGTTGCATTCGGCCCCCGCAACATGGGGCTGACTGACGAGGAAATCGCCCTGCGGGTCAACGAGGCGCTCCGCCTGACCTGCTGCGAGCCGCTGCGCGACCGGCAGCCGTTCCGGCTCTCCGGGGGGCAGAAGCGGATGGTCTCCATCGCTACCGTCCTATCGATGCGCCCCGACATACTCGTGTTCGACGAGCCTACCTCGGGCCTTGATTTCGCCGCCCGCTCGAGGTTCATAAGCATAGTCGACAGGCTGCCGCATACCGTGTTCATGTCTACCCACGACATGGAGCTTGTCACGCGCCTCTGTTCGCGCGCCATAGTAATCGAGCGCGGACTGATTACCTACGACGGCCCGGTCGACGCCCTCCCGTATCCATCCGTAACCGACATAGAAGAATTATGACACCCACAGCTTCAAAACCCGTTGATATGGCGACCATGCCGATGGGATGGCCGCAGATACGCATCGTCCTCATCGCGTCGCTCGGCCAGTTTATCGGTCAGGGGCTCGCGACGCTCGTAGGTATCGTGATTCCGCTGATGCAGCTCGCCGCGCATCCCGGGCTTTCCGCAGGGTTGCAGGGGCTGCTGGGGTGCGTCTCCCTGATCGGGATAATGGTCGGGACGGTGGTTTTCGGGCGTCTCAGCGACCGCTACGGCTACCTCCTCTTTTTCCGCCTATGCCCGCTGATAATCGCCGGGGCCTCGCTCGCCGCCGCCTTCACCAATTCCGTGCCGCTGCTGCTCGCGCTCCTGTTCCTGATGGGTTTCGGAGTCGGAGGGGAGTACAGCCTCGACCCGGATTATATCTCGGAACTGATGCCGGAAAAATGGCGCGTCTACATGGTCGGCGTGGCCAAGGCGCTCGCTTCCGCCGGGAGCGCCGTCGTAGCAGCGGTATGCTACTTCCTGATTATCCGGCGGGGAGCCGAGGGTGGAGGCACATACCTCTTCCTCGTCATAACCGCGATAGCAGCCATAATGCTGGTTTCCCGTATCGGTTTCGCCCAAAGCCCGCAGTGGCTGTTAAGCCGCGGGGAGAAGGCCAAGGCGGAAACCGCCGTCAAGAAACTCCTGGGCCCCGACGTGGTTATCCCGGTACCTCAGAAAGTGAGCCATACCCCTGCAAACCGGCAAAGTATGGGGGGCTTCATCAAAGACAACTTCGCGAAAATAATACTGACCGGCATCCCCTGGGCGTGCGAAGGGCTCGGAGTGTACGGCATCGGAATCTTCCTTCCCGTGCTGATTATGAGCTTCCGGCTCGACACCCTCCCGGCGACCGCCACCCCCATAGGGCATATAACCCATTCCGTCGGGCTGACCTTTATCCTGTGCGTCGTCATGATGGTTGGATTTACCTGCGGCATACTGATGCTCAGGCGCTTCAACCATCTTAAAATGCAGTCGGTCGGATTCCTGGCGAGCGCCGCCGGACTCGGACTGCTCCTGGCAGCCTACCTCTGCCACTGGCCAGCGTGGATCGCCATCAGCGGCTTTGCGATATTCGAGATATTCCTCAACGCCGGCCCCCACCTGATCACCTTCATCCTCCCCAGCCGCGTCTATCCCGTGGCGGACCGCGGCACCGGCTCCGGCATCGCCGCCAGCCTCGGCAAGTCGGGCGCGGTAATTGGCGCCTTCATAATTCCCGTCCTGTTGAAATGGGGCGGTGCGACCCTCGTCCTTATCGTCTCCATCGCCGTAATGGTCGCCGGCGCCCTCATCACCATCGCCATGCGCCGCGCCGCCCGCCCCTGACACCCTGACACGCGGGATCAGGAGTAGATGGTGAGGACGAGGGAGCGGGGGCCGCCGTGGTCGCGGAACTCGCAGAGGTAGATGCCCTGCCAGGTGCCGAGGTTCGGACGGCCGTTGGTGACGGGGATGGTGAGCGACACGCCGATTAAGGAACATTTGGCGTGGGCCGGCATGTCGTCGGGGCCTTCAAATGTGTGGTCGTAGTATGGCTCGTTTTCCGCGACCAGGTGGTCAAGGATTTTCGCCATATCGGCGCGCACGTCGGGGTCGGCGTTCTCGTTGACAGCCAGGGCGCAGGAGGTGTGCTTGACGAATATGTTCATCATCCCGGTCCGCGGCATGTCAGCCGGAAGGTGGCGCATAATCTCGCCTGTCACTAAATGGCATCCGCGCCGCCTGGCCTCCAGCCGAAATTCTATCTGTCTGATCATAGTTAAATATCGTCTTATGAAACGCCGAGCAGCTCGATTTCGAAGATGAGGGTGGAACCGCCGGGGATGCCGGGCTGGGAAAGACGGCCGTAGCCCTGTTCGGCGGGGATATAGACCTCCCATTTGTCGCCGACGCGCATCTGCTGCATCGCGATAATCCAGCCGGGGATGAGGTCGCGGAGCCGGAAGGCGGGAGCTACCCCGCCGCGGCTGCTGTCGAAGGTCTTGCCGTTGATTGTCTTCCCGACGTAATGCGCCGTGACAACGCTGCCGCGGTTCGGCTGCGCGCCCGACGCGTTACCTTTCCGTATCACCTTGTAAAGCACTCCCTTGTCAATAGCTTTGACACCTTCTTCCCGTGCCTTGGCCTCGAGCCATTCGCGGTTGCGCTGAACGTATTCCTGTTTTGCCATAGTCGTTTTTAGTCTGTTTCTTACGCGAAGCTACGAATAATTCCGCTATTTTGTGACAAATGTCACTCCGCCATCCCTCAGCTTTCCTTATTTTTGCCGAAAACTATACTTATGACCAACAGACTCTTCTCCATTATCCTTTTCTTACTCGCCGCAACAGCGACAAACACCGCTAACGCCTTCGGATCCGGCACAAAGGCCGTTGGCGACATCACTCTGACCAACGGCTCGCGCCTCGAGGCTGTCAGCCTCGAGCTGCCTTGTGAGCGCGACACCCAGGTAAAGGTCGTCATCGACGGAAAAAAAGAGAAGCTCGAAGCGGACAGCATACAATCCATGGTCATATGGAAAGCCAAATGTCCCGAACAAAAGCACCTGTTCGTGCCATTTTATGCCGAATTCGTCGACCTGGAGACGGGCGAAGTTACAGGAATCGCCAAGCGACTAATATGGTGCTGTCTGGACGAAGTCCGCGACCATGCCTCCTATTGGATAGAAATAGGACGGCCGACCTTCAAAAAATGCAATCTGAGGTTCAATTTCAGAAGTATGTATTCGTATGCGTCGATGACCTACATCCTCAAACGGGGAAGCGACCATCCGTGCTACGTCCCCGACTCGGAAAAGAACAAAAAGAAATGGATCCGCGTCTATTTCGCCGACGACCCCGAGGTAATCCGCAAGTTGGATGCCGGGGAATACCAAACAGGCAAACTGGCCAACAAACACACCGACCTCCGCCGCATAATCGCCGACTACAATCCGCAGAAATAAAAACACGCGCGGAATATACATTATAAAAGGCGGGGCGGGATGCTGGGAATCGGGGGGAATTTGTTATCTTTGTGGGGCGGGAAGGCCGCCTTAGAGGGTGTTTAATAATAGATGTTAAACGCTAACGAGCTATTTTAGAGGCAATTTTGAGTTTTGAGGAGGGAGCGATGCGGGCATCGTGACCGACGAGAAGCTCGAAATTGACCTAAAAGGGCGAAGTTTTAGCGTTTGGCAACGCAGACACCCGTAATTAACAGATATTATTAAACGCCCTCTTAGATAACGCTATCTGCCACAATGGACGACAAGAAACTGTTTCTGCTTGACGCGTACGCCCTGATTTACAGGGCTTATTACGCCCTTATACGCTCTCCGCGAATCACTTCCGCCGGGTTCAACACCTCGGCGGTGTTCGGCTTCTGCAACACTCTCGACGAGGTGCTCCGCAAGGAGAACCCGACCCATATCGCCGTATGCTTCGACCCTAAGGGGGACACGTTCCGCCACGAGATGTACGCCGACTACAAGGCCAACCGCGAGGCGCAGCCGGAAGACATATCCCTCTCCGTGCCAATCATCAAGGAGATTGTCGAGGCGTATGACATCCCCGTGTTCGAGGTGCCGGGCTACGAGGCCGACGACGTGATCGGAACCCTGGCGCGCAAGGCGGCAGAGGAGGGGTTCACGGTCTACATGATGACCCCCGACAAAGATTACGGCCAATTGGTGACCGACAAGGTGCTGATGTACAAGCCTTCGCTCCGAGGCCAGGGCTTCGAGCTGCGCGGCCCGGCGGAAATCCGCGAGAAATACGGAATCGAGTCCCCGGCGCAGGTAATCGACCTCCTCGCCCTGGAGGGGGACGCCTCGGATAACATCCCGGGATGCCCCGGCGTGGGACCGAAGACGGCATCCAAGCTGATCAGCCAGTTCGGATCCGTCGAGAACCTGCTGGCCCATGTCGCGGAAGTAAAGGGAGCGTTAGGCCAGAAAATAGCTGACAACGCCGACAAGATTCGTTTCTCGAAGGACCTCGCGACAATACGCACCGACGTTCCCCTCGACGTTGATTTCGACAAGCTCCTACGCGGGCCGGCCGACAACGCGAAACTCCGGGAGATATTCACCCGCCTGGAGTTCAAATCGTTCCTGGCAAAACTCGGAGCCGCTACAGCTCCAGCCGTGGCGAAAACCGAACCGGCAAAGGCGCTCGAGGAGCGCTCGCTGTTTGACTTTATCGACGGCGGAGACGAGGCGTCATCCGATGCCGTCCCGACCGTCTCGATGGCAACCGCGAGCGCCGACTATGCCGAAATAAACGCTGTCGAAGAGATAGAGACCTTCGTCAGCGAGGCGCTGAAAGCCGCGACGCTCGGCCTCTCGGTATATGCCACCGGGCCGGAAGCAATGACCGCGGTTCTGCGTGGAATAGGCGTGGCGACCGCCGAGGGTAAGGCCCGGTTTGTCGCCATCCCCTCCGATCCGGAACCCCGCAGAGATTTAATCAGGGCGTTGACCCCGCTTTTCAACTCTCCGACAGTAACCCTCAGCAGCCCCGACATAAAGCGCGACATGGTAATCCTTCGGCGCGAGGGTGTTGAGCTGACCTCGAAATATTTCGACACCTCGCTGGCCCATTACCTGTTGCAGCCCGAAATGCGCCACCGGCTGGCCGATATAGCGATGAACGTCATCCGATACCAGACGGCCGATTTCGCAGACGGCTCGACGGCCCGCAAACCCTACGCCCCGCATCCCGCCGGAGAGGAGGTAAGCCGCACTTGCGAGCACGCCGACGTCTGCCTAAGGCTCGTCGGCCCTCTCCGCTCGCTCCTGGAGGCCAACGGGCAGCTCCCGCTGCTCGACACCGTGGAGCTCCCTCTCGCCGCCGTCCTGGCCGATATGGAATGGACCGGCGTCCGAATCGATTCCGCCGAGCTTAACAACCTGTCGGTCACGCTTTCGGAGCAACTTCGTTCCATCGAGGAAAAGGCTTACGAGCTGGCCGGCGAGAAATTCAATATCGGCTCCCCGATGCAGGTCGGCGAGGTGCTGTTCGGAAAGCTGCAGCTCGATCCGAAAGCGAAACGCACCAAAACCGGGTCCTACTCCACCACGGAGGAGGTGCTCGAAAAGCATCGTAACTCCCACCCCGTAGTAGGACTGATACTCCAGGCCCGCTCGCTGAGGAAACTGCTGGCGACCTACGTCAACGCCCTCCCCGAACTGGTAAACCCCGCAACCGGGAAGATACATACGACCTTCAACCAAACTGTCACCGCCACGGGGCGCATATCCTCGGCCAACCCCAACCTGCAGAATATCCCGATACGCACCGACGACGGCCGGGAAGTGCGCCGCGCCTTCATCGCCGACGACGGATGCCTGATTCTTTCGGCCGACTACTCGCAAATCGAGCTGCGCCTGCTTGCCTCCCTCTCCCACGACCCCGAACTTACCGAGGCCTTCAACTCCGGGCTTGACATCCACCGGGCGACAGCCGCCAAGCTCTACCACGTCTCCTATGAGGAGGTTACCGACACCCAGCGCCGCAACGCCAAAACCGCCAACTTCGGCACAATCTACGGCATTTCCGCCTTCGGCCTCTCGGAGCGCCTCGGCATCAGCCGCGCGGAGGCGAAACAGTTGATTGAAAGCTATTTCGCGACCTATCCCCACCTGAAGCAGTACACCGCCGAAGCGGTCGAACGAGCCCGCAAGGAGGGCTTTGTCAGCACCATTATGGGGCGCAAACGCTATCTGCCGGACATCCTTTCGAGAAACGCGACAGTACGTTCTTTCGCCGAACGCAACGCCGTCAACGCGCCACTCCAAGGTTCCGCCGCCGACATTATCAAGGTCGCGATGATCAACATCCACAACGAGATGCGGCGCCTCGGAATGGCCTCCAGGATGATTCTGCAGGTCCACGACGAACTGATTTTCAACGTCGTTCCCGACGAGCTGCCGCAGTTGCAGGAACTCGTCGAGCGGCTCATGTCCGCAGCCTTCACCGAAGGCCCGGTAAAGCTCGAAGTATCCTCCGGTGTCGGCAAGAACTGGCTGGAAGCCCACTGACCCCGTCCCCCCTCTAACCCATGAAAACCAACCGCCTTATGGAACATCCCGAAAACAGCTCAGAATACAGCGGCCTGACGGTCAACGCCGGAGTGTCGCAGCCCCCGATTGTAAACCCTTACCTCAAGCCCCGCAAGCGCAAACCCCTCCCAACCTCCGGCGAACTCGTAGAGGGGATTCTGAAGGGGGATGTCACGATGCTTTCCCGCGCCGTGACGCTCGTCGAAAGCCTCGCGCCCGACCATCAGTCGCTTGCCCGCGAAGTGATAGAAAAATGCCTACCCCATTCAGGCAACTCGCGACGGATAGGCATAACCGGCGTACCCGGAGCGGGTAAGTCAACCTCTATTGATGTTTTCGGCCGCCATGTGCTCAAAAATGGGGGAAAACTCGCCGTGCTCGCCATCGACCCCTCGTCGGAACGTTCGAAAGGGAGTATCCTCGGCGACAAGACCCGCATGGAGAAGCTGTCGCAGCATCCCGGAGCCTTCATCCGCCCTTCCCCTTCGGCCGGCTCGCTCGGCGGAGTAGCGCGCAAGACCCGCGAGACAATCATCATCTGCGAGGCCGCGGGGTATAACAACGTGTTTATCGAGACCGTCGGCGTAGGCCAGAGCGAGACCGCCGTACACTCCATGGCCGATTTCTTCCTCCTCATCCAAATCGCGGGAGCGGGCGACGAGCTGCAGGGTATAAAACGCGGCATAATGGAAATGGCCGACGGCATTGTAATCAACAAAGCCGACGGCGACAACGTGGACCGCGCCCGCCTCGCCCAGGCGCAATACCGCTCCGCGCTCCACCTCTTCCCGACGCCGCCTTCCGGCTGGACGCCTGAAGTGCTAACCTATTCCGGCTATTATGAGCTTGGCATCTCCGAAATATGGGACATGATCGACCGTTACTTCAAGTTCGTGGAAGCAAACGGTTATTTCGAGCGCCGCCGACGCGAGCAGGCCCGTTACTGGATGTACGAGACCATCGACTCCGAGCTGCGCCGCCGCTTCTACGACGACCCCGAGCGCGCCGCCCGCATCGCCCAGGCCGAGCGCCTCGTCCTCTCCAACCGCCTCAGCCCCTTCGCCGCCGCCTCCCAGCTCCTCTCTAACTAAATTTGTTTAACTATGAATAATTATCCATCTTATCCTCCCCCAGTGAGGAAACGCCCATCTTCTGTTATTTCTTGGCTCGGATTTGGCATTTCTCTCGGCACCTTATTAACTATCATTATTCTAACCTTATTGGAATCCAGTCTGACCGATGATATATACGCCTCAACACTCCTGTCAATATTATTAATGATGACGATAGGTGTTCTCGGTTTAATATTCTCAATAATAGGTGTTTTCTTAGCTATAAAGAATGGCACTCCCAAATGGATGAGCGTCTGCGGCATTATATTCTGCTGCCTATATTTGCCAATGCTATTCCTTAGTGCTATGGTCGGAATATCAAACGGGCAAGAAATAACAACCGAGCAATCAGTAACAGAAACTGATTATGGATTAGCTCCTGTCGCTCCATGTCCCGAAGAACCCGCATCTCCTGAGTAATAGCTAAAAAAGTAATTATACATCGTTTAGTATCTTCTTTTACATAAATCCTTTCGGACTCTTATCAAGCCTGGTACTTAGCTCTATCTGACCTCGAGCTTAACCCTATCAGACTTTCGAGGTCAAAGACCTCGGATGTTAGTAACCCCGCCATAAGCCGCCTCTAGCGGCGGTGTCCGGCGCTGTCCGCCCACTCGGTGGAGTCTGTCCTGTCCGGTTAGCCGGACAGGACGGACAGAATGGCTATTGCATAGGGACGGCCTTGCAATCCGCCATTGCAAGCGGCGAAGCCGCGGTGTAATTGTAGCCCCGGGTCGAGCGTCGGAGACGCGATGGCCTGGGGTGTAGGCGTACGAGCGGGGGCATCGGAGATGTCCGTTAATACGACATAAACTACCGTCTATCAAGATTGTACGACCTCTCCGAGGCCGTTTGGCGGGGATGACGCCGACACACACACACAGCCATCGCGACCTTCGGTCGCTCGGCAATGTGCTACAATCACACCGCGGCTCCGCCGCTCACCAACAACCTCCATTCCTCCTATATTGCCCGGAACACCTGAGGAGAGATCGCCATCCTTGTGTAGGGACACGGCGTGCCGCGTCAGGCTTGGAAAATCAGTTATTCATCCCGCAAGACAATGTATGTCAAGCTTATCTATATGGCAACGCAAACGCGGCACGCCGCGTCCCTACACCCATTGCTGCCAGACCGGGCAATCCGGGCATAGTGAACAAAACGCACAGGGTCGACGACCCTGCGCATCCTTGTAAGGCTGGGGTTATTTGAGGGCGGAGTACTCGGCGTCGGTGACGGGGGCGAGCCATTCGGTAGAGGTCTCCTCGCCGGGGACTTCAAAGGCGAGATGGGAGAACCAGGAGTCGGCGGCGGCTCCGTGCCAGTGCTTGACGTTGGCGGGGATATGGATTACGGTGCCGGGGAGGATTTCCTGCGCGGGTTTCCCTTCCTCCTGGTACCATCCGCGTCCACCTACCCCGACAAGCATCTGTCCCCCGCCCTTCGCGGCGTGGTGGATATGCCAGTTGTTGCGGCAACCCGGCTCGAAGGTGACGTTCACGAACGGTACCTGCGCCTTGGAAACCGGGGCGAGGAAGCTGCGGCCGGTGAAGTATTTGGCATACGCCGTGTTCGGGTCGCCTATGGGGAAGAATATCGTGCGCTGGTACTCGGCCATGGCGTCGTCGCCAGCGACTTGGTCGTCGGTCCATACCTCCTTTGCCAGGCGGAAGGCAGCCCACGCCTTGGGCCATCCGGCGTAGAAGGCGACGTGGGTAATCGCCTCGGCGATTTCAGTGCGGGTGATGCCGTTGTTCTTCGCGTTCTGCAGGTGGTGGAGGAGCGAGGTGTCGGTGATACCCTGCGCCACAAGCGCCGTAACCGTAATCAGGCTGCGGTCGCGGAGCGAGAGCAGGTCGTTGCGGCTCCAAACCTCTCCGAAAAGGATGTCGTCGTTAAGATGGGCGAACTCCGGGGCGAACTCGCCAAGCTGCTGGCGGCCCGCCGTCTGTACAATCTTTTGCTGTGCCATAACGTTAAGTGTCATTATCGTCGCAATAACTGTGGCAATAACTTTGTTCATATCCGTATTATTGAGTTTCTGACGCGAAGTAACCATTATTTTCGGACGCACCATTTACCACATTTACCTTTCCTATTACCAAAAACGCGGAATATGGCGGATTTTCGCGAAATATGCCTAATTTCGCGGCAGAACAATCCCCAATCAAGCAGCGATTCCTTATGGAACAGAAAAGGACGATAAACCTCGACTCTGTAGACGCTTACAACAAACTCTACGGGCTGGAAACCCTACATCCGCTCGTAACGGTCGTCGACCTCAAACAGGCGAAACACCATTCCGCCAGCGCCATATTCAATTACGGCCTCTATGCCCTGTTCCTGAAAAACGGTGTCACTTGCTCGATACGCTACGGGCGGAAGCAGTACGACTACCAGGAGGGGACCGTGGTCAGTTTCGCGCCGGGCCAGCAGGTCGATGTCGAAATTCCCGCGGGGGAGGTCACCCACGACGTTCTCGGCCTCCTCTTCCATCCCGACCTGATTTACGGCACGACCCTCGGCGAGAAAATCGCCTCCTTCAAGTTTTTCGACTACTCGCAGATGGAGGCGCTCCATCTTTCGGAACGGGAGCGCGAGATTTTCCTCGACTGCCTCGACAAAATCAAGCGCGAGCTGGAACACCCCGTCGACAGCCACTCGGCCGCCGTGCTCTCGGCCAACATCCAGCTCCTGCTCGAATACCTCCACCGGTTCTACGACCGCCAGTTCATCACCCGCCACAAGGTCAACTCAGAAATCGTTGCCCGCTTCGAGAGGCTTCTGAAGGACTATTACGGCGACGGCGCGGCAAAGGAGTCGATTCCGTCAGTGGCCGAGTTCGCGTCGAAAGTCAACCTTTCGCCCGGCTATTTCAGCGACCTGGTGAAGCGCGAGACGGGGATGTCGCCCAAGACTCTCATAATGCGGCATATGATCGAGGTCGCCAAACACCGCCTGGCAGCCACCTCGGAGGATGTCGGCATAATCGCCTACGAGCTTGGATTCCAGTATCCTGCCCACTTCACACGGATGTTCAAGCGCCTGACGGGGCAAAGCCCGACCGACTACCGCCGCCTTATAGAGCAGAACTGAACAATTGGCCGCGGGGCGTGTTAAGATATTAACAATCGTTAATGCTTACGCGCCATGTCTTCCACTGCCCAGACCCCCGCTCCCGCGAACAACGCAGGGAAAAAGCGGGCTGAAATCGTGCTCGGGACGATGAACTTCATCGTCCTGGTTCTTTCCGTACTGCTGATAGTATGGATTTCGTTTGACACATTTAAGAGAATCAACTTCCTCGAGAACCACGCCTACATGACATTCCAGTTCTGGGTCTGCGTGGTCTTCATCATCGACTTTTTCATCGGCCTGGCCTACGCCGAGGACAAATGGCGATATTTCCGCCACAGGCTGGTATTCCTCCTGCTGTCCATCCCGTACCTCAACCTTATCAGCGTGATGGATATCCACCTGAGCCACGACGCGCTCTACTTCGTTCGCTTCATCCCGCTGGCCCGCGGCGCCCTGGCCCTGTCGATCGTGATCAGCTACCTGTCGTCCAACGCCGTGACGAGCCTCTTCATGTCATATCTGACAATCATGATCCTGGTAGGCTATTTCTGCTCGCTGATATTTTACCAGCGCGAGGCCGGGGTCAATCCGCAGGTCAATTCCTACTGGACAGCGCTATGGTGGTCGGCGATGAACATGTCGACCGTCGGCTGCGACATATCCCCCGTGACGGTCTCGGGCAAGATTGTCGCAGTCATCCTCCCTGTTTCCGGAATGATTATCTTCCCCCTGTTCACCGTCTATCTGACCGACTACGTCACCCGGTCTATCAAGAAAGGACGCCGGGAGGACGCGGACAAGAACGACACGGTTGCTTAAACATTCCCGCGACACAGTTTGTTAATATCCTGAAAACTAAGCCCGAGCGCCTCGCACCGCAAGGTCTCCCGCATTACGCAACCCTTTAAAAAACATAGCTTTATGCATCTGACACCGAAAGAGCAAGACAAGCTGACGCTCCTGTCTCTCGGCATGATCGCCGAACGCCGCCTCAACAAAGGCCTTAAGCTCAACTATCCCGAAGCCGTGGCCTACATCACCTCGTCGGCCCTCGAAGGGGCTCGCGAAGGGAAGACCGTCGAGGAAGTAATGCATGACGCCGCGACCGTGCTCACCAAGGAACAGGTCATGGACGGCGTCGCCGACATGATCACCCTCCTGCAGGTAGAGGCCGTCTTTACCGACGGCTCGCGACTGGTCAGCATCCACCACCCGATCAAGTAACCGCTTCCCGCCAACTCCTAAACAACATCGATATGGCTACAAACACACCAAATACGCCGAAGGCAGCGACCCAGGCGCCAGGGACGGCCGCGCAGACCAGCCCCACATACACCACTCCCCAGGGCATCTTCCCGGGCAAACCCGCGATCGCCTATCCCGACACCCCCGGATTCACTCCGGCGACCTCCGTACCGGTCGGGGGCGTGATTCTCGCCGAGGGGGACATCACCTATAACGCTGACCGCCCCGTCAAGAGCCTCAAGGTACGCAACACCGGCGACCGCCCCGTGCAGGTCGGCTCCCACTTCCATTTCTTCGAGGTAAACCGCTATCTCGAGTTCGACCGCAAGGCAGCCTTCGGGTGCCACCTCAACATCCCCGCGACTACCGCCATACGTTTCGAGCCGGGCGAGGAGAAGGAGGTCGAAGTCGTGCCCTTCGCCGGCAAGCAGCGCGTGATCGGTTTCAACGACCTCGTCAACGGCTTCGCCGGTCTCGAAGACACCCCGACATACTATCCCGCCGAAACCCGCGCCTTCCGCAAGATGGAGGAATACGGCTTCAAGAACATCCCGGAGGATGAAGCCGATGCCGAGTTCACATCAAAATCCTAACCTCTTTTTCCGACTAAGAACACTATGGCTACAATATCGCGTCAAGAATATAACAACCTGTTCGGACCGACCGTGGGCGATAAAATCCGCTTGGGCGACACCGACTTGTATGTAGAGATTGAAAAAGACCTCCGCGTTTACGGCGACGAGGTCGTGTATGGCGGCGGAAAGACAATCCGCGACGGAATGGGTACGGCCAACACCATCACATCCGACGCCGGCTCGCTCGACCTGGTAATAACAAACGTAACCATCCTCGACCCGCTGTTAGGCGTAATCAAGGCCGACGTCGGGGTCAAGGACGGCAAAATCGCCGGTATCGGCAAAGCCGGTAACCCCAACACGATGCAGGGCGTGACACCCACCCTCTGCACCGGCCCCTCGACCGACGCGATTTCCGGCGAGCACCTGATTCTGACAGCCGCCGGAATCGACGGACACGTCCACTTCATATCCCCCCAGCAGGCCTACGACTGCCTCAGCAACGGTATCACGACCCTCATCGGCGGAGGCATCGGCCCCACCGACGGAACCAACGGAACGACCATCACCTCCGGCCGCTGGAACATCCACAAAATGCTCGAATCTACCGAAGGGCTCCCGATCAACATGGGCTTCCTCGCAAAAGGCAACTCCTCCGTCGCCGAGACCCTCGACGAGCAGATCGAGGCCGGAGCCTGCGGATTCAAAATTCACGAGGACTGGGGGTCGACTCCCGCGGCGATACGCGCCTGCATGACCTCGGCTGACAAATACGACGTTCAGGTAGCGATCCATACCGATACCCTTAACGAGGGTGGCTATGTCGAAGACTCGATTGCCGCTATCGACGGCCGCACGATCCACACTTACCATACCGAAGGCGCCGGCGGCGGCCACGCTCCCGACCTGCTGAAGGTAGCGTCGATGGCCAACGTGCTCCCATCCTCGACTAACCCGACTCTCCCCTTCGGTGTCAACTCCCAGGCGGAACTGTTCGACATGATCATGGTCTGCCACAACCTCAACCCGCAAATCCCATCCGACGTGGCCTTCGCCGAAAGCCGCGTGCGCCCCGAGACACAGGCCGCCGAGAACATCTTCCACGACCTCGGCATTATCTCGATGGTATCCTCCGACTCCCAGGCCATGGGCCGCGTCGGCGAATCCTTCATGCGCACTTTCCAGATGGCATCCTACATGAAGCAGGTACGAGGCAAACTCCCCGAGGACAGCGACACAAACGACAACTTCCGCGTACTCCGCTACCTCGCACAGATTACCCTTAACCCGGCAATCACATACGGAATTTCCGACATACTCGGCTCTATCGCCGTAGGCAAGATGGCCGACCTCGTGCTTTGGGAACCCGAGTTCTTCGGAACCAAGCCCAAGATGGTTATCAAGGGTGGTCTCATCAACTGGGCGAATATGGGCGACCCCAACGCTTCGCTCCCCACGCCGCAGCCGAAAATCATGCGCCCCATGTTCGGAGCTTTCGGCAAAGCAATGCCCCGCACCTGCGTACGCTTCGTCTCGAAAGCGTCGTATGACGACGGCATCGCCGAAAAAATCGGCACGGACAACATCTTCTACCCCGTCCGCGGCGTGCGCCAGCTCTCAAAGAGCGACATGGTGCTGAACTCGGCCCTCCCCCGAATCGAGGTCGACCCCGAGACATTCAACGTCTACGTCGACGGCATCCTGGCCACCGTGCCCCCTGCCAAGTCCCTCCCTCTGGCCCAGCTCTACTGGTTCAGTTGACCTCCGGGACGAGAACGACAAGATTTCTGTAACATAAATTCCGGGTGGTACGCCGATAAAGGCGCGCCACCCGATTTGTTTGCCCATGGGCACGCAACACGGCCCGTTTCCAAGGGGTGATTCTCGAAAGGAGCGACGTAAGTTTTGGGGGTTGGAAAATGTTTTTGTAACTTTGCGGAAACGAAATGTAGCTCATGATGGAACAGTCAAGAATCTCCCGCAGAGTGGAATCCCTGTCGCCGTCGGCGACTCTCGCTATGTCGGCAAAGAGCAGCGAGCTCCGCGCCCAGGGTGTCGATGTGATTAACCTGTCGGTCGGCGAGCCTGATTTCAACACGCCCGACCACATCAAGGAGGCGGCCAAGCGCGCGATCGACGATAATTATACCCATTATCCCCCCGTGCCTGGCTATATGCCGCTGCGCCGCGCGATTGCCGATAAGCTGCGCCGCGACAACGGGCTGGAATACGCCCCCGAGCAGATTGTGGTTTCCGCCGGGGCCAAACATTCGCTCTCCAACGCCGTGCTCGCCCTGGTGAATCCCGGCGACGAGGTCGTTATCCCGACTCCGGCGTGGGTAAGCTATGTCGAGATGGTAAAGCTCGCGGAGGGTGTCCCCGTATGCGTTCCGGCCGGCATCGACCAGGATTTCAAGATACTTCCCGACCAGCTCGAGGCCGCGATCAACGAGCGCACGCGCCTGGTGATGCTCTGTTCCCCCTCCAATCCTTCGGGCAGCATATACTCCCGCGAGGAATATGCGGGCCTGGTTGAGGTTCTCGCCCGCCATCCGCAGGTCGCCGTGATTTCCGACGAGATTTACGAGCATATCAATTATACCGGCGAGTTCACCTCCCTGGCGTCCTTTCCCGAGATTGCCGACCGAGTGGTGATAATCAACGGCGTGTCGAAGGCTTACGCCATGACCGGCTGGCGCGTCGGCTTCCTCGCCGCCCCGCTGCCGATTGCCAAGGCTTGTTCGAAGCTACAGGGGCAGACTACCTCCGGCATCTCGTCCATCGCCCAGAAAGCTGCGGAAGCCGCGTATCTCGGGCCTCAGGAGTGCGTCGAGGAGATGCGCCTGGCGTTTGAGCGCCGCCGCGACCTCGTTGTCAGGCTTGCCAAGGAGATTCCCGGCCTTAAGGTTAACAACCCGCAGGGCGCTTTCTACCTCTTCCCGGAGGTGACGGCCTATCTCGGCGGCAAGGTAAAGACCGACAAGGAGCTGGCTATGTACCTGCTCGAAGAGGGGCACGTCGCTACTGTCGCCGGCTCTGACTTCGGACTTCCCGGATATATCCGCCTCAGCTACGCCGCGGCCGACGAGCTTCTCGTCGAGGCGATGGGACGCATAAAGACCGCTCTCGCTAAACTACTCTAATTGAATAATTCAACTTTCGCAAGCTCAAGTTGATGTGAATGAAGTGAAAAGTGAAAATCAGGCTTCGCCTGAGTGAAGATAACACTTAATGAGTATCCCCTTCACATTTCACCATTCACCCTTCACCATTTAAGGTGAGCAAGTTGAAAACTTGCGAAACTTAATTGAATAATATACCAAAATGGACTTTATACAGGAACTTACCTGGCGCGGCATGATTCACCAGATGATGCCCGGCACAGACGAACAACTCAAAAAGGGGATGACCGCGGCATACCTCGGTATCGACCCGACGGCTGACTCGCTCCATATAGGCCACCTCGTGGGCGTGATGATGCTCAAACACTTCCAGCGTTCGGGCCACAAGCCCATCGCCCTGATTGGCGGCGCGACCGGCATGATCGGCGACCCCTCGATGAAGAGCCAGGAACGCAAGCTGCTCGACGTCGAGACCCTCCGCCATAACCAGGAGGCGATTAAGAAACAGCTCTCCAAATTCCTCGATTTCGACAGCGACGCGCCTAACGCTGCAATCCTCGTCAACAACTACGACTGGATGAAGGACTACGGTTTCCTGGACTTTATCCGCGACATTGGCAAGTGCATCACCGTCAATTACATGATGGCGAAGGATTCCGTCAAGAAGCGCCTCTCCGGCGACGCCGGGCAGGGTATGTCGTTCACGGAGTTCTCTTACCAGCTCCTCCAGGGCTACGACTTCCTGCATCTCTACCAGACAGAGGGTTGCCGCCTCCAGCTCGGCGGTTCGGACCAGTGGGGCAACATCACTACCGGCACGGAGCTGATCCGCCGCATCGCCGGAGCCGATGACGCCTTCGCCCTTACCTGCCCCCTCATCACGAAGGCCGACGGCGGCAAATTCGGCAAGACCGAGAGCGGCAACGTATGGCTCGATCCAGCCCGCACGACCCCCTACCAGTTCTACCAGTTCTGGCTCAACGTCTCCGACGAGGACGCTCAGAAATACATCAAGATTTTCACCATCCTCTCCAAGGAGGAAATCGACGCGCTCGTAGAGGAGCAGAAGGCCGATCCCGGGCTGCGTCCCCTGCAGAAGCGCCTCGCAAAGGAGATTACCTGCATGGTACACTCCGAAAAGGACTACGAGATGGCGGTCGAGGCGTCGCAGATTCTTTTCAGCAACAAGGCCGCCGCGACGCTCCGCAAAATCGACGAGGCGACGCTCCTCTCCGTGTTCGAGGGTGTGCCGCAGTTTGAAGTGTCTCGTCATGACATTGCCGACGGTATCTCGATTGCCGACCTGCTGACCGACCGCGCCCCCGTCTTCCCCTCCAAGGGTGAGCTGCGCAAACTGGCCCAGGGTGGCGGTTTCTCGATCAACAAGGAGAAGGTCGCCGACCCGTACGCTCCGGCGTCTCTCGATATGCTCCTTAACGACAAGTACATCCTCGTCCAAAAAGGAAAGAAGAATTATTACCTGCTGCGCGTTATCTGATATTCCGCGCGTTATCTGATATTCGTGGCAAAACCCGCCAGTCATGTCCGCCACAGAAACATTGCTTACCATAGTGGTCCCGGTTTTCAACCGGGAGCATTTGGTACGGCCAACGCTTGACAGTATCGCGGCGCAGACCCTGCGTCCGCTGAGGATAATCCTGGTAGACAACAACTCTACCGACGGCACTCTCGAAACGCTCAGGCAATGGAAGCGCGAGGTCGAAACCCCGACATTCGCGGTTGACATACTCAGCGAGACAACTCAGGGAGCCGCCGCCGCGCGGGAATGTGGCTTGCGACAGGTGACGACGGAATACACAATGTTTTTCGACAGCGACGACCTCATGGCCCCGGTCCATGCGGCCCTCGCTGTCGACGCTTTCCGGCGTAATCCCGATGTCGACCTTATCGGGTGGGATGTCTCGGTCGGCAACGCGTCCGGGAGGTTCGTCGGTAAAGTGATGCGGTTTTATGATACTGATTTCCAGTGGCATAATATAATGCACGGCTCCCTCGCCACGCAGCGGTATGCCGCCCGAACGTCGCTTTTCCGACACGCTGGAGGGTGGAATCCCGAGGTAAGGGGATGGGACGACATAGAGCTTGGGCTCAGAATACTCTCCGGGAATCCGAAAATCCTCAAGCTGACGGGAGAACCGACCGTCATCTGGCGGGCGCATAAGGATTCTATTTCGCGGCAGGATTTCGCCTCGCAGTCAGATGTATGGGAGCACGCTTTGGAAGTTATGCGCGCCGAATCGCATCCCAGGCTTCGGCGCTATGTCGGGCTTAAAGGGGCCATTCTTGCCGGAGATTACGCCAAGGAAGGGGAGTCCGCCAAGGCATCTTCCCTGATGTCGCGTCTCCTTGCAGAAGAGCCCTCCGCCGCCTACCGTCAGCTCCTGCGCTTGGCCTACGCCCTCCAGCGCTCCGGCCTCCGCGGCGTAGCCCGCCTTCTGCGCCCTTTCTATTAAGCGATTATTCCGCGGGGGCGGAGAGTAGGGCGTGGAGCCAGGGAATTACAAGCTCGCTCTTGAAGTAATGGTGGGGCGGATCAACATTGGCGAGACGGAAAAACTCCGCCCGGTCGATACCCGAGGGCATTTTGTCGAGTAGAACGCGGTCGGCGGGATCGGCGAATTTGGGATAGTGGTGGTACTCGAAGTTTCCCGGCGCGCCGGCTATGTCGTAGGCCTTGGCTATCAATTTGAAATCGCGGTCCATCCCCCCTTCGGTGCAGATTACGGGGCGCGGGGCTAACGCTGCGACTATGTCCGGGAAGTCAAAAATGGTCAGGAAGCCGGGGATAAGGTGTTCGATAGTGTTCGGGAAAGGGCGTGCCCCGTCCTGGGAGGGTTTGTTCATCGTAAAGGCTCTTTCGCGGGTCCGGCAGAGGAAGTCGTTGTAGACAAACGCGTATATGGAATCATCGAGCAGCCCGAGCGCCATCATCGGCTCCGTGCCGAGCGAGAACCCGCTGACGATTAGGCGCTTGGGGTTAATGTTCGGTTGCCGTTTCATCCAGTCAAGTATGACCTTGTCCTGCCACGAGGCGAGCCCGAGATAGCTCCATCCGGCTTCGAGAAGGAACCGCGAGGTCGCCAGGTAGTCGAAATATCCGTTATCTGAAAGCTCTCCGCACGAGGGATTGTCGACCACCACGGCCACAATCCCCTCCTCGACATACCTGCGGCCCATTGCCGCAGGGCGGAAGACTGAATCACGCTCCCCTTCCAGCGAGAAATTCCCCATATGTTCGCCCGCGAGCAGTTCCTTGGTCTGCCCGAAACCGGGAATACAGAGTGCGGCCGGTAACGCCTGCCCCGGCTCAGCGACGTTGCTGTTGTCAGGAATCATTACGAGGAACGGCACGACGGATCCTCCGAGCGGGTATGATTCCCATTTCTCGATTCGGTAGCCGGGTCGCTTTGCCTCCAGCACCTTTACAGGGGGCGCTGCTTCGGCGCGGGGGTGGCGCATTAGCCGCGCCATCTCGACGCTCATCCTGGAGCGCCAGTCGGCAAACTCGGCGTGGGTAAACGCCGTATCCAAGCTCAGGCTCGGCGCGTTGGACGCAAGAAATCTTTCAGCCGTGCCGCGCGAGCTGAGCGACCGGCCGTCGGCGCGGGTAGTCTCATTCATTGTTTGCGCTGTCGCCGCTATCCCGGCGACTATGGCAGCGATAGCCGCCAGTACCGTTCTCCACTTGAATCCAGTCATAAGGTGTCAATATTTCTATCCGCGAAGATAGTAACTAAATGAAATATTCTCCTCAGATTTAGCAAAAAAACAGGGGTTGCAGCCGGTGTGGCCGCAACCCCTGTCTGGAGTATATGGTATGATTTAGTCAGCTACGAATTTCACGCGGGCCGATGCGAAGACGGAAAGGTCGAGACGGCGCGCGAGTTCCATAATCACCCTGGCGCCTTTTACGCTGACACCGACGGAATTAAGCTCAGGCGCATAGGCCGCTACCGCCATCACTCCGGGAATGATGCCGAGGACAGTGCCTCCGAAAGAGCTCTTCGCGGGAATCCCGGCCTTTACGAGCCAGGGGGTGTTCATCTTGTGGAGACCTTTGGCGGCCATCAATCCTACGAGGCTCTGCGAAAGTTCGCCGTCATAGACGATTTTGCCGGTCGAGGGGTTGACGCCGTCGGCAGCAACGGTGGCTCCCATCATCGCGAGCTGCTCTGTCGAAGCGCCCATCGCGAGGGCTTTCAGGTAGAGGCCGAGGGCCAGGTCCGTATCGTCGTAAAGCTGGTAACCGTTCTCCTTCAGCGTTTCGGCGGTCTTTGTCTCGGCAGCTTCCTTCTGCAGGTACTCATAGACATTGTCGGCGAGTTCGGGAGCGGACCCCATAAGGTCGATCATGCGGTTCTCGTACAGGTTCCATTTCGATTCCGGGTCGCCTGTCGGCTCTACCGCCGAGAAAGCGCGGATGCCGTGTGCCCCGAAGGCGAGCCCTTTGGGCTTGGGCGCGAGGCGGTTCGCGGGGCATTTGCCCGATTTTTCAACCACTTTGTCTACGCCGAGCTGCGAGAAGAGCACGGAATGAAGGGGCAGGTGGATGATCGAGCCCATCGGCGCCTTTACCTTGGTGTCACCCTTGCTGATAGTCGTGCCGTCGGTCAGAACTACGGTTATTCCGAACTGCCCGGCGACTGCGTTGAGGTTTCTGGGATTGATTTCCCCCTCTTTGATAGGTTCTACTGCCGCATAGGCTTCATCGACGGCCTTGCGGAGGTCTGACAGGGATATTTTACGTTCCATATATAGTTAGTGTGTTAGTTATCGCTACTTTTTCATTCGCAATAATCTAACACACTAACGGGGGTGATAGTTCTGTTTTTTAGAAATTCGTTACATTCAGAAAGAGTATTTAAGCATGGCGTTGAGGCGGTTGGCCTGGGCGTGCTCGTTGTCGACGTTCTTGCGGGAGCCGTGGATGTATTCAACGCCGATCAGAAGGTCTGGAATCGGGGCGTAGAAGGCGTTGACAATGGCGTAGTTGCCGCGTTTGTATGTGTTATCAGGGAGGCGTCCCTGGTCGTAGAGGCGGCAGAAGCTGTAGCCTCCCGAGATGAACAGGTTTTTCGTCAGGTTGACCCGCGCTCCGGCGAGTACTCCGAGCGAGCCGGGGGCGCGCATTTTGCCGGGATCGTCGGTAGTCGGCACGAGGTCATATCCGAAACCCGAGAGGTCGTTGAGCCATGTCCCGACGCCGCGTCCGTACAACCCCTGGTAATAGAACGTCAGGTACCTTGTCGCGTTGGCTACGCCGCTGAGCTGTACGCCCCAGCCCGGCTCGTAACGGTTTTTCCCCGAAAGCAGGTCGCGGTAGGCGATATCGCGGAACACGGCCGAGAAGCGCACGTGGCTCTTGCCGTTGTCCCATCCGTATTGTATGAAGGCGGGAATATCAGGTACTCGGGGGCTTATCGAGGCCGTTACAGGGACCCCCATCCCGTAGACATCGGTATATTGCCCGGTGACCGAAGGCATCTCGGCCGATACGGCCCATGACACCCCGTTGGGGCGCAGGAGGCGGTAGCGGAGCATCATCGGCTTGCCGCCGGTGCCACCCGAGGGACCCTGGTAGTCAATGGTCGGCATGCAGGCCGTCGCGTCGACGAACGAACTCCTTGTCTTGCCGACAGTGACGTTACCGAGGGAGACATATGCCTGCTGCACCTTGAATCCGTAACCGTTCGCGGAGCCTGAGAACTGCGACTCGGCGTAGGCGACCAGCGGGCCGAGTTTCGTCTGTTTCACGAACTTGATGAACAGCGACGAATGGTTCGCGCTCCCCTGCATCCGCTCACGCTCCGCCTTGTCGGCCGGCACGGGGATTTCGAAAGTCGTGAAGCCGCCGTCGTCAATCGAGCCGCGGAAGTCGTAGGAGAACACGCCCTCTACAGCGCCGCCTATACCGAGCGCGGCGGTTCCCTCGCGGTCAATCAGGAGGAAGCGGGGAATGCCGGGATCCTGGAAATGGAGTTCCTGGGTGTCGTACATGACGGTCATCACCTCGCGGTGGGCGTTAGCGGTGTCCCCGGTCAGGATAATGGCTCTTTTCGGCGATTCCATAAAGATGTAGTCGTCAGTTTCGGGAGCGGGTTCAGCCGCTGCCAGGATAGGAACGATCACGGCCGCAGCCACTGATCCGAAAATAATTAGGTTACGTCCGAGCCTCGCGCGGCGTACCAGCCTTACGGCCTTAGAAAACTGGCCCATTAGATAAACAGTTGAAGCGTTAGAGCAAAGTATTAATATATGTTATAACCCCTCCCCTCCCGTTAAAGTTCGCCCGAAGTACTATAAATATTGCGGAGGCTACCATAACATAAAAAGGCGCTCATCACGAGCGCCTTTTTATTGGTTTCCAATAGGTACAATTTCTAAGGTAAAAAAGATTGTTTTAGGTTTGCGGTACAAAGGTCGCTGTTTTCCGATTAGTTGCAAAATTTCGGAGTATGTTCCATAACATATTTTTACAACCTCATACCTTTGCCTTTAAAATTTGTGAAACGCAATGTTTTGATTGATACGCCGTTAACCCGCAATTAACGAGGCGCGGACGGGCTGAGTTAAAGAATGTTAATCAATTAAAACTGCGAAAAAACCGCTATATCTTCAATGAAAAATATCAAGTCTAAACTCTCTGCCGTCGAATATTCCGTAAGAAAAATGGGTTATCCAGTCGCCGAGGATAACCATATGGCTGTCGGTCCCGGGAAGGGGGTAGTCAACGAGGGTGTGTCGGTGGCCGAACACGAAATAATCGATGCGTGAATCGGTCTCGCGGAGATAGTCGAGGCAGTAGTCGACAAACGGTTCGTCGGCCGGGTCGAACTGCTTTTCGGCGTATCCCTGGAAGTCGCGGGAGGAGGCGGACCAGCGGTGGGCGAAGGCGATTGTCCATCGCGGATGTATCGCTGAATAGAGAATCTGGCAGAGGCGGTTGCGGAACATCGCGCGGATGAAGCGGAACGAGGGCTTGAGCTTCCCAACGCCGTCGCCGTGGGTCAGCAGGAACCGTTTGCCGAGAATCTCGCGGATGAGGACGCCGTCGACAACCTCCAGCCCGATTTCATTACGCAGGTAGTCGAAGAGCCATATGTCGTGGTTGCCGATAAACCAGGTGATTTTCACTCCCGAATCGGCCAGGCGGGCGAGGGCCCCGAAGAAGCGCAGATACCCCCTGGGCGCGACGTTGCGGTACTCGTACCAGTAGTCGAGTACGTCGCCGAGCATTATGAGTTCCGAGGCGCGCCCTATCAGCGACTCCACGAAGCGGGCGGCGCGCCGTTCGTGGGCCGCCGGGTCGGGTATGTATTTCGCTCCGAGGTGGAGGTCCGAAATAAAGTAGACGGGGAGTCGGGGTTCGGCGTTCATTTCCGCGGCGTTCAAAGGAATCCGAGTTCGAGTTTCGCCTCCTCGCTCATCATGTCCTTGGTCCATTCAGGCTCGAAGACAATGTTGATTGTTACGGAGCGTATCCCCTCTATTGATTCGAGTTTCAGCCGCGCGTCCTCGACAATGAAGTCGGCCATTGGGCACGAGGGGGCGGTCATCGTCATGTCTATCACGAGGTCCCCCTCGTCCGAGAGGTCAATACGGTAGACGAGCCCCAGGCTGTATATGTCGACGGGGATTTCGGGGTCGAAAACCGTCTTGAGCATTTCGACCACTTTCTCTTCGAGTTGGAGATGTTTCTCTGCGTCCATATGGCGTTTTATATAGTTCGTAGCACAAAGTTAGGCAATTTTGTCGAAAGCGTGGGGAAATTTCGTACCTTTGGGGAAATTTTTCGCGCAACGCGGGCCGCTTCTTTTCGGGGCGCCCGGAAATCATATACGCCCTCAGGATGGACAACAATACAATAAAGGTGGGAATCACCCACGGAGACTTTAACGGCATCGGCTACGAGGTGATCCTCAAAATGCTTGACGACCCCCGCATGCTCGAGCTGTGTACCCCCGTCATCTACGGGTCGGCGAAAATCGCCGCCTTCTATCGTAAGGGAATCGAGCTGCAGCAGCCGCAGCAGCTATGCCAGATTGCCGATGCGGCCGACGCCAAGGCTGGAAGCTGCAACATCGTCAACGTGATAGGCGAGGAGGCGCGCATCGAGCCGGGCCACTCGACTGAGGAGGCCGGGAAGGCCGCTTTCGCCGCTCTCGAGCGGGCCGTCGCCGACCTCCGCGAAGGAAAAATCGACGCCCTCGTGACCGCCCCGATCAACAAGCACAACATTCAGAGCGAACTTTTCCACTTCCCCGGCCATACGGAATATCTCGAAGCCTCGGCGGCCGACGGCTCCAAGGCCCTGATGATTCTCTGCAACGAGTCCGTAAGGGTGGCCTTGGTGACGACGCACCTCCCAGTGGCGAAAGTGGCGGGGGCGGTTACCAAGGAGGCTGTGCTGGAGAAACTGCGCCTCTTCGACCGCTCGCTGACGGAGGATTTCGGAGTCCACAAACCCCGTATCGCCGTTCTCGCACTTAATCCGCATTCGGGCGACAACGGGCTGATTGGCAGCGAGGAACAGCAGACTATCATTCCGGCTATCGAGCAGGCACAGAAGGAGAAAATCCACGCTTTCGGGCCTTATGCCGCCGACGGGTTCTTCGGAAGCGGCCTCTTCAAGCGGTTCGACGGCGTTCTTGCGATGTACCACGACCAGGGCCTCGCTCCCTTCAAGGCCATCGCGATGGACGACGGCGTTAACTTCACGGCCGGACTCCCCTGGGTCCGCACCTCTCCCGACCACGGTACCGGCTACGATATAGCCGGGCAGGATAAAGCCTCCGAAGCCTCGATAAGGAGCGCCCTGTATATGGCGCTCGACGTGCTCCGCAACCGCCGCAACCATGCGGAAGCCACCGCCAACCCGCTGAAGCCGCAGACCGCCGAAAAGCCGTCGAAAGGCTCGGCCGACAGACAGCGCGCCGACCGCGGCAAGGGTAAGGGGAAGGAAGCAAAGGAGGAATCAAAGACGGAATCCGCTCAAGAAAAGGAACGCACCGAGGCCGTTGAGGCCGCGAGCCCGGCGCCCGCGGCTGTCGAAACGGCTCCTGCTGCGGAAGCAACCGCCGCCCCCGCTCCCACCGAAGCTCCGGCAATCGTAGAGACTACCCCTTCCGCCGAACCGACATCACAAGAATAACCTGATATGCGACAGTTACATACTCTCCGGCGCGCCGCCGCTTGCGCCCTGTTGCTCGCAGCGGCTTCCTTCTCAATGACAGCCGGGCTGACCGACCTTCCCACGGCCAAGATTAATGGCCGGGAGATGTATTATTACGAGGTATCGCGCGGTGAGTCGATTTACGGCGTGGCCCATAAGTTAGGGGTCGACCGCGAGGAGCTTCTCCGCTTCAACCCGTCGGCTGTCGACGGCCTTAAGCCCCGTATGCGCCTCTATTTCCCGGTCAAGGAACAGGCTGTCTCAGCCGTTGAGACAACCGCCGCGGCGAAAGCTGCCACTATGACCCACGTGGTCAAGAAAGGGGAGACGCTTTACGGAATCGCCCGCAAATACAATATCCCTATCGAGAAGCTGATAATACTGAACCCGGGGAGCGATACCGGCGTGAAAGCCGGTCAGAGGCTCGTGCTCTCGGCCGAGACCCCGGAAGCGGTGGAAACTCCGAAACCGGTTGAGACACCCCAGTACGCTGTCATAACCCCGGTTGACGACCGCCGCTCGCCAGTTGAGGCCTCTGACCCCGCACCGGCGGATTCAGTGCAGGACTATGGCGCTCCGCTGGTAACCCCTCCTGCCGCGGAGCTGCCGGAGATGAACGTGGCGTTAGTCCTTCCCTTTATGCTTGAATCCGAGCAACCCGGCCGCACAAGCGCCCTGTACACAGAGTTTTACAAGGGGCTTCTTCTCGCTGCCGACGAACTGCGCTCCGACCGCGGGGCCAAGGTTAATTTCCGCGTTTACGATTCCTCCAATTCGGTAGACTCGGTGCGAGCCATCATGAACCGCCCGGAAATGTCGGATGCCGACCTCATAATCGCCCCTGACGGCTATTCGCAGCTCGCGGCGGTAATAGAGGGCGCGCCGGAGGATGCCATCGTCCTTAATATGTTCAATGTCAAGGATGACTCGTATCGCTCGCACTCGAATGTGATTCAGACCAATATCCCCCATGACCCGATGTATGATACCGCCATCCGCGGCTTTATGTATCGCTACGAGGACTATCTCCCGGTATTCCTCAGCCGTGTCGGAGGGCCTGCCGATAAGGAGTCGTTTGTCGCGGAGCTGAAAGAACGGCTCCGGGCCGAAGGGCGCGACTACCGCGAGATTAGTTACGAGACAATTCTCCGCGACGAGGACTTCGCCGGAATCGATGCGGATGCCGGGTCGGTTGTGTTTGTCCCCAATTCGGGGAGTGCGGCGGAGTTCGCTAAAATAGCCAATGCCGTTACGCGTCTGCGCGAACGGGCGCTCCGCCCGGAAGGGGTTGTGATTTGGGGCTATCCCGAATGGGTGACGTTCCGCGACGACAGCCTGCGCGAAATCTGCGACCTCGACGCGACGATTTACTCTCGCTTCTTCTCCGACGGCAACGACCCCCGGGGCCGCGAGCTGGCCGAAAGATTCCGCAAGGAGTTCGGTACGGATATGGTCGAGGCTGTGCCCACCCAGGGCATACTCGGTTACGATATCGGTACTTACATAATCCGCGGACTGCGGGAGAAGGCTGCTACCGGAACTTTCCCGACCGACTTTTCCGGATGTCAGAGCGAACTGCGCCTGACGCGTTATTCCGATCAGGAAACCGGCGCGCAGGGAGGTCTCTATAACGAGGCGCTGCTGTTGATTCACTATATGCCCGACGGCACGGTTGAGAAAATATGTCTGTGATGGGACGCAGAGCGCTGATATTCCTCGTGTTTGCCGCCGTATGGGCCGGCGTGCTGGCGCAGACCCACTACCTCTCGCACGTCCATGTCGGGGGGCACGCGGGCGTGACCCTCTCGTCGATGTCGTTTTATCCCTCGGTGAAGCAGGAAATGATACAGGGCCTGACGGCCGGTGTCAGCTTCCGCTATGCCGAAGAGCGCCACGTCGGGCTGCAAGCCGAGCTGAACATCGAACAGAGCGGCTGGAAGGAGGACTATGAGGGGCTGCCGTTTAAGTATGAGCGTCAGTTGACCTACCTGCGTCTGCCAGTGATGACCCATATCTTTTTCGGCTCGCGGGTGGTGAAGTTCTTTTTCAACCTCGGTCCCGAGGTGAGCTATATGCTTGGCGAGAAAATCAGCTCGAACTTTGACTACGCCCACGCCTCAACCAATCCCCAGTTCCCCGCGAGCCGCCGCTACGAGCAGCTCGACCTGCCGGTTTCAAACCGTTTCGACTACGGCATCACCGGCGGAGCCGGCGTCGAGTTCGTGATTCGCCGCCGCCACTGCGTGGCCCTCGAAGGCCGCTACTACTTCGGCCTGGGCAACATCTTCCCCTCCACCAAGAAAGACTACTTCTCCGCCTCCCGCGCCACCTCCATCCTCATAACCCTCGCCTACAAATTCCGCCTCAAATAATCGCCGTCCCCATCTGTCGGCCGAAACCGGGATACCGCACAGTGCATGATGCAATATCCTGCTATGTAGGCTGGCACAAGGAAGTGATTTTGGGGAGCGGCGGAGCCGCGGTGTAATTGTTGCCCCGGGTCGAGCGTCGGAGACGCGAAGGCCTGGGGTATCGTTCCGGCTTCGGGAAACGGCCTCGGCGAGGTCGTATAATTATGGTACGCGGTGGGCTAAATTCGATTAACGGACATCTCCGATGCCCCGCCGCTCGTACGCCTACACCCCAGGCCATCGCGTCTCCGACGCTCGACCCGGGGCTACAATTATACCGCGGCTTCGCCGCTCGCCGACGGTGTACTCCGCCTTGCGCTAAGGTTTTTACGACCTCATAATTAGAAACCGGGCTTCGGTATCTCGCCGAAGCCCGGTGTGTATGTTTGTCAGTCGTATGGGAGTATTAGTCCCAGTCACTGTCCATTTCTTGAGGAACTCCTTCAAAATGAAAATCTACCCAAACATTAGATTTGCCCTTTATTAATCCGCTATAATAACTATCATGTTCTAATTTGACATCTACGCCATCGATTGTTATCTTCTTACCGGAGATTTTGGCATCTATGTAATCGGATTTGTTGAAGTCATTGTTGTACACAGTAGCGGACTGACTATCTGAGCTTTTGTAATCTAACTGGATTTCAAATTTAAATTGCGGATTGTGGTTGCCATTTACTAACCCAGCATTAAAAAGCCCTTCGCGGTCGAGAGATCCGTCGGAGTTGAACTTCATAGTCAGAATTACCTTGTTGTAAGTTTCTTTACGATCCGGGTCTTGGTAGTCTGCGTCGCTGTAGCCATTCAAAAAGAGCATACCGTCAGAGTGTAGTTCCGCTTCGAAGAACTTGAAGTTGTACTTTTTGCCTTCGATTTCGACCCAGCCGGTCATTGCGCCGTTGTTGTCGTCATCGTCCTCATCGTCGCTGCAAGAGGCGAAGCTCAGGGAGAGGAAGGCCGCGAGCATCACCATCAACGTTTTCTGTAAGAGCGTTTTCATTGTGTTTGTTGTGTTTTTAAGTAGATGTGATTTGTTTTAGTCTTTTTGTGCTATTCCTATAGATTGGTGCTACGAAGTTACTAAAAACGAGTCAGTTTACCCCCCCCGATGGTTAAATGATGTTAAAATGGCGCTTTCTGTGTATCAATGCCATCTAATGGGGAATATGCCATTTGCTGACATTCTACGATAATTACCTAAAACAAACAGACTTGCGCATCGGGTATAATGGAGTACCTTGGGAGCGCAAAAGGGATAGTGGGGGCTTAGGTACGAAAAGGGTGTAGGGGGTGTTCCTCAAGGACGCCAAGGGTTTTCGACCCTGAGCGTCCTAACAGCTAATGGATGTATATAGGGAGCGGCGGAGCCGCGGTGTAATTGTAGCCCCAGGTCGAGCGTCGGAGACGCGATGGCCTGGGGTTTCGTTACGGCTTCGGATAACGGCCTCGGAGAGGTCGTATAATCGTGATAGGCAATGAATTAATGCTATTAACGGACATCTCCGATGCCCCGTCCACTCGTACGCCTACACCCCAGGCCATCGCTCCCTGCGGTAGCTCGACCCGGGGCTACAATTGCACCGCGGCTCCGCCGCTCGCTATGGCGGTTTTTGGGTTAGTGGAGGCGGGCGGAGAGGTAGCGGCGGAGGGGGGTGTCGTAGAAGCGGAGGGCGAGCCACGCCATGAAGATGATGCCGACGAAGAGGGCGGCGCAGATGGGGAGTGCTTCGCCGAGGGTGATGCCGTTGTTCCAAACCCAGGCGTAGAAGAGGTACATGACCGGGTAGTGGATTATATAGACGGGGTAAGAAAGCTGGCCGAGGAACTCGCAGGTGTTGGTCGAGAAGCGGTCGGTGGTCGCTCCGCACGCCCCGACGTAGACGATGGCGGGGAAGAGGAAGAGAGTGCATACGCAGTCGTATACGCCGTTAAGCACCGACACGTTGCCGTCAGTGGTGACATACGGACAAGAGAGTATGAGCGCGATGGCTGCCGCGCAAATCCAGAAGGCGCCGCGGATGTTGGTTTTGCGGAAACAGCGCGACATAAGCAGTCCGGCGGAGAATGAGAAGCTCAGGCGCAAGAATCCTCCCAGGAAACCGAGGCCTTCGGCGCTCCATCCGACCCCTACGTGGTATGCCCCCGAGACGTTCCCTAAGATTACCGCTGTCAGCCCTATGCCGGAGAGGGCAGTCACCGCTGCCAGTGCTTTTTTTGACAGGCGGTGGAGGACTATGGCGTAAAGTATGCTGCCGATATACTCGAAAAACAGCGACCAGCTCGGGCCGTTAAGGGGGAACATCTCGCCGTTGCCCCGCACCTCGGCGCTCATTCCGGGGAGGACGGGAATCAGAAACAGGCCGAGCAGCAGCGCCAGCAACAGATGCGGCAGGGGTACAGGGGTGCCGTCCCACTGCACGCTCCCCTGCAAGAGGTAGGCCACCGCCCCGAGCAGGACGCTGAGCACGACCATCGGGTGCAGACGGATCACGCGCCGCAGCATGAAACGCCCGGCGGTCATCCCGCGGCTCCAGCGCCCATCGTAGGCGTAGCCGATCACGAAGCCGGAGAGCACGAAAAAGAAGTCAACCGCCAGATAGCCGTGGTTCATCATCTGGTCGATGGGGGAGGTCGCGAAGCCCTCTCCGAAATGGTAGAGTATCACTAAGAAGGCTGCGACGCCTCGGAGGCCGTCAAGCAGCTCGTATCGCGGTTTCGCCTGGATGGCGGGAGAAGTTGAAACGTTCATTTTTCTGGGTTGAATCGGTTATGAGAATGGTTGCCGCGAAGTTAGCCGTTTCCCCTCTAAATAAAATTGCCCTGCGTCAAAAAAAGCGTCAGCGGCAACCCCTGATGCGGCTGAGGGTCGAGGGGGTGATTCCGAGATAGGAGGCGATGTCGCCCAGGCGGGCGCGGCGGCATACCTCCGGAAACTGCCGGGCGAAAGCCTCGTAGCGTTCGCGGGCCGGGAGGGTAAGCCGCTCCTTGTGGGAGCGGTGGAGGCGGCGGTACTCGTTCTGGTGGATCACGCGCCCCCAGTTGGCGAGCTCCAGGTTTTCGGCGAACAGGCGCCTGAGGTCGTCGAGGGTAATCGCGTACGCTTCGAGCGGCTCGACCGCCTCTACATACTCCTCGCTCTGCCGGCCGTAATACAGCTCGTCCATGCTGAACACGATTCCGCCGTCAATCGAGAACGACGTGGTGATCTCCTGGCCGTCGACAATCCAGTAGCTGCGAGTCATACCCTTCTCGACAAAATAGGCGAGGCCGTCGGCGCGACCCTCGCTCACGAGCAGATGGCGCTTAGGGAATGCGCATGGCCGCAGACAGGGCGCGAGCCGGTCCAGCGCTTCTTCGCCGACCGGCCAAGCCTTTCTGACGGTCGCGACGATTGTAGGTATCATTTCCCGTGTAACCATTTCATCCGCGAAGTTACTCAACAATCCCGGTTTCCGCAAACGGGGCGCTTCATGACAGCCCGCATTCCGGCTTAATGAAAAATACCGGGCTTCGACGCGATGTTCGAAGCCCGGAGTTGAATAGCGAAACGCTTGCGTGTGTGGCAGCGTATTAGAGTAGAGGCGTGGCTGTGGGTTCTGACTGTTAGTCGAAGTCAAGCCATTCCGGAGTCCCGGCGAAGTGGAAGTTGACGGTGGTCTTTGGGTCGTTCTGGTTTACGCCTCCTGCCCCTTTCGCGGAGTAGCGCACCTCGACGTTTTTGCCGTCGATTGTCAGCTTGTCGCCCGAGCGGGTGGCCGTGATTCCGGCGTAGGATGTGCTGTGATTGCAGTACATTACCATGTCGGCGTTCTCCTTGCTCTCGTTGCAGTTGAGCTCGAACTCGAAGTTGATGGTGGGATTACCGTATTCAGAGTCGAGTGTGCCGTCCGACTTGAAAGCCATAGTGAAGGCGGTCATGTTGTAATTGTCGCTTTCCTTCAGGCTGTAGGGGTTCTTGTTGAAGCCGGTAAACGATACTTCGCCGCCGTCGTCATTCTTGCCGCCGTAGAAATACTTGAAGTCGTACTTCTTGCCGTCGATTTCAACCCAGCCGCTCATCGAGCCACCCTTACCGGGTTCGTCGTCATCGTCGTCGGAGCATGCCGTGAAGCTCACCGAAAGGAACGCGGCGAGCATGACCATCAGGACCTTTTCAAAATACTTTTTCATTGCGTGGTTTTTGCTTTTTTTGTGTGATTTTACCTTGATTTTTTGTGTTTTGGGAAGCGTTAATCGCTTTTAACGTGCGAAGTTACAAAATATAAGACGTTTTACCCCCCCGAATTGTTAAATCAAGTTAAAATCATCAATTCCTCCTTCCCGTTAATTTCAGAGCCAGTCGCGCCAGTGGTCGCAGGAGTGGCGCATGAAATGGCTTATCGGTTATTGGCGCCATTGGGCGAAAGGTTTGCGGCGGGTGAGGTAGCCGGAGTCGGGGCCGTGGCGGTATGCTTCGCGCTCGAAGGAGATGTCGAGATAGGCGCGGTAGCGGTCACCCCGGCATCGGACGAGGCGGCAGAGCCATTCCGCGACATAGATGAGGTAGAAGGGGATGTAAAGCAGTTCGCGCATCTGCCGGGAGTGGATTTCCTCGTGGTTCATCACCTCCGGGGTAAGCCTCATGTCGCGCTTGGCGAAGAGCACGCCGAAGAGGTTTATGGCCCCGAACTCCCTGCCGATAGGGAGGATGCTGTTGCGGATTACCTTCATAACCGGGAAAATTGATTGGAATAATTCGCTGTGACGAAGTGTTTATGGGCAAAGACTGGTGTAGGGACGCGGCGTGCCGCGTCAACTTTGTTAATCTTTTATGCGATTCCTTTTTTCTGACGCGGCACGCCGCGTCCTTACACAGAAACAAGACAGGTGGCATGCCCAAAGAGGCATACCACCTGTTGTGATAAGTCTGACGCAGGGTTATTTCGCTGCGGCGGGAGCGTCCTTCACGCCGAGTTTCGCTTTCACCAGGGGGGTTACGTCGGTGACGTCGGTGCTTGTGTAGGCGGCGGCGCCTTCGGGGAAGATCATGAGGTAGCCGTTTTCAGCGCCGACAGCCTTGATGGCGTTCATCATCTTTTCCTGGATGGGCTGCATGAGCTGGGCCTGCTGGCGCTGGATGTCCTGCTGGGCGGTCTGAGCGAACTGCTGGGCCTTCTTGTCGAGCTCCTGGATGTCCTGCATTCGGCGCTCCTTGATTGACTGGAGGGTCTGGGGATCCTTTTCAAGTTCCTGGTATTCGGCGAATTTTTTCTGCAGCTCTTCGTTGATTTTCGCATATTCGCTTTCGTAGGTCTTGGATGCCTCCGCGAGTTTCGTCTGAGCCTCGGCAAATTCAGCCATGTTGGGAAGGATGGCCTCTACGTCGACTACGCCGAACTTGGGAGCCTGCGCCCAGGCGCAGAGGGGAAGGGCCACAACCAGGGCCATGAGGATTTTTTTGATCATTTCTGTGGTCTATTATTGTTTGTTTATTAATTCAGTCTTAAGCCCGCTTAACGGCGGACGCGGAAAAGGTATGCAAAGTTAACAGAGAAAACGTTAACGCGCAAGCCGCTCTGTGTATTTCTCTCTTCGGAGGTCAGTTGGCGTAGCCGAGTTTGGCGAGCACTTCGTTGCTGACGTCGATGCGGGGCGACGCGTAGACGATGTTGGCCGACGACGCGCGGTCGAAAATCGCCTGGTAGCCGCGCTCTTCGGAAACCTTCTTCACGGCGTTGTAAACATCGTCCTGAATCGGCTTCATAAGGGTCTGGCGCTTTTTGTAGAGTTCCCCTTCAGGGCCGAAATACTTGTAGCGGAGCTGGGTCGCCTCCTCTTCCTTGGCTACGATTTCCTGTTCGCGCTTCTTTACCTGCTCCTCGGTTAGGAACACTTTGTCGGAGAGGTATTGCTTGTACATCGAGTCGGCCTCCTTGCTGACGGCCTCGACCTCCTTCTGCCAGCGCTGCGAGAGCTGGTTGAGCTGTTCGTTGGCCATTTCGTAGGCCGGGACGTTCTTGAGGATATACTCCATGTCGACCAGGGCGAACTTCTGGGCCTGCGACGCGGCGGCGCATCCGACCAGGAGCAGCAGGGAGAGCAGTATCTTTTTCATAATCTGTCGTTTCGTTTTCATGGGGAGCCGTTGTCGGCAGCTCCGGTTTTTACTAATGGTTATTTATCTTTTAAGACAAATATCGGGGAAAAAGGTTTAAGCTCCGGCATTTATGGCTTCCGGAACGTACCCAGCCCGGGGTCAGAATTCCTGGCCGAGGATGAAGTGGAAGTGGGAGCCGCCCTTCTGGCCGAACACCTCGTCGAAGCCGTAGGCCCAGTCGATACCCATCATGCCGACCATCGGGAGGAAGATGCGGACACCGGCTCCGGCGGAGCGCTTGAAGGAGAAGGGAGAGAAGTCCTTGACGCGGGTCCAGGCGTTACCACCCTCGACGAACGCCAGGCCGTAGATTGTGGTCGACGGCTGGAGCAGGAAGGGGAAGTGGAGCTCGAGGCCGAAGCGGGTGTAGGCGTAGCCTTCGCGGCCCCAGGGGGTCAGCGAGCCGTTCTCGTAACCGCGGAGGGCGATGGTCTCCGTCGCGTAGGTATAGGAGCCGCTCATGCCGTCGCCGCCGACATAGAAGGTCTCGAACGGCGAGCGGAGCCATTTGTTGTAGCTGCCGAGCAGGCCGACGTCGGCGCGGGTCATCAGCACCAGGGTCCATTTCCCGTCGGGGTCGGTAAGGGGGGTATATGTGCGCGACTTGAAGCGGAGCTTCCAGTATTCGATCCACTTGTACAGCTCCTTCTTCGATTGAGTCGTGTTGCTCTTGTAGAGTTTCTCCCAGTCCTTTTTGCCCGAGAAGAGGGATGCGGGCGGCGTCAGTTGCAGGTTGAGCGAGAATGTGGAGCCGCGGCGGGTATAGAGCGGGTTGTCTATCGAGTTGCGGGCCAGGGTAAGGCCGAGAACAAGGGCGTTGGAGGTGCCGTTGTTCATATAATAGAGGTACTCCCAGTTCTTGAGGTAGTACCAGTTGTAGGTCAGCTCGGTGGTGAAGGTGAAATAGTCGTCGGGCCAGTTGAGGCGCTTGCCGAAGCCGACTGTCACGCCCGCCATCTGGAGCACCTTGTTGGGGTCGTAGGCGTTCTCGATTGACTGCTGATAGTAGTCGTTGTAGTTCGAGCCGTAGCCGTAACCGTAGCCATAGCCTCCGTAACCGCTGTAAAGATAGGGGTTGGACCAGTTGCTGTTATAGTATGAGGAATTGACGCCGGTCTGGCGGGAATAATAGGCCGAGACGGAGAGGGAGTTGGGGCGCTTCCCTCCGAACCAGGGGTCGAGGAACGAGATGGAGTACATCTGGTAGTAGCGGGCGTTGGTCTGGGCCGAGATTGTGAAGGTCTGTCCTTCGCCCTGCGGGATGATACCGCGGTAGGTGCTCGGGTGGAAGAGGTTCTTGATTGAGAAGTTGGTGAATTTCAGCGCGAGCTTTCCGATGATACCGGTCTGTCCCCAGCCGAGCGAGAACTCGATCTGGTCGTTCGACTTCGATTCGAGGTTGAAGGCGATGTCTACCGTTCCGTTCTCCTCGTTGGGCTGGATGTCGGGCTGCATGTTTTCCGGGTTGAAATGGCCGGTCTGGGCTATTTCGCGGAGGGAGCGGACGACGTTGTCCTTGCTGAAGAGCTCGCCGGGGCGAACGTAGAGGTCGCGGCGCACCACCTTCTCATAGAGTCGGTCGTTACCGGTGATCGCTACCTTGTTGACGCGGGCCTGCGGGCCTTCGAACATTCTCAGTTCCAGGTCAATCGAATCCCCCTTGATGTTTTTCTCGATGGGGACGAGCTGGAAGAAAAGATACCCTCGGTTCATGTACGCGCCGCTGACGGCGTCCTCGTCCTCCTGAAGGCGCTTTTTGAGCTTCTTCTGGTTGTAGACGTCGCCGGGGGCCATGTCAAGGAAATAGTTCAGTTGGTCAGTGTTGTAGAGCGTGTTGCCTACCCAATTGATGTCCTTGATATAATATTTCTTTCCTTCGTCGATATTGATGTAGACGTCGACCTTGTTCTCGTTGTAAGGCACTACCGAGTCGGCCACGATTTTAGCGTCGCGGTAGCCCAACTCGTTGTATTTTTCGATAATGCGGTCGAGGTCCCCTTCGTAGTCCTCCTGGACGAATTTCTTCTGCGAGAAGAGTTTCAGCAGGTTGCTCCCCTCGTTGGTTTTCTTTATGACGCGTTTCAGCTTGCCGTCGGAGAGTACCTGGTTGCCGTCGATGTAGATTTTGTGGACCTTCACTTTCGAGTGCTTGTCAACGTCGATTGTGACAATCATCTCGTTCTTGTTGCTGAGGTCCTCGTCGAGGGTTATTTTTACTGTCGCGTTGCCGAAACCCTTGTCGGCGAAGTATTTCTTGGTGATTTCAGTCGCGCGGTTTACGATGTTCTGCGTGATCTGGTTCCCCTTCATCAGTTGGAGGCGCTTCTGGAGGTCTTCGCGCTCACCCTTTTTCATCCCGGTGTACTTTACCTCGGAGATGCGGGGCTGCGTGCGGAGGTTCAGCCGCAGCCATACCTTGTCGCCGGCGATTTTCTCGACCAGCACCTGCGCCTGGGCGAAGAGGCCTTGGCGCATGAGGCGTTTGACGGCGGTCGTGATGTCGTTGCCGGGAATCTCGATGCGGTCGCCGAGCTTCAGTCCGGAATAACCGAGCACGATGTAGTCCTCGTAGTTGTCGGCTCCGCTGACGCTCAGTCCGGCGATTTCGTAGGTCGACGGGAGCGCCGTGTAGACAACCGGCGGGTTGTATATGGTGTCTACCCGTTCCTGTGCCGCACCCGCGGGGGAGCCGGTCAGAAAGAGGGTCGTGAGGAGAGTAAGGATAGTGATGAGGCGAATCGTGATGTATCGCATAATGTATCTTTTCGGGCGGATGTTGAAAAGTGGCGCGGGGTCAGCTCTCGCTTTTCCCGGTTATCTGTTCGCTTGTCAGGCCGAAGCGGCGCTCGCGGCTCTGGAAGCGTATGATGGCGTTTAGAAAATCCTCTTTCGAGTAGTCGGGCCAGAATTTGTCGGTAACGTCGATTTCCGAGTAGGCGATTTCCCACAGGAGGAAGTTGCTGACGCGCATGTCACCCCCGGTGCGTATCAGCAGGTCGGGGTCCTGCGCGGGGAGAGTGGCCGTGGAGAGGCGGGAGGCGAGGGTCTTTTCGTCGATGTCGGCGGGGTCGAGTTTCCCGGCCGCGGCGTCGGCGGCGAGGAGCCGGGCGGCGTTGGCCAGGTCCCAGCGGCCGGAATAGCTCAGCGCGAGGTTGAGCACCAGCCCGGTGCAGTGGGCCGTCGCGTCGAAGCATCCCTGGAGGCGGCGTTTCGGGTCGGGCGGCATACGGTCGAAATCCCCGATCATGCGCAGTCTGACGTTGTTCTTGATTAGGTCGGCGGTCTCGCGCTCGATGGCGATGCCGATCAGGTGCATCAGCGCGTCGACCTCCGCCTGGGGGCGGTTCCAGTTCTCGGTGGAGAAGGCATAGAGGGTCAGGCATCGTACCCCGACCTCGGAGGCGATTTCCGTAATCCGGCGCACGGTGTTCACTCCCTCGACGTGCCCTTCCGAGCGGTCGAGGCCCCGGGCCTTGGCCCAGCGTCCGTTGCCGTCCATGATAATCGCTACATGGGCGGGAACTCTGTCGGGATTGATTCTGTCGAGAAGGTCTTTCACTGCTGCTGCGGGGTTATTAGGTTGAACGTCAGTCGACATAATGGCAGGTTTCGCATCGTTTGCCGAACTCGTAGGTGAGAGATATGGAGATGTCGGAGTACCAGTCGGTATTCCTTACGAAAGAGGTCTGGATTTGGTGAAGGTCGGCCAGGGGGCCGTCCATATGGTCGTTGAAAACCTTTGTCACGGCGAATTCGAGCCCGAGGTTAAGGCGCTCCCGGAGCTTGTATTTAACTCCGAAGGCCATTGGGATGTTGAGGCCGACGGCAGTCTGCCCCTGGCAGCTCGCGAGCGACACTCCCACGCCGACCGCGAGATAAGGGCTTACGCGCTTGAGCTGCTTGTAGGTCTCGCCGATTCCGTAGGGGAGGAAGTTGAACTCGACACGGCCTCCGAGGTCGTAGACGGTTGATTTGAAGTCGTATGTGGCTCCTCCGGGAAGCACGTCGTCCATTCCCTTGGTGTCGCCGCTCAGCCCCATGACGTTGAAAAGGCCGCGGACAGCCCACCGCACGTCGGGCAGGTAGCGGAACGAGACGCCCCCCGCGAAACCGGGGTGGGAGAACAGGTTGCTTGACGCGTCGCCCGCATACCCCGACATACCGATCTGGCCGCCGATGTCGAACCGGTAGCTTTCCTCCTGGGCCGATGCCCGCAGCGGGCAGAACGCCAGGATGGCGGGGATTATGAGCGACAGAAGTCTTTTCACTGCAATGGCTTGAACGTAAGATGGTTCACGGCTCCGCGCCAGTAATACGGGAGGAGCGACCCGTGCTCGTCGCGGCCTCCGAACAGATATAGCACGGGAACTTCCCACTGCTCGATAGGCTTGACGGCCTTCGGAAGAACACCGGAGGGGGTGAAGGTCGAGCCGAACACGAGGAGATCGGCTCCCGACATTGCCGGGATATACGGCGGAAGCTGGAGGAGGTCGGCGGCTTTCTTCCAGTTCAGTCCGAAGTCGCGGCTGATGTAGACGTCGCGGCTGGCGGCTGTCGCCGTGCGCCCTCCGATGGCGAGGAGCGCTTCGGTGGTCGTGACGCGCCAGGTGACGGTATCTGTCTCGCATATTGAGACACGGGCGGCAGCGTATCCTTCTGCGGCGGGGAGCCCGGTGCCGATCGAGGCCCAGGCGGTGCCGTCAAAGGCCCAGGTGGCGCCTGTCAGTGTGCCGCTCGAAGAGCGGCCGCCGGCAATCATTACCTGGGGGGAGGTGGCCCATTTGGTGTTGAACGGTATCCCGGCGGATGTGCCGCTGACGGGGAACGAGGAGGGCAGCGTCTGGCTGACCCCCGACGGGTAGCTGACGGCGGTCAGCGTCCCGTTCGTTTCGGCGATTCCGATGAGCCGGTCGCCGTAAGGGGCTGAAATCGCTTTCCAGACAGAGCCGGTAGCGCTCCACGAGGTTCCGTCGGCGCTTGTCAGCAGTTCGCCGTCGGAGGCAAGAATGAACAGGGCGTTGTCAGTGGCGGTGAAGCTCGCCGCGTCGACGGCTTTCGGGAAGCTGACCTGGGAGGACTGCCATTTGTCAGCGGCATAAGGGTCGTTGGAAACGGCGAGGGAGTATGCCGTCCCGTTGGAGGTCAGGCAGTAGGCGCTCCCCTTGAAAGCGACGGTCTTCTGGGCGGTTGCCGATGAAAGGGTGGTCGGGAGAGGCTTGACGGCGAACCGCGACCAGTAGAGGGAGTCAGCGACGACTTTGTGGACGTTGACTTTTACCTCGTACACGCGTTCCTGCTCCCCGTTGGCGCTTTTAAGCAGCAGCTTCACGGGACCGTTGGAAAAATCGATCTTCTGGTTGGGAGAGGTGAGGTAGTTGATGACCGTGTCCTCCTTTTCGGGACGTGTCACGGTGAACTCGGCTACGGATACCTGGTCGGTGGACATGGTGACCGCCAGCTCCTTGACCTCTGTGCCGTAGGGGAGCGAGTCGGCGTTGAAAATCCGGGCGCCGTTGAGGTCGATTGTGAAGTAGACCGAGTCGAGGTTGTTGAGCACCGTCTGGTTCCTGTTGAGCGAGAAGGCCGTTACGGCCGTCCCGTCGTAGTTGACCGGCGCGTATTCGTAGTCGGAGCTGCCGCCGTTGCATCCGGCAAGAATGGCTGCCGCGATGGCTGATCCGATTATAAGTCCTTTTTTCATGCAAGCATATCTGGTTGCCGCGGCCGGGCCGGGCGCCTCGGGGGCGCTCAGGAAGTCCCCGGAGGGGCGTGTTCTGTTCAATTTGCAAAGGTAGCAACTTCCCTTAAAGCCCGCAACATTCAGCCCGCTTTTAAGTTATTTTTTCTTTTATTATAAGGCCTGAAACGGAATGCGGAGGGCGTCTCCGTGATGTTCGGGAGCGCCCTCCGCGTATTGTGGGAGTGGTGGGGCGGGGCTATTCCTGGTTCCCCCGGTTCTTGGCTTTGGTCTTGGCCTTGGTCGAGGATGTCTTGTCAAGGTCTTTTTCTTCTTTGAGGTCGATTTCGTTGCGGGCGGAGTCGAGCACGCGGTACTGGAGGTAGGCGAGCGACTGGTCCGGCAGGATTTTGAACTTCCCGCCGAGTTCCATTTTCCAGCGGCGGTAGGTCGATATGAGGCCTTTCTTGAGGTACGCGTCGACGAAGGGGTGGACGTACATTATGAAGTCCTTGACCTTCAGGTCGGCGATAAGGTAGGCGAGTTTCTCTTTCAGCACGTCGGTGAAGAGCAGCGACGGCTGTACCTCCCCTTTTCCGAAGCAGGAGGGGCAGGATTCGGTGGTCACGATGTCGAGCGCCGGGCGGACGCGCTGGCGGGTAATCTGCATCAGGCCGAATTTGCTCAGGGGCAGGATGTTGTGGCGCGCGCGGTCGTTGGCCATGATTTCGCGCATGTGGTCATAGAGCGCCTGGCGGTGTTCCGGCTTGTTCATGTCGATGAAGTCGACCACGATTATGCCTCCCATGTCGCGGAGGCGGAGTTGCCGGGCTATTTCGTCGGCAGCGCGGAGGTTTACCTCCAGGGCGTTGCTCTCCTGGTCGTTGGTGGCTTTGGTGCGGTTGCCGGAGTTGACGTCTATTACGTGTAGTGCCTCCGTGTGCTCGATGATGATGTATGCTCCCGAGCGGAAGGAGACTGTTTTGCCGAACGACGACTTGATCTGGCGCGTTATGCTGAAATGGTCGAAAATCGGTTCCTCTTTTTTATACAGCTCTACGATTTCCTTTTTCTCGGGGGCGATGAGCGTAACGTAGTTGAGGATTTGCTGGTAGACCTCCGGGTCGTTGACGTGGATTCCCTCGAACGAGGTCGAGAACACGTCGCGCAGCACCCCGACGATGCGGCTGTCCTCCTCGAAGATGAGGGAGGGAACCGGGGCGGTGCGGGCTTTCGCTACCGCGTCTTCCCAGCATTTCAGCAGGGTTTTCAGCTCGTGGTTCAGCTCGGCGACGGACTTTCCTTCGGCCGAGGTTCGGATGATTACCCCGAAGTTCTTAGGGCGTATGCTCTCTACGAGGTGGCGCAGGCGGAGTTTTTCCCCTGTGGAGCGTATTTTCTGCGAAATCGAGATTTTGTCGCTGAACGGAATCAGCACGAGGTAGCGCCCTGTGAACGCGATTTCGGTGGTCAGTCGGGGGCCTTTCGACGAAATCGGCTCCTTGACAATCTGTACCATAAGCTCCTGGTCCTTCTCGATCTGGTCGGCGATGGAGCCGTGCTTGTCGATATCGGGCAGGAGTTTCATTTTCTGAACCTGCGGGAGAGGGTTCTTGTCGGCGCCCTCGCCGAGCGCCTCTTTCAGGAAGTTGGAATAAGAAGAAAAATGGGGGCCAAGGTCCAGGTAATGCAGGAAAGCGTCTTTCTCGTAGCCGACGTTGACGAACGCCGCGTTGAGGCCGGGCATGAGCTTCTTGACCTTCGCGACGTATATGTCACCGACGGCGTAGGCCAGGTTGCGGCTCTCCTTTTGCAGAGAGACGAGCCGGCCGTCTTCGAGGAGGGCTATCGAGACCTCCTGAGGCTGTACGTCGACGATTAATTCGCTTTTCATTAGCTGGTATGGGTAAGTGTGGTGTTAGAAAAAACGCGGGAACAAACTTTGCCGAGCCGGGGGTAGCCCGGGGTGGTTGGCGAAAAGTTTGTTCCGTGTTTTTTGTCGCGTCTGCCCGTCGGTGGGAGGAGTTGAGCGCGCGGCTCTTACTTCTTCTTGTGACGGTTCTTTCTCAGGCGTTTTTTACGCTTGTGCGTGGCCATCTTGTGGCCTTTTCTTTTCTTTCCGCTGGGCATAGTCGAGAAGTGTTATATGAATTGGTGTTATAGAAAGTTCGGTCGTAGGGGGGAGCTTATTTCTCTGCCTTAACGTCCTCCATGAAGCACTTCGCGGGCTTGAATGCGGGGATGTTGTGCTCGGGGATGATGATGGTTGTGTTCTTGGAAATGTTGCGGGCTGTCTTCTGCGAACGGGTCTTGATGATGAAGCTGCCGAAGCCGCGGAGGAAGACGGGCTCGCCGTTGGCCAGGGAGTCCTTCACGACTTCCATGAACTTCTCGATGGTTTCCAGAACAGCGGCGCGTTCGATGCCGGTTGTCTTTGAAATCTCGTTGACGATTTCTGCTTTTGTCATAGTGAACGTCAGAGTTTAAGTTATGTGAATATTTTCTTTGTTTATATTTAATTCGCTGTAAAATAACGGCTTGGAAGCTAAAAGCCCGAACTGCCGCAATTTGCAAGTGCAAATATCGCGCTTTTTTTTGAAACAAGCGCTATGTTGGGGCTTTTTTTCGCTGAAAAATGTCGCAATAATCTTTTGACCCTCTAACTTTTAACGAGGCCGGGCGCTCCCGCCGGGGCGTCGCGGAGCGCCCGCGAGGGGTGTCAGACGTCGCCCACGCGCCACCATTTGTAGCTGATTCCTGCGTCCACCGTGTCGATTCCCTCGACGCGTTTCAGGCGGCGCACAACCGCGATCGTGATTGGCAGAATCAGCACCTCGTAAGCGGTTTTCAGCAGTGCCTGCGATACTATAAGGGAAAGGATGGTTCCCCAAGGAAGCACGCCTCCGAACGCTATGGGGAAGAACACGAGAGAGTCTACCCCCTCCCCTCCAAGGGTAGATGCGATCGCGCGGAGCGAGAAGCTCCCAGCGGTCGACGAGCCGCCGGCGGCCGCCTTCATGCGGCTCATGACGTAGGCGTTCACCATCGAACCGCAGAGGAAGGCCGCGAAGCTCGCCGCCATGATGCGCGGTACGGCGCTGTAGACCATCTCCATAGCTTCCTGGCCCTGCCACTGCGCGTCGCCCGGAAGCCACAGCGCGACCTGGAGGAAGAGCGCCACCAGCAGGCTCATCGCGAAGCCGAGCCATATGACGAGGCGCGCGACGCGGAAGCCGTACACCTCGACGACGCAGTCATTTATTATATAGGAGACAGGGAAGACGGTCAGCCCGGCGGTAACGGTCAGCCAGCCCAGGCTTACGGTCTTGATTTCAACGAGGTTCGCCACAATCAGGCAGGTGACGAACGTTACCGCCAGCGCGAGCAGCGGGATGGTGACTTTCTTTCGGCCTTCACCGGGGGCCGGAGTTACTTTTTCCATGTTCTTGTTTTTTACGAGGTTGCAAGCACTCGATTTGAGGATGTGCCATAACGGCTCATCTGGGTCGTCGCTTAAAAGTTCGGCTTCGGTCACAATCTTAAGATTGCTCCCGTCAGCCTCTCTTTCAAGCTCCTACCATCTGAACCATTCTGGCAACATCCTCATTCGTATAGTTCGTAATGTCGTTTATCTCGATCGGTTGTAGAAGATATCGGTATACCCGTACCCGTCGCCGGGAGGGTAGGTGATGCAGATCTGGTTGTAGCCCGACTGCGACAGCCCGCATTGCAATGAGTATGGCGGTGCGTCGACCGGGTAGAGATAGAGGTCGAGCCATCCCCCGTCCCAACTGTAATCGTAGTCCAACTCCATGCCGTAGCCGTTGCTCGACCAGTAGCCTGTGCCGTCGCCGTAGAACTCGTAGTATTCCGAGGGGTTGTCGGCGTTGTACCAGGTGCCGCTAAGGGAGTCGTAGCCCCCGTAGGGATCGTCTTCGACATCGCACGACGAAAGGGCGAGCGTCGCGAGCAGCGGCAGGAACAATATGGCCAGTCGGGAGGATAGTTTAGTTCTCATCGTCAGTTGAAACGCAAAAAGTGATGCAAAATTACTTTTAAAACAATTCAAAGATGGCAGCGGGTTTGCTATTTAACATTCGTTAAGACCTTTGTCTTCCGCAGCTCGGATGATGAATCAAAATTCCGATTCTCTTCCATTTGTGTCCGGATGGGAGGGCGCTATCAGAACGACCCAGATGGGCTGTTATGATACGCCCCCGGGCAATAATCGGCGAAAGGGGGCGTTATTTATGAGTAGTGTCATACAGTAAATGAAGTTTCGCACCATAATATTGTTGCTCCTCGCGGCGGTGGCCTCCGCGGCTCCCCTCCAGGCAAAGACGCGGCTGAACGACAAGCTGCTCAACCGCCCGTATGCCGATATGCGCCGCTGGCACCTCGGTTTCGGAGTAGGCGTCAACACGTTCGGCTTCACCTTCACCCATAACGGTTTCGTTACCGAGGGAAAGCAGACCTGGTATATGGAGCAACCCTCATATTCTCCCGGCTTCTGCGTCAACGGCCTTTTTTCCGTGCGCCTCAATGAGTATTTCTCGGTGCGCGCCACCCCGGGCCTCTGGTTCGGCAACCGCAACATCACGTTCCGCGACCTTTCGGGAACCGCCGAAGTTACCGAGTACACCCAGGATATAAAATCGGCTTATATCGTATGCCCGATCGAGTTGAAATACGCGGCGAAGCGCTTCCGCAATATGCGGCCCTATCTCGTCGGGGGCTTCGTACCCGGCTACGATGTGCTTAAAAAACAGGGGGATTTCCTTCGAATGAAGGGTCCCGATATGATGCTCTCCGTCGGTTTCGGGTGTGACTTCTACCTCCCTTTTTTCAAACTCAATCCCGAGATCAAGTTCTGTTTCGGTCTGTCGGACGCCCTTACCCACAAGCGTCCCGACCTGGTCGACGACCCGGTGCGCACAGATGTCTCCTCCTCGGTTAAAAAAGCTACTACCAAGATGGTAGTCCTTACCTTCTTCTTCGAATGAACCATCTTCCTACGGCATATACGCGGGCTTTCAGAAGCGGCTCCCGGTTCGCGGCAAGAGTCGCCCTCCTCTTCGCCGCGCTGCTCGCCGCCATTCCCGGCTTCCGGGCCGCGGCGCAGGCCGACGCGCAGTTCTCGCAGTATTTCGAGGTCCCGGCGTATTACAACGCCGGCGCGATCGGCGTGGGGGACATGCTCCGCGCCCGCGGAGGCTCACGCATGCAGTGGGTAGGAATCAAGCACGCGCCGACGACCTTCATCGTCGGGGCCGACATGCCGCTGAAGCTCTTCAACAAGCGCTTCGGAGTAGGGCTGCAGATGCAGCAGGAGAGCTTCGGCCTCTACAAGAACATGCAGGTCGGAGCCCAGGTGGCCTATAAGCTGCGCCTCTTCAAAGGGGAGCTGTCGATGGGTGTCCAGGTGGGCTTCATCGACCAGTCGTTCAAGGGTTCCGACGTGTTCATTCCGGATAATGACGACTACCACGAGTCGACCGACGACGCCATACCGCAGACCGACATACGCGGCAACGCCTTCGACCTCGGCCTCGGCGTTTTCTACAACCACCGCTGGTTCTGGGCCGGCCTGTCGGCGACGCACCTCAACTCCCCGACCGTCACCATGAACGCCGAATCGGGCGAGGGGGGCAACGAGAAAAACTATGAGTTCCGGCTGGGACGCACCTTATATTTTATGGCTGGCAGCAATATTCCCGTGAAAAATACGTTAATTGAAGTGATGCCGAGCGCGCTTGTCAAGAGCGACTTTACCTTCACGACCTTCGAGGCCACGGTGCGCTGCCGCTACAACAAGTTCCTTACCGCGGGCATAGGATACCGATGGAAGGACGCGGTCTACGCACTCCTCGGAGTGGAGTTCAAGGGCTTCTTCCTCGGATACAGCTACGACTACTCCACCTCCTACATCGCCAAGGCATCTTCGGGGAGCCACGAGATTCTCGCCGGCTACTCCGTAAAGCTCGACTTCTCGGGCAAGAACCGCAACCGCCACAAGAGCGTACGCATAATGTAATCTGAATCAAAGAGAAATCCGATATGAAGAAACTCTCGTTATACCTCCTTCCGGCAATGCTGACGCTACTGCTCGCCGCGGGCTGCGCCTCGGGGCGCCGTTCCTCGGCCGGCGGCGAAGTGACCGGCGTCGGAGGCTCGGCCTGGGCCGAACCTACCCCCTACGGCATGGTGCTCGTGGGGCGCGGCTCTATGGAAATGGGCCCGCAGAAAGCCGACTCGCTGTGGAACCTCGAGGCTGACACCAAAGGGATGTCGGTCGACGCTTTCTGGATGGACGAGACCGAGGTCACCAACTCGAAATACAAGCAGTTCGTCTTCTGGGTGCGCGACTCGATTATCCGCGAGCGCCTGGCCGATCCGGCCTACGGCGGCAACGAGGAGTTCAAAATCGAGGAGGACAAGCAGGGCAATCCCGTGACCCCGCATCTCAACTGGAACAAGCCTATCCCCTGGCGCAACCCGGGCGAGGACGAGGCGAGGGCCATCGAGAGCCTCTACCGCACCAATCCCATCACCGGAGCCCGCGAGCTCGACCCCGAGCAGCTCAACTACCGCTACGAGGTGTTCAACCACACGGAGGCCGCCAAGCGCGCCAACCGTCTCGACCCGCGCCGCCGCCAGTACAACACCGACCTGGCCGCCCCGACCACGAATCCGATGATTTCCAAGGATACCGCCTTTATCGACGACAACGGCGAAATCCGCACAGAGACCATCACCCGCTCGCTGACCGGGCCGTATGACTTCCTGAACACCTACATCGTCAACGTCTATCCCGATACCACCGTGTGGGTCAACGACTTCGAGAACGCATACAACGAGCCTTACGTCCGTATGTATTTCAGCAACGGAGGCTACTCGGAATATCCCGTCGTCGGCGTTAGCTGGGACCAGGCGAACGCCTTCTGCAACTGGCGTACCGACTTCCTGCGCCGCTCGCTCGGCCGCGAGGGGGTCTACGTCGAGCCTTACCGCCTCCCGACCGAGGCCGAATGGGAATACGCCGCCCGCGCCGGACAGAACGAGAACATGTATCCCTGGGAGGGTGACCTGACGATGAGCGAGGACCGCGGTTGTTTCTACGCCAACTTCAAGCCCAACGACGGCAACTACGTCAAGGACGGACATATAATCACCTCGCGCGTCGGCACCTACTCGCCCAACGACTTCGGACTGTACGATATGGCGGGCAACGTCAGCGAATGGACCTCGACGGCATTCATCGAGGGTGTGACCGACGTCACCTCCGACCTGAATCCCGAGTACCGTTACGCTGCCGCCAAGGAGGACCCCTACAAGCTGCGCCGCAAGATCGTGCGCGGAGGTTCCTGGAAGGACGTGGCCCACAACATCCGAAGCGACCTCCGCATGTGGGAGTACCAGAACGAGCAGCGCTCCTATATCGGGTTCCGCTGCGTCCGCTCCCAGATCGGATTCGCCCGCGGCCAGAAGCTCGACGGAAAGAACCGTTGACCCCTTTCTCCCAACTACCTCCTCTACTTTAATAAGCCATCATCTTGCCTTATGGGAAAAATAAAAGAATACAAGACCTCCATCGGCGCGTTCATCCAGAGCGACAAGGGGCAGCGTTTCTTCAACTTCGCCTATTCAATCGGCGCGGCCATCGTGATCTGGGGCGCGCTGTTCAAAATCCTCCACCTCCCCGGCGGCAACTTCCTGCTGTCGCTCGGCATGGGTACCGAGGTGCTCATGTTCACCCTGACAGCCTTCGACCGCCCTCCCAAGCAGTACAAGTGGGAGCAGGTTTTCCCGGTATTCGAGACTGGTAACGAGGAGGACCGCCCCGACTTCGAGAAAGGGAGCGGGGTGGTTATAAACGGAGGTGTACCGTCCGGCGATACATCCGGCGCTTCCGGCGGCCAGCCGCGCCAGGCCCCGCTGGTGTCCCCCGACCTCACGGGGGCTTCCCCGGCGGAGATGATGGCCGGGATAACATCCGCCTCGCAGCTCTACGTAGACCAGCTTACGGAGATGACGCGCGAACTGAGACACCTCCAGGAATCGACCCGCGCGCTGAACACAGTCAGCGACGTGCTCCTCGAATCCTACCGCGCCATTACCGAAAACTCCGAGAACATCACCCGCTCCTCCAACGGCTACGTCGAGCAGATGCAGGACCTCAACCGCAATATCAACGGCCTTAACACGATTTACGAAATCCAGCTCAAGAGCGTTTCCTCGCAGCTCGACGCGATCGACCGGGTCAACCGCGGTATCAAGGATATCAGCCAGATGTACGAGCAGTCGTCCGACGCCTCGTCGCGCTACTGCGCCGAGACGGAGAAGATGGCGCGCTATATGCAACAGCTTAACTCCGTCTACGAGAAGATGATCACGGCGATGACCATCAACATGTACAACCCGATGGCTGCCGCGGCTGCCGCAGCCGCGCCCCAGGCCCAGCCTGAGACACCGGCGGCGCAGGCCCCTGTACCCCCCGTTCCTCCCGCCGCGGCTCCCGAGGCGTGAAGGGCCTCCGGGAAAGAAAAACTATTGACAGCAACTCTCAAAACCTCATAAGAAATTGGGCACCAGTAACAACCAGCTATCCCCGCGTCAGAAGATGATAAACCTCATGTATATCGTCCTGACCGCTATGCTGGCACTCAACGTCTCCAGCGACGTGCTCAACGGTTTCACGCAGGTAGAGGAGGGCCTCACCCGCACAAACGACAACGTCGAGCAGCGAAACGCCGCGATTCTCGGAACCCTCCGGGCTTTCGCCGAGAAGAACCCCGACAAGGGGCAGCGCTGGTACGACAAGGCCGCGGAAGTACGCGGCGTGACCAGCGCCATATGCCTCGAAATCGACTCCATCAAGGGGCTGATTGTGCGCGAGGCCGACGGCAAGGACGGCAAGGTAGACGACATACAGAACCGCGACAACCTCGAGGCGGCATCCGTAGTGATGCTCAACGGGGCGAACCCGCTCGGACGGCGCCTCCGCGTCAACGTCGAGGGTTACCGCGAATACATCTCCTCGCTTATGACCGACTCGGTAAAGCGCGACAACGTGCTTAAAGCCCTCTCGACCGAGGCCGTGCAGCGCAAAGGGAATATCGGCAAGATGGCCTGGGAGGAGTCGAAGTTCGACAACCAGCCTGTCGTTGCCGCCGTCACCCTTCTGACGAAGCTCCAGAACGATATCAAATATGCCGAGGGGGAGGCGCTTCAGACCCTTCTGGCGAATGTCGACGCCGGGGATGTCCGCGTCAACGAGCTTAACGCCTTCGTCATACCCAACAGCCGCGTCGTCATGCGCGGCGGCAAATATACCGCCAACATCGTCCTGGCGGCGGTTGACACGACGGCCCGCCCCTCGGTGTTTGTCAACGGCAAGCAGCTTGCCAACGACCGCGGCCTGTATGAGTTCAGCCCCGGTTCTACCGGGACGTTCGACTACAAGGGTTATCTCGAGGTCCCCGCCGGCGACGGCTCCATGAACCGCCTGCCGTTCGAGTCCTCCTATACCGTGATCGAGCCGACGGCGACTGTCTCGGCGACGATGATGAACGTCCTTTACGCCGGTATCGACAACCCGATTTCGATTTCGGTCCCCGGCGTGGCCAACAGCGCCGTGACGGCGACGATGACCAACGGGACGCTTACCCGCAAGGGTGATTCCTGGGTGGCGCATCCCGCCAAGGTAGGGGAGGAGGCGACCGTGACGGTGAACGCCCAGATGGACGGCAAACCGATGACAGTCGCGGCCACCAAGTTCCGCGTGCGCAAGCTCCCCGATCCTACCCCGTATATCGCGTTCAAGGATGCCAACGGCGCCGAGCACCGCTACAAGGGCGGGGGCCGCGGAATCTCCAAGGCGCTCCTTATGGCCGCTCCCGGCATCGAGGCCGCGATTGACGACGACCTGCTGAACATCCAGTTCAAGGTACTGAGCTTCGAGACGGTGTTCTTCGACTCGATGGGTAACGCCATCCCCGAAGTCTCCAACGGCTCGCAGTTCTCCCAGCGACAGAAAGACTCGTTCCGCCGCCTCAGCCGCGGCAAGCGCTTCTATATATCCCGCGTGAAGGCGACAGGCCCCGACGGAATCACCCGCGACCTGGCTCCAATCGAGGTAATAATCAACTAAGAAATTCAGCCATGAACCTGATTGCCAAATATGCCGTAACCTGCGCGGTGTTAGCCGCCGGATTCCTAACCGCCTCGGCCCAGGACGACGGGAGCTCTTCGTCGAGCAGCTCGATAGTCCGCCGCAGCGGCGCTTCCGGGCCCTCCCGCCGCGGGGAGCAGACCCAGCAGCCCGGAGTCACCGACCGCATGCGGGAACATTTCTCCTCGGAGTCGAATGTTTCCGACGCCGACCGTATGTGGATGCGCGTGATTTACCGTGACCTGGAGGTGAAGAACCCCAAGAACGCCGCCCTGTATTTCCCCGAGGAGGTAATCGACGGGCAGGAGAACCTGTTCCGCATCCTGATGCGTCTGCTGGCCAACAACCAGGTCGCGGCTTACGAGTATCTCGATGGCAAGGAGATTTTCTCGGACCAGTACCGCCTGAAGGTGCGCGACATGCTCGACCGCTTCCACGTCATGTACACCGAGGCCAAGGGTTCGACGGAGAAAAATCCCAAGTTCGCGATTGACGAGAGCGACGTTCCCGCAAACGAGGTGCTTTCCTATTATATACTGGAAAAATGGGAGTTTGACTCGCGCACCAACAAGACGCGCCGCAAGGTCGAGGCGATTTGCCCCGTGCTCCACCGCTCCGACGATTTCGGAGGGGACGCCGTGCGCTACCCGATGTTCTGGATAAAGATGAACGACATACGCCCATACCTGGCCCAGCAGTATATCTTCATCGACGACGACAATAATCTTCCGAAATATACCTACGACGATTTCTTCCGCATGTCGATGTACGACGGCGACATCTATAAGACGCGCAACCTGACCAACCGCTCGATGATGCAGATGTTCCCCGACCCGGACGACCGCAAGCGCGCGCAGGACAGCATCCAGAACCGCCTCGACTCGTTCGACAAGAAGCTGTGGGTGCCCTCCCGCGAGGAGGTAATCGCTGCCCGCGAGGCCCGTGAGGCCGCCGAAGCCGCCAAGGCAGAGGCAGAGGCGAACGGTTCGGACATCCAGTCGCGCGACGGGGAGGAAGAGAGCGCCGCGGCCGCCGCGGCCGAGAAGCCCGTAAGGAAGTCGGCCCGCGCCTCCCGCGGCAAGAAGAAGAGCGGCGAGGCAAAGGCCGCGCCCAAGAAAAAGACCCGCAAGGAGGCCAAGCCGAAGGCCCCGAAGTCAAGCTCCTCGTCGGCAGTGCGCTCCGTACGCCGCCGCAAGTAACAACCTAATCCGTTCCGTATGAACGATTTCCTGTCGATTCTAAAGCGATTCGTGCCCCCATATAAGAAGTACTTGATGTTGAACATCCTGTTCAACATCTTGGCTTCTTTTTTGACGTTGTTCTCTTTCGCGATCATCATCCCTATCCTGGAGATGCTGTTCAAAATCCGCGAGGCGGCCTACACCTATATGCCGCTCGGCGACGGCCATTCCCTCAAGGATGTGGTGATCAACAACTTCTACTATTATACCCAGCAGGTAATCGACACATACGGGCAGGGGGCGGCTCTCGCGATGCTCGCCGCCCTTCTTGTGTTTATGACGGGTTTGAAGACCGGCTCCACCTACCTGGCGAGCTACTTCATAATCCCGATGCGCAGCGGCATCGTCCGCGACATACGCAACTTCGTGTTCGACAAGATGGTAACCCTCCCGATTTCCTTCTTTACCTCGGAACGGAAGGGTGACGTCATGGCCCGCATGAGCGGCGACGTCGGGGAAATCGAGAACTCGATCATGACGTCGCTCGACATGGTGTTCAAGAACCCGATTATGATTCTTGTCTGCCTGGTTATGATGATCGCTGTGTCGTGGCAACTGACTGTGTTCGTGCTGATTCTGCTCCCGCTCGCCGGGCTGGTGATGGGGAAGGTCGGCAAGAGCCTCAAGCGCAAGAGCCTGGAACAGCAGAACCAGTGGGGCGTGCTGATGAGCAACATCGAGGAGTGTCTCGGCGGACTTCGCATCATCAAGGCTTTCAACGCCGAAAACAAGGTCGCCGACCGCTTCCATAGGGAGAATATGAAATACTACCGGCTGTCGACCCGCATCATGCGCCGCCAGAACCTCGCCCACCCGATGAGCGAGTTCCTGGGGACTACGGCGATAGCGATCGTGCTATGGTTCGGAGGCTCGCTGATTCTGAACGGAGCCTCGTCGCTCGAAGCGCCGGAGTTCATCTACTACATGATTATCTTTTACAGCATAATCAATCCCGCCAAGGACCTCTCGAAGGGCATGTACGCAATACAGAAGGGACTGGCCTCAATGGTGCGCGTCGACAAGATTCTCAACGCTCCAAACCCGATTCACGACCCGGCGGAACCCAAGGAGATAGACAAGCTCAAAGGGCATATCCGATACAACGACGTGTCGTTCAGCTATGGCGCCAACGAGGTGCTCCACGACATAAACCTCGACATTCCCGCCGGGGCGACTGTGGCGCTTGTGGGCCAGTCAGGCTCCGGCAAGTCGACTATGGCCGACCTGCTTCCGCGCTTCTACGATGTCGACAAAGGGTCGATTACGATTGACGGAATCGATGTGCGCGACATGAAGGTCCACGACCTCCGCTCGCTGATGGGGAACGTCAACCAGGAGGCGATACTTTTCAACGATACTTTCTACAACAACATAACCTTCGGAGTAAAGGACGCGACGATGGAGGAGGTAGTGGCGGCCGCGAAAATAGCGAACGCCGACGAGTTCATACGCGCCTCGGAAGAGGGGTACGACACCGGCATCGGCGACCGCGGATGCCGCCTGTCCGGCGGCCAGCGCCAGCGCGTCTCGATTGCCCGCGCCATTCTCAAAAACCCGCCGGTGCTTATCCTTGACGAGGCTACCTCGGCGCTCGACTCCGAGAGCGAGAAGGTGGTTCAGGAAGCGCTGGAGCGCCTTATGAAGGGGCGCACAACCCTCGTTATCGCCCACCGTCTCTCGACAATCAAGAACGCCGACATCATCTGCGTGCTCCACGAGGGGCGCATCGTCGAGGCCGGGACCCACGATGAGCTCCTGGCCCTTAACGGCTACTACCGCCGCCTGGTCGACATGCAGAAATTCTGACCGCCGCGCTCATATCCGCCGCGTTACCTCTTTCTGAAGGAAGGAAAGGAAAATCGCAATTCCGTTTGCGGTTTGGCTGAAAAATACTTAACTTTGCGACATAGTTTCCGCGCGAAGCGGATTGCTGTGACTATTATTATAATTTGTTCAATATTTAATCAGTTTCTATGACGAAATTTTACTCCTTAGCAGCAGCGGGAGCCCTTGTGCTCGGCACCCTTTCGGCAGTCGCCGGGCCCGCGAAAGTAACCCCGGCGTTTAAGAAGGGCAACAAGGTAGAAATGACCGTGCATCCGGCGCTTGCGAAGACGGGTGCCGTTAAAAAGAATCTCGCCGCCAAAAAACAGGCAGCGGTCGCCGGCCGTCACCACCGCATTGCCTCTATGGCTGAAAACCAGGTATGGCGTCCCGTCAAGCAGATAGTTTCGATGTCTGATGGCGGTGAATGGATTCCCTCCGAAGAATACACGACCACCTGGACACCGCAAGGCTATCCCCAGGTCGACCTGATCAAGGCTCTCGATGAGGAGGATACATATTCCCGCGTCGAATATGTCTACGACGAGTTCGGCATGCTGACGGAGCAGACTACCTATGTCGGCGAGACGGCCGACAACCTCGTTCCCTCGTCGCGCCGCCTGAAGGAGTATGACCCAAAAATGCACAACCTGCTTCTAAACACCATAGACGAATCCTGGGACGAGGCTGCTTCGGCATGGGTGTCCGCGGGAGCGTCTCAGCGCCGTGTTGTGACACGCGACGCTGACGGCAACGTTACTGCCGTGCAGCTCGAGCTGGCGTATGACGGCCGTTATGATCCGATCAGCAAGTACGAGTTCTTTTATGGCGACGACAAGAAGGCCAACAAGATTGTATACAGCGAAATGGAGTTTGACTATTCGACTTATGAGCCGGTAGGTTGGTTCGAGGATCTGGTTTACGACAATATTGAGTGGTATGCTTTCGACGGCCAGATTTACGATATGGACTGCATCTATGAGGGCAATAACAAGGTAAAGGCCTTCACTCAGATGTACGAGGGGGAGCCGGTTGTCGTGTCTACTGTCACTTACGTTGGAGACACTGACGATTTTACCCTCGTAGGCAGGATGGCAGACGGGGTTTTCGAGCAGACCTGGACCAACTATCCCAACGGAGGGTATCTCAGCGAGGTAGTCCAGACTACCGAGGGTGTTGACGGCAGCGTGGAAAAATATGTTGAGAGCGCTATGTTCAACGAGCTGGGCAACGATTTGCTCGGGGTTGAGTACACCATCTATGACGGCGAGCTCGAGTTCGGCACTTATCTGAAAGGCGAGGAGGTCCTTGATCCTGCCACCGAGCTGCCTGTGACATACATTCAGCGCGAGTTCTGGCCCTTGGAAGAGGGTGGCGACGAGGGGGAATACTATGCTCTGTCGCGTATGACGGTCGACGAAATCACGGCTCCCCTCGATGAGCTTGAAGGTGACTGGGAAGATTTTGTGAAAATCGAGTATTCCGACTATCAGATTGCCGGGACCGGGGCTGTTGACAAAATCGCCACTGACATCGCCGACGGCAAGGCTGAATACTTCACAATCGACGGTCGCCGCGTAAACGGCACTCCCGCTTCCGGCCTCTATATCCGCCGCACCGCGACGGGCGCTCAGAAAGTGCTTGTAAGGTAATCGCAAACACTTTCCTGGATTTGGCTAAGAGGGCGTTTAATAATATCTGTTAATTAAGGGTGTTTTGCGTTGTCAAACGCTAAAACTTCGCTCTTTTAGGCCAATTTCGGGCTTTTCGTCGGTCACGATGCCCGCATCGCTCCCTCCTCAAAACTCAAAATTGCCTCTAAAATAGCTCGTTAGCGTTTAACATCTATTATTAAACACCCTCTAAATAAAAACGGCCCGGCCTCACGGTCGGGTCGTTTTTCTGAATTTTAGTGTATGAAATCTTGCTGTGTCTGAAAAGACGATGTCAGCGCGATTCAAAATTCATTCTTCCTTATCTGCGGCGCTCCCCTCCGGGAGGCGGCAGAAGGGGTCAAAAACCAATTCTATCAATCATTAACCAATCTATATCAATCTTGCTTATGAAGTCCTGTTTCTGTAAGTAAGACGTTGGAAGCGGGGGAAAGGTTTCATCGGCTAAGGTGAATTATGTTTAAAAGTGTGTGAAAGATAGTGAACAGGCCCGATTTCAGCCCCGAACTTAGTAAATTTGGGCATGAATTTGATTAAGAGAGAAGTTATAGCGCTTTTTTCGGCTGTCGCGGGTCTTTGCTGTTTGGGCGCGGACTATATAACCTGCGTCGAGGAGGCGGAGCGCGAGATTGCCAAAGGGAACTACGAGCTGGCCGGCGAGTGGCTGAAGGAGGCGATGACTACCGAGCCGTCGAATCCGAGCAACGTCCTGCTGCTGTCGAACCTCGGGATGGTGCAGTTTTACGCGGGTAACGACTCCCTGGCGCTTGGGACGCTTTCCCAGGCCCGGGCGATGGCTCCGGGTTCGGTAACGATTCTCGCCAACCGCGCCCGGGTGCTCGACCACATGGGGCGTCGGCAGGACGCTATGGCCGACCTGTCGCTTGCCATAGCTACTGATTCGACCTACGCTCCGGCTTATTACGAACGGGGGACGCTCCGGCTGGATTCAGGCGATTTCGCGGGCGCGGAAGCTGATATGGCGCGCCACCGGGCGTTGCGCCCCAAGTCGCGGCAGTCGCTTCTGGCGCTGGCGCTGATTTATTCCTCGACGGGGCGCGGCAGGGACGCGGTGGCCGCTTACACCGAATTGCTGAAAGGGAAGCCGGATGCCGACCTGCTGGCCGCGAGGGCGATGTGCCGCATGGACCTCGGAGACCTTCCCGAGGCCGCGGAGGATATCCAGGAGGGGTTGAAGTTAGCTCCCGAGGAGCCTGGCCTGTACCTGTGCCGCGCAAGGCTCAACCGTATGCGCTACCGCGAGGCCGACGCGGAAGCCGACGAGCGCCGCGCCGAGGAGCTTATGCGCGGTACCCCTTTCCAAAAGCGCTGAGGGTGGGCGGCGGCGGTGGTTTGAAGCAGCCGGCAACCTTTGACATTCCGAGTTTGTTCATATTAGAAATATGAAAGATTATGAAAAAGCTCGGAATTATCGCATTATCGCTTATGACGGCTGCGGCCGCCGGGGCCTGGACCGTGCCTGACGAGACTCTCCACTACGGAGTCCGATACAAATGGGGCCTGATTGACGCCAACGCCGGGGTCGCCACTCTTACGACCGTCAACAATCCGGCATCGGGAACTTTCACCGCGACGCTTTCCGGCAAGTCGGTCGATTTGATGGGCCACTACTACGCGGCTACCGATACGATGGTAGGAACGATTATGGCGGGAGACTACCGCCCGGTCTATAACGAGCATATCACCCGTGAGGCCGGCGAGTTCACGATTCAGACTATCACATACGACCATTCCGGCGATTCGTCCAAGGGGGAAATCGTAAAGAGATTGCCGGACGGGAAGGTGCTCCGCTCCCGCGTGAGCCATTATGCCGGAGGCCTGACGCTCGACCTGCTCGCTGTGTTCTATTATATCCGGCAGATTCCTTACGAGGATATGGCTGCGGGAGAAACAGTGACGGTCAATATATTCGCCGGACAGACCCCCGAAACGCTGACTGTCACCTACAATGGCCGCTCGACGCGTCCCGTCAGAGGCCGCGAGGTGGCCACCTTCGGCATCAGCCTCGATTTCTCGGCCCAGGGGGAGCCCGGCGCTGTTGATAATATGGAAATCTGGCTCGCCGACGATGATACCCGCGTGCCTGTCCAGATTAACGGTTCCCTGAAAATCGGGCATATAGAGTGCTCGCTGCTCGGCGAAGAGGCGTCCGGCTTCTAATCCGCTTAAACCTTCTCGGCCTGGGCTTGTCTAAACACTATGATGAAAAAGATACTGCTGACAATAGTTTTGCTGTTTGCCGCACTCCCGTCGCTGAAGGCCTGGGAAGTGCCGGGCGAAACCCTGACATATGATATAATGTACAAATGGGGCCTGATTAACAAGAAGGCCGGGGATGTTGCGATTTCGACTCATATGACTCCCGGTTCCCCGGAGTTCAGGGCACAGCTTACGGCGAAGACTGCCAAATGGGCCGACCGCTTCTATCTCGTGCGCGACACGCTGAAAGGTTCCATCGCCAAGGCCACGTTTTATCCTTCCTATTACGAAAAAATCGCGCGGGAAGGGGGCGATTTCAACCACGATATCCTCCGCTACACCCGTTCCGGCAGCGATGTGAAGGCCGACGTGCAGGTGGCCCGCAAGAAGAAGGATGCCAAGCAGGTCAAGCGCTCGACAAAGACCCTCACCGCGACAGGCCCGACGCTCGACATGCTGAGCGCGTTCTACTTTATGCGCTCCTTTGACTTCGCCAACCTCCACAAGGGGCAGATGGTTAGGCTAACCGTTTTTTCCGGCCGCGAGAAGGAGATTCTGACAATCCATTTCGACAATATGGACCGGATAAAAATAGGTAAGAAGGAGTATGACACGTACCATATAACCTTCACCTTCACTTCCGGCGACGGCCGCAAGACCTCCGACAACATGGATGCCTGGATTTCGACCGGCCCGGAGCGCATCCCCCTCCTCCTTGAGGGGAAGCTCCCCGTCGGCAAAGTCCGCGCCGTCTACTCCGGCCCCATCCCCTCCACCGCCGGTTGACAAAGCCATCCAGCCAGATTCCATTTAGGCTGAATGGGGCTTTAATCCAAAGTATCGTCCTCGAGATAGGTTTGGGTGTCTTTGTCGCCCAAAATGGCTTTTAGGAGCTGTAGATTTTCTATGTTAAAATTGGGAAGTTTGGCGCTCAGCTTGTTGTCTTTGATGAAGCGCCCGAGTTTTTGACAGGTGTTCGCTATTTTCGGGTCGTCAGGCGCTTTTTCAAGCACGATGTCAAGGCAGTCGACAAGCTCCTTGATGTCATCTTTTGACGGCGTGATTTTGAAACGTCTCCAATAGTCTACCGTTTCTCCTACCAGCGAGTGGACTGAATATGCCCTTACCTGGAAATATTCCTTTTCGTAAATCAGTTCGAGCATCTGCTGCCTTCCGATGGCGTAATTCGTTTCGGCGGTAGTCGCGTCAATGCCGGTACCACGGCTTGCGTAACGCAGGTAGTTACGCGCGATAGCGTTGCGGATGTTGTAGGAATCCTTAGAAAGCGCCTGGGCCTGGAGGAGGTGGTTCAGAGCGCGGGGATAATCGTTGAGCCTTTGTTCGATGATGCCCAGTTGAATATAGTAATGAGGGTCGTGACGGTAATATTTTCCGATTTTATACAGAATCTCCTTGATCTGATTCAGGTTTAGGCCTAACTGGTGTTCGAGGAACCTGACATTCATCAGACGGGCCTGAATGACATTCCAATATGATTCCGGATTGCGAAGCAGCGGAGCGACCTGAATAAGGATGCCTTTTATGATGTTGGAACGGTCGTCGACGGGAGTCTTGTTGATTATATGTTGTACGAGAATATCGGTACGCAAAGCCCTTCCGTCAGGCACCATTGGCTTCGTAAGGTCGACAAGTAGTTTGTCGATGTGTCTGTAAGCTTTCGGCTGCCAAAGCGTCAGCAGCGTGTTGGGCATATATGGCAAATCCGCGAAGTTGAAAATAGCCAGTGCCCTGAGAATTTCTATAAGCGCGGTGTTCTCATCGGCAAATTCAGGTTTTTCAGGCGATACGAGTCTCTTTGCGACATGGTCGTAGGATTCGAGCAGTTTACGGCGGAAGTTATCCCCGTTTGTCAGATTCCATAAAGCTTCCGCGATGTCCTGGGCTTTGGTGAAATGCTTTAACTGTTCACTGCGGTCCTTGCCTTTCAGTTTGCCCAGCATTAGCTTGGAGTCCAATGTGCTGACGGCGGACTCCGCGATCTTAATGTTATCATCCCCGCTGACCAGGTCGAGGTCATAAGCTCTGTAGCCGGGTAGCCGTTTAAGCTCGTAATGCTTTTTGAAATGGTAATATGGCCTGGCGGTGGCAACGACAATCAGCCGTTTGTTCTTCGGAAATGTTTCCGTAAGATACGCAATGCCGTTATAAAGGCTGCTTGCGTTATCTATGAGCAGAACTATGACATCGGAGCTTAGCCTGGAGGCGTATTGCGAGAAATTAGACGGGTTGAAATTGTTGCCCACAAATTCGCGGACTTCGTATCCTTTGTCAAGCAACGAGTTGCCGATTCTTTTCAATAACACCGATTTGCCGCCGATAGCTTTGGAAATCAAGGATATGACTGCGTTTTTATGGGAGTTTGTGATGGAGTCTATATCCGCCAGGATTCTGTCTGCTACGGGCTTGCGGAAGTCCCAGTCCGTGAATATGTCGAGCCAGGTCGGGTCATAGCCGAAATACAGTTTTGAGCCGTAGTTGTCAATCGAGGCCTGAGCCTCTTTGGTCTTGCTTATATTGAGAAAATACCTGTCGAAATTGGCCTGCCCGACGCGCTTCGGGGTTGCGGTCGGAGTTCCTTTGGTATTTTCTTTTAGCCACTGGGCGAATTGCTCACAGGTAAGCTGTATCAGATGCGCGCCCGACGAAGAGATTTTATGCCGCAGCATGATATTCGGCGACGGGTCGATGTAAAAGAATCCTCCGTTGCGCGTCTCCTCTGAACCGTTGAATCTCGCATTGTAGAAATCAATGTCTGATTCGTCGGTCGTGGCACCGAGAAAAATGAAATCCTGCGTCTGGAGGTCATCAATGAGCTTGGCATAACGATGGTCTAATCCATTGGTTGTCGCGGAAGTGTAGTCCGGCTTCGAGAAGACGAATCCTTCGCTATAATTGCGTACACATCCGTGGAGTTTGACGTAATCTATCGATCTGGCGTCGAATTTACGCTGGATTGTTTTGGAGTTCACGGGATTTAGAAGACCTGGAGTTGCCGCAGCCTCCATAAGATCGTCGATGTTTAGCGTATAGATTCGCTGCCAGGGATATTCGGCGATAATCTTATGGTAATCCTCGGGCACGCAGTCGGAGAATATTCCTCGCAGGAAATTCTCGGCCTTGGCTGTCCCCATTTTTCCCGAGGCGTAAGTGTACACATCGCTCAGTGACTCGCTCATCAGCTCCTCATAATCTTTTGAGCCGTCCTCTATGCATAAGAAATCAATAAGGAGTTTCCGCTTCAAGCCCTTGCCGAGCGGAAGGTCCACGCCTCTCGCGTTCTTCGCACCAAACGAGAATCCCGCGCCTGTGAACAATACGGGAGTCCGTTGATTCATTCGTCTTGCGAGCAGTTCCAAGCTGCGGGTGGTCGTTTCATCCATTGTCTATCGGTATAGTCAGGTTGTCGGCGGATTGTCGGGTTGGGGGGTCAGAAGGAGACGCCGAGGCGGAGCGTCGCGAAGTGGAGGTCGTCGAGGTAGTATTTGGCCTCGTCCTGGAGGGCGATATAGGTGTAGGCGAGGATTATGTGGGAGGAGAAGCGTTTGCCGTGGGCGAGGGTTATGCCGAGGCCGAGCGAGCCGTAGAAGTCGGCCTGCGTGGATAGGTCGCGCAGGTTGCAGAAGGCGGCTCCGGCCCGGAGGTCGAGGAAGCAGAAGCGCGGCCGGGCCGAGAAAGAGGAGCGGAAGAGAGCGTAGACGGGGTAGATGCGCGAGGCGTTGTTGACCATCGGCGAGATTCCGGCGCCGATGCCGAGAAAACGGACGTAAGGGCCTTTGTAGCCGATATTCACGTTAATATCGATGGCGCTCATGTCGGTTGCCGACATGTCGATGGAACTTCCCGCGTCGGCTCCCCAGGTGAAGTGGCCGGAGTCTCCCGAGCCCTTTCGGAAAGAGGGGGACTTGTGATGGTTCGCCTCTTTGAGGGAGCGGGCGTTGGCGATTGAGGACGCGAACTCCGGGGATGGGGTCAGGATTGTTTCCTCGACAACGGTCACGGGTACGGTCTGGGCTTCGGCGTGAGCGGCGGCGAGCATGGTGGCGGCAAGCGTGCCGAATATTTTTGCGCGTAATCTCATCATGTTTCGGTCATGCTTTCTTTGTGAGGCGGAGGCAGGTCCAGTTGTCCCCTTTGACGGTGTGTCCCTCCTCGGTCAGCCCCAGGGGGATAGCGGCGGCGAGGACCACCGGGATGTCGTGCTCATAAAAACCGCTGAGGAGCATCGTGCCATCCGCCTTGAGGTTCGCGGCGTAGGCGGGAAGGTCGCCCGTGATGATGTTGCGGTTGATGTTGGCGATGAATATGTCGGCTTTGGGCAATCCGGGTAGGAGGGATGCGTCACCGAGACGCACGTCGATTTCAGGATGGCCGTTTGAGACGACGTTCTCTTCGGCGTTGATTTCTGCCGCGGGGTCGATTTCCACTGCCGAGACGGGTGACGCCCCGCGCATCGCGGCGAGTATGGCGAGAATCCCTGTGCCGGTCCCCATGTCGGTGACGGCTTTCCCTTCGAGATTGAGCCGCAGTAGCTGCTCGATAATCAGCGAGGTTGTAGCGTGGTGCCCGGTCCCGAACGCCATTTTGGGGTCAATCGTTATGTCGTAGAGGCATTTGGGAATGTCGGTATGGAACGAGCTGTGGATTACGCATTTGTCGGCCACGACGATAGGCTGGAAATAGTTTTTCTCCCATTCGCTGTTCCAGTCGCGTCCTTCGATAAATTCAGAAGTGTGGGCCAGGGTGAAACCGGGCAGCGGGAAGTCGGCGAGAGCGGCGGCAAGGGCCTCGTTGTTGAAATCCTCTGCGCGGATGTAGGCGGTCAGGCCGGAGCCGGGAGTTTCGTCGGGCACGAATGACTCATACCCCTCCGGGGCCAGGATGGCGGCTACGATGTCGGCCGCGTCCTCCGAAGGGGGCATTATCGTTATATGTATCGCGTGGTAATCGTTCATTTTGCGGGGAGTTGTGACTGGAGAGTGTCTGTAATATATGTTAACTCTCCGCAAAATTAGCTAAATCCCTCCGACTACGCAAGTTTTAAGAGGGTTATGGCGCGGCGCCGTGTTATGACCGGCCAGCGCGGCGGAACGACTGGTAGAGGTTCATCGCGCGGCGGGCGATTTTGTAGGAATAAAGCGCGATCTGGGCATATCGGAAAACGTTCTCGATGGTGGTCGCGAGAGCGGGGCGGTCCGGGTCGGGCGCGTCGCGGCGCACGGTGACCGCGTTGATGAGTTTCTGTTTCTGCAAGTCGATTTTTACCTGGTTCACGGCCTTACGGGCGCGCATCTGTTGGAGCGTGTAGCCCTTGAACTCCGGTCCCGCCGGCTCGCCGATGGCGTCGGTCAGGTGTTTTGTGCTGCTGTTTGTCATAAGGCTAAGAGGGTGTTTATTCCGGCTTGTCTTCTGTCTTCTCGGCGCGGCGCTCGCTTTCCGGTTCGAGGAGGAGTTTGCTCATAAAGCGAGCGATCGGGTTCATAATCAGCGGTTCCCGCAGAAGAATCAGGGTCAGGATCATTACGGCGTAGATTCCGGCGAAAATCAGGTAGGAGGCCCATACGGGAATTGCGAGGGCCAGCAGCTCGATGAGCGCGACGGTCACAAACGCCAGGGCGAACAGCGCGAGCACCAGGCAAATGACCCCGACGGTGGCGGCGGTGCAGAACATCGTGAGTTTTTCAGCCGTTGTGATTTTGGCGTTTTCCAGATATAGCGTCGCGAGTCGGCGCAGGGAATGGCGCGCCGAGCGCATACGGTCTTCCATTGTCGGGTTTCGGTGGTCGAGCAGCATAATGTTCGCGGTAGGAAAGTGTTATAAGGCGGGGGCGCGCCGAGATGGCGCGTCCCCGCGCGGGTGTTCGTGGTGGCCGGAAGCCTTCGGAAGCGTCAGGCTTCCTTGATTTCCTCGGCGATTTCGTCGACGAGTTCTTCCAGCTCCTCTTCCTTGGAGCAGTGGCAGCAGCCGTATTTCTTGAGGAGTGTCTTGATCTGGCCTCTGAGGTCCTCTCCCTTTTCGGGGGCGAAAAGGATAGCGGCTCCGGCGCCTACGATGGCGCCTCCCAGGAAGGCGTAAAGGATATTTAATGCTCTCATATCGTTAGGGTTCTTTAATCGTTAGGTGTTTTAAACGGGTGTTATGCCTCTTTCACGTCGGCTTCGAGTTTGTCGACGAGCTTTTCGAGTTTGGAGCGTTTCAGCGCTTTTTTCTTGTCGCGGAGGTATTCAAGCACGTCCTCGTAGACGTCTTCGCCTTTCTTCATGATGTCGTCGCGAACTTCCTCGCCTTTCTTGGGAGCGAACAGGAGACCGAGCGCGGCACCGGCAACAGCGCCACCAACAACTGCGAGAACAATGTCTAAGTTTTTCATAATGCTAATGGGTTTGAAAGTTGAGTTTACAGGTATAACACTCCGAAGGGCGTTTGGTTCCCCAAATATAGCGATTATTTCGGGTTTCTTCCTCAATTTTTCCCGCTATTTTTCGTTTATATAGAACATTGTACTAAGATTAGATGAAAAAAGCCAATAATAAGCATAAAACCGGCCAGGAAACCCCGGGCGATGTGATCGAAATACGGGGGGCGAGGGTCAACAACCTCAAGAACGTCAGCCTGGAGATTCCCCGCGGCAAGCTGGTGGTAGTCACCGGGTTGTCAGGCTCGGGCAAGTCGTCGCTCGCTTTCGACACGATTTATGCCGAGGGCCAGCGCCGCTATGTCGAGAGCCTTTCGGCCTACGCCCGCCAGTTTCTCGGAAAGATGCGCAAGCCGGAGTGCGACTTTATCCGCGGCCTTCCCCCGGCCATCGCGATAGAGCAGAAGGTCAACACCCGCAACCCGCGGAGTACGGTCGGAACGTCGACGGAGATTTACGACTATATGAGGCTCCTGTTCGGAAGGGTTGGGCATACCTTCTCGCCGGTTTCCGGCACGGAGGTGCGCAAACACTCGGTTACCGACGTGGTCGACACGGCCCGCACTTACCCCGACGGCACCCGTATCGCCGTTACGGCCCCGTTCCGCGTCCCCGAGGGGCGCGACTTTGCGACGCATCTCGACATACTCCGCAAGGGGGGGTATTCGCGCCTGTTCCGCGACGGCCGGTTCGTTCCTTTCGAGGAGGTTACAGACGCGCCGAAGCCCCCGAAGGTGAACCAGGGCTACGAGCTGCTGGTCGACCGCCTGGCGGTCAGCTCCGAGGCCGACGAGCTGTCGCGTCTGGCCGATTCGGTCGAGACGGCGTTCTTCGAGGGGGGCGATGAGGCTTCGCTTATCGTATGGACTGAGGATGGCAAGACGCGGCGCCACGATTTCTCGAAGCGTTTCGAGGCCGACGGCATCAAGTTCATGGAGCCGAGCGACCTCTTATTCAACTTCAACAATCCATATGGGGCGTGTCCCCGCTGCGAGGGTTTTGGCCGCTGCATAGGTATCGACGAGCGGCTCGTTATTCCCAACCCGGCGCTGTCGGTCTACGATGACGCGGTTGCCTGCTGGAAGGGGGAGAAGATGAGCGAATGGAAGCGCGCCTTCATCCATACCGCGGCTCAGACCGGCTTCCCGATTCACAGGCCGTATGCCGACCTTACGCAGTCGGAGAAAGACCTGCTATGGCACGGAGGGGCCGGATTCGAGGGTATCGACGGTTTTTTCCGCATGCTGGAAAGTAACCAGTATAAAATCCAGTACCGAGTAATGCTGGCCCGCTACCGCGGCAAGACCATCTGCCCGGACTGCCACGGCACGAGGCTGCGCCCGGAGGCATCGTATGTCAGGGTCGGCGGCCATACGATTTCCGACCTGGTGCGCATGCCGGTTTCCGAGCTGCGCGAATGGTTCGACAATCTCGAGATGTCGGAGCATGACGCCGCGGTGGCCGCCCGTCTGCTGACAGAGATACGCCACCGTCTCCGTTTCCTCTCCGATGTCGGCCTTGACTATCTTACCCTCGACCGCCTCAGCTCGTCGCTGTCGGGCGGCGAGAGCCAGCGCATCAACCTCGCGACCTCGCTCGGTTCGGCGCTCATCGGGTCGTTTTACATTCTTGACGAGCCGAGTATCGGCCTCCATTCCCGTGACACGGAGCGCCTGATCGGTGTTCTCCGCTCGCTGCAGCAGCTTGGCAACACGGTGGTTGTCGTCGAGCACGACCAGGAGATTATGGAGGCGGCTGACTGGATTATCGACGTCGGGCCGGACGCCGGGCGCCTCGGAGGGGAAATCGTGTTCCAAGGCCCGATTTCGGCGCTTCCGGAGGCCGACCGCAGCTATACGGCGAAGTATCTTACGGGGCGGATGGAGATTCCCGTTCCGGCGACGCGGCGCAAATGGCGCGACTATGTAGAGGTCGTCGGGGCCCGCGAGCATAATCTGAAAGATATAGATGTCAAGTTTCCCCTCGGGGTGCTGACGGTCGTTACCGGCGTCAGCGGTTCGGGTAAATCGACCCTGGTACGCGATATATTGTACCGCGGCCTTCTGCGCCATCTCGGTGAGAGCTCCGATGCTCCCGGCGCGTCGAAAGGGCTTAGGGGCGACCTTTCGCGCGTCAAATGCGTCGAGTTCGTTGACCAGAACCCGATCGGGCGCTCAACCCGCTCCAACCCTGCGACATACCTGAAAGCATACGACGAAATCCGCCAGTTGTTCGCGGCGCAGCAGGGCGCGAAGCAGATGGGCTTCACTCCGGCCTATTTCTCGTTCAACGCCGAGGGTGGCCGGTGCGAGGAGTGCAAGGGTGAGGGCACGATAACCATCGAGATGCAGTTCATGGCCGACATAACGATACCGTGCGAGGCGTGCGGCGGAAAGCGGTTCAAACGCGAGGTGCTTGATATCCAGTATCGCGGCCAGTCGATTTCCGACGTGCTCGATATGACAGTCAACCAGGCGATAGAGTTCTTCTCGGAAAGCGACGGAGCGACCGAGGCGCGCATAGTGAAGCGTCTCAAGCCGCTGAAGGATGTAGGGTTGGGATATATAAAGCTCGGACAGTCGTCGTCGACCCTGTCGGGCGGCGAGAACCAGCGCGTGAAGCTCGCGTATTTCCTGAGCATGGAGAAGCCCGAACCGACTATGTTCATATTCGACGAACCGACCACCGGGCTGCACCTCCACGACATTAACCTGCTGATGGACTCCTTCTCCCGGTTGATTGCCCAGGGGCATACGGTGGTGATTATCGAGCATAACCTCGACGTTGTCAAGATGGCCGACCACGTCATCGACCTCGGCCCCGAGGGAGGTGCCGCCGGGGGCAGTCTCGTGGCCGCCGGCACCCCTGAGGAGGTCGCCGCCAATCCCGCCTCGCATACCGGGCGCTACCTCCTCTCTAAACTCCGCCATTGAAAATAGTGTCCCTGGTATTTTGCGACAACGTGAGAATATCGTATATTCGCGTTATACGATATAATATACTAATTACTTAAAATGGTAATCTGATATGGATTTCAAGCAAGCTGTAACTATCGTGCTTAACAAGTACGTATGTTTCAAGGGGCGCGCCGGTCGTGCGGAATTTTGGTATTTCGCATTGTTCCAGTTTATTATCGGTGCCGTCCTCAGTGGTCTGGGCGTAATCTTCGGCAGCAACGGACAGGCTCCGGCGTTCATTACCATCCTTCAGGGCCTCGTGAGCCTCGCTCTGTTGCTTCCCGGACTCGGTGTGGCCGTGCGCCGTATGCACGACATCGGCAAGGGTGGCGGTTGGATTTTCATCAACCTCGTTCCCGTGATTGGCTGGATCTGGTTCATCGTCCTGGCGGCTACCGCCGGCGAACCCGCGGCCAACCGTTTCGGCGAGGCCGCCTGACCCCTCCCCGTCAAACATCTACCGCCCCGCACGACCTGTTCGCGCGGGGCGTTTTCCTTATCCTCCCATAAAAAATATGGATTGGATTCCTCATTTCTTATAATATTTGCGGAATCAATTCCTCATTTCTTATAAGATTTGCGGAATTAGTTCCGCGCTTTTTTGTATCTTTGCGGAAAGAATATCTCGGAAGATGATTAAACGACAATTACAGCCGGCAATAGAGGCACTTCTTGGGTCGAATAAGGCTATCGTGATTATGGGAGCCAGGCAGGTGGGTAAATCTACGCTCCTGCACGAAATGTTTTCGGGTAGGAATGATGTGTTGTGGCTTAATGGCGATGACCTTGACGTAAGGGAATTGTTTGCCAATATGACATCTGACCGATTAAGGCTGTTCCTGGGTAATAACAAGGTGGTTGTAATTGATGAGGCACAGCGGATTGCCGACATAAGGCTTCGACTGAAACTAATTACAGACCAGATTCCCGATGTGCAGGTTGTCGCGACAGGTAGCTCTTCATTTCAGCTTGCTTCTAAAATAAACGAACCGCTTACCGGACGAAAGCGTGAATTTCAGATGTTTCCGCTATCGTTCAAGGAAATGGCGGCACATACTAATCCGCTAACTGAGTCGAGATTGATTCCTCACAGAATGGTTTACGGATATTATCCTGAAGTGGTTACTTCTCCTGGGGAGGAACGGGAAGTGCTGCGGGAACTGGCGTCGAGTTATCTTTATAGAGATATTCTCCAGCTTGACGGGTTGACGAAACCTGATAAACTTGTGGCATTGCTGCAAGCGCTTGCCCGTCAGATTGGTGATCAGATATCATATCGCGAAATCGGTATGCTTGTCGGACTGGATCCGAAGACGGTAGAGCGATATATAGATTTGCTGGAGAAGAGTTTCGTTGTCTTCCGACTTGGAAGTTATTCCCGAAATCTAAGGAATGAATTGAAGGCAAGCAAAAAAATATATTTTTATGATTTGGGAATCAGGAACGCGGTAATTGCGGACTTTCGCGAAGTCGAGAACAGGACGGATGCGGGGGCTCTATGGGAGAACTACGTGGTTGCGGAGCGCGTGAAGCAGATTAGCTATGACCGCTCGTTTGTAAATATGTGGTTTTGGCGTACTCAGCAGCAGAATGAAATCGATATAATAGAAGAGCTTGACGGTCAGTTGACTGCCGTGGAGTGTAAGTGGAATCCGTCCAAGGCCAATGTCAAACCGCCGCAGAGCTTTGCGAACGCTTATCCCGAAGCCGCATTCAAGGTCATAACTCCCGCTAACTTCGCAGAATATATGCTCTTGTAACGGATTAGGTCATCGTTGCGCGTCGAGGTTAGAAGGGGTAGCCGACGGAGAAGTGGAAGGTGGCGTCGCGGCGCCAGGAGGGGTGGAGAAGGGGCCATGGCTCCTGGCCGCGGGCCGGGTTGTGGGCCTTCATGCCGAGGTCGAAGCGGAGAAGGAAGTAGGTGAAGTCCATGCGCAGGCCGATGCCGTAGGCCGCCGCAATCTGGCGGTAGAACTTCTTGAACCGGAACGCGCCTCCCGGCTGGTTGGGGTATTCCTTGATTGTCCATATGTTGCCCGCGTCGACGAAAAGCGCTCCCTCGAACACCCAGAACAGCTTGTTGCGGTATTCGAGGTTGAGAATCAGCGAGACGTCGCCGCACTGGTTGATGAAGTCGGTCACCGAGTTGCGGGCATCGTAAGCTCCCGGCCCGAGGGTGCGTACTCCCCATCCGCGCACGTTGTTGGCGCCTCCGGCAAAGAAGCGCTTCTCGAAGGGGACCATCGACGAGTTGCCGTAAGGAATGGCAAGCCCGGCCCCCGCGTGGAAGGAGATTGAGTTGCGGGTCGTGAAGGCGTGGTTTATGGTGTAGTCGAACTCTCCTTTGACATACTGGGCGTATTGGATGCCGAAAATGCGGTAGACCCCTCCCTCGCGTCGCTGGCCGATGAGGTTGGAGATGCCGTACAGGAGGTTTCCGGCGATTTCGCCGGAAGCGCGGAGAGTATAGGTGTTCACCTGGAAGCGCTTCCTGGCGTTTTCAATACCTGTTGCCGCCGGGCGGCGGTTCGTGATGTAGACTGCGTACCCCATTCGCATGATGAAGTGGTCTTCGTAGGAGTAGCGAAGCAGCGGGTTGGAGGGAGCGATGTGGTCTATGAAGTCGACAGTTGATTTCGGGAGGTTAACGACGTTTATGTCAACCAGGTCGAAGGTGCGCCTGGCGGTGTTGGAGCGGTTGGCCCACTTGTATTTCCAGGCTGCTCCCAGCATCAGGCGGGTGTATTCGGGCCTCTCCTGGCGCATAAAAGTCACGGCGAACTCTGTTGATGCCCTCATCTTTGCCTTGAAGTCGGAGGCCATGAACGGCGCCTTGAATTTCGGGAACGTCAGTGACGCTTCGGCCGCCAGCTCCGTGTAGCGGTCGTTGATAAGGTTTTCGAGCTTCCCCGAGAGGCTTTCGTATGCTCCGCGGACCTTCACGTTGAGGATTTCTCCGGCGTGGGCGAGGTTGCGGTTGGTATATGTCAGAGCGCCACCGATGCCGAGGTCACCTTGCGAGTTTGTTCCTTCGAGTTCGGCGGTGATGCCCTGTTTGCGAGCCCTTGACAGCAGAATGTAGACATCCAGCCCTTCTGAGTCGCCGTCGAATCCGGCCGGGCGCGTTATGATGTTGACATAGCGAAGTACCGCCAGTCGGTTGAATCCCTCGTAAGTGCGGTCGATAGCCTGCGACGAGTACAGCTTCCCGGGCTTTATAAAGCACTGGTCATCGATTGCCCGCGGCTTCAGGAAGCGGTCGGGACCGTAGAGAATCGTCAGACCGTCGCATCTGACGGTGTCACGGCCGGGAAAAAGGAAATCGTTGGTGTTGTCGCCGGGAGAGAAGTCCGTGACGACGAACACGTTGCGGAACCGGTAGCGCGAATAGCCCCGGTCGCGCCCGTCGGGAGCGGCGAGCTGCCCCGCGGGGTCGCCGATGCGGTGGGGCCGCAGGGTCATTGTCAGGTCAACATCCTTGCTTCCGGCTACGGTATCGGCTGTAAACGAGATGTATTCCTTGGAAAAGGCGAAGAAGCCTCGGTTGCGCAGCCTCTCCGCAACCATGGCCCGGAGAGCGTCGAGGCGGTCGCGGTCGAGGGGGTCGCCAGGGCCGATCGGGAATCGGGCCGAGTCGGCCATTACTATGTCGCGCAGAGCCGGGTCGGCTATATCGTAGCTTATGGAGTTGATTTGGTGCGGGACACCGGGGTAGAGGTTGTATCGGAGAGATATTTTCTTGTCCTCGATGTGCGTTGTATCAACGCTGACCCGCGCGTCGTTATATCCCTTGTTGATAAGGGCGAGGCGCAGTTGACGGGCGCTTTGGTCGGTGAGCGAGGAGTCGGCGATTACCGGCGCTTCCCCGATTTTGCGGAGCCAGCGGTTGAACCCCTTCGTGGAGTCTGCGCCCGACAGGTTGTAGACCCCCAACTGCATCTTGGCCAGTCCGAGCACGCGGTGGTTAGGGGTCTGGCGAAGGTAGTTGTTGAAGCCTTTAGCGGCGACGCGGGAGGAATCCGCGACCTTTATCTCGACCTTGTCGAGCAGCCGCTCTCCCGAGGGCACATGCCTGGTTGACGAACACGCCGCGAGCACCAGCCCTGCGAGTGCCGGCAGGAGGAGGGAGCGGAAAAAGCGTAGGTCGCGGGTCAGTCCCATAAGGTGTCGCGGATGGCGTAGCGGGGCCGGTGCTTCACCTCGTTGAAAATCTTGCCGATATATTCCCCGACTATCCCTATGGCAATCAGAATCATAGAGCCGAGAATCCATACCGATAGCATCAGCGAGGCCCATCCGGCCTCGATATGGTCGCTGTAAAAATATGAGATGAAGACATAGACGGTCACTAAAAGCGCGACAGCCAGGAGTACCAGCCCGGTTATGAATATCCACCGCATCGGACGGGCTGAGAAAGAGGTGATGCCGTCGATGGAGAAACTCAGCATCTTCTTCAGCGGGTATTTCGACTCTCCGGCGACGCGTTCGGCCCGCGGATAAGTGACAATCGCTGTGTCCAGCCCGATTTGCGGCACGATTCCGCGCAGGAAGAGGTTGCTCTCGCCGTACTCGCTGAGGAGGTTCAGCGCCCGGTCGCTCATAAGGCGGTAGTCGGCGTGGTCGTAGACGGTCTCAAGCCCCATGTTCTTTTGGAACGAGTAGAAGGCGTGGGCCGAGGTGCGCTTGAACCAGGTATCGCTATGGCGCGATGAACGCACTCCGTAGACAATCTCCTTCCCCTTGTGGAACTCCTTGACCATCTTCACGATGGCTTCCGGATCATCCTGCAGGTCGGCATCGATGGATACAGCGGCGTCGCAATGGCCCCTGACGGTCATAAGCCCCGCGAGCAGGGCGTTCTGGTGGCCGCGGTTGTGGGCGAGGTTGATTCCCTTTACCCGCTTGTCGCGCAAATGCAGTTCCTCGATAACCTCCCAGGTGCGGTCGCGGCTTCCGTCGTTGCAGCACAGCAGGTAGCTGTCAGGCGCCGCCAGCCCCTCGGCCGCCATGCGGTCGAGGAGCCGAAGGAGCTTTTCTGCGGTTATCGGGAGTGCCTGCTCTTCGTTGTAGCAGGGGATTACGATTGCGAGAACCATTGTGCGGGGTTGGGATAGGGGGCGTTATTCAGCCTCCGATTAATAATTGCGGGCGATGACTACGCGACGGTGCGAGGGGAGGCCGGTCAGCATGTCCTTGCCATCCTCTTCGGGCGCGTCGAGAGGTATGCAGCGGATTGTGGCCTTGGTTTCGGCCTTGATGCGCTCCTCGGTTTCGGGGGTGCCGTCCCAGTGGCAGAGCAGGAAGCCTCCCTTTTCGATTTCTTCCTTGAACTGGTCCCAGGTATCGACCTTGCGGGTCATCTCGTTGCGGCGGGCGAGGGCCTTGTCGTAGATGTTCTGCTGGATTTCCTCCAGGAGGTTCTTGACAAATTCGGCAATCCCCTCGATTGGCTCAACCTGCTTTTCGAGAGTGTCGCGGCGCATCAGCTCCACGGTGCCGTTCTCGAGGTCGCGGGCTCCGATCGCAAGGCGCACTGGCACACCTTTCAGCTCATAGTCGGCGAACTTGAAGCCGGGGCGGCGGTTGTCGGCGTCGTCATACTTGACGCGGATGCCGAGAGCCTTGAGCTGGTCGATGATCGGAGCAACCTTTTCGGAAATCATCGCGAGCTGCTCGTTGTTCTTGTAGATAGGAACTATTACGACGTGGATCGGGGCGATGTGCGGGGGGAGTACCAGGCCGTTGTCGTCGCTGTGGGCCATGATCATGGCTCCCATCAGGCGCGTGGAGACGCCCCAGGAGGTCGCCCACACGTATTCGGGCTTGTTGTCCTTGTTGATGAAGGTTACGTCGAAGGCCTTGGCGAAATTCTGGCCCAGGAAGTGGCTCGTGCCCGACTGGAGGGCTTTGCCGTCCTGCATCATAGCCTCGATGGTATATGTGTCGATCGCGCCGGCGAAACGCTCGTTGGCGCTCTTGACGCCGCGGATTACGGGGAGGCCCAGGTATTTTTCAGCGAAGTTGGCATATACCTCGAGCATCTCCTGCGCTTTGGCCTCTGCCTCTTCGCGGGTGGCGTGGGCGGTATGGCCTTCCTGCCAGAGGAACTCGCTGGTGCGGAGGAACATGCGTGTACGCATCTCCCAGCGCATCACGTTGGCCCACTGGTTGCAGAGGATAGGCAGGTCGCGGTACGACGTGATCCAGTTGCGGTATGTGTTCCAGATGATGGTCTCGGAAGTCGGGCGGATAATCAGCTCCTCCTCGAGCTTGGCCTCGGGGTCTACTACTACGCCGGCCCCCGCCGGATCGTTTTTCAGGCGGTAGTGGGTCACGACGGCGCACTCCTTGGCGAACCCTTCGACATGTTCAGCTTCCTTGCAGAGGAACGATTTCGGAATCAGCAGGGGGAAATAGGCGTTCTGCACTCCGGTCTCCTTGAACATCGCGTCAAGGGTCTGCTGCATGCGCTCCCAGATGGCGTATCCGTAGGGCTTGATAATCATGCAGCCGCGCACGGGCGACTGTTCGGCCAGGTCGGCTTTGACAACCAGGTCGTTATACCACTGCGAGTAGTTGTCGGCCCGCTTCGTGAGGTCTTTAAGTTCTTTTGCCATTGCAAAGAGATATGAAATGTCTTACTTCTGTGTAATATAGACCGCAAAATTACAAAAAACTCCCCAATTCCCGAAACATTCATTCCCGATTTTCCGATTCCTCAGCTCTTGGACATAAAGCCGACATAAAGCTTGGACATAAGGGACATAAAGGCGCAGATTCAGTCGCATGAAGTCATAAAGACCCTAAATGAAGTGACACGAGGTGCACAAAAACACTTATTTAAATAAATCTTTGTTCCTTTTTTGGTCGATTAAAGAAGCTTTAGCCCTCTCTATAACACGCTCAATATTATTTAGAATAGCCAAAAACTCGTCTAACTCAGATAATTCATAAAATGTTGGGCTTTGTGTACCCATCATCCACATCTTAGAATTATCAACGAAAAACTCATATTTGGCAGGATGATTGGTTTCGTGATATCCAACTCGGAGTTCTATATAATCATAATAGTGGGATTTCACGTTAGGAAATCTAATGTCAACTTCCTTTCTTAAATCTTTTACATCATTTTCGGATGCAATCCTAATCCATTCAGCCTATTTATTTCTTAATTGGATGAGTGCATTCCTATACTGGATTACGTTCATCCCTTCTACCACATAATCGTTAACGCCTATATGTAAATCTCCTAATTGTCCATCTTCATATACGAGAATAGAAACATTGGTGAGCAATTGAAAGCAGCCCTATTCATACACTTTTCCTTCCTTAGCGGAAAGAACAGGTACCTGAAATAATAATAATAATAAAATCAAATAAAGTATTCTCTTCATACATAGTCCGAGTGAATTAAGCACAAAGCTACGAATAATATGCGAGACATTAATGGAATACCTCTAAATCGTTCGCATTTGACTTATTGGCGGAATCTATATAATCATCCCATATCAGTGTGGCCAGATATTTATCGCTTCTGCATTGCAAATCAGCAACCCCATCTTCAATTAATCGGATTAATTCTGATTTATAAAAGATATCGGTAGCTTCTTGTGGTGATATATCATATAAATCGCAGAGACTCATTATGATATTCGCGCATTTCTGAGCCCTGAGGGAGGTCTTGCTTTCCGTTGTCATAATCGAGTGCTTTCTAAATGTTTGATACACTGGTCGAGCATTCTCTGACTCCGGATGCAGTATTGAATATTCGGTTTCTCATATTTTAGCAGCCCCAAGGTCGCATCCTCCGACAATTCGCCGGCAAAATATCTGTCGAGGGTTTGGATTACTTTGTCATTTGCGATGCCTCCGATTATGATATCGAAATCAGTGTCATCATTTCCGGCACGGCATTTGGCCACGAAATCAAGCCACGCTTTGTCATAGCCATCAAATCGCAGGATTTTCCAATCTGAGGGATTGAATTCAAATTCGTAAATATTCAGCCAAGCCTCTTGTCTGCGGCGAATAAATCGCTCGGCATATTTTATGGCTTGCAGATGTATGGAGGTCAAATAAAATCCTTTACCGAAATCAAGGAAATCACGCGAATGTAATGTGTCCGGCCTGGGTACGGAAATCGTTGAGGAATGATACAATTTCATAGCTATAAAACTCCTTTCTCTCGCATATAGTCCGTTAGGTCTTCCATTAGATACCGTGACCCGAATGTGTGAAGCACATCGTAGGAGGGTACTATATATTCATAAAGTATTCCTGATCGTTTAAGGCGGTCGTACACATCATCCTGGCGCAGATTCAGAACCTGGGCCAGCTTGCTAATGCAGTAAGTTACAAATTCAACAGTCGATCTATCCATACTTTTTAATAACGCCATTTGGCACAAAGATAACTAATTTTATTGATTAAACTCAGAATAAGCGCTTTTTATTTGCTCATAGCGCTTAAACGATGGATTGTAGCTTATATAACAAGGCGGGAGAAGTGGAAATGGTTGGTTTAGGCGGGAAAATGGTAAAACAATGGGGCGCGAAATGTGTTAATTTTGCGGTGGAAAATATTTAGAGTGATTGTAGAATTGACAAATTGCTGAAACTATGGAAATAAACCTCAGGGATTTACATTCGCCCGAAGATATAAAGGGGATGAGTCTGGAGCAACTGTATCTGCTCAGTGACGAACTGCGAGCGGCGCTCACGCGAAAGCTGGCGGCCCACGGCGGCCATGTCGGGCCGAACCTCGGTGTGGTGGAGGCTACGGTCGCACTCCACTATGTGTTCGACGCGCCGAAAGACAAAATCGTATTCGACGTATCGCATCAGAGCTACGTCCACAAGATGCTGACGGGGCGCATCGAGGCGTTCCTTGCCCCCGCTCATTACGATGATGTAACAGGTTATACCTGTCCCCGCGAGAGCGACTATGACCTCTTTGAAGTAGGCCATACTTCGACCTCCATCGCCCTTGCTACAGGCCTTGCGAAGTCCCGCGACCTGGTTGGCGGAAAGGAGAACGTCGTGGCCTTTATCGGCGACGCGTCGCTTGGCGGAGGAATGGCTCTCGAAGCGCTCAACTACGCCCCGGAGCTTCACTCCAATATAATCGTGATACTGAACGACAACCAGATGTCGATCGCGGAAAACCACGGCGAACTCTACAATCACCTGAAGACTCTTCGTGACTCGAACGGCACGGCGGAGAACAACATCTTCCGCGCCCTCGGCTACGAATACATCTATGTAGAGGAGGGTAACGACCTCCGGGCGCTTATCAAGGCGTACGGTGAGGCCAAAGGACACAACCGGGCAGTGCTCGTCCATATCAATACGATGAAGGGGATGGGACTCCCTTGCGCCGAGGCTCACAAAGAGCAGTTCCACTACAACGGGCCGTTCGACCCCAAGACAGGCGCGAATATCAATAACGCGCGGGTTGAGAGCTATCAGGAGATTTTCGCCCGCCAGCTCCTCGATAAGATGCGTGCCGACAAGCGGGTTGTCGGACTAACAGCCGGTACTCCCGGCGCTATCGGCTGGGATCCCGCTATGCGCGAAGCCGCCGGCGACCAGTTCGTCGACGTGGGTATCGCCGAGCAGGACTGCGTTACGATGGCGGCCGGAATGGCTCGCGGTGGGGCGCGCCCGGTGATGGGTGTGGTTTCGACCTTCCTTCAGAGAGCCTACGACCAATTGTCGCACGACGTGGCGATAAACGACCTTCCTGTGACGTTCGTGGTCTTCTATGCCAGCATGTTCGGAATGAACGATATGACCCACCTCGGATTCTTCGACATAGCGATGGTATCCAATATCCCGAATATAACGTTCCTTGCTCCGGCCTCGGCTGAGGAGTACAAGGCTATGCTCGACCAGGCGGTTGACTCGGCTAACGGGCCGGTCGTAATCCGCATCCCGGGGGGAGCCGTGCGCCATCAGTCTGCTCCTGTCAATACTGATTTCACGAAATACGAGACAGTCGAGCAGGGTGCCGAGGTTGCCATTATCGCCGAAGGAACCTTCCTTGAGACAGCGCTCAAAGCCGCTGAGATACTGCGGTCGAAGGGTGTTACCCCGACAGTCATCAATCCCCGTATCCTGTCGCATGTAGATGCCGGGTGCCTTGACACTCTGAAAGACTACCGCCACGTCATCACAATCGAGGACGGCATCGTAGACGGCGGTTTCGGCCAAAAGGTAGCCGAGTACCTCGGTACATCCCCTGTAAAGGTAACATGCCTCGGCCTCAAGAAAGAGTTCCTCGACCGCTTCAACGCCGTCGAACTCCTCAAAGCCAACGGCCTGACCCCCGAGCAGATCGCCTCCATCGCCTGATTATACCCTCGCATCCGAATACAGAAGGCGCGGTGTCAAAGTGAACGACACCGCGCCTTCTGGTTTGCTATGCTGTTATGAGAGCGTTGTTCGGGAATCAGACGCGTTTTGATTTGGCCTCGGCGATGAGGACGGGGCCGGGGACTATGTAGATTTCGAGGCGGCGGTTGTCATCGCGCCGCTGGCGGGAGTCGTTGGGGGCGAGGGGCTCGGAGGGGCCCATCGGGTAGCCCATCAGCAGCTCGGTCTGCCGGGCGTTTTCGTCGAAATAGTCGTATAGCGAGACGATTCGGCGCTCTGTAAGCTCGTAGAGATAAGGCTCGGAGCCGGTATCGTCGGAGTGCATCGCGAGGATTACCTTGAAACGACCCGGTACCCTGAAATAGGGGAGGAAATTTTTCAGCAGCGCGGCGGCTCCGGGGAGGAGGGTTGAGTCGTTGGGCGCGAAGAGCTTTGAGGCGGGGATAGAGGCGATGACGACCTCTCCGCGGCGCATGGTCTCTATTTTGTAGCCCATTTTCTGTAAGGAACGAGCCTCGCGCAGCATATATTCCTTGATGTATGACTGCTGCTTCTTAGGGACTTCGGGGAGGTGGAGATTCTCCTGGAGAGAGTATTCCGACAGGTCGACAGTCTGCTCGGTATCGGGGGCCGGAGTGGCCGCCGACCCTCCGAATGGCAACGCGAACGCGCATAGCGCTGCGACCGCTCCGGCTAAGAAACGGCCGCACGGCAAGCGCCTGAGCCTGCTGTCAGAGAACGGAATCCTCATAGTCGATTTCGGCATGTACCATCAGCGGCACGTCCTGCGGGTCAACCTGAGCGTCGCGATCCTTGCGGAGCATGCGGGTGACATAGTCGATGAGGTCCGGTTCGATATCCTCGTCCTCGTCATCGTCGCTGAGGTCAACATCGAGCAGCCCGTTTTCCTGGTAGAAGTCCCAGATCATGTCAATCACGTTGAGCACCTCGTCATCGGGATATGTCGGGCGTCCGGCCTCGGCAAGGCGGGCGTTTATAAACTCGATAGCTTTCTGTTCGTCAAATTCCATAGTGGTGTAGTTTAAAAGACAAACTCTATACTTTAAGACAACCGCCAGGCGTCAATTGTTTAGATCGAGCAGCCCTTTGGGAAGCGAAAGGAGTAAGTGGTGGCGCTGTGTATCAACCTCATCGATCATCGAGCCGTCGGCCACGGGGAGCATCAGGCGCCGTCCATCCTGGTCGCGGACGATAAAGAGGTAGTTGTCTGTCGAATCGTCGAGATCCACGATTTCCCCGCGGAGGAGGCCGTCGTCGCTTTCGACAGTGTAGCCGATAAGGTCTTCGGCGTAAAAGCCTTCCTCGTCATCTTCCTCATCCTCGCTGTCCTCCTCGCTCTCGCTGTCGGTCGCCTCGAGGCGGCGGATGTCGTCGCGGAGCGCATACAGCGGGGCGGGGCAGAGCTTCGCGGCCTCGGCCTCGGATGTTATGCCGTCGATTGTCAGCAGAGATGTCTGGGCGCTTTTGGGGCGCGAGGCGCTGATAAAGAACGGCACGAAAATCCCGTCGATTTCCAGCACCACGCAGCGGAGCGAGGCAAGCTCGTCGGCATCCAGTTGCGACTGGACGTTGATTTCGCCGTTGATTCCGTGGGGTCTCTGTAACTTCCCTATCTCTTTCAGCTCGGTGCGGAGAATCATCTGTGACGTTCGGTTAGTTGGTTACTTCTTCTTTTTCTTCTTCCCTTTCGCGGGTGGCAGCTCTACCTTGAACTCGCAGAGACGCGTGTCGGCGGGATTCAGCACGATGCGGCCGGCTGATAGTTCGGCGAGGTCGGCGAAGATTTTAGCGTCCTCGACCCCGTCGGGGTTGACGGCGAGCATCTGCTTCTTCATGTTGTTTGCCAGAAGCATAACCGCTTCGTCGCGGGCCGGGCCTTCGGGCATTTCCGCTGCCTCGTCGATCATGCGGCGCGTCAGTATGCCGTACTGACGCATGTTGAAGCGGTTCTGCGGGTAGGGAACCACGTCCGGCTCCGTCTTGAGGTCGGCGGCCTGGATTACCTCGCACGGGAAATCTATGTCGAGGTTGAAGCCCGACATAATCATAAGGTGGTCCCAGAGCTTGTAGCGGTTCTCTTCCTGCCGCAGTTCGGGAAAAAGGTTACCCATCGCGCGCACAATCGTGTGCGCGCAACGGGTACGTTCTTCTCTGTCCTCGATTTCCAGGCAATGGTCGACCATCCGCTGGATGTTGCGGCCATATTCCGGAAGAGTGAGTTGCTTTAGATTCGTGTTGTAGTTGAGCATCAGCCTTTGATGAGGTTATGGCCTGTCATTTCGGCGGGCTGGGGAAGGCCCATGATGTGGAGGATGGTCGGAGCCACGTCGGCCAGGATGCCGTTCTCCACGGTCGCGTTCTTGTCGTTGGTGACGTATACGCAGGGCACGGGGTTCAGCGAGTGGGCCGTGTTAGGCGTTCCGTCGGAATTGATGGCGTTGTCGGCGTTTCCGTGGTCGGCGATGATGATGATTTCGTAGCCGGCCTTCTGGGCTGCGGGCACAACCTCCTTCAGGCAGTTGTCAACGGTCTCGACCGCTTTCTGAATCGCGGGATAGACGCCGGTATGTCCTACCATGTCGCCGTTGGCGAAATTCACGACAGCGAAGTCGTATTTTTCCGTCAGTAGGGCGTCGCGGAGCTTGTCGGCTACCTCGGGAGCGCTCATTTCTGGCTGGAGGTCGTAGGTGGCGACCTTCGGCGAGTTGACGAGGATGCGGTCCTCACCTTCATAGGGGGCTTCGCGGCCTCCGTTGAAGAAGAAGGTCACGTGGGCGTACTTCTCGGTCTCGGCAATATGGAGCTGCTTGAGCCCCTTCGAGGAGATGTATTCTCCGAGGGTGTTGTCGACGTTCTCCTTGGGGAAGAGGACGTGCAGCCCGGTGAACGACGAGTCGTACGGGGTCATGCAGTAATACTGGAGATCGGGGATGGTCTTCATACCCTGCTCCGGCATGTCGTGCTGGGTCAGGACGATGGTGATTTCCTTGGCGCGGTCGTTGCGGTAGTTGAAGAATATCACGCAGTCGCCCGGCTTGATTGTGCCGTCGACGGAGGAGTTGTTGATCGGCTTGATGAACTCGTCGGTAACGCCGTCGTCGTAGCTCTCCTGCATTGCCTGCACCATGTCTGTTGCCTGCTTTCCTTCGCCGTTTACGAGAAGGTCGTATGCCACCTTGACGCGGTCCCAGCGCTTGTCGCGGTCCATAGCGTAGTAGCGGCCGATAATAGAGGCGATTACGCCGGTCGACTTCTCACAGTGGGCGGTCAGCTCCTCGATGAAGCCTTTGCCGGAGTGGGGGTCGGTGTCGCGGCCGTCCATGAAGCAGTGGATGAAGGTTTTCTCCAGGCCGTACTTCTTGGCGATGTCGCAGAGGGCGAAAAGGTGCTCGAACGACGAGTGTACACCCCCCGTGGAGGTCAGGCCCATGAAATGGATCGCCTTGTTGTTCTCCTTGGCGTAGGAGAAGGCGCTCTTGATTTCGGGGTTGTCGAGAATTGAGCCGCTGGCAATGGCCTTGTTGATTTTTACCAGGTCCTGGTAGAGCACGCGGCCGGCGCCGATGTTGAGGTGGCCAACCTCGGAGTTGCCCATCTGGCCGTCGGGAAGCCCGACGTTCTCGCCGGAAGCCTGGAGCTCGGAATGGGGGTACTTGGCCAGGAGGCTGTCCCAATAGGGGGTGGGGGTGGAGTATATGGCGTCACTCTTGGTGTGGTTGCCTATGCCCCACCCGTCGAGGATCATCAGTAGTGCTTTCATTTTTGGTTGAAAGTTATAGTTGATTGAAGTTTAGCGTTTTCTTAGTTCTTGGCGATAGGGCAGGCGGCGCACTTCTGCTGGATCTGCTTGAAGAAGTCGTTGCCCTTGTTATCAACAAGGATAAATGCGGGGAAGTTCTCGACCTCGATTTTCCAGATTGCCTCCATGCCGAGTTCGGGGTATTCGAGCAGTTCGACCTTCTTTATGGAGTTGCTTGCCAGCACTGCCGCGGGGCCGCCGATCGAGCCGAGGTAGAAGCCGCCGTTGTTCTTGCAGGCGTCGGTCACCTGCTGCGAGCGGTTACCCTTCGCGATCATGATCATCGAGCCGCCGGCTTTCTGGAACTGGTCGACGTAGGGGTCCATGCGCCCGGCGGTCGTGGGACCGAAGGAACCGGAAGGCATCCCCTTCGGGGTCTTGGCGGGTCCGGCATAGTAAATCGGGTGGTCCTTGAGATACTGCGGCATCGGCTCGCCGGCGTCGAGGCGCTCTTTGATTTTGGCGTGGGCGATGTCGCGGCCTACGATGATGGTGCCGTTGAGGTTCAGGCGGGTGGCTACGGGGAACTTGTCAAGTTCGGCGAGCACTTCTGCCATGGGGCGGTTGAGGTCGATGTTGACGGCGTTGGACTCCCCGGCCTGGCGCAGCTCCTCGGGAATCAGTTCGCCGGGATTGGAGTCGAGCTTCTCGATCCAGAGACCCTCGCGGTTGATTTTCGCCAGCACGTTGCGGTCGGCGGAGCAGCTCACGCCCATGCCGATGGGGCACGAAGCGCCGTGGCGGGGAAGACGGATCACGCGGATGTCGTGGGCGAAATACTTGCCGCCGAACTGCGCTCCGAGGCCGATTTCCTCGGCGGCCTTCTTAAGCTCCTTCTCCAGCTCGACGTCGCGGAACGCGCGGCCGTATTCGTTGCCGGTGGTGGGGAGGTTGTCGTAATATTTGATGGAGGCTTTCTTTACCGTTTCGAGGTTCTTCTCCGCGGATGTGCCGCCGATTACGAAGGCGATGTGGTAGGGAGGGCAGGCCGCGGTGCCGAGGGTCTTCATCTTCTCGACCAGGAAGGGGACGAGGGTCTTGGGGTTGATGATGGCCTTGGTCTCCTGGTAGAGGTAGGTCTTGTTGGCCGAGCCGCCACCCTTCGCGACGAACACGAACTTGTATTCGTCCCCTTCGGAGGCGTGGATGTCAATCTGGGCGGGGAGGTTGCAGCCGGTGTTGACCTCGTCGTACATGGTCAGCGGGGCGTTCTGCGAGTAGCGGAGGTTGTCGGTTGTGTAGGTGTCGTAAACGCCGTGGGAAAGCATCTCCTCGTCGTCGCACCCTGTATATACGTTCTGGCCTTTCTCGCCGTGGATGATGGCGGTGCCGGTGTCCTGGCAGAAGGGGAGCTGCCCCTTGGCTGCTATCTCGGCGTTACGCAGCATCGTGAGGGCCACGAACTTGTCGTTGTCGGATGCCTCGGGGTCGCTGAGGATTTTCGCCACCATCAGGTTGTGCTCGCGGCGGAGCATGAAGGAGTTGTCGTGGGTCGCCTGGCGCGCCAGCACGCGGAGCGCCTCCGGGTCGATGACCAGGAACTCGTGTCCTCCCCAGTTCTCTACTTTTACGTAGTCCGAGGTAAGGTGGTAATACTCAGTAGTGTCGGGTCCCAGAGGGAACATCTTCTGATAGTGAAACGGTTTGGTAGCCATAGCTTTGTTTGTAATTTGATATATCTAACCGCGAATGTACGAAAAAAATTTGTAACTTTGCTCTTAAATGGGGGTGAGGCTTCGCCCCGTTAACAGCAATTAGCGCGATGAAAACTTATCTTGTCACAGGGGGAGCCGGGTTTATCGGCACCAACTTCGTGAAATACGTTTTGAAGGTCCACGGCCCGGAGGCGCGGGTGGTGGTGCTCGACGCTCTGACTTATGCCGGTAACCTCGACAACCTCGCTGAGGAGCGCAAGCTCCCGAACTTCCGGTTTGTGAAGGGGGATATCGGCGATACCGCGCTCGTCGAGACACTGCTTTGCGAAGAGGACCCCGACTATGTCGTGAATTTCGCGGCGGAGAGCCACGTCGACCGCTCTATTTCCGACCCGAAAGTGTTCCTGGAGACCAATATCCTCGGGGCGTTCAATATGCTCGAATGTTGTCGCAGGGCGTGGCTCGACGGCAAGGATGAGGCCGGCCGCCCCCGCTACCGCGAGGGTAAGAAATTCCTCCAGGTATCTACCGACGAGGTTTACGGCTCCCTTCCCCGCGTACCGGGAGAGCCGCGCCCCCTCGTTCTGTCCCCCGAAGTCGAGGCTGTCGCCAAGGGGCGCTCGAATCTCAAGACATTCGGCCCCGGGCTGTTCACGGAGGAGACTCCGCTCAGCCCGCGCTCTCCTTATTCGGCGGCGAAAACCTCCGCCGACCATATGACGCTCGCCTACCGGGAAACTTACGGTCTGCCGGTCAACATAACCCGATGCAGTAACAACTACGGACCCTATCAGTTCCCTGAAAAACTTATTCCCCTGGCACTTATGAAAATACTCCGGGGTGAGAAGGTCCCCGTCTATGCCCGGGGAGAGAACGTACGCGACTGGCTGTATGTCGAGGATCACTGCAAGGGTATCGACATGGTACTCCGCGACGGTGTCGACGGCGAGGTCTACAATATCGGCGGGTTCAACGAGGAACAGAACATTTCCATCGTGCGGCAGTTGCTCGCGACTGTCAGGGAACTGGCGCTCGCCGAACCTCGCTACCGGGCACTTCTGGCCGTGGAGCCGGAAGAGATAGGGGAGGAGATGATCGAGTATGTAGCCGACCGTCCCGGGCACGACATGCGCTATGCGATCGACCCGGAAAAAATCGCCACGACTTTCGGCTGGTACCCCGAAACCCCGTTCAGCCGCGGATTGCGCGAGACGGTGAAATGGTATCTTGATAACCCGGAGTGGTCCCCCGCGGCGCTCCGCAACGCTGCCGGAAGATGAAGGGAATAGTTCTCGCCGGAGGGGCCGGGACGCGCCTCCACCCCATGACCCTCGGGGTCTCAAAGCAGCTTCTGCCTGTCTACGACAAGCCGATGATATATTATCCGGTGTCGGTGCTGATGCTTGCCGGCATCCGAGACATACTGATTATATCGACCCCCGACGATCTCCCCTCGTTCCGCCGCCTGTTGGGCGACGGCGGGCGCCTGGGTGTACGTTTCGAGTACGCCGAACAGCCGCGGCCCGAAGGGCTGGCGCAGGCGTTCATCATCGGGAGGGATTTCCTCGCCGGGGATGACGCGTGCCTGGTGCTCGGCGACAATATCTTCTACGGCCAGGGGTTCTCCGGGATGCTTGCCGACGCCTCCAGGCGCGTCAGCGACGAGGGGAAGGCGGTTGTTTTCGCCTATCCTGTCGCTGACCCGGAGCGCTACGGTGTTGTCAGTCTCGGCGACGACGGCAAACCTGTATCGATAGTTGAGAAACCTTCCTCGCCGACCTCGAACCTGGCTGTCACCGGGCTGTATTTTTATCCGGCCGATGTTGTCGACGTGGCGGCCGGGGTGAAGCCGTCGGTCCGCGGAGAGCTGGAGATTACCGCCGTCAACGACTGGTATCTGAAAGCTGGACGGCTGGCAGTGGAGCGTTTCGGCCGCGGATTCGCCTGGCTCGACACAGGTACCGTGGACTCGTTGATGGAGGCTTCGAGTTTCATCCAGGCTATTGAGAAGCGGCAGGCTCTCCAGGTCGCAGCCCTGGAAGAGGTTGCTTTCCGGCGGGGGTTCATTTCGCGCGACAAGTTGCGGACTCTCGCTTCCGAAATGGCTAACACCGCTTACGGCCAGTATCTTCTGAATCTGGCATCCAATTCCTGACGCATATAATGATACAGCAAAAGAAATACCCTTTCCTCGATCTTGCCGACGCCAACGCCCCCTATATGGATGAGCTGCGGGAGGCCGCGGCCCGGGTCGTTTCTTCCGGGAGGTATGTCGGGGGTGCCGAATGTGAGCTGTTTGAGAAGGAACTGGCCGCCGCGACGGGTACGAAGTACGCGGTGGGGGTCAGCAACGGGCTTGACGCTCTCCGCCTGATTCTCAGAGCTTACATCGAAATGGGGGAGATGCGTTCAGGCGACGAGGTGATTGTCCCGGCCAACACATATGTCGCTTCGGTGCTCGCGATTTCCGACGCGGGGCTGAAACCGGTTCTGGTTGACGCAGATATTGAGACACTAAACATCGACACGTCGCTGCTGCGTCGCGCCGTTACCCCCCTGACCCGGGCTATAATGACCGTGCATCTCTACGGGCGGGTTGCCTGGGATGACGAACTTGAAGCAGTAGCGCAGGAGTTCGGGCTGAAGGTAATCGAAGACAACGCCCAGGCGATAGGGGCGCGGTACCGCGGGCGTATGACCGGCTCGCTCGGCGATGCCGCCGCGTTCAGCTTCTACCCTACGAAAAACATCGGCGCGCTTGGCGACGCGGGAGCGGTCACCACCTCCGACGAGCGGCTGGCGGCAACCGTCAGGGCGCTCGCCAACTATGGCTCTGACCGCCGCTACCATAATATTTACAAGGGGTTCAACTGCCGCCTCGCCCCGATGCAGGCCGCTGTCCTGCGGGTGAAACTGCCGCATCTTGACGAGGAAAGCCGCCGTCGCCGAGAACTTGCCGCGGTATATCTTAAGAATGTTCAATCCACCCCGGCGCTCGCCATGCCGCTGCTTCCGGCGGACCCGGAGGAGCACGTCTTCCATCAGTTCGTGGTCCTTGCGGCCAATCGCGCTTCCCTGGAGGAATATCTGAAAGCCAACGGGGTAGGGTATGACATTCATTACGCGACTCCTCCCCACCGCCAGCCCTGCTATGCCGCTGAGTTTGCCGGGATGGAGTTCCCCGTTACAGATGTGATTGCCTCGCGGTGCCTGTCGTTGCCGATAACGCGTACAACCTCGCCGTCCGATGCCGAGGCTATCGCCGCGATACTTGCTGCTTATAAGGGTTAAGGTTTACCGGCGTTGGTAATGTCGTTGAGTGTGTCAACGGTCTGGTCTTTCTCGTCCTGCGACACGTCAGGACGGTTGATTACGTATTGCTGGTAGTATGAGAGTAGCAGCGTGGTGAGCGGAAGCGCGATAATCATTCCGATCAGTCCAAGGAGAGTGCCCCATACGGAGAGGGACAGAAGGATGATGGCCGGATTCAACCCCATCGTCTTACCCATAATCTTGGGTGTCAGCACATAGTCGCAGATGCTTTGGGTTACCGCGTAGACAATCAGACATTTCCCCAGCTCGGGCCAGAAGCTCGCCTCCCCGGCCATGGAGGAGATAAAGCATACGAGCGCGACGGGGATAAGGGTGACATACTGGAAATAGGGAATCAGGTAGAGTACGCCGGTCATTATACCGAGCACGAGCGCCATTGGTATCCCGACAATCGAGAAGCCTATGCAGTAGAACACTGCCGCGCATAGGGCGATTAGGGCTTGCCCGCGGAAATAGCGGTTCATGCTGTCCTTGATGTCGTCGCCGACCTTGTATGCCACCTTCCGGTATTTCGGGGGAACCAAAAGGCGGAACCCCTTCATCAGATGCTCGTAATCAAGAAGAATGAATATGACGTAGATAAAGGTCAGGAGCCATTCGAGCGTGTGAAGCAGGAAATCGACAACAGCCGACAGGAACGAGCCCCCCGTGGTCAGCAGCATCCGCAGGCGGCTGTCCTCGAGCATCTGAGTCAGATTCAGTGAGGAGAGATAATCTGTAATGGTGCGGATTACGTCGTCAGGTAGGAACGAAAGTCCCCCCTTGTCGCCCGGGTCGGATTTGATCATCGCCTCTAATTGCTTCAGCTCGTTTACCGAGGAGGGCACCACGAGATATCCTATCCCGATCAGTACGGCTGTAACTACCGCGAGGGTTATCAGAATCGGCAAAATCCTCCCTTTGATATGCGTGATTTTCTGCACGAAGCAGACAATCGGCTCCAGGATATAGGCAATCAGGCAGGCGAGGCTGAACGGCAACAGGACGTTGGCCAGCACGTTGATGAGCCATATGGCGCCGGCAATCATCGCCAGTGTGGCGAGGATTCTGACAACCCTGTCAAACGTGTATGGCCTTGACTGTCGCATAATATCCCTCATTCGTTGAAACGTGGTCAATAATATAAGATATAACATCCGCATCACCGAAAAAGGTCATGAGGGTGTATCATAACGGCTCATCAGACAGCACCCTCTCATCCGGATACAAAAAGAGAGCGTATCAAAATCTCGATACGCTCTCGTGTTGTCTAAACCTTAAACCTGAGACAGTAGAGCTTACTTCACGGAGGCCCAGTCGGCGGCGGGGAGGCCGGCGTTGACGCGGCGCAGACGCAGCAGGGCTTCGAGATAGTAGTAGTCGGCGTAGTTCAGGGGGGTGTCGATTTCCGAGCCGTGGGGGAGGGAGCCGGTGGAGTGCATCAGCACGAAGCCGCCGTTTTCACCAACCTTGGCGGCATATGCCGGGGAGGCGAGGGCTTTGAGGATTTTCTCGGCGTACTCGCGGTAGGTTTTCCTTTCCTTTGCTGGAACGAGGGTGCTGAGTTCGATGAGGGCGGAGGCGTAAATCGCGCCGGCTGAAGCGTCGCGGGGGGTGTCGGCGGCGGCTCTCGCGTCGAGGTCCCAGTAGGGAACGAGGTCGGGGGCCGTGTTCTTATCCATAATCACCTTGGCGATGGCGCGGGCCTGGTCGAGATACTTCTTGTCTTTGGTCTCGCGGTAGCATTCGGTGTAGCCGTAGAGGCCCCAGCCCTGGCCGCGAGCCCAGGCGGAGTCGTCGTTCTTCCCCTGGAAAGTGCCCTGGCTCTCGATACCTCCGTCGGGGGTGTAGCTAACGACGTGGTAGCTGGTGTAGTCGGGGCGGAAGTGGCACTTCATCGTCTTGTCGGCGTGCTTGACGGCGATGTCGCGGTACTTGCTGTCGCCGGTGATGCGCGAGGCGTTGAAGAGAAGCTGCAGGTTCATCATGTTGTCGATGATTACCGGATAGTTCCAGGGCCCGAAATCCCAGGAGCGGATTACACCTACCTTGGGGTCGAAGCGGGCAATCAGGTTGTCGGCTGTGCGCACGATTACGTCCTTGTAGTCCTCCTTGGGAGCGAGGCGCATGGCGTTACCATAGGAGCAGTTGACCATGAAGCCGAGGTCGTGGGTGTTCGTCTGGTAGGAAACAGGGAAAAGCTGGTTGGTGAATTTTTCCGCAAGTTCCTTCATATCCTGGCGGCCTGTAAGCTCGTAGGCGTACCAGAGAGAGCCGGGGAAGAAGCCGGACGTCCAGTCGTCGAAGGGGACGTAGTGGACGGTCTGATATTCCGCGAGCGAGGGGTGCTTCCGTAGCTCGGTGTGGGCGTAGAAGTCCTTAGGTTCGCGTTCGAGGTGGTATGATACAAGGGGGATTGAGTAGTCGGTGAAAAGGTTGCGGGGGAATTTTCCCGGTTCTTTCACTTCCGACGCCTGGAACGAGAGCTGGTCGGCTGCCGCGGCGGCGGGAGCCGCTGTCCAGTCGGCCGCGGTCGCGCTGATTGTCGCGGCGAGGATGCTGATGGAGATAGGGAGAAGTTTTTTCATGTTATCGCGTGGTTACTTGTTCGTTGTAAATACAATGCAAAGTTACAGGTAAAAAGCCTGTAACCTTGCCTGATATGTCGCGTTGGATAAAACAGCGGGCGTGAAGGCTTGCAATTTTGGCCAAAAAGCCCGCAAAATTGTTCAATCGTTTCTTATGAAGCCTGTTCAGTCGTTTTTGAGGTAGGCTGAGGGGAGCTCTCCGAAGAACTTCTTGAAGGAGGTCGCAAAGTAGGAGGGGGTGCCGTAGCCGACCATAGCGCTTACCTGCGAAATGTTGTAGCGGCCGGTCTTGAGAAGTTCCATTGCGCGGCGGAGGCGGAAGCGGCGGATGAACTCGTTGGTCGATTCTCCGGTCAGCGCTTTCATCTTCAGGTGGAGGTTGGAGCGGCTCATGCACATCTCGCTTGCGAAGGCGTCGGTCGAAAACTCCGAATCGTCGAGGTGTTTCTCCATCGTCGCCATGGCTTTCTTGAGAAATTCCTCGTCGAGGGGGTTGAGCGCGACGCTTTCGGGCTTGATTTCGGCTGAGTCGGTGAAATGTCGTATCGCCTGGCGGCGCGTGCGGAGCTGGTTGCGGATTTTCGACGCGAGCAGCTCCATCGAGAATGGCTTCGCGATATAGTCGTCGGCTCCGACCTTGAAGCCGCCGAGCTGGTCGGAGACGTCGCTTTTCGCCGAGAGCATTATGACGGGGATATGGGAGGTGCGCAGGTTGCGCTTGACCGTGCGGCAGAGCTGCACCCCGTCGATGTCGGGCATCATTATGTCTGTTATGATCAGGTCGATGTTCTGCGCCGAAAGAACCTGGATGGCCTTGGCTCCGTCGGCGGCGGGGACTACGTTGTAGTTTTCCGACAGGCTCTCGCATATGTATTTGAGAATGTCGGGGTTGTCGTCAACTACCAGCACGGTCTCCCGGTCGGAGTCGGGCTGCGTGTTAAGCGCCGGGTCCTCCTCTTCCGCGTCTTCGTCGGGGAGTTCCGGAAGGTCAAGGGGCGCTTCCACGGTCGCGGCGGGGAGGGCCGCGCCCTGCGAAGCGGTTTCCTCGGCGCTGTATTCGTTCGGTCCTACCGGGAGCAGTACGGTGAATCGGGTGCCGCTACCCAGCTCGCTTTCAACGGAGATGGAGCCGTGGTGCAGCTCGACGAGGCGTTTCACGAGCGACAGGCCGATGCCGCTTCCTCCCGCGCGGTCGTGTACCTGGTAGAAGCGGGTGAAAATGTCGGGGAGCTTTTCCGCCGGGATGCCGCATCCTGTATCGGCTACGGTGATTTCCAGTTCGGGAGCCTCGGGGGAGCCTTTCCTTGAAAGGGTAACGCGGATTGACTGTCCTTTCGGGGTGTACTTAAACGCGTTTGAAATCAGGTTGTTGCATATTAGCTCGATATACTGCGGGTCGCAGAGTACCGGGGTGTCGGGGATTGTAGAGTCGAGTTTGAAGTCGATGCCCCGCCGGGTAGCCTGGTATTCGTAGTTGTTAAAAATCTTGCGTATGAGGTCGTTTACGATTACCGGCTCGGTTTTCAGCTTGAACATCCCCATTTCCGCGCGCCGGTAGTCGAGCAACTGGTTCACGATGCGGAGGATGCGCTCGGCGTTGTTTTTGACGATGGAGAGTTTCTGAACGGTCTTGCGGTCCGTGGCCCTCTGGAGCAGTTCCTGTATCGGGAGGAGGATGAGGGTCAGCGGGGTGCGGAGCTCGTGGGACATGTTGATGAAGAAGCGGACCTTCATCTCGTAGAGTTCGCGCTGGCGCTCGCTGTCGAGGGTTGCCATGCGCTCCCGCTCCCGGCGGGTCTTGCGCCGCCAGAAATATGCCATTACGGCTGCGATGGCTCCGACGGCCAGCAGGATAAAGAGCGTCCTGGCCCACCAGCGGTTGTACCATTTCGGCATGATCACTATGTCCAGCCCGGTTTCCTCTTCGCTCCATACACCGTCGTTGTTGGCGGCGCGGAGCAGGAAGCGGTATTCGCCTGCCGGGAGGTTGGAGTATGTGACCGAGCCGGGGCCGTCGATGGTGGTCCACTGCTTGTCGAGGCCTTCGAGTTTGTACGAGAAGGTGTTATGGCTTCCGGCGACATAGTTGCAGACGGTGAAGTCAATCGTGAATACAGTCTGGTCGGAGTCGAAAGTGACTTTCCCGGTTTCGGATATGGCGCGCTCGAGCAGGCCGCTCTTGTCGCCGGGGGTTACAGGCTCGTTGAAGAGCCGCAGGCCAGAGATCAGCGGCGCGGGCGCGTAGGGATTAGATTCGAGTACCGAGGGGTTGAAGAATGTCAGGCCGTTGATACCTCCGAAATATAGGTAGCCGGAGGAGCTGCGCAGGAAACTTTTGCGGTTGAACTGGTTGCTCTGGAGGCCGTCGCGGTCGGAATATGCCCTGATTGCCCCGGTTGCCGGATTCAGGAAAGCGAGGCCGCTGTTGGTAGAGCACCACAGGTTGCCGTTGGGGTCCTCGAGGACGCCGTAGACGATGTTGTTCGGCATCCCTTCGGTGGTGGAATGGCGGGTTACCGACTTGTCGGCGTGGTTGTAGCGCAGCAGTCCGTCGTTAGTCGATATGTAGTAGTCCTTTCCGTCGCGGCTTAGATAGACGTTGTTAACGCCGCCTCGGTATTGGCTTAATTCTTTTGGAAGGCCTTTTATGGGGATAAGGCGGCTGTCGCTGTCTTCGGTGAAGGCTGTCACGCCGTCCTCTCCTGAGGCCCAGAGGAGGCCGCGGCTGTCGCGGTAGAGGTCAGTGATGCGTTCGAGGCCGTTGGTGGGGACGCTAGCGGTAGTGCCTGTGGCGGTATTGTAGAGAATCAGGCGGTCGATAGTGGCGAACCACAGGTGGCCTGGCCGTCGCGCCGGCGAGATGGCGTATATGTTGGTCGGGACGTTGGCGGGCTTTGCCACGCTGCCCGTGCGCTTGTCAATTATGTTCAGCCCTCCGAGGTGCGACCCCACATAGACTTTTCCGGCCGCCTCGTCGATATAGATTGCCTTTACGTCGTTAGAGCCGAGGCCGTCAGCCTTGGTGATGTATCGGTAGCTGTCCCTTGCGGGGTTATAGACGTTTATTCCGCCGTTGTTAGTCGCGATCCAGAGATTGCGGTCGGAATCCTCAGTCATGGCTCCGACAACGTTGTCGTTCAGCGATGGGCGCACCGGGGAATGGCGGAGCGTATGGAACTGGTTTTTAAGGGGATGGTAATAGTTCAGCCCACCGAAGAAGGTGCCGAGCCACATTCCTCCCTGGTGGTCGGAGTATATGCGGCGTACCGAGGCGTGCGACAGGTTTTCAGCGCTCTGCGACGCCGCGTCGTAATGGGAGAAGTGTTTGCGCTCGGCGTCGAGAATGTCGAGGCCGTTGAATGTTCCGACCCATACCCTTCCCTGGTTGTCGTGGGCCATGGAGCGCACATAGTCTGAGCCTAACCCTTCCGGCCCACCGGAGCGGTAGGCGGCCGTGACGCGCCCTGTCGCGGCATCGAGGCGCAGCAGGCCGGCGCCTTCGGTCGCTACCATCAGCGAGTTGCCGTCGGGGAGGGTCTGCGCGATATAAGGCTCTCCGGGAAGTTGGAACGGGGTTTGGGAGCCGTCGGCGATATTAAGGCGCACCAGACCGTCCCGTCCGGCAGAGACATAGACATAGTTGTCCTTGCGGCTCAGCGAGGCGACATCTTTGTTGATCGCCTTCCCTCCGAACCCCGTGTCGAATTTCCCGGTAGCCGGATTGAACGTGAAGACCCCGGCTGTCGTGCCGACGAGTATGCGCGCCGAGTCGATAGGCAGAATGTCGGTAATCGTCCCGTCGGCGTTGAAAGGGAAATTTGTGAAGTCGTCAGACGACCGGTTGTAGCGCGAGAGATTGCCGTTACCGCTCACCCACATCGTACCTCCGTCGTCGAACGCGATGCGCTTTACCGCATTGTCGGCCAGTGAGTTCTGTTTTGAAGCCTCGTGGCGGTAAGTTCTGAACGAATAGCCGTCGTAGCGGTTCAGGCCGTCTGGAGTCGCGATCCACATATACCCGTCGCCATCCTGGCCGATGGCCGAGACCGTCGCGTGGGATAGCCCTTGCGATATACCTATCTGTTTGAACTTAAGGTCGGTATGTACAGCGGCGCTCGCTATACACATTGACAGAATCAGCAGGCTTATGACAATCAGTTTTCTCATGGCATTTCGTCGGAGAGGCTGGTATAACGCGAATTTACTCAAAATTTCGATATCCCCGCCCAAAAAATCCATATTGGTGTCGCGCCTGCATCGATGGCATGCGGTCGGTGAAATGACAGGCATAGAATAAATCTGTAAAAATCCTTCGCATCCGTGTGATACGCGCCGACTTGAATAATCTGTGTGTCAGCATTTTTTTCTTCTGCAGCCGGATAGGGATGAGGGACACACGGATTTTTAGGGCGCTGAACGCTCCCTCCACTGAACAGACAGATAAGCACGGATTTTTGGAGGAGTTTCCAAAGAAGAAATCTGTGGGAATCCGTCGCATCTGTGGGGAGCGTAGCGACCTGAAAAATCTGTGTGTCAACTTTTTTATTACTTGGCAGCCGATGGGAGATGCGGGGCACACGGATTTTTAGGGCGCTGGACGCGCCCTTCACTGAATAGACGGATAAGCACGGATTTTTGGAGGATTTTCCTGTTAATTGATAACTCGGTAGAGGCCGTGGTCAAGAGTGCGCTCTCGATTTTCAAAGTGGCCGAAACTGAAATCTTTTGCTCCAAAGTTAATTAGATACCCAAGCCTGATTCCAGTGAGTTTGAGATACGTCATAAGTTGGCGAAATTCTTCGCCGTTCATTCCAGGAATTGCCTTATATTCGATAATTATAGAATCATTTATGAGCATATCGGCGATATATGCCCGGTTGATTATAACACCCTTATGATGAATGGGAATGGGAAGTTGTCGTTCGACCTTGTAGCCTTTCTGTCGTAGCTCGATTTCCATAACGGTCTCATAGAAACTTTCGAGCATTAGACGTCCATACATATTGCGAATATCGAAAGCGCTTCCGATAATATCCGCACCTATTTTGTTGAGAGTCTCTTTATCGGTAATCATATCGCTGCGAATTTACTCAAAAAAATTAACTTTCAGTGAAAATTAATGATTACCGATGCGATGCGCCTCTTTTGCTTGATTATAGGAAGTGACTTATTATTTTATGAGAGACATACGTGAAATAATCTGTGTGAATCCGTCGCATCGGTGGGGAGCGCAGCGACCTGAAAAATCTGTGTGTCAGCCTGTTTATTCTTTGGCAGCGGGATAGGGGATGAGGGACACACGGATCTTTAGGGCGCTGACTACGCCCTCCACTGAACAGACAGATAAACACGGATTTATGGAGGAGTTTTCAAAGAAGAAATCTGTGGGAATCCGTCGCATCTGTGGGGGGCCGAGCGACCATAAAAATCTGTGCGTTAGTTATTTCATTCCCTTAGTTAGGGATGGGGGAGGCGGGACACACGGATTTTTATGGCGCTGGGTGCGCCCTTCACGGAACAGACGGATAAACACGGATTTTTGGAGGTGGAAGGGTTGAGGTCTGGGTATAAATGCGAATCATGGACCGCGGGGCTGGCGCCCGAAGCGGTCCATGACTGCATCTATCTATCTTTCTTACCTATGACTATTCCTATTGTGAGTTTTGTTAAGGCGAAGGTTATGAGGGTTATCGGATTACGGTCTTGCTGACCTTGCCACCCTTGCGGCAGATATAGAGGCCGGGGGTGAGGGCTTCGGCGTTAACGCGCACGCCGCGGAGGTCGAAATACTCTGCCTCGCCATCCGCTTCGGCGGCCACTTCTTCGATGCCGGTAACAATCTGCCGGTCAAGAGTCTTTAAGCCGCCCTGTTCGTCGGCTTGGAACGACCATCCGGAATTGGTTATTTCAAAGAGGGAGAGGTTTTCGCAGTTGGTAATCAGAGTATGGTCATGCGCAGCCCCGCTGAGTGTGAGGATTATAGGTTCGTTGCCGGCCTCAAGCCCTTGGGCATCAATGCTGTTGGTCCCCGCATTGTTCACCTGGATTGTAAGTCCGTTGTTGATGCCTGAGACCGAGCAGCCTGGATTGTTTGTTAAGACCAAAGGAGTTACTTCTGTCCCGTCGGCTTTTGAAGCGGGTGTTACGGAGCAGTTCTCGAATGTCACCCCGTCGATGTGCCATACGCCTCCGGCATTTGCGCGAATCAGAGCTACGTTGGTCGTGTTGCAATCTTTGAAAGTTACGTTTTGGAATGAAACCGAAGCATCGCTTGTTGTTGCTTGTGCTATGAATGATGTGTATGCGAGTTCAGCCTGGGGAGTGATTGCAAGGTCTCGTATGGCGATGTGCGTGTCTGCTGCCGCAGCGTTAGCTAATGCTCTGTCTGCAGCGAGAGTGATTGCCACATCGGGTTTCGCACCGCGAATTTCTATACTTTTTCCAGCGAAATTCATTGAAGTGGTCAGATTGACATTTTCATTAACCACAATAACGGCTCCGGTAGTGGCATTTGTAGCCGCCCCCGCACTTCCGGCGAGAGCTGAATATCCTGTGCCGGTTTTGACACCGTCCACTTCGTTGATAAGAAGTATATTGGTTTTGTTTACAGCATAGAGGCTGTTTTCTTTGGGCGACAGCATCTTTCCGTCGACATTCAAATTGAACTTGAAGATGTCGTCGCAGTCCTTAACAACGGGGATCGTTTCGGTATGGCTGGAATAGGAAATGCCTACCTGGCTGTTTGATGTTATGCCTCCGTCGCAGAAAGAAGCATCCGTATTGTTGAGTCGGACAGTGAAATCGCATTTGCCTTTTATAATAGGATAGGAGGAGGCTGTGGCTATCAGGATGTTGTAATGGGCCGTTCCCGGGAATGAGCAGTTGGCGAATGTAAGGTTGTCGATTGTAGTGGATACCGGCGAGTTGTAGAGTCTTATCGCACCATTTGTCGCGCTGGTCGTAAAATCTTTGATTGTTACGTTTTCGATTGATAAGGACCCGTTTGTCTGTTGGATGAAATTTGTGGTTGATTCGTCGGTTGACATATCGAATGTGATGTCCTTGATATGACAGGCTCCAGTACTATTGATATTGAACACCACGGGAATTACATCTTTGGAGTTTTTACCGATTTTTACCGTTATATTTTGATTAGCTCCTTGAAGTGTTATTTCTTTGGCTCCAGGGTTAATCGTAGTGTTTAGGTCGATGTTTTGGTTTATCTGAAGTACATCGCCTGACGCAGCGGCATTTATAGCGGCGGTGAGGCCGTCATATTCACTATTATTGGTAAGGTTCGTAACGGCTTTCTGTGCCAGGGCCTGGAGGGCTGAGGCGAGGCAGAGGAGGGCCGCTGAGAGTAGTTTTTTCATGTTGGTTTTGATAGTTGGTTAGGTAGGTTGTAATGTTTTCTGAGCGCTAAGTTAGCGGGTGTTTTTATAACGGCAAAATGTACTCCCCGAAGTTTCAACAAAAGCGCTACGGTTTTCAACGGTTGCGTTATGCCTCAGGAGCTTGCGGCGGATTTTCAACATTTGTGGCATTGTTTTGGACGAATTTGGCATCGTCGCTTTAATTACTATACAAGCGAAAGATTTCGGGAGTAAATATTGCCGTAACTTTGCGTCAGACAAACCAACAAACCATTACGCTGCCATGAAAAAACAGACAGTATCGGTCGGACTGATTATCGCCTCGGCGTTCGCCGCCCAGGCGAAGCAGCCGAACGTGATTTACATAATGACGGACCAGCAGAGCGCCAACGCGATGAGCTGCGCCGGCAACACCGACCTTAAGACTCCGGCGATGGACCGCCTGGCGGCCCGCGGCGTCCGGTTCTCCAACGCCTATTGCGCTCTTCCGCTTAGCGGCCCGTCGCGTGCGGCGATGTTCACGGGGCGCATGCCGTCGCAGTGCGGGATGATCGAGAACGAGACCCCTCTGCCCGACTCTCTGCGCAACCGCACGCTCGGCAACCTTATGGAGGAGGCTGGCTACCAGGGGGCGTATGCCGGAAAATGGCACGTCAACACCAACGCGCTTCCGGCGGAAAGGGCTTTTGGTTTCGAGCGCCTTCACGGCCACGATGACCGCGGCTTGGCGGAATCGGTCGTGGAGTTTCTGCGGCGCGACGGGGTAGGGAAGGAGAAGCCGTTCTTCCTTGTAGCCTCGTTCGACAATCCCCACAACATCTGCCAGTATGCCCGCGGTCAGCGCCTCCCCGAGGCCGAAATTCCGGAACCCGCGTCGGTTGCCGACTGCCCGAACCTCCCGGCCAACCACCTTGTACAGCCCTATGACCCCGACATACTGACTTGGGAGCGCGAAAAAAGCTACCGTCTATACCCTACGAAGGGATATACTGCCGATGACTGGCGGCGCTACCGCAACAATTATTTCCGACTTGTGGAGCACGTCGACGGCGAAATCGGCAAGATTGTGGACGAGATCGACCGCCAGAACCTTTGGGAAAACACGGTTGTCATCTTTACCTCCGACCACGGCGACGGGCAGGGTGCCCATCAGTGGAACCAGAAGACCGCCCTTTGGGAGGAAACGGCCAATATCCCCCTGATTGTCTGCGTTCCCGGCAATAAGAAGAATGCCGGGAAGGTCAGCGACGCGCTGGTCAACAACGGTATCGACCTGATGCCTTCGGTGCTTGACTGGGGCGGGGCCGGGAAGCCCGCGTGGTGCAAGGGGGAGAGCTTCCGCTACGCCGCAGAGAATCCCGCCGCCGAGAGCGCACAGGAGTTTGTCGTGACGGAGACGGATTTTGCCCAGACCGGTGGCACGAAGGGGTGGATGCTCCGCACCCCCCGCTACAAGTATGTGCTTTACGAGGCCGGAGCCAACCGCGAGGCCCTCTACGATATGGCTAACGACCGCCTGGAGATGCGCAACCTCGCCGTAGAATCGGCCTACAAGCCAGTCGTCGAGGAGCACCGCCGCCTGCTGAGCCGCTGGTTCGCGGAGAATCCGGGAGGGTTGCCTTACTCGCGGGACCGCTTCATCCCCTGAGAGCGCCGCGATAACGGCCCGTCTGGGTCGTCGCTTGAAGGCTCGGCCTCGGTCACAATCTTCAGATTGCTCCCATCGGCCTCACCTCCAAGCTCCTACCATCCGAACCATTCTCGCGACGCTCTACCATCCGGGTGGAAGGGCTGTCGGTCGGACGGGTCGGACAAGTCGGACGAGTCCGACGGAACAGGCGGCTCTGTTTTTTAATAGGCTATTGATGTTGAATTATCTATTTCGCAAATAAAACTGAACATATGAAATACTTGCCCTTATTATTAATTCCGTTCGCGGTTGCCTCGTGCGGCCAGGAGCATTCGATCGAGGTCAGCAACAGCTCCGATATCGCCCGCGAGGGGGAGATTACCGAAGTGCCCCTTTCTGAAATCCGCAAGGCGATAGGGGATGGGAGCTTCGTCATAACCGACGCGGCTCAGGCCGAGGTGCCCTATCAGATTACTTATGACTCGCTTGTGGTGTTTCCGGCGAGCGTCGCAGCCAACGCTACGGCAGTCTACACGATAAAGCCCGGCGAGCCGTCGCCGGTGGACACCGTGGCCTGCGGAGCGTTCTACCAGGCCAGGAAGGATGACCTCGCCTGGGAGAACGAGAAGTCGGCCTACCGCGCTTACGGCCCCGCGCTGCAAGCCTCGGGCGAGCGCGCTTACGGCTACGATGTCTGGACCAAGTCGGTGTCGAAGCCTGTTGTCGCCAAGCGTTACCATGACGCGCTGGCGAAAATCGCGAGCTTCCACGAGGACCATGGCGAGGGAATGGACGTTTACGCGGTAGGGCCTACTCTCGGAGCCGGGACCGCCGCGCTTGTCGATACGGCTGGAAATATCGTCTATCCCTGGTGTTTCGAGAGCTATGAGATTCTCGACAACGGTCCGTTGCGTTTCTCCGTGCGGCTGAACTATCCCGCCGGCGCGTTCGGCAACGATTCGACAGTCCGCGAGTCGCGCGTGATCACCCTCGACAGCGGCGAGTTCCTCAACCGCACCGAGGTAAGCTACCAGGGTCTCACTTCCGCCTCGACCGTTGCCCCCGGCATAGTGCTGCACCGCCATAATCCCAACGGATACATCCTCGACAACGAGAACTCCTTCATGGCCTGCGCCGACCTGACGGACAACCCCGACGGCCAGAACGGAGTGATATACATCGGAGTCGTAGCGCCCCAGGCCGACACGATCGTGCTCAGCCCGATGCCGCAGCCGGAGGGTGACGCCGTGGCCCACTTGCTGGCGAAGGGGGAATACCAGCCGGGCACCCCCTACGTCTACTACTGGGGCTCGGGGTGGTCGAAAGGGTTCATGCCCGACTGGGAAAGCTGGACCGACTATCTCGCCGCTTTCCGCGAAAGGCTCAAGCATCCCTTTGTCGTCACGGTTAAATAAAGGCGAAACCCCATAAAAAGGCTTACGGGAGCGCTTTTGACGCGAAAATTCAACAAACGCGGGATTCCTTAGGCCATATGCAACATATTTAAACACAGCGTTAACATCTATAATACACAAGTTCTCCATAATTTTGCGTTATGAAACCGCCGTAGTATAAAACGGCGATGACTAACCGACAAAACGCAAAACCTTGAAACCAACACAAGCCAAAAAACATTCGCTGATACCGCGACCAATCAATATCATGATGAAAAAAATACTGTTCAGCCTGGGCCTCCTTATAGGCGCCGCCACACCCGCGGCCGCGGCGCAGGACGCCAACATCCGCCTTACCGACGTCAGTCTGATGCACGAAAGCCGCGACACCCCTTATCCGACTGACGGATGGGTGGAGACCGAGCGCGCGATTTCTTTCCAGTGGCCGATGCCCGCGTGGGCCCGCGGCAAGGGGGCACCCCTCGACGGTATGGAGCACACTGTCAAGAAAGTAGACAAGTCGAAGCTCAAATACAAGCTCCGCTACTCTACCGACAAGAGCTTCCCCGCCGGCAATACCGTCACCGTCGACCGCATATGGCCGTTCTATAATCCCGAAAAGCCCCTGGCAGCCGGAACCTGGTACTGGCAGCACGCCTTCGTCAACGAGGACGGCACCGAGGACTGGAGCCCGGTTTATTCCTTCACGGTAGTAGACAACCCGAAGATGTTCGCGCCCCCTTCATATAAGGAGTTCATCGCGAAGCTCCCCAAGAAGCACCCGCGCATCCTGGTTGATGCCGACAACTGGGACGACTTCATCGAGGGGGCGAAAGAGAAGCCCGAGTACCGCTGGTATCTCGACGTTGCCGACAAGGCGCTCGTCGAGCCGATGAAGCGCGTCGAGGATATCCGCACCGACAAGGTGAAGTCGCTTGACAACCCGATGAAGGTAAAGGCTTATCTTACCCGCGAGTCGCGCCGCATCATCGACGCCGAGGAGAGCACCTGCGAGGCCCTCATCCGCGCGTATGTCCTGACCAAGGACCGCAAGTATGCCGACGAGGCCATCAAGCGCATCACCACCATGTTCTCCTGGAGCGACAACCCCAACGTCCAGGGTGACTTCAACGACGGCGCCATCGTTTCGTTAGCTTCCATGGCCTACGACTCCTTCTACAACTTCATGACCGACGCGCAGAAGAAGCAGTTTATCGACGAGCTTCGTCCGCGCATAGCCAAGATGTACGGCCATTACAACAATTACCTGGAAAACCATATAGCCGAGAACCATCTCTGGCAGATGAACTTCCGCATCACCTCTATGGCTGTTTACGCTACTTACGGCGACATGCCCGAGAGCGACCTGTGGGCCGACTACTGCTATAACGTATGGCTGGCCCGCTTCCCCGGCCTCAACCGCGACGGCGCCTGGCACAACGGCGACTCGTACTTTACCGTCAACACCCGCACCCTGGTCGAGATGCCCTGGTTCTACTCCCGCGTGACCGGCTACGATTTCTTTTCCGACCCCTGGTACGACAACAACACGCTCTACACTATCTACCACTGTCCTCCCTTCTCCAAATCGGCCGGTAACGGCAGCTCGCACCAGAACGTAGGGCGCCCGAACGCTATCCGCATCGGTTATCTCGACGCCATGGCCCGCATCCGCAACAACAGCATCGCCGCCGACTTCGTACGCCGCACTCTTGAAAAAGAGCCCGAATACCTCAAGAAAGCCCACCTCGCCAAGCCCGGCGACCTCGCCTGGTTCCGCCTGCAATGCGACAAGCCCCTCCCGACCGGCCCCGGTCTGACTGCCCTTATGTCGGGCTACACCTTCCCGCAGAGCGGCCTTTCGAGCGCCTGCAACAACTGGGACAAGAACGGCGCCAACTCGATGTGGAGCTTCCGTTCCTCCCCCTACGGCTCGACATCCCACGCGATTTCCAACCAGAACGCGTTCAACACCTTCTACGGCGGCCGTCCCCTTTTCTACAGCTCCGGCCACCACACCTCCTTCACCGACGAGCACGCCATCCTCTGCCACCGCGCTTCCCGCGCCCATAACACAATCCTCCCCGACGGCAACAACCAGCGCATCGGTGTCGAGGGTTACGGATGGATTCCCCGCTACTACAACAGCGACAAGCTGAACTACGTTGTCGGCGACGCTTCCAATGCTTACGGCAAGGTAATCTCACCCCTGTGGCTCGAGCGCGGCGAACAGAGCAACGTCGAGTTCAGCAAGGAGAACGGCTGGGACGACAACCACGTCAAGACCTTCCGCCGCCACATCGTCGATCTCGGCAGCAATGGTTGGATTCTCGTTTATGACGAGCTTGAGGCCGACCAGCCCGTTTCCTGGCACTACCTGCTACACTCCGTCTACGGCCCGATTGAGTTTGACAAGGAGGAGAATCCCAAGTACGTGCATATCAACACAGTGAACCGCGGCGCGCAGTCCGACGCGTTCCTCTTCTCTACCGGCGCTCTCGAGTGCGACACTACCGACCAGTTCTTCGTTCCCCCTGTAAACTGGCTCAAGGGTGACGCAAAGGGTAACTTCAAGAAGTACCCCAACCATCACCACTTCACCGCCAAGTCTGAGAAATCGAACGTCTACCGTTTCGCCGCCCTCATCAATACCCACGCGGCGAAGCACCCCTCTGTCAAGCCCAATATCCGCAAGAGCGGCACGATCCGCATCCCCGGCTGGCTGATCAGCGTCAACCTCTCCAGCGAAGGGAAGCCCTCCTTCTTCGTCGAGAAAGAGGGTGAGGAGACCGTCACCATTCAGTACAAAGGTGAGGAAACCATCGTGAACGAAAACGGGTACGTCACCACCCTTACCGACGTGGTGCCCGACCTCGAAATCTGATTCATCATTAACCTACATAACACCAATGAAAAAACTCAGCATAATCCTCCTGGCGGCCGCCATTGCCGGTCTGTCAGCGGTTAATGCCCAGGCCCCGAGGATTCGCACCTCGGCTCCTGCCGAGAAAACGGCGCAGAAAGGCGCGGCCGCTCCCAAGAAAAAAGCCGCCGCGGCGGTTTCCGGCGGACCCGCGGCCGCTGCTCCCAAAGGGGGCAAGAAGGGCGGAAAGGGGGGAAAGAAAAAGGCCGCGCAGCAGCCGGTAGAGACTTATACCCCGTCGTCGAGCCTGTATATGGCCCTGAAGACCAACCTCGCCTACGACGCGTTCGGCGTTCTCAACCTGGCGTATGAGTGCCAGTTCGCCGACCACTGGACCGCCGAGCTTCCCGTAATGTGGAGCCTGTGGGACTGGAAGGAGAGCCGCGGCCTCCGCACCGTGGCCCTGCAGCCCGGTGTCAAATACTGGTTCTCGAAGCCCGGAAGCGGCCACGCCGTAGGGGCTGACTTCGACCTGGCCTGGTACAACGCCCGATGGGACGATGACCGCTACCAGTCGGAAGGGCGCCCCGCGATGGGCGCGAGCATCCTCTACGCCTACACCCTCAACATGGGCCGCGGATGGAAAGCTGAATTTTCCCTCGGCGTCGGGTATGTCAACACCCGTTACAATACCTACTACAACATCTCCGACGGCGCGCTGATCGATACCCGCACTAAGAACTACTTCGGTCCGACACGTCTCGGAATCACCCTGGTTTATTCCCTCTAACCCCCAATCATCCACCCAACCGCAATGAAAAAGTTTCTTTTAATGACAGCTCTCGCCGCCTGTTCGATGCTTTGGACCGGCTGCACGCTGACTCAGGAACCCAAGGGCCAGGGGGTTGACCCCACCCAGGTTAACGTCGAGGTCGCTGTCGACCTGAACCTCGAGCTGCCCGACAACGACGGTGCCTACGCCGACCTCGTGCCCGAAGTAACGGACGAGTTCACCCGCCGATTCGTAGTAGAGGCTGTGCTGACCGACGGCAGCGTGGCCCAGCGCCAGGTATCATACGAGAAAATCGTGGCGGGCAAAACCGAGTACGCCCTCCATACCAAGTTCCGCCTCAACGCCCGCCAGTACAAGCTCCTGGTGTGGAGCGACTACGTTAAGACGGAGGATACTGAGACAAACCTCTACTACGACCCCTCGTCGCTTACTCCCGTGCTCCCCTGGGGCAACTATGTAGGCAACAACGAGCGTAAGGACTGCTTCCGCGGCCTCGCCGACCTTGACCTGCGCAAATACCGCGACGAATGGGCCGCGAGCGTTTCCCTCGATGTCGAGCTGGCCCGCCCGGTAGGCCGGTATGAAATCATCACCACCGACCTCGGCGCTTTCCGCCAGCGTCTTGCCGACGGCCTGATTTCCGGCTCGGAGTTCTCGGTGCGCGTGCGCTACGCCGACTACCGCGCCACGGGTTATAACGTCCTTCAGAACGTGCCTAAGAACTTCCTCTCCTATCTCTTCTACAAGACAACACTGAATACCGAGAACTGGAACGCCGACCAGGCCTCAATGCGCCTGGGCTTCGACTATTGCTTTGTCGACGCCGGAGAGGCCGGCTCGAAGATTCCGGTGGAAATCGAGATTCTCAACGAGAACAACCAGCAGGTTTCCCGCACGGTGCTTTCGATTCCCGTGGTTCAGGGGTACAACACAGTGGTTTCCGGCCGCTTTATGACCGGCACCGACGACGGCTCCGTATCGGTTGACACCGCCTACGACGGCGTTGTCGACATCGACCTCGGCAAACTCTAACCATCAAAGAATAATCAACTTTAAAGTTTAATATCGATATGAAAAATTTTTCTAAGATTCTCTTCGGTTTCGGCGCCGCGTTCGCTATGACCGCCTGCGCTTCCGAAGAAGTGGCAAATCCCGCCGCTACAACCGACGTTACCGTCTCGGTGGCAACAGACGCAGGTATCGCGAGCCGCGCCCTGGCGACCATCGAAGGTTATGAACTCAAATGCGTGATGCAGCTCCTCGACGACAACGGCGCGACCGTCGGCACCCAGGCCACCGCCTCCGCCACTGCCGGAAAAGCATCCTTCGTGATCAAGGCCGCCGACATCGACGCCGGTGCCTCCAAGGCTCTCTTCTGGGCCGAGTATGTTCCGACCGCTGCCGGGACCAAGGTCTACAACAGCGCTGACCTGACAAAAATCAGCTACAACGTTACCGAGTTCAACGCCGCCGACGCCAATCTTATGGCTGCTGCCGACGCATTCGCCGGAACCATCACTACTCTGACCAACGGCGCTTCTACAACCCTGACGCGCCCGATGATCCAGTTTAACTTCTCGGTGAAGAACCCCGAAGTTGCCGCCGCCGCCACCACCCTCAAGGTTGCCTACTCCGCTCCTTCGGGCTACAACGTGCTGACCGGCAACTGCGACGCGGCCGCTTCGCAGGATGTGGTCTACAACAACAACGCGTTTGCCCCGACCGCCAAGAAATGGTTCTCCAGCTTCATTTTCGCTCCCGCCAATATGTCGAAGTACGACAAGGCCATCACTATGACCCTCGGCGGCGGATTCGACAAGGTTATGACCATCGCAGCCGAAACTCTTCCCCTCGATGCCAACTACATCGTCAACACTGAGGGCGAGATTTCCGCCGGTGGCGACGAGACCCTCGACGTGAACGTCAGCGTTGACGTCAACGGTTCTTTTGAGAACGAGCCCAAGCCCGCTGTCTTCGAGGTGGGAGCCTATGTTGACGCGGCCGGCAATCCCGTCAGCGACAAGGAGTCCGCGGTAGGTATCGTCTACCACGTCGGAGCTATCGAAGGCGACGAGATAAGCCTCTATCCCGCCGAGTTCGCAGGCAAGACCATCAAAGGCTATGTTGTAGCTATGGAAAATACCATAAAGGCTCGCCAGCAATTCAACGCCGCGATGATTCCGGACGGACTTACCCCTAATGAAAATCTGATTAACGGCACTCAGAATAGCGCGTATATTTTGAACGCTATGGGCGCATCTGCTTTTGTTACAGCTTGGAATAACTGGGTCGCTGCCCATCCGCTGGAAGCCAACGGCAATGTAACAGAATGGTATATTCCCGCACGCCTCCAGATGGAAGTTTGGTTCGGTATGCTGATGGTTACATATAACCTCAAAGGCGAGCTGATAGATGGTACTCCCAATGGTTCCGAGGCTTTCCGCGCTCTCTTCCCTGAGAACACTATCTTTGACCGCTCCCCGATTGCTAACTGCATGTATGCTACATGCTCGGTGAACTCTTCTGGCAATATCCAGGGCACGAGCCTTACAGCGTCGGATTTGACAGTCAAGTTCTCGCAGGTTGACGTAAAGACGAAGACGCAGAGCGTTCTGGGCCGCGCCATGTTTACTGTTTTTGAATAATCTCCGCTGTGTAAGTAGGAAACTGACACGCGTTCAGCATTTTTCCGACGCGGGCCGGAAGGCCCCGGCTCTCCGGCCCGCGTCGATTTTCATAACAACGACGCTATTTCGGTACAGGAGAATTTTTCAAGAAGGAAAACTTTAAAGATGATACTATCCATGAATACGATTCATAAACTCTTACTCGGTGTGGCGGCAATGGCGGCTTTCGCCTCCTGCTCCCACACTGAAGATATTACCCCTGCCGGCGCTCCCAAGGGTGACATTGTCGTGCGTGTGGCGACTCAGGGGTCCGAGTCCGGCAGCCGCACGGGCGTGGAAGTCATACCGGGCTACACATTGAAGTGCGTGATGCAGCTCTTCGCCGACGACGGCGTGGCTGTAGGGACCCGCGAGGTGATGAACGCCTCCTCGGGCACTGCGGAGTTCGTTCTCCACGCCAAAGATATTGCCAACGGGGCTACCAAGGCCGCTTTCTGGGCCGAATATATGCCTGACGATCCTCTGGCAACCCCTCAGATTTACAATAGCGACGACCTGTCGAACATTACATACAGCGAGACAGCCTTCGACCTCGCCGACGCGAACCGCATGGCGGCGATGGACGCTTTCGCCGGGCTTCTCACCACACTTGAAAACGGCGCTACTGTCACTCTCAAGCGTCCGATGATCAAGCTGAACTTCACTCCGAAGAACCCGGAGACGGCTCAGGGAGCCAAACTTATTAAAATAAGTTATAAAGCCCCTTCCGGCTACAATATCATCGACGGTACCTGCAATAAGGACGCGTATGTCGACGTTACCTATAACAACGACAAATTCGACCCCGCGCAGTCCCCCTGGTTTACCAATATGATTTTCGCCCCGTCCAACATGGCGAAACTTGAACAGCCGATAATGATGCAGGTCAGCGGACGCGGCGACCAAAAGATGACCATAGCCAAAAACACTATCCCCCTGGATGCGAACTATACCGTCAACGCAGTGGCAGAGATTACCCGCGCGGAGACCCAGGACCTCAACGTGGAGGTTTCGATTGACAACGAGTTTGTCAACGATCCCGACCGAAACGTCGAGATGGTGGTCGGTTCGTATGTCAATGCCCGCGGCCGCGCCACCCTCGATCCCTTCTCCGCAGTCGGCATAGTGTTCTACATGGGCGCTATGTCGGGCGACAATATCTCGCTTTATCCCGAGAAGTTCGCCGGCAAGACAATCAAGGCTTACGCCGTAGCTATCGAGAATGTCGCAAAGGCCCGCGCCCAGTTCAACGCTGAGGCTATCGCGGCCGGATTCACTCCCGCCGAGAACCTTGTCAACGGAACTCAGAACAGCGAGAACATCCTGAGCCGGCTCGGCGAATCGGCCTTCCATACCGCCTGGACCGCCTGGACCGCCGAACACGCCATGGAATCGGGGGGCAACACCACCGACTGGTATCTCCCGGCCCGCGCCCAGATGGAGGAATGGATGAGCATGCTGATGGTTACAACCAACCTCCGTAACGAGGTAATCGGCGGTTCCCCGACCGGCTCCCGCGAGTTCCGCGCCCTCTTCCCGCTGAACACGATTTTCGACCGCGACCCGTTCGCTAACTGCATGTACGCAACCTGCTCCGTAAACTCCAACGGCAATATCCAGGGCACAAGCCTAACCGCCACTGAGAACGGAACGAACGGAACCGTAAAGTTCTCGCAGATCGACGTGAAGACCAAGACGCAGAGCGTACTCGGCCGCGCGATGATTACAATCTTTGAATAACCCCATCCCCGCTTCGACACTCATATGATGAAGAAAATATTCGCGACAGCGTCAGCAGCCCTGCTGGTCCTCGCCGGGTGTTCGTCCGACGACCCGATCGTGGTGCCGGACCCCGCGCCGGAAGTCCAGGAGTCTCCGACTGTCGGAAATCCCTCGGAGTATCACGAGAAGATGCGCACCGTGCCTTATCCCCGGACAAGCAACGAGCTGTTCGTCAACCCGGCGCCTCTGATCGTGCCGATGGGGATGAAGAAATCGTCGTACCTCCAGTTCGCCCTCTCTACCTCCGCGGATTTCGCGGAGGGGGCTACCGAGGTCTCTCAGCCCGTCGCCTGGAATATGTGGAATCCCCACCGCGAGCTCGCCCAGGGTACCTGGTACTGGCGCTTCCGCAACGTCAGCTCCTCCGGCGAGGCCGGCGACTGGAGCGAGACATACAGCTTCGAAGTCAAAGGCTCCGAACCTGTGTTCGTGACTCCGACCTGGGACACGTTCCTCTCTATGGCTCCGCAGTTCTCGCCGCGCCTCTACTGCTTCCTTGACGCGAAGCTGTCCATGGCTCGCGAGAAGGCTAAAGACCATCCTGAGTACAAATCGCTGATACAGCGTGCCGGCACCGCAGTCGCTACCGACTACGCCACGGAGCTTAAAAACCTCTACTCAAACCACGACCGGCTCTATCAGAATGTCGAATACCTCTACCAGGCATATCTGATTACCCGCGACGAGCAGTACGCCCAAAAGCTCGTGTCGCTTCTGGAGGCAATGATCGCTCATCCCTGCTCCTCCGCCGTTCTGTACAGCGACAACTTCATTACCTCGACCGTCACCTATGCCCATGCCGCGGTCTATGACCTCCTTGCCGACCGTCTGTCGGCCTCGACTCGCCAGGCCGCCGAGCAGTTCGTGGCAGACCAGTGCCGCCGCTTCTTCCGCAGCAGCCGCAGCTACGAGGAGAACCATATCTTCGACAACCATTTCTGGCAGATCAACTACCGCCTGATGTTCTTCTCGGCACTGACGCTCTACGACCGGGCCGAATATCCCGACGCGCTGACCCTGCTCGAATATCTCTATGAGCTGTGGACCGCCCGCGCCCCGGCCTCCGGCTTCAACCGCGACGGCGTATGGCACAACGGAACCGGCTATTTCACGACCAACTCGAAGACCCTCGCCTATATGGCGATGATGCTCAGCTACATAACCCGTACTGACTTCACGCGCCACCCCTGGTATCAGAACGCCGGGCAGGCCCTGGCCTTCACGATGCCCCCTTCCGGCGCCAACCTCGGTTTCGGCGACGGGCAGGAGAAGAATCCCGAACCGAACCGTCAGATGGCCGCTTTCGCCGACTTCCTGGCCCGCGAGACCGGCGACGGATATGCTTCCTGGTATGCCTCCACCCGTTCCGACCTCGTGCGCGACGACTGGGAAATGCGTATCTACCGTATGTGCAATTCCGATACCTACACCGGCTCCTTCCCCGACGACGCACCCCTGCTGACCTGGTACAAGGATGCCGGAGAGGTCGCTATTCACTCCTCGCTCGAAAGCACTCCCGATGACCTGGCGATTGGATTCCGTTCCAGCCAGTTCGGTTCTGGCTCCCATACGACCTCCTCGCAGAACGCTTTCAACCTCCTGTTCGGCGGCAAGACGATTTTCCGCTCTTCGGGATATTACCAGAGCTTCAGCGATGCCCACAACCTGATGTGGTACCGCCACAGCCGCGGACATAACACCATCCTTGTAAACGGAATCGGCCAGCCTTACACTACGAAGGCATACGGCAGAATCCTCCGCGCCGGCTCCACGGCGAACATCGCCTACGCCCTCGGCGATGCGTCGAACGCCTACTGCGGCTTTACCGACGACGAGATGTGGATTACGAATTTCAAGAACGCGGGGGTAGAACAGTCTGTTGAAAACGGCTTCGGCCCTACGCCGCTGACGAAATACTACCGCCACGTAGTGATGCTCCAGCCGGGAATCGCCGTTTTCTACGACGAGCTCGAGGCTTCGGAAGCCGCCCGCTGGGAATGGCTCCTCCACAGCCCGGTTGAATTTGACATAGACAGCGATAACGGAACGCTGACAACTGAAAACAAGGCCGACCGCGTGCATTGCCTCGTGACGCTCGCGACCTCCGCCGAGGCGCGTCTCAGCCAGACCTCCAAGTTCCTCGTGCCTCCCGCCACCCAGGGGGCTGCCTATCCCGACCAGTGGCATTTCACCGCCACGATAGAGTCGCAGCCCGCCGCGAGGGTGCTGGCAGTCATGCAGCCTCTCAACTCGGCCGACGAGTTCTCGAAAGTAACCCGTGACGGCGACACGTTTGTCATCGACGACTGGCAGATTACCGCGTCGCTCGATCCCGCGAGTCCGGCAGCGCTTCATATCGTCAACGCAAAGACAGGCGCGATGCTTGACCTCGGCCGCGATGCCGCGGTAACAACCCCTGCCGGAGTCACGTATTTCAGAGGCTTTACAAGCTCGACCCTGATTGTTGACGGTTCCGGGAAACTCGAACTGGTCGACGAGACCCCGATGGGCTCGCGCTCCACACGCTAAACAACTCATTGACCAATCAGCAAAGGATCAATCATGAAAAATATAATAACAGCAGTATCGCGTAAGGCGCTGGCGGCCATAGTGGCGGCTTTCGCCCTGGCGGTGTGCGCTCCTGCTGCCGCGGCGGCTCCGACAACGGTAACCGGCACGGTTCTTGACAACGAGGGCCTGGAGGTAATCGGCGGCGTTGTCGAGGTAAAGGGTACAAAGACCAAGGTGATTACCGACATCAACGGCGTTTATAACATCCAGGTCGAGAAGCCCCGCAAGGCCGTCTTGGTGTTCTCCTACCTCGGCTGCGAGACCAAGGAGGAACCGGTCAACGGCCGTACGAAAATCGACGTTGTCCTCAAACCGGCAATGCAGGCTCTCGAAGAGGTGGTCGTAATCGGTTACGCCACTGTAAAGAGAAAAGACCTCACGGGTTCCGTGTCCTCCGTTAAGGGTTCGGAAATGATGAAGACTCCCGGCGGCGACGCTACGCAGGCGCTCGCGGGCCGAATGTCGGGTGTGCAGATCGTGCAGACCGATGGCCAGCCCGGCGCCACCCCCTCGGTGCGCGTCCGCGGCGGTATCTCTATCACCCAGGATAACTCCCCGCTCTACATTATCGACGGTGTGCCTAACGAGGACGGCATGAGCAACATCAACCCGAACGACATCGAGAGCATCGACGTGCTGAAGGATGCTTCCGCGACTGCGATTTACGGTGCCCGCGGCGCCAACGGCGTTGTGCTTGTCACCACTAAGAGCGGCAAGGACACCGACGGCAAGGTGACGGTTTCGTTCGACGCGTATATCGGCTGGCGCAAGCTGGCGAACCGCCTCAACACCCTTTCCACCGAGGAATTCGTCCTCGCCGACTACGAGCGCACGATCGGCCGTCTGTCGACCTCCCCCGAGGACGGGGGCATGAACAGTTGGCAGCAGCGTTACGGAGGTTTCGCCGACATCCACGCCAACTATGGCGACCGCCCCGGTATCGACTGGCTCGACCGCACCATGGGCCGCACCACGCTCGCCCAGAGCTACCGACTGACTGTCAGCGGCGGCTCCAAAAAGATGAATTATTATATGTCCTACGGCTACTACAACGATGAGGGCGCCATGATCCACTCCGGGTCTGACAAGCACTCGATTTCGGCCAACATCCGTTCCGAGATCAGCAAGCGCCTGAGCATCAACGGCCGTATCAACTACGACGTGCAGTCGATAACCGGTGCCGGCGTGGCAGGTAACGGTACGAATACCGGCGGCTCCAACGTGGACGCCCGCTTCAACAAGCTCGCCCAGATTCTCGCCTACCGCCCGACAATCGGGATCCGCGGCAATGACTCCGAGCTGCTTTACTACGATGACCCCATCCTCCAGGATGACTCGGGCAACACGATGGTCAACCCCGTGCTCGCCGCCGGGTCCGAAAAGGACGACCGCAAGATTCGCACCATACAGGCCGTCGCGACCCTTACCTTCAAGCTCGGCCGCGGATGGACATTCCGCTCTACCGAGGGCACGCGCTACCAGAACACCAGCCGCTCGCTTTTCTACGGCCCCAACTCGATTCTCGGGCGCCGCAGCGGTATCCACGGCAGTGTGCGCAAGACCGAGGCCGGCTCGTTCTCGACCTCGAACGTACTCTCCTGGGACAAGCGCATAAAGAAGACCCACCACGTCATGCTTCAGTTCGGCCAGGAATATGTCAAGCGCTGGACGCAGTATGTCGAGACCGGCGTGCGCGACCTGCCGACCGACGATTTCATTCTCGACGACATGGTAATCGGTACCCCTTCTTCGGCAAGCTCCTCGTTCAACGATGACGACAACCTGCTGTCGTTCTTCGCCCGCGCCAACTACGACTACAAGTCGAAATATATCTTTACGGCGACTTTCCGAGCCGACGGTTCCTCAAAGTTCGGCAAGAACAACAAGTGGGGTTACTTCCCCGCCGTTTCCGCCGCCTGGCGTCTCAGCGAGGAGGACTTCATAAAGAACCTCGACATATTCTCCGATTTCAAAATCCGCGCCGGCTACGGCCTCGCGGGTAACAACCGAATCGGGTCATATAACTCTCTGGCGCTTATGTCGACTATCCTGACCGCTATCGGCGAGTCGACGCGCCCGGGCTACGCTACGACGCAGATCGCGAATCCGAACCTCAAGTGGGAGTCCAACAAGACCTTCAATGTCGGAATCGACCTCGGTTTCTTCAACAACCGCCTGACAATCGCCCCGGAATTTTACATAAACAACAGTAACAACCTGCTGCTGAACGCTACGCTCCCGATGTCGTCAGGCTACCAGACCATGCTGATTAACGCCGGCGCGACCCGCAACACCGGTATCGATATCGCGATCAACTCGATTAATATCGCTACCCGCGACTTCCAGTGGAACTCGACCCTCACGCTGACCCACAACCAGAACAAAATCACTTCGCTTGTCGGAGGTGACAGCCAGCTCTACGAGGCTCGTTTCGGCTTCAACCAGAACACCCACCTTCTCGAGGTCGGCAAGCCTGTCGGCCAGTTCTACGGCCTGGTGACCGACGGTCTCTACCAGGTAAGCGATTTTGACTACAACCCCCGCACCAAGGAGTATACACTTAAAAAGGGAGTCCCTTACCAGACAAATCCTAACCTGGTGAAACCGGGTATGTGGAAGTTCAAGGACCTTGACAACAACGGCGTTATCGACGAGAAGGACAAGACCGTCATAGGCCAGGCCGCTCCCAAACTCTACGGCGGTTTCAACAACTCACTGACCTGGAAGGGCTTCGACCTCAGTGTGTTCTTGACGTTCAGCTATGGCAACGACGTGCTCAACGCTACGAAGCTCGTGGCCGCCAAGGTAGGTTCGCAGAACTATAACGCCCTCGACATCGTAAACAGCTCGAACCGCTGGATGACGATTGACAAGGCCGGCAACGTTGTGACGGATCCCGTGCAGCTCGCGGCTATGAACGAGGGTAAGACGGTAGCCGCATATTACGACCTGGAGAATGGCGACAACTACGTCCACTCCTGGGCGGTAGAGGATGCCTCCTATATCAAGCTCGCCAACATAACTTTCGGCTATACTTTGGAAAACAAGCCGTTCATGCGCAAGCTCGGCCTGACGAAGGCTCGTCTTTACTTCACGGGCAACAACCTCTACACCTGGACTAAGTACACCGGCTTTGACCCCGAGGTTTCGACCATGCGCTCGCCGCTGACTCCCGGTGTCGATTTCGGAGCCTACCCTCTGAGCCGTACTTTCCTTTTCGGCCTCAACCTCACGTTCTAATCTCTCCTAAGTATAAAGAAAATGAAGACAGCATATAAATTCCTTTCGTTCATCTTCGCGGGCGCTCTTTTCAGCTCCTGCAACGACATGCTGACGGAGACCCCGTCGTCGGGATATGACAAGGATTCCTACTTCGAGAGCGCCGAGAAGGCTGACATGGCGATTCTCGGAATCATGAGCTCCATTTCGGACTACAACCATTACGGCCAGGACGAGATGGCGATGCCCGCTTCCGATGACATGTATTTCGCCTCGCGCACGCAGACAGATAACAAAATCAACGACATAACCCATTATCGTTACAACTCGGGCAACGACTGGATCGAGTACCTCTGGCGTATGAAGTACCAGGGTATCGACCGCGCCAACACGGCAGTCAAAGGGATTTCGGGGATGCCCGATTTCAATTCCGACGCCGAGCTGCGCCGCCTCGAAGGGGAGGCTAGGTTCCTCCGCGCCTTCCTGACGTTCGACCTGATCAAGTACTGGGGCGAGGTTCCGTTCACAACCGAACCCGCGTCGGGTTACGATTCGTCGTTCCGCCCGCGCCGCACCCACGACGAGCTTTACGACATCGTGATCGAAGACCTTACCCGCGCGGCGGAACAGCTCCCCTGGGCCACCGACGGGGTATCGCCCGAGCGAGCTACCCAGGGAGCTGCCCGCGCCCTGCTGATGCGCGTGCTGATGCAGCGCGCCGGCTACTGGCTGTCTACTGACGGCTCCTTCCAGCGTCCGTCGTCGACGGTTCGCCGCGAGTGCTACACGAAGGTGCTCGAGCAGTGGGAGGAGTTCAAGAAGAACGGCTACCACGACTTCTATCCCGGCGGTTTCGGCCAGCTCTTCAAGGATGTTTCCGGCTTGGTGCTCAACAGCAAGGAAAACCTTTGGGAAGTTGCGATGTACCACGACCAGGGTCGCCGCAACGGTTCCGCCTGGGGCATTTACAACGGTCCTGTCGTGCAGCAGCCAACCGGGCTTGCTACTACGGAAGCCGCCAACTATATGGGCCGCGGCCAGGGGTTCCTTCTCGTCGTTCCCGAATGGTATGACTTCTTCGAGGAGGTTGACCAGCGCCGCGATATCGTGATCTGCACATATCGCTATACTTGGAATTCCGATACCAAGACCCAGGATAAACAGGAGCGTCAGAACACATCCTGGTATCTTGGGAAATGGCGACGCGAGTGGATGCCTGTCGGGCAGGCCAACAAGAATCTCAACTACGGCGATGTCAATTTCTGTCCCCTGCGCTATGCCGACGTGGTGCTGATGGCAGCCGAGGCTTACAACGAGCTTGGCGAGACTGCCGAGGCGTGGAACCTGCTAAACAAGGTGCGCGAGCGTGCCGGAGCCACCCCGCTATCGACTTCCAATTACCAGCGCTTCATCGGCCGAAACCTTGCGAAGATGCCTGTCAACGAGTTTATCGACGACTCTTCGGAGCAGGGCAAGATTCGCGTCGCTCTCTACTTCGAGCGCGGTCTCGAGCTGGCTTTCGAGGGGCAGCGCAAGTATGACCTGATTCGCTGGGGTGTTCTTGACAAGGCTATCAAGATGTTCGGCGAGAAGTCTGTAATCAACAGCAAGACGACCAAGCCTTACCAGGCGTACCAGAATTTTATCCATGGTCAGCATGAGCTGTTCCCTATCCCTCTGAAGGAGATGCAGAGCAACCACGCACTCAAGGGAATCAACAACAACGGTTTCTAAGAGGGTAAAAAATAAGGGCGTATCGAATGTTGATACACCCACGAAGCACCCTTAACCCCGAATTTTCAGAAAATTCATCAGCATACATTCCATTATTCCATGAATCTGATTAAGAAAGTATTGTGTGTGGCAGCCCTTCTGCCCGCGCTGGCGCTTCGAGGCGCTGACGCGGGGAAGGTGCTCGACCTCCTCGACCTCTCCCGTCCCGGCCTTGAAAAGGTCGCGGAACTCCACAAGCAGGGCCGGGATTCACTGGCGTCCTCGGCGTTGCTCGACTATTTCAAAGGCCGCACCGGCGTTAAAAGCGTCGGCGTTAATCCCGAGAAGCCCAAACTCACCAAGGAAGAGCGTCGGTGGGCCGACGAGGGCCTGGAACACAAGTTCTTCGTCCACAAGGGATACCAGCCCTCATATTTCTACGGCGACGACATCAACTGGCAGTACTGGCCGGTAAAGGACAACGAGCTTCGCTGGCAGCTCCACCGCACGAAGTGGTGGGTGCCGATGGGTAAGGCTTACCGCGTGACAGGCGATGAGAAGTACGCCCGCGAATGGGTCCTCCAGTACCGCGACTGGATCAAGAAGAATCCTCTGACCGAGTTCAAGGGTATCAAGGACAAGGATATGGAGGAGGTCGACAATGTGTATTTCGCATGGCGTCCTCTCGAGGTATGCGACCGCCTGGAGCATCAGATCGAGCAGTTCGAGCTGTTCCTCCCCTCTGCTGAGTTTACTCCGGAATTTCTTATAGATTTCCTCGACAATTACCACCGCCACGCCACATTCGCCAACAGCCACTATTCGGCCCAGGGCAACCACCTTCTGTTTGAGGCGCAGCGCGTGATTTTCGCAGGCTCCTTCTTCCCCGAGTTCAAGGACGCGACATCCTGGCGCAAGGCCGGAGTAGACATCCTTAACCGCGAAATCAAGAAGCAGGTTCTCCCCGACGGGGTTCAGTTCGAGCTTGACCCGGGCTATCATATGGCGTGCGTCAGCATCTTCGGCAAGGCGCTTCAGATGATGGACGCCAACGGTTACCGCGGAGAGTTCCCGCAGTCCTACCTCGACACGATGAAGAATATGGTCGAGTTTACCTACAATATCGCTTTCCCGGACTTTACCCTTCCGGTGTTCAGCGACAACAAGCTGCACTCGAAGCACGGCGTGCAGGGCAACTACCGCATCTGGCGCAAGTTCTTCCCCAACGACCAGGCGCTCCGCTATTTCGCGACCGACGGCAAGAAGGGGAAGCTCCCTGACTATACCTCCCGCGCCTTCACCGACGGCGGTTTCTATGTTATGCGTAACGGCTGGGACTCCACGGCTACCGTCATGGTGCTTAAAGCCGGGCCCAAAGGAGAATGGCACAACCAGTATGACAACGGTACGTTCGAGATGTGGACCAACGGCCGCAATTTCTTCCCCGATTCAGGCAGCTTCATCTACGGAGGCGACGAGGAGGTGCTGAAGCAGCGTAACTGGTTCCGCCAGACTGCCGTCCACAACACCCTGACCTTCGACGACAAGAACCTCCAGACCCGCGAGTCGAAACTCCTGAAATGGGAGGCGACTCCGCAAGGGGATGTGGCGGTAGTCGAGACACCTGGATACGACGGGCTGACCCATCGCCGCGCCGTGTTCTTTGTTGACAAGAAATTCTACGTCATAGCCGACGAGGCTTACGGCGATGCCGAAGGGGACGTGGCGCTCCATTACCAGCTCCTCCCTTGCGACCCGCTGGAGAACACTGTCAAGAAATCGGTCAGCACCGCTTTCGCCGATGGCAACAACATCACGCTCCGCGTGTTCGGCGCCGACAAGATGGAGGCCGAGGAAGGGTGGATGTCGCCCGCATACCGCGTAAAGAAAGCTCGTCCGGCCTACGCCTTCCGCTCCGCCAAGAAGGCCGGCAAGCCCTCGCGCTTCATCACCGTCATTTACCCGACTGATGCCGCCAACCCCGCGGCTCACGACATCAAGGCCGACTACAAGGGGAAATACTCCCCCTCCGGCGCTACCCTCGAAGTCACCGTCGACGGCAAGAAATACCCCCTCTCTTATACCCTTTGATTCTTATTCACAAACCTGATATAATGCGAGAAAAGGCGTGTCCGCGAGGATGCGCCTTTTTCTTATGAAAAATTGCTATATTTGCGGTAGATATTGTTGATAAGAACGATGAACATATTGTTGAATATAATCTGGGTAGTGTTCGGCGGTCTGATGATCGCGATAGAGTATGCCATTTCGAGCGTGCTGATGATGATTACGATTATCGGCATCCCTTTCGGGTTGCAGACGCTGAAACTCGCAGTCCTGGCTCTTTGGCCTTTCGGGACCGACATTGACAACAGCGGCTGGCCGTCGGGCTGCCTCGCCGGCATAATGAACGTAATCTGGTGGTTTGTCGGGGGCATCCCGATTGCCATCACCCACCTCCTCTGGGGCCTCCTCTTCTGCGTCACCATTATCGGCATCCCCTTCGGCCTCCAGCACTTCAAACTCATGCGCCTGGCCCTCCTCCCCTTCGGCACCAACCTCAACTAACTAGGAATGACATCCTGGTTATGCGTAAAGCATGGATGGCTTGCCAGAACAGCGGTCATAATCCATATGATCATTTCGTTAAGATTACCGAAATGATAAGTGTGGGTAAAGGCGCTTAGAGAGAGGTAGAAACGTGGCTGATGAGCCGATATGTGTGTTATTTGACCGTATAGTACGCAAATTCTTCTGAACCCATTGTCGCACATCACAAACATATTTTGCGATTCAGCGGAGGTGGGAGAGGACTTCGCGCTGGATGGCGGAGCCGAGGAGGCGGTTGGCGGCGAGGTAGAGGGTGAGGGCGGTGGTGCTTTGGGCGAGGAGGAGGGCCCAGGGGTTGACAATCCAGGCCCGTTCGACCCAGGCGAGGGCCATTATACCGAGGGTCAGTAGCAGGTAGGGGAGGGAGTCTGCCAGGAAGGGGAGGAGACGGCGCCCGGTCAGCGGGGCGATTTTGACCGCCATTATGGCCCAGCTCAGGGCCGCGGCGGCGAGCTGTCCGTAGAGCATCAGCCGGATGCCCCATACGGGGTCGCCGGGACGAGTGTCGGCGATGAAGGGTAGGGTGGCCGCAAGCAGGATGAAGGCGGTCGCATCGCGGAGGGCTTCCATCGACATTACGAGTTTTGTGCGTGCCACGGCTACGGCGTAGTTGTTGTAGAGGGAGCTGAGTACGGTGAAGACCCCCCTAGCGAGCAGTAGCTGGAAGAGAATTATCGACGCGTCCCATTTCTCCCCGAACAGACAGTGGAATATCGGTTCGGCCAGGAGCGCCAGGAATCCCATCGCGGGGAAGAGCAGATAGGAGGTGAAGCGGTTCATCTTCGTGCTGACGCGGCTGAAACGTTCGGGGTCGTCCTGCACTTCCGAGAGGGCCGGAAGGAAGGAGGAGGTCAGCACCTGCGAGATGGAGGTTATCCCCATCTTACTCCATTTGTCTGCCTGGGAGTAATAGCCGAGGGGCGCGAGTCCGGCCCGGTTGCCTACGAAGAATGAGTAGATATTCTGGAAGAGTGTGTTGAGGAACGAAGTCCCCATCATTCCCCATCCGACGGCGAAGAAGGAGCGCAGCGAGGCGTAGGAGAACCGCAGAAGGGGGCGCCAGCCGGAGGTGAGCCACAGCACGAGGGATTTTACGCCGTTGAGGGTGATTGTCTGCCACACAATCGCCCACGCGCCATAGCCCCCGACGGCGAGCGTGATTCCGACCACGGCTCCGGCGAAGAGGCCTACGGAGTTGGAGACGGCTACCATTTTCACGTCCATCCGCTTCATAAGCCGGTTGGTCTGCACGATTGCCGAAGCGTTGAGGATGAAGGAGAGGAACATCACGCGGCTCATCGGAATGAGGCGCTGGTCCCCTTGGAAGCAGTCGGCAATCAGCGGCGCAGCGAAGAATAGGATAATGTATGCCGCACAGGCTACGGCGAGGTTGAACCAAAGGACTGTGCTGTAATCGAGCCGGGTCGGTTTCTTCCGCTGAATCAGGGCATAGGAGAAGCCGCTGTCGACAAAGAGCGAGGCGAAAGCCTGGAAAACGAGCATCGCGCCGACGAGTCCGAAATCGTCCTGGTCGAGGAGCCGGGCGAGGACGACTCCCGTCACGGCGTAAAGCAACTGGGACGACACGCGGTCGATGACGTTCCATTTCACCGAGCGCGCCGTCAGCGTTTTGAGTTCGGGCCCCGTCGCGGGGTCCGCCCCGTCGGGAGGGTTATTCGGCTGATTCAGGCTCACCTTCCTCTTCGAGCGGTTTACGGCTTATATTGTCAAGCGGGAAGAGCTTCACCCCCATGGCGTAGTTCTTCAGCTTCTTCGGCTCACCTTTGTAGTAGAGTTTGCCGGGGAACATTCCCTTGATAATCAGGGAGTCGGTGGCCCATACGCCGGTGGTGCCGGAACCGAAGAATCGGCATGTCGCGTTTTGCGCCTGGAGGCGGTCGGCCTGGATCGCGCCTACGCCGGTGTTGACAAGCGAAGCCTCGTCGCAGCGGCCCGAAGCGACGAGGGTGCCGTTGCCGGTCTTGATCGAGCCGTCAAACTTCACGCAGTCGATGTCGCTTACAATAAGCCGGCCGTTGCCTATGACAGTGGCTTTGAAGTTGATTGTCGGCTTTACGGAGATTACCCTGACGGTAGAGTCGCCGCTGTTGGTGACGGAGGTCAGGAAGCGGGAATAGACCGTTATGTCGGGAAGCCCCCATACCATTTCGTTTTCGGCATGGAACTGCTTCTCAATCGAGAGTTTGCCCTTCTTGTTGTTCTCGAAAAGAATCTGGTCGGCGACAGTCGCGGTAGTCTCGAACACGATTGTCCCGGCGGAGTCGGGGTTGCATTTGTAGTTGACATTCAGCCCGTCGACAACCGACAGCTCAGTGAAGTCGCCTACTGACAGCTCGTAGCGCGAGAGCACCAGTTCTTCGGCCGTGGCGGCCACCGAGACGGCCACGGCGCAGAGAGAAAGAAGTATTCTGATAAGTCTCATAAGTCAATGCTGGTTTTGTTGTTCAAGATAAGCGGGAAGTATGCGGTTTTCGATATCGTCGAGAATCGCCCAAAGGGAGTCGAGCGTGTCGGCCCGGAGCATCGCTACGCGGGTGTCGCGGAAATTGGGAATCCCTTTGAACAGGGAGCATACCGCCAGGTGGCGGCGGATATGGAGAATGCCGCGGTATTCGTCGATGCGGTCGACGCTTTCGGAAATCTGCCGACGCAGAATCGCAAACTTGTCGGCCAGGGTCAGCGGGTGTTCTACTTTTCCGTGGAGCAGCGTCTGCTTCATATCGCTGAAAATCCAGGGATTCCCTATCGCGGCCCGTCCTACCATGACACCGTCAACGCCGTATCGGTCAAAGGCTTCGACGAGGCGCTCCGGGGTCGTTATGTCGCCGTTGCCAATTACGGGAATCGTAAGCCTGGGGTTCTCCTTGACGCGGGCGATGGTTTCCCAGTCGGCCTCGCCGGTATAGAGCTGCGAACGGGTGCGGCCGTGGACGGTGATCGCCTGTATGCCGCAGTCCTGGAGCTGTTCCGCCAGTTCGACGATTATCTTGGAGTTGTGGTCCCATCCGAGACGCGTCTTGACGGTCACGGGAAGTTTCACTGCGTTCACGACCGCGCGGGTGATTTCGAGCATCTTGGGGATGTCGCGGAGAAGTCCGGCCCCGGCTCCTTTACCGGCTACTTTCTTGACGGGGCATCCGAAGTTCAGGTCGAGAATGTCGGGTTTCGCCTCCTCGACGATTTTCGCGGCCTCGACCATCGGCTCCACCTCTCGGCCATAAATCTGGATTGCGGCAGGGCGTTCCGCGGGGGCGATGGAGAGTTTGCGTGTAGTCGCGGCGATATTGCGGATCAGGGCATCGGCCGAGACGAACTCCGTGTACACCATATCGGTCCCCAATTCTTTACAAATCAGGCGGAACGACTGGTCCGTGACGTCCTCCATCGGCGCCAGCATCACCGGCCTGTCTCCGAGATTGATGTCTGCGATTTTCATACGGCTTGCGTTAATCGGGGACGGTCCCCTGTATTCTTGTTCCTAATTATTAAAGATCACCGCTAAGTTACGCAAATTTTCATAACCGCGGAAACAGAGTGCCCCTTTTGCTCCAAAACTCCAACAAACGCGCCCCCAAGGAATATTTATACCATAGGCTTGCAGATATAAATTTAATGAAATGTTGAAAAGATTAGATAGTGCTCAAAATTATTATAAGGTAAAGAATCTGATTATCTTGATATTTGTCCCAGGAAAATATTTAGAAGATTTCCTGGAACAAATATCAAAATATATTCAACTGTTTGCTTATTTGTTTCAAATCAATCTATATTCCAATATGCACTTGGATCCCCATCAAATATTGTGTCGATTTCATCATCTGAATATCCTGCTTCTTCTTGCGCCCAGGAACCTGAATATCTACCATAACTTGGCGTTTCTTCAAGGAAAGGGTCAAATTCATCTATATCGTCATAATCATCCATATCATCTGGCTCATCATAAATGTCCTGATATAGATTATACGTCCGCCTAGACTCAAAGAAATTGTCCATTATAAAATCAGGGTAGGCTATCTTTATCTCCTCTATTACTATGTCCTCTAATTGACATATGACTCCTGTACAGTGCTTAACGCACCAGCTGATATAAGAGGGATTTATGTCTAAAACGTCAGCTAAACTGAGGCCATTGTATTTGCCAAAATTGAATAGGTCTCCGATGGAATCAAAACGACAAACCGAAATTCTTCTCATATTCGTTCGGTCATAACACTAAAAGCATCAAATACCTCATACTTGATGTTGTCAGATATTTTAGCAAGACGTCTAGTCACTACAAGAAAACCTGTACCTATAGCCCGCAACTTAGACCTTGATTCAAAATATAAATCATTTGCATTAGGAAGATAGTAGGCTATATCATTCTCAACTTGAACTCCATCTATTTTAGATAGATAACGTGGATTAGCCTTTCTACAAAAATAATCAGTGTAATATGAGTTAAGCGGTGCCGGTAATTCTAAGAATCTTTCCATATAGAGCAAATATAGAGGATATCTTTGTTCGCTTACTTTACCTACGCTACTAAATATGGGGAATCGATAAAGGTGTTTATCGAAAAAACAGATTATTCTGTTAGAAAGGACGTGACATTCCCCCAAAGGAGGCATATTTATTGCGAGGCTTAAAAAGCTGTCGTGTATTGCAATAAATCCGTAGATTTGTGCCTCATCGCCTGTTGGAAGTAGAACTGTGTCCTCTGCTGATAGTGTTTGTCCTTGTAATACAGCTTCAGTAAGTCTAATTAAAGATGTTTCAATTGCCATTTGGGTTGTTGTTTTATGATATGATTTGGATATCTATGATTAATTATACTTGTTAGCTCTTCTTCCTAGTAATTTGGAAATTCAGAGCCTTATAAGCAACATAGTATTCATTCAATTAGCCACATTATTGTTCAGGAATATTAAAGAGTTTATTCTGCATACTCAAACATTGTCGTTATTGTAATATTGCGGTATGGATATTTACAAACTCATATGATTCCTTCTAAAAGAGCCAATGATAGTTACAGTGCTAAAAATTGTCTTCAATGAAGATGACTTCCCTGCAAACTGCTATTAGTGCTGGAGCTATCACGTTTTCCTTATCAAAGTCAAATATGGTTTGATCTAACATCCCATCCATCATACCTTGCGTAAGTTGTTTTACCATTGAAACATACATAATGTATGAAGAGATGTCGTCTCCTTTCATCCCTAAATCTTCAAATTTGCCGAAATGGTAATGAATAAAGAGATATACAACGGGATACTTGAACATATTATAAGCCGCCATAGTTTCCATTGCGACTTTTTGCCCTTCTGTTTTTAAAGCATATACAGTGGCAATCTTGCAATAAGAATTTATTTGATTGTATAAAGCTATAAGATAGTCTTTTGACCACGGGCTTTTTCTTCCCATATTAATTCCTTCTGACATAAGAACTCTTTTTAAAGATTGCGTACGTCGGTAAATTGGCCATAAAATTCCACGATCCTTAAGGGGGACATCATAGCGAATCTAATACAAGTCATATTGTTAAAGATATTGCAAACGACTGGTTCTTTGGAATCCTGCCAGCTCATGGAAGTAGGCACTCTTCCATATTGAACTCTATCTTCCAGTATATCTCCGTATTGTGAACCTAAGATTGGCAAGCCAAATCTATTGTTGATCCGAACGGGTATCGTTCCCTGAAGTATCATTCCGATGCAATCCTTGTTCAATACTTTTGCTATTATAGTAGCATTACAAGCCCCTCTGTTCACACAATGCCCATCTTGATATTCTTCAAAGTGGTTTGCTTCAAAAATAAAAGATTTTTTGTAGATTTCCATATTGAGGATTATGCCTTCGGACCCCCTCGTCAGCTAAAAAAGAATGAAAAAAAGCGCAAGGTCTGTACTTGTTGCTCGCTCTTCTGTTTGAGGCCTTCGCATTGCCATGATCCGTTGAACGAGCAACGATGCAGAGGCCTCACGCAAATATGTAAACACAGCCAATACAATACTCTCGTATTGCAATTGTGGCATATTACATATCTACATAAGCATCTACCGTTGCTTATTTTGACGGATCAATGAAAGTTGCGAAGTTTCAAACAGTCAAAATGAGCGCTAAGTAACGCTTTATATTATGTCCTTGTATGCCGCCGTCAGGCCCTCAAATGGTCTTATGGTCGGCATACGATGCAAAGTTAATTATTTTTTAGAATAATTGCAACATAGCATATAAAATCTTTAATTATATTTTGTATGCTATTGAATGACAATGTGTTAAACCGCGGAATCACAATTGCGATTCCGCGGTTTAACACATTACTATGTATGTTATTCCTCGCCGTCCCAGTCGTAGTCGAGGTCGGGGTCGAAGCCGTCGTCCTCGGGATCCTCCGGCAGGAGGTCGTCATCATCCTCGGGGAGGGGTGCCGGCTCGAAGATGAACTCGTCCTCCTCGCGCACGCGGTGATGGCCGTCGAGCGGGCGGTGGGTGATGGGGATTTCCTCGATGCGGTTCGCGTCGTCGGTGATGGCTTTCCAGAGGGCGTCTTTAAGCTCCGTAAGTCCCTGGCCGGTTACGGCGGATATGAATACGTGGGGGATGTCGGGGGGAAGTGTCGGCTCGATTTCGGCTTTCAGCTCGTCGTCGAGCATGTCGCTCTTGGAGATAGCCAGGACGCGTTCCTTGTCCATCAGCTGGGGATTGAAGCGACGCAGCTCTTCGAGGAGCACGTTATATTCCTTGGCGATGTCGTCGGCATCGGCGGGGACCATGAACAGCAGGACGGCGTTACGCTCGATATGGCGCAGGAAGCGGAGTCCCAGGCCTTTTCCCTCGCTCGCGCCTTCGATGATGCCGGGAATGTCGGCCATGACGAAGGAGCGGTTGCCGCGGTATTCGACGATTCCGAGCTGCGGCTCCATCGTGGTGAAGGGGTAGTCGGCGATTTTGGGGCGGGCGGCCGAGAGGGAAGACAGAAGGGTCGATTTTCCGGCGTTGGGGAAGCCGACGAGGCCGACGTCGGCGAGCAGTTTCAGCTCGAGCACGACGCTTTTCTCTATCGCTGGCTGTCCGGGCTGGGCGTAGCGCGGGGCGCGGTTGGTAGGGGATTTGAAATGCCAGTTGCCGAGTCCCCCCTTGCCGCCGCGGAGGAGCTTTACTTCCTGGCCGTCCTCGGTGATTTCGCAGAGGTATTCGCCGGTTTCGGCGTCGAACACAACCGTTCCGCAGGGTACCTCTATAATCTGGTCCTCGCCGTCCTTTCCGAAGCTGCGGCCGCCGGAACCGGCCTGTCCGTTACCGGCGAAGACGTGGCGACGGTATTTCAGCGGAAGAAGGGTCCACATGTTCTTGTTGCCCCGGAGGATGACGTGGCCTCCGCGGCCTCCGTCGCCACCGTCGGGCCCCCCTTTGGGGATATATTTGGCGCGGTAGAAGTGGCTCGAACCGGCACCCCCTTTGCCCGAGCGGCAAAGGATCTTTACATAGTCTATGAAGTTGGAATCAGCCATAAATAACTGTTGAATAGTCGTTTTTGTCAATGTTGTCAAGGCGCGTCAGGCGAGCCATTCGCGGTGGTGGCGCATCAGTTCTTCCGCATGGCGGAAATCGGCGGGAGACCCTATGTCGATCCATGTCCCGTTGAGGGGGAAGTGGACTACCTTCATCCCGTCGGCTATCGCCTTTTCGATGAGGTCGGTAGCGTCGGTACGGCAGTCGGTGGGGAGGGTGTCGAGCAGCCGGTTTGAGAAGATGTATATCCCCGCGTTGGCGAAGTGGGAGTAGGTCGGTTTCTCGCTGAGAGCCGTTACGCGGGGGCCGTCGGTCGACAGAATGGCGTAAGGAACGGAGACGGCGTAAGGTATGGCGGCGATTGTGACATCGGCCTGCTCCTCGGCGTGGCGCAGATACATTTCTTCAAGAGAAACGTTTGTCAGCAGGTCGGAGTTCATTACCAGGGTGTCGGCGAACGCGCTCCGGCGTTTCACGAGGGCCGCTGAGCCGATAGTTCCGAGGGGCTGCTCCTCGCGGACGCATCTTACGTCGATTCCGCATACCGGGCGACTGAAGTGCTCTTCGAGCTGTTCGGCGAGATAGCGCACGGTTACGGAAACATCCCGGATTCCGGCCCGCGCGAGGTTGCGTATGTTGTAGTCAATTATGGGGCGGCTGTCTATTTCGAGCAACGGTTTTGGCTTCGCGAGCGTCATGGGGCGCAGACGTTCCCCTTTTCCTCCTGCCATGAGAATCGCGGAGAGGGGAAGGACGGTGTCCTGGCGCGTGAGGTCAATCAGGCGCTCGACGCGTCCCTCCGCGTCGACGACCGGGAGAAGGCGTATGCCTCGGGCACGCGCGGCGCGGATAGCCCGGGCGTCCTCGGGGTGGTTCAGGGCGGTGAAGTCGCGGTTCATCACGTCGCTGACGGAATCTTCCGGGCGCGTGCCGCGAATCAGGGCGCGGCGTATGTCGCCGTCGGTGACTGTTCCGCGGAGCCTGCCGTCGGAGTCGGTCACGATAAGGGTCATGACCTCGCCCGAAAGGTCGTTGAGACGTCGCAGGGCCGAGAGGACGGTGTCTGTATCGAGTATGGAATGACGTTGCATGTCGTGTAGCTTAGAGCTTGTTTAATAATGAATGTTGCAGCCAGGGCGGTCAGTCGTCGAGCAGATTTTTGCTTGTGATGAGGGAGTTATGGGGTTCCATAACGACCGAAGAGCAAGTGAAAAGATGCCGACGAATGGCCGGGCGGAAGTAACTTTCTCCATATCGTTAATATTCATTGTCAAATTTTAATGCTTTGCAGAGAGCTGGCCGGTAAATAAAGTTACTTTTTGTCTCGCATAGCTTGGCCGTATTTCGCCCTGTTCCTCAGTCGTGTACATCAAGTACACTCCTTCGTCACATGACGAAATCCGACTCAAGCTATGCGACCCTGTCTGTAACATTCATTATTAAACAAGCTCTAACTTTGTCGGAGCCCCATCACGGTTTCGGCTATCGCCCAGTCGAGGGGTGAGTCGATGTCGAGCGAGCGTTCGCGGGGCATTTCATAAGGGATTCGGCGCGGGAAGGCTCCGAGGGGCATTTCGCGTATCGAGGCGGGGGAAATAACGTAGACCGCCCCATTGTATTCCCAGGCGCGGGGCGCGTCCTGGCGGCGGGTGAGCAGTCCGTCCCCCTTCGATATGCGGAGGTAGCCGTCCGGGGCGGTCTCGAAACAGTTGTAATACGGATTCGCGTCGGTTTCGACGACGCTGACCGCCATATCGGTTTCTCCGGGACGGAAGGCTTTCATGCAGCCGATTATGTCGTCGGCGGTGCGGAATGGGGAGGTAGGCTGTAGGAGCACTGCGGTGTCGAAGGGGATGCCTTGTCCCTCGGCCCAGTCCATGGCGTCGATGATGACCTCGCGGGAGCCGGAGGTGTCGGCCGCGAGCGCCGCCGGCCGGCGGTAAGGCACGCGTAGGCCGAGGCTTTCGGCTATGGCGGCGATTTCCTCGTCGTCAGTTGATAGGAGGATGTGGTCTTCGCCGATGCCGAGCCGGGCGCACGCCCCGCGGGCGGCGTCAATGGTGTAGGCAATCAGCGGTCTGCCCCGGAGAGGCTTGATGTTCTTGCGGGGTATCCCTTTGCTCCCTCCGCGGGCCGGTATTATGAACAGTGGGGTCATTCGTTCGTGTAAGAAGTTATTCGACTGGGAGGTTGAGAATCGGGTAGGGGTCTACGAAGTGCTTTGCCTCCATGTCGGCGAGGTCGACGGTCGTCAGCACGTCGATTATACGTTTCAGCGTGTCGGGTTTGTAGTAGGGGTTTTCTGTCTCGAAGGCAATCCGTTTACCGGCAGGAGAGAGTGCGAAGAGAATCGCGTCGCGGATGCTGTCGGCATCAGGCTCGCAGTGGATTACGGATGACGCGGCGATGCGCCCCCGCTGACGGATGCCGATGTCGACCGTCGGGATGCGCAGAGATGGCACTTCGACGATTCCGCTCGACGAGTTGCCGACAACGGCGGCGATATAGCGCAGCAGGGAGAGGTAACGGGCCCGTCCGAGAGAGGGTACTACCGCGACTCGGCCCGGATTGCGGCGGGCGTAATCGTTAATCCTGTCGATTATTACCGCGCCCTGGGGGTCGTTGTTGGGGTAGGTGAATACGATTTTGTTGTGGCGGAAAGTGTCGAGAGCATCCAGGAGGGCCTGGCAGCGCTCCCCGACCGGAACGGGGTCGCAGGTAGCGGGGTGGAGGGTTACCAGGAGGGTGTTGGCCCCGATTGTCATTCCGATAAACTCCTCCAGCGCCTCTTTCGAGACCACGGGGTCGTGCTCGATATTGTAAACGCCGAGCGCCCCGGTATTGAATACCTTCCGGCGGTCCTCCCCCATGGAAATCACGCGGTTGCGGTAGGCCTCGGTCGCGGTGAAATGGAGGGAGGAGAGTTTTGTCAGGGCGTGGCGGATGTTATCGTCAATGGCCCCTTCGGAGATTTCGCCCCCGGCAATGTGGGCAATCGGAATCCGCATGATGGTAGCGGCGGTGGCGACGGCCAGCATCTCGTATCGGTCTCCGAGAATCAGGAGCATGTCGGGTTTTACGCGGTCGAAGGCGCGGGCGATTCCCGCCAGGCACTCGGCGGTGGCCAGGGCCGTGTCGAGCGGCGAGTCGGAAGCGGCCGGCATCGGCACCCTGGCGTCAACCTCGAATCCATCTTCCTCTATCTCGCTGACCGTCATGCCGTATTTCTCTTCGAGATGCATGTTTGTGGCGATGATTCTGACATCGACGTTGTCGCTGTCGCGCAGCCCTTTCGCAACCCCGCTAAGGAGCCCCCAGTCGGCGCGCGTGCTTGTGACTATGCAGATTTTCCTTGTTTCCACGGCGAAATTTCTCCTTTCATCCACAAAGTTAGCACTTCCCCCCGATTTACGCAACTCTCCGCATCAGGAGATGCCCGCAGGTGTGGACGTTATCGTTAATAAAGCATCAGTTGTGGGCGACGGCGATTTTATGGCGGATAGAAACGATTGCGAATCGCCGTGTTGGAGGCTATCGCGGAATTTGATAACTTCGCGCTGTGACCCGGACGGCCTTTCCCTCGGGGCATATTTTTTGACCTTTTCCGGATATGACTTATATGGAGACAGAGCGGCTTCGGCTGCGTTCATGGCGGGATGCCGACCTTCCGCTGTTTGTTGCGATGAACAGGGATCCAAGAGTTATGCGTTATTTCCCGTCGACATTGAGCGAAGAAAAGACCGGGGCGTTTTTCAATCGAATAAAGGGGGAATTCGGTCGCCGGGGATGGGGATTGTACGCAGTGGAGTTGAAATCGACGGGAACATTTATCGGATACGTCGGGCTGCATGAAATCGGTTTCCCTGCCGATTTCGCTCCGGGCATTGAGATTGGATGGCGTCTGGCTGCCGACTATCACAATCAGGGTTATGCGACAGAAGCGGCTACGGCGGTGCTGTCGTTGGCGAAAACAGCGGGGATAGGGCGGCTCTACTCGTTTACGGCGAAACAAAACCTCCCCTCGGAGCGCGTGATGATGAAAATCGGAATGACGAAAGCCGGTGAGTTCGAGCACCCGAGCCTCCCCGCCGAATCCCCATTCCGCACCCACGTCCTCTACCGCATTGACCTATGATGCCTGATTGCCTGCCGTCCCGATGCGCCTACCGTCTATTCTCACAGAGTTGGGCGGAATGTAGGAAAAACGTGTCCGAAGATGTCGGCATTCGGTTCGCAAGCAAGTGTATTTGACTTTGGAAGGTCAAATTGTGTTTGTGACGATTGTCCCGCAGGACTTGTTTCTTCCTCGAAAATCCTCTTTGAGTGAATAAGTGAATAGAAGTGGAATTCAAACTCTCTTAGGCTCGCCCCGAAGGGAGAGACCAGCACCATTTCACAAGGATAAGTGGAGTATGGGATAAGGGCGACCGGCATCATCCGTTTCATCTCTCGCTATTATACGGAATCCTTTAGCTTGGTAGAAATTCAAAGCCGAGGGATTCTGTTCGTTCACATCGACTCTTGTCGCCCCTCGTTGTTTTGCATACTCTATGAGCGCGGATCCATAGCCCTGACCACGGCGGTCACTGTCTATAAAGAGCATTTCTACTGAGTCCGAACCCAATCCTATGAATCCGAGATACACGCCGTTGTCGGCAATGGCGTAGAGATCTACATTAGGGAAATAGTCTGGAATCAGCGCGGCTTTTATCTTATTGAAGTCCCCTTCATTCAGAAAACTGTGGGTAGCCTTTACTGAACGCTCCCATATTCGTGCGAGCGTCTCATAATCATTTTGATTACATCGTACTATTTCCATACCGCAAAATTATCACTTTTCCATGAATTACGGAATTTTCCACCGCGACTATCGTTCAGAAATTCATGGATTTTTAGTAATTTTGTGTTCGGAATACTTGTCAAATTCAAAACGATAAGAGACCGGTCGAAATATTGAAATAATCAGGCCCGTTAGTGTATTTTTGAGCAGTTACTTATGAAGAAATCCAATATAACACTCGGTGCTGTTGCCGCATTGTTAATTGCAACGGCGACCGGATGCGCCGGTAATAAAAAGGCAGAATCCGACAACACCGATGAAGCGGTTCAGACCAAAGTCGCAAACGCCGACATTCGCGGACAATGGTATATCGAGAACATCGTTTTCAGCGATTCCGACTATGTGCGTCCCGACGAGACGTCCTCGAGTATGAAACAGTATATCGTATTCGAAGACAGCACGTACTTCATCATGACCAACTGCAACTCGTTCAGCGGCTCCTATATTGTAAAAGGGGATTCCATCTTTCTCGGTGACGGAATTATGACCGAGATGGCATGCGATGACATGCAGACTGAGGATGCCCTGCGACGGATCCTTCCCCGGATATCAACGATAGATATTCAGAATGATTCTGTCATAAGACTGAATGGTTCGGCTCCCGCCGAATGTATCCTCCTGCGCAAAGCGAAAACTGAAATCAAATGAATGCGTTGTCAAAAATAATCAAACTCGCTATATCTTTGATAATAATGACAATGAGTGCCGCACAAATGTCCGGCTGCGACAACAACGGCGATATCGCGTCTGTTTCGGCACTGGAATTTGAGAAGGAACTCAAAGCTGCCCCCGTGCGATTACTTGATGTCCGAACACCGCAAGAGTATGCCGAAGGGCATATTGACGGGGCATTGAACATCAACGTTCAATCCGATGATTTCCAACAAATAGCCGAGAAGGAATTGTCGAAGGACTCCACTATTCTTGTCTACTGTCGAAGCGGCAGACGCTCGATGGACGGGGCCGAGATTCTGACCAGGCTCGGATATAAGGTCATCAATCTCAAAGGCGGAATCATTGAGTGGAAAGAAGATGGACTTCCGGTAACGACTGGAGGAATGTAAAAAAAAATAGTCTAAAGATGATTCAGATAGGACGATTTAAACTGGGAGTTGCTCCGCTATCAATGATTATTGTTTTCATTGTCTTGTCCGTGTGTGCCGTCGTTGCCGCTTTTCATCAGGCAAAACCGGAATATCCGATGCCATTGTCAGGACTAATCGTAATCAACGAGGGAATGGCATTGCTGGCAACTCTGGCCTATGGTATATTCGTCCATTTTGCTATAGCATTGGTCAATCGGCTGAAGAAATGAACATCGAGGAACTTAGAGCCCATTGTCTTTCGATGGAGGGCGTAACCGAGAAAACCCCTTTCGGGAAATTTGCCCGGCGTTTTGACTCAGTGCTCGTGTTCTATATCCTTGACCACATGTTCTGCATGACCGACATAGACGATTTTACCTCTGTGACGGTCAAGGCCGCTCCCGAAGTAATCGAGGAACTGAGGATAACCCGTTCATCGGTCAGCAGTCATCGGAATATGAGTGATCGGCACTGGATACAGCTCAATCTCAAAGGGGATGTTCCCGACAGCGAAATCTACGAGCTTATAAAAAGGTCGTATGAAATCGTAAAATCGAAATACACAAAGAAGATCAAAAAACAACATTGACCGTATCAGTGTTCTCCGAGGGTGCCCATAAACATGGCGTATTTAGTCAGCCGAAGCTGGACTGTCGCGAAACCTCTCATAGGGCTTATTCAGGTTAAAGGATTTTCAACGCTATGGCCGCGCACGCCTCGGCATCGGCCAAGGCGTGGTGATGGTTCTCCATGTTGTAGCCGCACGCCGCTGCCGAAAGGTGTAGCTGGTGGCTGGGAATATTGAGACAGCGACGCGACGCGGCGAGGGTGCAGTAAAATTCGTAGTCGGGATATTCCATGCCATACTCAGCGAATACCGCTTTAAGACAACTCTGGTCGAAGGGCCTGTTGTGGGCTACGAGAGGCAATCCCTCGATCAGTGGGGCGATTTGTTCCCATACCTCGGGAAAGGTCGGCTGGCCGTCGGTGTCGAGGCGCGTCAACCCATGTACCGCGGTAGTCCAGTATGTATAATAGTTTGGAGTCGGCTGGATAAGAGAGTAGAATCTATCCACTATCTCACCTCCGCGGACAACGACCACGCCGACGCTGCACACGCTGCATCGCCGTCCGTTGGCTGTCTCAAAATCTATCGCTGCGAAATCACGCATTGTCATTCGTTGTTATAAAGTTCATACATATCTGAAATCCAGCCCTTCATCGTGTCGCGGAGCGACGCCGGGCTTATGACCTCGACCATCGCGCCGACCTGGAGGAGTTTCATTATGAAATCATATGTCGGGGCGAGATACAGCTCGAAGTCGGCATACTCGCCGCAGTCCTCTATCAGGCGTTGGGAATGGTGGAGGGGGAGGGACTTCAGGTAGTGTTTGTGGTCCTCGTTGGCGCGTATGACAATCCTCTCGGGCCTGACATCGCGGTCGAGCACGATTCCATATGCCGTCGCGAAATATCCGGCCGCGTCGAAGGCAGCCGGCAGTCTGTAGGTCTCGCCGGTAGTCTCGACACTTTCCACGCGGTCAAGCCCGTAAATCCTTATGTCGCCAAAATGAATGTTGTGGGCGAGCACATACCAGCGGTTCTCGAAGAGCTTGACGCAATAAGGCTCAATCGGGAATGTATATCCGTGGGATTTCCTGAACGGACGATATGTGATATTGACAACCCGGTTCTCCTTCATCGCTTCGAGTATTGTTGTCAGGTGGTCGCGCCCTGACGGTATCTCATCGATTAAGATACGCCCTTTGAGGGAGAGGTTTTCCCCGATAAGGTTGCCCGCGGCAAAGGAATCGAGCATCCATTTCTTCAGCTTATCCTCGTCTATGTCTTCGGGGTTGGCTATAAAATAGAGATAGCCGCCCACCTTCTGACAATCGATAATGATGCCGAACTGCTCGAAGATAGCGTCGCGCCAGCGATTGAACGTCGCACGATGGAGCGACTTGCCGTCGCTCAAATCTTTGTTCCGTTCCCATCTATCGGACAAATCCTTATGGGAAATTTTTCCGGCACGGCGGACTGTGTCAATCAGCCAGGTGTATTTCTGCAGTTGGTTCATATCGCATTGAGCTTTTAAGCCACAAATTTAATCATTTCCTGTATCATTTTGCGATACAGGTAATGATTAAATTTTCATTTTGATGCCTTGAAGTTGAAGATTGGACGGATGATGGTGTCGATGGTGACGATGTCGCCGATGTTGGCGATGATCTCCGAAGCGGGCTTGTAGACCATCGGGGACTCGTCACGGGTGAAGTCGTTGACCGATTCGGAGTAGATGCCCCGCATGGATGCCTCGAAGTCTTCCATCGTGATTTTCTCGTATGCCTTTGCGCGGCTCATGACTCGTCCGGCGCCGTGGGGTGCAGAACTGTTCCAGTCGGGGTTGCCCTTTCCCGTGCAGAGCATCGAGCCGTCGCGCATATTCAACGGAATAATGCAGCGTTCTCCTGCGGCAGCCGAGATGGAGCCTTTGCGGATGATGTTGTCGTCGCTTATGTAGTTGTGGACTGATTCAAATTCTTCCAGAACCGGCACCTCCGGGAAGAACCTCATCAGCAGCAGTGATATGAGTTTGCGGTTGAGCACTGCCCAACGCTGGCAGACGCGCATGTCGTGGAGATAACGCTCGCGTGCCTCACCCTCGACATAACAGAGCTCCGCAGGTAACGATGGTTCGGCTTGCTGCTGCTCTTTTCGCATTTTCGTTATGACGCCCTGCAATTCAGAGCGGCGCCCTGCGGCTTTGTATTCTTTGATTGTGCGACTGATTGTCTCCTCAAACTCATCCGCTCCGGCGGTAAGGTGCTTAACCGCCTCTGCCTGATAGATGTCGGCGACCTGTTTGCCAAGATTGCGTGAGCCTGTGTGGATTACGAGATACACGTTTCTCTCATCATCCTTGTCAAGCTCGATGAAGTGGTTGCCGCCACCAAGAGAACCGATAGCCTTGTTGATACGTCCCGAGTCCTTGAGTTCTCGGTAGCAATGAAGTTGGGTCACGAGCTGTTTAGCCTCGCGGTATATTTCCATTTCCTCCCCGACAAGCGGTTTGAATCCGCGTTTATCCTCGCGAACCCACATGCCCGAAGGCACATTGCCGAGTATATGCTCGTGGAATGCGTGGAAATCAATATCAGCAAGTCTGCCGAGGTTGAGGATACGCATACCACAACCGATGTCAACGCCAACGATATTTGGAATTACCTTGTCGCCGAGGTCGCCGGTAAACCCGATAACACACCCCGCACCGGCGTGAACGTCGGGCATAATCCGTATCTTTCTGTCGGAGAAAACATCTATTGAAAGCAGCTCCTTTATCTGCTCTAATGCCGATTCCTCGATGTTGTCCGTGAAAATCTTCACGTCATAACCTTCTATTGTCTTCATAGCGTGTTGTTTTATGATTTACACCGCGAAGTTAAACAAGCGGTGCGCAACCATTTTACGCAGCAAAAATAATAGCAAGGTGACGCGATTCGCGAGACACCATAGAAATAATGCTTAAGTAACTGTTCCAAATCATTTTAGACAATCTCTTAAATGAAATTATATTACAGAATGCCTGAAGGTTCCTTTTCGTCGGACTAATCGTTGTATTTCCCGGCTGCGATTTGGACGCTTTCGGCAATGCGCGCCCGGAACTCAGGCGGTGCGATGACTTCGGCATGACCGCCGTAGCCGAGAATCAGGCGTTCAAGCTCGTTGTTTATAACTACCTTCAATGAGATCTGGATGCTGCCGTCACGGAAGCGTTGTTCCACTTTCTGAGACTTATGAAACGGTTTTGACTCGACGTATGGGGCCTGCTGCCTGTCGACCTTGATGACGACACGACGCGCCTTGTCGCTGATTTGCTTTGTGACTCCGATAGTGTCATCGAAGAAATGCTCCGGGTCAAAGTCAACGCATTTCCTGAAGGGATGTTCTTTATCCGGTCCGACGGAATGCATTCTGTCAAGCGCAAAGATATTGACCTGCGGCGAGTGGTTGGTTGACTTTTCGCAAATCAGGAACCACCGGTTGCGATATTCCTTCAGCAGATAAGGGTATACCACCAGAGTCTGCGGTTGACGAGCCTTGAACGACTGGTATTCGACAACCAAAGTCTGATGTTTGCGCACGGCATCATAAATGACACCGATGAATTGAGCGCCCTTATACCCTTCAACATGCTCCATATCCATAGCGGGAACCGATGTCCCGGTCTGGCGGGAAATCTGCTCATTGAGCTTGCTGATTATGTCGATTGACGAGGCTAATTGCGGAAAGCCCTGAAGCTGCCGGAGAATATCGAGCGCCGAATTGAGGGCGTCGAGACCCTCTTCATTCAAAGGCAGATGCGTGATGCTGTAATCCGGGTCTTCATATTCGTAATACTTGTTGTCGCGCACCACTATGGGGGCGTTATATCCAAGTCGGTCGCTGCGCATCAGAGCAAGATCGTTCTGGAACGTACGCCGGCTTACGGGATTGCTTCTGCCCTCAAACTCCGCCAGCGCATCGGTACAGGCGTCAATCAGGTCGTTGATGGTCCAGCGCCGATAATGATTCTGCAGACATTTGTCAATCGTAGAAATACGGATAAGTGTAGCTCTGTTCAGTGGCATGGCATAATTTTTTCGCTAAAATAACCATTTTTCTCCTGCTGCGCAAATCGGTTGCGCACAGGCTTCTCAACTTTGCAGTCAAAATAGAATAGTATGATAATAGAAGGCAAAATGACATCGGCTGAGATTTTCACCGGTAATATTGAAGAGCCGGCCCTCGACTGGCTTAAGGAACTTTGCGACCATCCGGCAATGGAGGGTGTGCCGATAGTGCAGATGCCAGATGTTCACGCCGGGACCAACTGCAATGTCGGCACTGCTTATCCGATAAGTATGTATGTCAATCCCGACCATGTCGGCGTAGACATCGGTTGCACCATTTCCATGCATAGGCTATCGGTTCCAGTCAATCACGAGGATTTTCCCATTCTCGACCATCGTATCAGGGAGGCGGTTCCTATGGGAACGGAAATCCGCGCGAAGAACTCGCTCAACGAGAAAGAACTGTTCCGTTTCCTCAATTCGCAGTATCAGCGAGCGCGTTCCTACGCTCCTGAGCTGATAAACGAAGCTCCACGTATTGACGCACGGTTTATCACCGACTTCTGCCGCAGGATAAAACTGCAGGAGGGCATATTCTATAAGAGTCTCGGGACACTCGGGGGTGGCAACCATTTCGTTGAATATGGGGAGGATGAAGCCTCAGGCGAAGGCTGGCTGACAATCCACTGCGGGTCGCGCAATCTTGGCGTAAAAGTGGCAAACCACTGGCATAATATAGCGCGGAGTCCCAAACGCGCCAAATATATTGGCTTTCTATGGGATGATTCCTTGAGAGGCTATCTCTCGGATATGGTACTCGCTCAGGCATACGCTCTTTATAACCATCAAATCATCAGAGACAGCATCTTCGCGATTCTCAGAAAGCTATGCAAAGCCAAATGCGCGGAGTCGATATTCACCAGTCATAATTATATATCAGTGACCGACGAACGGCCGATGCTCCGTAAGGGGGCCATTGACGCCTCCGAAGGGCGAATGGTCGCGGTCCCTTTCAATATGCGCGACGGAATTGCCCTATGCGTCGGGAAAGGCAATGACCGCTGGCTCAATACCGCCCCCCATGGCGCCGGACGCGCTATTAGCCGGGCGCAAGCCAGGAAGCAGTTCGCGTTGGACGATTTCAGGGAAACTATGTCGGGGGTGTTTTCGACATCAATATGCGAAGCCACGCTTGATGAGGCCCCTATGGCCTACAAGCCGATGGAAGAGATCCTGGACCTTATCAAACCGACAGTTGACATAATATCTATGATAAAGCCCAAACTTAATATCAAACACAACGGCGAATGAAACACTACATACAGATCACAGGGGGCCGAGGTCCTGTGGAATGCGCGAGAGTGGTGACTCTCGTCGCGCATGAGATTGTCAAAGCTATCCCGTCACTTCACCTTGCCGATTGCGAGCCGCATAATCAGGCTGAAGGCTGCTATATGTCTATGACCTTCGTCACAGGCGAGCCTATAGCGGAAACTATCGTCAAGGAATGGCAAGGCTCGGTATTATGGCGTTCCACGGCCAATTCCTATCGGCCAGGGCACAAACGGTCCAACTGGTTTGTCGGAGTCAACTTCTTTGACGAACTGGAACTGCCGGAAATATCCGAATCGGATATTGTTTACGAGACCTGCCGGTCGGGAGGGAAAGGGGGGCAGAACGTCAATAAGGTAGAGACCGCGGTACGCGCGATCCATATTCCATCCGGGATTTCGGTAAAATGCTCTGACGAACGTTCTCAGTCACAAAACAAGGCTCATGCCCGCGAACGACTGCTTCTAAAACTCCGCCAGCTAAACGACAATGCTTTGGCTGTTTCAAAATCGGCACGGTGGAGTTATCACGATTCTCTCGAGAGAGGCAATCCAGTGAAAAAATTCACAGGAAAATTGTAAAATCAGAATGTGTATCGCCTTTTGATACACCAGCCGTTTAAATTTGCATCATAAACAAAAAACCTCGTCAGCTATGAGAGAATTAGATCTTCAAAAGACAAAAACGGTGGATAAATCCAAGCAAAAGGATGATGCAAGAAATGCTAAGCCGAAAAGCATTCTTGAATCATTTGAGTACATCGTTGAACTTGCCGAAGACTCAAACCTCGGTAACGACTTTCTCGAAAAAGCGGCTAAACATATCAAATATGCTTCCCGCAAATTGAAACTGACACGAATGCAGGTAGTGCTTCTGGCTATGTTTGTTGACAGAAGCGAAGACAGCCGCATAATGATTTCAGACATCGCGAGATATGCCGGATGCAGAACCACCAGGATACTAAGGCTTTCCGACGACATCGATACTCTTGAAAGCCAACGCTATCTAAGGGCTTCGCGTAGTCGCAATTCATTAAGCTACCGCGTACCGGCCGCGGTGCTAAAATCATTGCGTAAAAATCAGCCATATATTTACGAAGAAGAACCCATTCCGGACACACAGACCTTCTTCGACCGCTTTGAACGGCTGATGAATGAGAAAGATGACGATGAACTGACCCATGAGTCCTTGATGGAGCAGACTATGGAGATGCTCGGTGAAATCAAGGGAAGCATATTCGCAACTGAACTGCGCCGTCGTGGATTGTGCGATGAGGATACTTTGTTGTTTATCTTTATGGCCCATCTTTTTGTGGAAAATAATGACGACAATATAGGTTTCCACGACATAGAAGATTTATTCGACAACGATGAAATCCCGAGCTGGGTGAAACGGGAATTTCGCACGCGGGAGTCTGAGCTTTTTGAAAAAGAGCTCATTGAGAACGTAAACGAAGAGGGTATGGCTCGTTCTGACGCATTCAAACTCACTGAAAAGGCCAAAGAGCAGCTCCTTTGCGAATTGAACCTTAATAAAATCGGACGATCCGACAGAAGTCTCATCAAGGCAGAAACTTTGGCTGAGAAAGATTTGATATACAATGAGACTGAACGAGGCCAGGTTACAGAGCTATCCTCAATTCTCTCAGAGAACCGTTTCAACGAAGTCCAGGAGAGGCTTCGCTCCGCAGGGATGAGACCCGGCTTCTGCTGTATATTTTACGGGGCACCGGGAACGGGTAAAACCGAGACGGTATATCAACTTGCCCGCCGCACCGGACGCGACATAATGCGTGTCGATGTGGATAAAATCAAGAGCTGTTGGGTCGGCGAAAGCGAGAAAAATATAAAGGCTCTTTTTGACCGTTACCGTAATATATGCAAATACTCCAAACTTGCCCCCATACTCCTCTTCAACGAGGCTGACGCGGTATTAGGAGTAAGAATGGAGGGCGCGTCGCGGGCAGTCGATAAAATGGAGAACAGTATCCAGAATATAATTCTTCAGGAGATGGAGACCCTTGAAGGAATTATGATAGCCACAACAAATCTGACGACCAACCTTGACAAGGCATTTGAGCGACGTTTCCTTTATAAGATACGGTTCGATAAGCCGACTGTCGATGCGCGCGTCGAAATCTGGCAAGCTATGATGAAAGGCTTATCAAATGAGGACGCGCAAACGCTTGCCTCCCGGTTCGATCTTTCCGGAGGTGAAATCGAAAACATAGTCCGCAAACATTCTGTTAACGCAATCCTATCAGGTAATGATAATCTTGATATAGAAGAAATAATCGGCCTCTGTCAACATGAACGGATTTCCCAAAATAACAGGACAAAGATAGGCTTCTAATACTATAAATGCGCAACCACCCGTATGGCCTCTGTGAAGTCAGACGGGTGGTTGTGTTTAAGGTATAAGACGAGTGGCAATCTCGGTCGATGCAGTGCGTAGAACACGTTGCCGCTCAACGGATTGCAAATCTTCGGGTACAAAAGCCCGAATTTGCTCCGATTTTATCTTCTGAAAATCGCTTTTCACGACCCTCCCGGGCCTGTGTTTTTGTATCGGCAAAGTTAGCTGTTTTAACTAAGATGTGCAAACGGCCGATACGAGGTCATTATCGATTCGTTTGAAAAAGTGTAGCCACCCCTCGGTTATTCGTTTGAAAAAGTGTAATGGAAGCATGGTTATTCGGTAGAAAAAGGGTAACTCTTGTTCTACTCAATTGAAGAATCCAAGCCTTAAAAAGAATTTAATCAATCCTCTGCGTATTCGTAGTAGATGTCCCACAAGGTATCCGGAAAGCCATATCCACAACATTCCACAGACTCAATCATCTTTTTCATACGTGGCGAGTATTCTGACATTAGTCCATTAGATGATATAAATTTGATCGCCTTGTTGAAATTGTTCTCAAGAGCGGTATAAAACGGATCATCGTAATCACCGTATTGCGCGGTAAGGCTACACCCTTGCTCAACATAATATAGCATCAGATCTGCAATAGCATTAGGGTCAGGTATGAGTTTCTTGAATGAAGTTATCAGTTTATTGCATTCTCTGAAACTCGGATCTTTGGGCCAGTCATTGCGACCAAAGAATTGGTTGCGTATTGCCTTCTTATATTTTTCAAGCTCGGCATCGCTATTGGGCTCCATATAGAACTCAAGCCATGCACTCGCTTCCTTGCTCGCATCGTATAACTGGAGCATTATATCGACTACCTGTTCTTTTGATAGAGCCGACAGTTGTTCCTTTAATTTTGCTTTTGACATTTTAGTATGGATTTAAGTGAAGTTATTCGGATACTCTGTTGAAACGGCTTATCCGTTCATTTACAATGCGGATGTAGTTGCGTTTCAGTTTATCGGTGAGAAAACTGTGGTCAACCAGTCGCTTTGCTCCTTCAGGGCAACAGGTGTATTTGTTTAGGATTCTATCAATACGTTTCTTTACCAAACCAATCTTCTCTCCGAATCTCTCAAAATCCAAACGGCAGGGGTGACTGGTTCTGTCGTAAACGTCGCTCTTTTCTATATCAGATGACAATCCGCCGTCAAGACCAAAGTCATCGCCATTGACATGTAAACTTGTATTGATTAGATCGTAAGCAGGAGCCAGACGGTAATCGCGCCCAGTCAGAATCAACGAGAAATTTTTAAGGTGGTCATCGCCATTGGCATAAATGTAATTGAAAACTACGAGTTCAAAGAATCTCTCCATGTCAACCATCCATGCGGCGACATTTGCCCTAATCGCTTTGGCAATATCCTCATAGCAACCGTTGTATTTGAACTGGAGTCCGGCTGTCTGTTCATTCTTGCCTATTAACGAGGCGAAATCCTCCATCGGGAGTTTTGAACCGTCGGGGAGAATGTCGAAACGGCGGGTAATATATACCGGTTGACCTTTAGGCGTAAAACATAGTCCATTGGCCGCTGTCTGTATACCGTAAATCTGTGAGGCAATCTGCATCGTGAGATGCTCGTTGGCAGGAATCATCTTGCGATCACGGAGAGTCTTGTCCCACGGTGCGGGCTTCAATATATGCGTCGAACGTTCATTGTCGCCTGCTATATTGATTGCTTCGGCATTTATTATAGCCGGGAATTTTTCCTGCACACCTGAAACAGATATGCGGTGCATGGCATCCGCAATCTCGCCGACATTTCGGAATTCGTCAATGTCAAATCCAAGTATCGGATTCACTTTTGTTTTACCAAATAGTAATTTGGCGTATTTCGGGCTATAAGTGTCAAATCCTTCTACAAGAGAAGAAGGACAGTTCTTTATTTCAATCATTGGTAATCCTCCTTACATTAACGGCTCCTATAAAATCTCTGTCGGCCATCGCTTCAAGCAGTCCGAAATAATCCTGTTCATCAATTTTCAGCGAGCGGCAAATCACACGGCGGTTTGCTCCTTCCGGAATCATATTGGAGAAGAAAGGGAACAAGTGCTCAGAATAAAAAGCATCTGTTCTTTTGGGTAACGTCGCGGAAATAGGAGGCATGGGAGAGTCAAGATAATCTTCGGAATATTGGAAAGAATATCCGAGTCCCGGGTGCTTCTCCGTCAATATACCGGCTTTTATTTCATTGAAATATACTTCAAGCTGTTTCATACGGTCTGCCTTATACGATATTCAATCTCAATGCCAAGAACATCAAGAATTTTCTTCACGGTGCTAAGTGCAGGATTACCCTTGCCACGCTCAATATCCTTGATTGTAGCAAGACCCACTTGCGACATTTCAGCAAGATCCTGTTGGGTGAGGGAAAGCGTTTCCCTGCGCTGTTTCATTATATCCATCAGCTCCATAGTCTGACATAATAAACTTTTCTGCAAAAATAATGAGAATTTCTGTAATCACCAAATAGAAGTATGATAAAATATACTTTTGGCTTTTTATTATGCCCGGGTTTGAAGTTGCCTGATGAAAGTATTATATATTAGACTAATTGAGGATTCGGTGAAATTGCATAATTGGATTTTACCACTTCAAAGACTATGAAGTCATCTTGACTTTTTGAAATTGTTAATATGTTTAAGGAATATCACATGGAACGCCAACAGATTCCACCCTTTCCAACTGGAGACCGTTTTGTCGAAACGGTTGAGTACGGATCGGAAGGAGTCCATCCATGCATTTGTCCTCTCGATGCTGTATCTGTGAGACAGAAGCTCTGTGTCCAGAAGATATTTCTGATCGTTATAGGTATGATTGTTGAAGTCAACGTTCGCAATGATTCCGGCGCCCTCACACTTTCTTCTGAAATCATGGCAGTCAAATCTCGCATCGGCATTGAGGAAAATGCCGTCAATGGAAATGCCCGCATTTCCCATCATTCCGAAAATCTGGTCGAGCGATGCCTCAATCTCATGCGCGTCATGGTGTTTGCCGGACTTTGGCTCAGAAATGGCGATAGGAATACCCTGACGGTCCGTGACAAATATTGCGTTGGCAGTCCGTGCCGCCTTGTGTGCCGCCCCGCCAACTTCCTCTCCACCGCGCCGTGCTACCGTATGGCTGCCGTCAAGGTCGGCACTGGAGAGGTCTATCTTGTCGCGGTTACGCCCAAGCAAGGACTCCCAGCTTTTTTGCCACGAACCGTCCTTGCACCACTGCCGAAGCTTCCCGAAAATTGTTTTATAATGGAGGACTACATCGGTAAAGATTGACTTGGTGGGAATCATATGCCATTGACAGTCCGTCTTGAGTTTATACAGGATGCACTGGATGACCTCGCAAAGGTCTCCGTTGCATTTGTAGCCTCGTTTGGCGGTTGTCATATACGGCAGAATTTCCATTCTTATATGGGCGTGAAAACGAAACGAGCAAGAATAATGGGACAAACGTTTTAACTATCAATTAGTTGGTGTTAAATCGCTGATTTGGAAAAGTTTAATTTGCTTGAATTTAGGTTTAATTTCCGGGGTGAATTGGTTGCATTTTAGTTGAATTTGGCTTTAATCAAGTTGAATTTTACTTTAATTTTAAGAGTAGATTTAACGCCTATAAATTGGCTAATATATTGATTTAGTGCAGATATTAAGAAAAGCCGTTTAATCGTGTGAATGATGATTAAACAGCTTTTTAATGGCTGGAGCGGTAAAACTACCAAACAACAAAAATGGGACACCCCCTAAATTCAATAAATTAGTAATGGGACATTAGTTGGATATACATTAAAATGTTTAATATATTGAGCAATACCAAATTACAAAAGTTAAAAATGTACGCTTCGTTTTTTTGAGTTGGGTAGTCAAAAATTGGGACAAAACGAACAAAATTAGAGTTGCCAAAGAATTTTATTAACATTTTCGTGCTTGTTGTCTATTGGAAAAGGCGCGTGTGTTTGACCCCTTGGGGCACGCGGGATTTGACCCCTCGGGCAAAATAAGATTGCCCCCTTAA